>Ga0302278_10003485_pt1 | contig 17102 bp, 7 predicted proteins | sample III_Bog_N3_2_FD_194543 | JGI IMG/M metagenome (GOLD analysis project Ga0302278, IMG submission 194543) | Peat permafrost microbial communities from Stordalen Mire near Abisko, Sweden - III_Bog_N3_2 | ecosystem: Environmental > Terrestrial > Soil > Wetlands > Peat | place: Sweden: Abisko...
TGCGAATGGCTGCGGGAACTCATGGACAAGGGACTGATTCCAAAAGGAGCAATAGATGAACGAAGCATCGCAGCCGTGCAGCCAGAAGATCTCAGTGAGTATACCCAGTGTCATTTTTTTGCCGGAATCGGCGGATGGGCCTACGCCCTCCGGCTCGCCGGGGTCCCGGACCTCGAATGCTGGACTGGGTCGTGCCCGTGCCAGCCGTTCTCCGGCGCGGGGAAGAAGCTCGGCATGGAGGACGACAGGCACCTGTGGCCGGAGTTCTTCCGCCTCATCGCGGAGCGCAGACCTCAGCTTGTCGTTGGTGAGCAGGTTGAGGCGGCGGTTGCCCATGGATGGCTCGACCTTGTTTCTTCAGGGTTGGAAGCGGAAGGCTACGCCTGCGGGGCGGTGGTTATGGGCGCACACAGCGTCGGCGCTCCCCACCTCAGACGGCGACTCTACTGGGGAGGCGTCCTGGGGTACGCCGACGACAGCGGACAAGCTGGGTCGCTTCGGGGAGAACCAGACGAGACTGGCGCAGTGGCCGACGCCGAACATAGGCGACTCCTACTCCCGGTCATTGAACACCTGGAAGATTCCGGCGATGGGGCAGGTGCACTCCCAGCAGCTCATCCATTGGGCGACGCCGCAGGCGTCGGACTATGTGGAGGGTGCGAGGACAGCGAAGGGCAGCAGGCAGAAGTGTCTGGGCCGCGACCTCAAGGAACTGGGTTCTGGGACGGATGTGTCTGGCTCCCCTGCCGCGACGGAAAAGCCCGGCCGATTGAACCCGGAATTGAGCCGCTGGCTCATGGGGTTCCCCGCAGGGTGGAGCTGCTTAAAGGCTACGGCAACGCGATCGTGCCGCAAGTCGCGGCGGAGTTCATCAAGGCCTGTATCGACTCTTTACTGGGCGTGCCAAAGACCAAGAACCAGGCACTGGGGCAGCGGGCAGGTTTGGGATCGCATCTGCAAACAGTTCGGAACTCCGGACGCAGCGTTTGGCAAGACGGACGGCATTCCTGAAGGCATCGCGGCTTACGACCTGAGCAACGGCTATAACTGGAAATCTTTGCCGCTTGCGGACAACGTCCATGAATTCGGCTATTGGGATCCGCCGTACGACCGAATGTATCGGCCTGAAGGGTTGGAGATTTGGCGAGTGTGTCGGCGGCTGGCGATCTTGCACCCCATTATCTACCCAACCTCTTGGTTCGCCGGTGGCAGACGAGAAGCCATGGTGGCGGTGACGATGGGCCCGTTCAAGATGATGCGGTGCGTCCAGATCTTTTGCAAGGACAGCCAGTTCCAGATACCCGAAATAAGTGCGAATGATTTCGGCAAGCTCGCCACGCCCGCCGGTTACGGGGAGATAGCAACTTGAGAAAACAATATGACGCCCGGCAGGGGCGAGCCAATGCCGGGGTGATCGGCAATTGAAATTATAGCAGTGCCGAGCAAGGCTCAAGAGCGGACATTGCAGCGTTACCGAAGTAATGAGAAGTGTGTGATGAGGATCACATCCGCAGGTTAGGCGGACGGTCATACTGCTTCTAACCTTTCCTGCTGATGAACGTTCTCTGCCATAGGTCATGATCATGAAGCACGCCACCTTCCACGCTTTCAAATGCCCTCTGGTGACTAAGCCGTTTCATGTTTAGACGATCTCCACTTTTCAGGGCTTTGCGGGTCGGTCTCACGGTGTTGTGTGTAACAGCAGTCTACGAGATCACGAAGCAGTTATGTTTTCCTCGACTATCCCTCGTGACATCTCACATCATCACGGTCTTCTTTGCTGGTGGTCTCGGGTTCTGCATCAGCTTCATCATTCGTCGTAGGGACATGGCAGCGCAGCAAGAACGTTTGCGATTGGCAGCCGTCGTCGAAAACTCTGACGATGCCATCAATAGTGTGGCACCGGACGGCACGGTAACAAGCTGGAACCGTGGAGCGGAGCGCACCTATGGCTATTCTGCCGCCGAAGCATTGGGTCGCCACATCTCGTTTTGTGTCCCGCCGGAAAGACGCTCGGAACTTGACGTTCTCGTCCAGAAGATTGCCGGTGGTGAGATCCTAGAACGGTTTGACACGCTACGTCTCAAGAAGGACGGCACGATTATCGATGTGAGTTTGTCGCTTGCTGCGATCAAAGACGACACGGCAAAGGTCGTGGGGGTCTCGGGGATCGCAAGGGATGTTACCGCTAGAAGGCGAGCGCAGGAGGCGCTGGTAGAAAGCGAAAGCCGGTACCGTTCATTGTCAGAGAGAGAAATACAGCGGACGCGCGAACTCATAGTGGCGAACCAGCAACTGGCAACCGAGATGATCGAGCGCCAACAGGCTCAGGAGAGCCTTCGATTGGAGGCGATGGCGCGGGAACAAGCCCAATCCGATTTGCGTCGGGGCGAAGAACGCATGCGAATGGCCATGAAAGCGGCGAAGATAGGCTTCTGGGATTTGGATGTCATAAAAGACAGGCACGTGTGGTCAGACATCTGCAAAACTCTGTTGGGCGTGCCCCTAGACACTCAGGCAAGCTATCAGGCCTTGAAGGGCGTTGTACATCCGGACGATTGGAAAATGATGCAGGCGAAGATTGACGGAGCAGTTCAGGAAAAACGAGACTACGTCGTCGAATTTCGCGTTGTTCGGCCCGACAATAGCGTGCGCTGGCGCATGTCCAGCGGGCAGGCCTTCTATGATGACGCTGGGCACGTAACTCGCATGTCCGGTACCACCATGGACATCGATGATCGCAAGAAAGCCGAGCAACGAATTCAACATCTAGCCTACTCCGACTCTCTTACGGGACTGCCCAATCGTAGGCTTGTTCAGGATCGATTGACTCAGGCGCTTGCCAGCGCTCGTCGGCAAAAAAACAGAGTTGCACTTCTGTTCCTCGATCTCGACAGGTTTAAGAACATCAATGATTCACTTGGGCATGCGGTTGGTGACCTTCTTCTGCAACAGGTTGCAGAACGACTTAAGACATGGGGGCGTGAACAGGACACCATAGCCCGCGTAGGCGGCGACGAGTTTCTCCTTATACTGACGGGACTCAGGGACACTACCGATGCAGCGGTTGCCGCTGAGCGGCTCATGGATGCAATCATCGGTGATTATTCCATTCAAGGTCATGCTTTGAATATCACGTGCAGCCTCGGCATCAGCATTTTCCCGGAACACGGGACAAACGGCGAAACCCTGATCAAGAATGCCGATATCGCCATGTATTGCGCCAAAGAGAGTGGACGCAACAGTTTTCGTTTTTTCACAGCGGACATAGACGCTCAGGCTGCGGAGAGGTTGACTCTGGAGAACAGCCTCCAGCAGGCACTCGACAACAAAGAACTCTTTCTCGTGTATCAACCGCAGATGGATATAGTGTCCGGGGAGATCGTTGGAGTGGAAGCACTCCTCCGCTGGCAACACCCGAAACTGGGGCTGGTGCCACCCGATAAATTCATAACTATTGCGGAAAACTGCGGCTTGATCGTGCCCGTCGGCGAATGGGTGCTGACGACGGCCTGTGCTCAAGCGAGGAAATGGCAAGAAGCTGGTTTGCTTCCAGTAAGAGTCGCAGTAAATGTCTCAGCGGTTCAATTTCGCCGACAGGGATTCTCTAAACAAATCGAAAGGGTGCTCCATGAGACCGGCTTTGATCCGCAATACCTCGAACTGGAACTCACGGAAACGCGAACAACGAGACGCAAATGATCGCAGGCGTCCTTTGCCACAAACTGCTCTACGACGGCGAAGCCTGCCCCGAGACCCTCCCGCGAGTCCAAATACGTGAAGAAGGTGTCTGGCGACGGCTTCATCAAGTCGGCGCATGAGGATGATTCCCCGGGGCCATTCGATGCTTCTCTACCAACCTACTCAAGTCCGAGCCGGTAAAGGAGCCAGTTGCTCGACGTTCAGTTTGGCCGCCGTGTTCGGCCATCCATTCAATCCGTCTGGTCAATCCGATCAACCATTCCAATCATTCAACCCCTTCAACAATAAATATGTTTTTGTTTTATTTATTAGTCCATGACAGAACGGAATGGCAGGATTGGACGATCGGATAGATTGATCGGATTGAACGGCTGAATTGCATGCCCGGCGGGTCCACCCGCCGCACGGCCCCTAAGCTATAGAAACTACGCTTAAAAAAATCTCACCTATAAGTCCCGGATTTCCAAAAAATCCAGTATTGAGTGTTAAGCGAACGGTGATTTCCAAAAGTCATCGAGGGCGGCAGGTTCCTACTCGGTTCCCTGCCGCCCGAAAAAAACCGCAGTACCAGACTATCCAGCCTGCTACCTCAGTTTTGAATCGCCACCCTAAGTCGTAAGAGGTACAGATGTTGAGTCCAGAAAACGATCCCGCACGGCTGTCTGACGTGGCTTTCGAGTCACCTGCAGTCATTCCCGCAAATGGTAAAGCGACGCACGAGGCTGTCGCCAACGCCACGAAGAATACCTCCTCGAAAACAATGTTCGCACCCGCCAGCCGCAAGGCAGCCGAAGCAGCCAAAAAAGGCGCGACTTCGACTAGCCGCACGGGCAAGGCAAAGCAAGTCAGTTATGAGTTCGGAAAGCCGCCCAAGGGGATCTATGTCAAGGTCCATCCTTCGCCTGCCTACCACACGTTCAACCTGCCGGTGTTCGTCAACGAGAACGAAGGCACCTTCCACTACATCAATCCCGAACTCTTCGAGTCCGGCGATTTGCCAGAGCGTTTTCGCAATGTCTGCAAGCTCATGGACATTCACACGGCTGGCTGTGCGGACGGCACATTCTTCCTGTGGCACGTCTTCGTTTCCTCCAGCAAGTGGCGCAAGGCTGCGATCAAGTCCGTCCAAGAGGCGCAACGTGAGTTCGTCATCGTGAGCAGCATCAAAGCACGCCAGACATACAACGTTGAGATCGCCGACCAGCCCATTCCCGAGCCCAAGTGGTCGTCGTTGCCGTCCTTCGAGCAAATGCTTATGGACGCATTCGATTCCAACATAAACGTCGCCGACGACAAGGTGGTAACCGACTACATGAGCGGCGGCGTAGCAGCGCGCGAGGACGAAGAAGATGTCGAGTAAGCTGACACCTGAACGCTTTCCGTATGTCTACGTCCCCGATACGGAGTACGTGGCACGACCGGGCGAAAAACAACGCCCGGTGTGCCTCGTTGCCCATGGCTTCCACAAAGGCCGGCGGATCGAGATGTTCTTCGACAAGCCGGCCGCCAGCCCATTCCCCGATCCAAAGAACACGCTCTTCCTTGGCTACAACCTGCCCGCGGAACTGAAGACCATGCTGTCGCTCGGCTGGGAACTGCCAGAGTATTGCGTTGACCTCTACGTCGAGTTCCTGAACATGATCAACGGCAAGTGGCGTGGGAAGGACTGCCTGAAGGACTTGGGCACAGGGTTGGTGGATGCCGTGACTTACTTCGGCGGCAATCCGATGGACTTCTGGAAGAGCAGCAAGGACAAAGAGCGTGACTACATCATTCAGAACGGCACGAAGCCGCCCGAAGGCATCGCGATGGAACAGCACCAGAAGCGGATCCTTGCCTATTGCGAAGAGGACGTGAATGCGACCGTCTGGCTGGGCCGTCAGATGCTTCCTGAACTGGACCTCGAACAGGCCCTCTGGCGTGGGAAATACTGCAAGGCGAACGCATTCTTCGAGCATAACGGCGTCCCCGTGGACCCCGAACGTTTCCGTGCCATCGAAGACGAATCCCCGAAGCTCAAGCTCAGCATCGCCAACAAGATCGAAGAGACGCACCGCTACGGTGTTTACGTGATTGAAGGAAAGGAAACGACCAAGACCAAGCCGCATCCCGTGTTCAAGATGAATAAGTTCGCAGAGCTATTGGCGTCCAAGGGCATAACTGTCGGCAACCGCGAGGCTATGTGGCAAGCTACGCCGTCAGGCGATCCCATGCTCGAAGACGATTACTTCGGCGACATGTGTAACGCCTACCCCGAACTCCAACCACTGCGTCAGTGCCGGAAATCGCTGAACAACCTCAGCCGCTTCGAGACCGTGCTCGGCGAGGACGGGTTCAACCGCTCGACGCTGTGGATGTTTGGCACGGTCACGTCTCGGAACAACCCCAAAGCCAAAGACTTCCTGCTCAGCCGGCCGCATTGGGTTCGCAACCTGATTACGCCGCGGGAAGGCATGGCACTGGTCGCATGTGACGTGACTGGCGCTGAAGACTGGCTGGCGGCAGGATTCTCTGGCGACCCCGAGTTGATGCGGATCTATTCGTCTGGGGCAGACTCTTACATGGAATTTGCTGCTGTCACCGAGGCAGTACCGTTCGGAACCATGAGGGACAAGAAAAACAAGGAACTGGAAATCATCCGGGCACAGCACAAGACTGCGAAGCTTGCGATCCAGTACGGCGTTGGTGGCGAGACGCTCAGCACATACCTTGGCGTGCCCCTCTGGAAAGCACAAAAAATCATCAACCGCCACAAGCAGGGGTACGCGGTCTACTGGCAGTGGGCTGAAGATCAAGCCAAGCTCGCCGAAGAACGTGGCTACGTGGAAACGGATTTCGGGTGGCGGCAGTCGACCGAACACATGAGTGCGAACAGTGTCCTGAACTTCCCTCAGCAGGCGGGATGTGCGGAACTGCTGCGGTGTGCCTGCATCCTCCTGGTCGATGCGGGATGGGGTCCCGCACTGGCTGCCCCCCATCATGATGCTCTGTACATGCATGTCGAGGCCGAAAGAGCGGAAGAGTGCAAGAGGGCTGTCGAGGATGCATTCATCGAAGCCGGCCATACCATCATGGGATTGCCAGAGTTCCCGCTGAGAGTCCACGCCGAAGTCGTCTACCATCCCGACCATTACGAAGACGCAGACGGGGCTGAGATTTGGGACATCGTCTGCGAATACTTCGGCTGGGACAAATTTGCAGTATTAGAGGAGGAGGAATCGGATGAACAATTACTGGCGTATTCAAGCTAAGCACACCACAGTTTGCCCACGCTGCCGAGGCTACATCAAAATCGGCACCGTGATCGTCAGGGAAGACGGCTACGCCAAGTGGTCACATGCCGTTTGTCCAGGTCTCGTACGGATCGAGCGCGCACGCTCCGACGAAGAGCACGCGGTTACACGCACCGAAATCAAATTCACCGAAGAAGGGATAACTGCATAAATGTCACACATGTTTGGAAGTGAATACGACGAAGCGGTCGCACGAGCCAGACTCGGCTCGGCATACGACAACCAACTCAGCGACATCGCTGAGGAACGACTGGAGGTCCCCGGCAGGAAACTCGGCAAGCGTAGGAAGCCGACCAAGCTTACGGAAGAGCTTGAGGCGGACCTGCTGGAAGGCGCAATACTCTTGCCGAACCCCAAGAGCTTTATGGATACCTCTTGGACTCCGAGAATTTCGACCAAAGAGCAGGGCAACCCCAAAAGCAAAAGCAAAAGCAAAAGCAAAAGCAAAAGCAAAAGCAAAAGCAAAACCAAAACCAAAACCACAATCCGGATCCTAGATTTCTCAAAGTTACAAGGTCCAAGTTAAGTGATAAACAAAGATACGAACAATATACTTGGGATGATTCTCAGTGAATAGTTGTGTCATGCGAAGCCTGCTCAGCTAAAGAAGCTGCTGCTGGATGTGCTATAGCGACTCAGGATCAACAGTACTGGCCTGGATGCTACCTAACTACCCCCAAACGCTTATATCGTCTGTAATGACTGGTAACGGGCAATGACAAGAGCACAAAGGGGATTTGTATGGACAGGGCAACAAGAAAAACGGAATTGTTTAAGAAACTGTACTCTGACTCTATTTGGGATCAAGTGCTTTTTTGCGAAACAGCAGAAAAAAGGCTATCACCTAGACAAGTCGCGCAGGCTTTGCGGGAATTGGCAGAAGAGTTTGATCGATTGGTAAAGTCCTAGAGAAGCCATAAGTTCTTGACAAAACGCCGACTGGTATAATGGTCTTAGTAAAAGGAATGCAAGATGAAGTCAAATAAGAAACAACGCAATGAGATTCTTACCCAGGCATACTGGCGCGGACTATTAGCCAAACATCGTGCATTGTTTGTTTCTTTCGCCGCGAGAAAAGGAGTGCTATCTTGCTGGAGGGTGCAGCCAAACAACGGCAAGGATGAGATTCACACTGAGATCGCAAAGGTACCAGCGGCTCAACGCCTAAAGACTCTTAATGGGGGATACGGCCGTCCAAGGGGCAGTTGGACGGGGAATCCTACGTGGAAGCCACAGCGGTCATTTCTCCACTACCTGCTTCACCGGCTTCGACGTGCTTCCGCCGAAGTTCGGGTCGCCGCCGTACACTACAGTCCAGCGATCACGATAACGTCATCACGGTCGAAGTCGAGTGATGAGTCTCGCCAAGCGCACCGACGCGGACACCCACGTCTGGGTTGAAATCATCGAATCGTCTGCTGCGTACAATCCACACTATTTCCCTGTGCCTGACAGAGGCACTTGCTGTGGGCTACTGGGGTCACTGTCGCTGATGAAGAGCGTGCCAGTGGTCGAACCGGTTTCGTTCGGTGCGAACTCAACCTGGACCGTGCAGCTCTGTCCGAATCCCAAGCTCGCAGGGCAATTATTGGTCGAGACGATGAATTCGACCGTAGCCGTCACCGCCCCTACAAGAATCGCAGCCGTGTTCTGGTTGGTAATGGTGACCGTCATCGGGGCGCTGCTTGTGCCGACGGCCTGAGAGCCAAAAGCCAGATGTGTCGGACTCGACACTACCCCCACGCCCTGCCCCTCCAGATCGACGCGCTCGGGACTGGCTGGATCGCTACTCACGACGCTGAGCGCTCCAGTCCGCGCACCCGAAGCGGACGGCGTAAAGGTCACGTTGATCGTGCACGTCCCGCCGGCTGCAACCGACACACCACAGTTATTGGAAGGGGTGTAATCCGTATTCGCCGCAATCGAAGTGATGTTCACAGCCTTCTTGCCGACGTTGCTCAAGGTCAGCGGGAGTGCTGCCGCCGATCCCAGTGCCACCTTGCCAAAATCCAGCAGCGTCGGCGATAACTCAACCAGGGTACCGAGCCCGACTGTTGCCGTTGTCTGGGGGCTGCTGCCGTCGCTGTCCGTGACCGTAATCTTTCCGGTTATCTTTCCCGTCGCGCTGGGGCTGAACGTGACGCAGATCCCACAATCCGCGGTGCAACTTCCGTCCGTGCTTTGTGGGTTCAGGACTGTACCAGCAGTGCAGTACGTTGTTTTGCCGGTAGAGCAGTCCGCCACCGGTGTGCAACTCTGCCCAGTCACAGAAAACTCGGGGCTGCTGCTGACAATCGAGTTGATGGTAAGCGGCGTAGATCGGGAGTTGTAAACATCCAGGCGTCGCGTGATCGCCGTGCTGGCCACGCCCTTCACGGCCGTTCCCATGTTTAACGTCGTCGCCGAAACCAGCGGGCACTGGCGCGGCGTGAGGACGATCGGCGCGAGCGGCTTCTGGTTGAAGTTGAAGCTATCGGTCATGTCATTGGCATTCGCGTCACGCTCGCTGAGTGCGGGAAGTCCAAAGCGCTCCTCGATGAACTTCAGCACCGAGGAGAACTCGTACTGCGTGGTCGAGATGTGCCCTTTTCTAGCATACGGAGAGATAATCACAAGTGGAACCCGCGGCCCAAAACCAAAAGTGTCCGTCTGCGGCGGTGCAACGTGGTCGTAGTCGCCTCCGAAGTCGTCCCATACCAAAAAGACAGCCGTCGAGGCCCAAAGAGACGGGTTATTCATCAGTGCATTCAATTCCGTGACGCTGGTATTCTCGCCTTCGCACGTACTCGAATCCGGATGCTCACTTTGCCAGAACGGGGTGATGATCCAACTCACGGAAGGCAACTGATTGGCCTGAACGTCGGAGATGAAGTTCGAGGTGTCCACGACGTTGTTCCAGTCGGATCCGTACCGCACGTCGCTGATCGCGTTGAAAGTTGACCAGATATAGCCGGGATCGGTATTGGGAGGTGCGTAGTATTTCCAGCTCACGCCTGCATTATCGAGCGTGTGCGCCATGGTCGTGACCCCGGTGAAACAGGGGAACTGAACGCTGATGACCCCGTTCGGCTGTAGGATGGCTACTTGCTCCTGACCCGTTTCGCCGTTTGGACCGTCGCAGCCCCAACTGTAGGTGTTGAGCAGGTGAAAGGGATTATCGATCACGCCAAAGGAGTCGGCGGCGATGGTGTATAGATGATTGGGAAAGCTGGGTCCGTGCAGCGAAGAAAACATGCTTGCGCCGAGTGCGAAGTTGTGCGCGTAGGCGAAGTAGTTGGGAATGTCGGCGGAGGTGAACTGATGGCAGGTAAGAAGGTCGCCGCTGTCGTCGCCGCTTGCGCCCGTTCCCAATCCAATGAGATCAAACTGATCCATCTTGCCCCCGTCCATACCTTGCAATGCGGCGGCCCATCCATGGTCGATGTCGTGTTCGTAGCGGTCGGGAGCCCGCCCCTCTGGCACCACCTGCCCGGTGGAAAGTTTGCAGGTTTTCGTGCCGTACTTAGCATTGAAGGCGCCGAACATATTGTCGTAGGAGCGATTCTCTTTGATAAGAAAGACGACGTGGCTGATTTTCTGGATACCGGAGGGAGCAGTCTGTTGTTGCCCAAGCGCAAGCGGGAAGAAAACGAAGAGAAATGCAAACAGGAGAATACGGGACAATCTGGTGCCGCTGTGGATGCTCATAGAACCATCCTTGGCCAACGAGCGATAGCACTAGGGTAGCATCTGAACCGATCATCCCGCACCGCTGGTTAAAACTTGCGGGTACAGGGCAACCCAATATGAAACGATCACCCGGCCGCCTGCCGAAATCTCGGGGCTGTTTTCGGTTCTATAACCCCGCCCAAAGTGGTTCTGGGCGGGTAGATTACCGCTGAACGACTTACTGCACTACCTGTTTGACTGCCTTCGACTTGCTCCCGGCGAAGTTCGGGTCACCGGCATAAACCGCTGTGATCGCGTTGGTACCCACTTTCAGCGTCGAGGTTGTAAAGCTAACTGATCCGCCGCTCAGCGCCTTTGTCCCCAGCACAGTCGTGCCTTTCATAAACGAGACGGTTTCTCCATTCGGCGGAGCACCACTGCTGGAACTGACCTTTGCGGTGAACACCACTGCCTGCCCATATGTCGACGGATTCGGGGAGGACGAGAGTGTCGTTGTGGTCGCCACCAGTACGATCTGGTTTACGGCCGGTGACGTACTCCCGTTGTACTCTGAATCGCCTTCATAAACCGCCGTAATGCTGTTGGAACCCGCTGGCAATTTGGACGTCGTGTACTTGGCAGAGCCAGATGTGAGCGTCACTGTCGCCAGGATTGTCTTTCCATTGAGGAATTCAATCTTGCCCGTGGGCGTTCCAGCCAATGACGAGACGGATGCCGTAAAGCTAACCGGCTTCCCAGACACCGAAGGGTTGATTGAAGAAACCAGCTTGGTAGTAGTTGCGGTCTGGGCGGTCACAACTTGCGACAGAGTATTGGAGGTGCTTCCCGTGAAGTTGGAAGTGCCGCTGTAAACCGCGGTGATGGAATGCGTGCCAGCAGCAAGACTGCTTGTGGTCAGACTTGCTGCATTGGAGCTGACGGCAGCACTACCCAGCGTAGTGCTTCCATCCTTGAAGGTAACTGTGCCGGACGCTTGCCCACCGTACTGCGGCGTAATCGTGGCCGTAAAGGTGACGGCTTGCCCATAGGTTGAAGGATTCAGACTGGAAGCAACCGTCGTGGTCGTGCTCGCTTGATTAACTACCTGTCCTCCGTTTAGCGTGCCCGTGCTGGTTACGAAGTCCGTGGCACCTGAGTACACCGCAGTCACCGTGTGCGTGCCCTCCGCCAGCGTCGAGATGCTGCCAGAAGTGGCCGAACCGGAAACCAACGTCACCGGCGAACCGAACGCGCTGCCGTCAATCGCAAACTGCACCGTTCCCGTCGGCGTCCCTGCTCCCGGCGCCGCCGCCGTCACATTTGCCGTGAAACTCACCGTTTGGCCATACTTCGAAGGATTCAGACTGGAAGCAACCGTCGTCGTCGAGCTTGCCTTATTGACGACTTGGCCGCCGCTCAACGTGCCCGTGCTCCCGCCGTGGTTGCTGTCGCCCGAGTAGATCGCCGTAATCGTGTCCGTCCCCACGGGGAGAGTGGATGTAGCGCAGGTTGCGACTCCAGGATTGCCTGACGTCACCGATGTCGTGCCGCATCCCGTGTTCGTGCTCCACGCCACCGTCCCGGTGACGTTCTGTGGTTTCCGCCCTTTGACTTGCCCGTAATGGCCGCTGATGGTCGCCGTGAACGTTACCGACTGCCCGAAGACCGACGGATTCAGACCGGAACTAACGATTGTCGCTGCGCTCGCCTGATTGACGACCTGGCCTCCGCTCAGCATGCCCGTGCTGGTTACGAAGTCCGTGGTACCTGAGTACACCGCAGTCACCGTGTGCGTGCCCTCCGCCAGCGTCGAGATGCTGCCAGAAGTGGCCGAACCGGAAACCAACGTCACCGGCGAACCGAAGGCGCTGCCGTCAATCGCAAACTGCACCGTTCCGGTTGGCGTCCCCGAGGCCGCGGGCACCACAACAGCCGTAAACGTCACAGCCTGTCCATAAGTCGAAGGGTTCAGGGAAGACGTGAGAGAGGTTGTCGTTGTCGTAGTTCCCGTACCCGACAAGGCAACGGTTTGGGGACTGCCCGTGGCATTGTCCGTGATCGTCAAGGTTCCGCTTAGAGATCCTATTGCGGTTGGAACGAAGACGATTCCGAGAGTGCAAGAGTTCCCTGGCTGGATTGCGGATTGGCATCCATTCGTCTGCACCGAGAAATCTCCGGTAATCCCGACGCTGGCCACGTCGACCTGGGCCTTGCCGGTATTGGTGATGGTCACGTTTTGCGGACTACTGGTTGTGCCGACCAACTGAGTTCCGAACGAGAGTGATGTCGACGAGGTAGTTACGGTAAGCGTTTGTACAAAAGTTTCCGCACTGGCCAATGGTTGTGGGCAAAAATATAGATCTCCCTCGGACGTCACAGGACACCCGCCGGTCACGATGACTACCCCCGCTGCGATCGGTGTCGCCGTGTGAAACGCCCTAGGAGTTGTCATGTTGCCCACTGCCGTAAAGGTCTGAGTTGCCACGGTGTACAACTGAGCTTCAGCTTCCACGGGTCCTTCCAGGTTGTTGTACCCACCCGTGATCAGGACTTGATTCGTAGTGCTTGTATCAAGACCTAATGGCGTGGCGCGATGCCCCCATACTGAACCTCCGACCATCGCCGTCGCCGTCGGGGTGAAGGTTTGAGTAGTGGGGTTGTAAATCTCTGCAGTAACTACTGTCCCGTTCGATGAAAGACAAGATCCACATCCGCCGGCGATCAATACCGTACCGTCGGACAGAGTGATTGCGGTATGCAGGTATCGGCTCACGTTCATGTTGTTAGTGAGCCGAGTGAACGTGCCGGTGCTCGGAGTGTAGATTTCGGCGCTGATCCCAACGTCGGAAGCGCAGCTCGGAGTCGTTTCTGGATCGCATCTGCCGCCGGTAATCAAGACGGTACCACCCGACAATGCTGCCGCCGCGTGGTTGTACCGAGGCGTGTACATGCTCCCGGTCGTCAGCGAGAAAGTTCCCGTTGTCCCCTTGTAGAATTCGGCTGAGGCCAGCGGTCCCGTCGAGTTCTTACCTCCGGTCACCAGAAGCTCGCCCTGACCGCTCAGATAGGTCGCTGTGGGCAGCGCCCGAGGCGTGGTCATGCTGCCGGTTGGCGAGAAGGTGTTCGTCGCGTAGTTATACAAATCCGCGCTGGCCAAATAGTTTCCATTGGCATCCGCACCTCCGGCCACGAGTACGTTGCCTCCTGCTATCTGATGGCTCACGTGCCAGTACCGAGCGGTGGACATGGGGCTGGCAATCGGAGTGAAGCTTGTCGTGGTCGGATTATAAAGCTGCGCTTCTGTCGTGGATGCGCCACCGGTGATAAGCACTTTGCCCGTCGTGAGCAGTGTCGCTTGATGTTGGGCGCGAGGGATTCCCATGCTGGAGACGCCCACAAAACCGTTGGGCACAATTCCTGAGCTCGTTCCCGCAAGCTGGACTGTGGGTGAGCTTCCGGAAATGCTATCGCTGATAACTAAGGTACCTGTTGCCGATCCGTTGGCCGTCGGAACGAAAGCCACGGAAATGGAACAAGTACCTCCTGCTGCGACTTGGGTGTTGGCGCAATTGTCGGTTTCCGTAAACGGACCGGATATTGAAATACCGCCAACATTGACCGCTACAGTTTGGTAGTTCGTTAGTGTGACCGTCTGGGTGGCACTTGTCGTGTCAACGAGTTGGAGCGTGAACGAGAGCGCCGTAGGCGAAACAGCGATTGCGGGCACTCCGGTGCCGCTCAAAGTGATCTGCTGCGGGCTACCCGCTGCGCTGTCCGAGATGGAAATGCTCCCAATTTCATTGCCTAGCATGGTCGGGGTGTATGTGACTGAGATTGTGCAGCTCAGTCCTGCACCGAGCGATGAGCTGCAATTATTCGTCTGTGCAAAGTCGCCTGTAGTTGAAAAGCTGATGTTTAGCAACGTCCCGGTGCCTGTATTGGTCAGCGTGACCGTCTGGGCGGCGCTTGTCGTGCTCAGGACCTGGTTGCCAAAGCTAAGTGTGGTCGCCGAAAGGCTTACGAATGACGCCACGCCAGTTCCCTGCAAGGCAATCGACTGCGGGCTGCCGGAAGCATTGTCTGTAATCGCGACCGAGCCAAGACGCAGACCCAGCGCCTCGGGTGCGAACGTAATTGCAATGGCGCAGTTCGCGCCAGCCGCAACTGAAGTGCCGCAATTGTTGGTTTGTCCGAAATCCCCAGCGGCCACAATCGAGATGACGGTAAGGGTGGCGGTGCCTGTATTAGTCAGTGTGACACTTTGTGCCGAGCTAGATGTTCCGACCTGTTGGCCGCTGAACGTCAAGCTCGTCGCCGAAAGGCTCACTGCTGGTGCCAGGCCGGTGCCGGTCAGACCGACGGTTTGCGGGCTGCTCGAGGCATTATCTATAATCGTGACCGTGCCGCTGCGCGTCCCCGTAGTTGTCGGCGTGAAGGTAGCCGAGATGGTGCAGTTGGCGCTTGCTGCCAGCGAAGCGGGGCAGTTGTTGGTCTGAGCGTAGTCCCCGCTCGAAGCGATGCTGCTGATGTTCAGGCTGCCCGTGCCGGTGTTGCTCAAGGTCACGGATTGCGCGGAACTGGTTGTACCAACCGCTTGCCCAGCGAACGTCAGGCTGTTGGTCGAGAGCGTTGCGATGGGCGAGAAGCCAGTTGCCGTTCCGGTGAGGTTGATGTACTGTGGGCTGCCGGCCGCATTGTCGGAGATCGCTATCGATCCCGTTCGTGTTCCGGCTGCGGTGGGAGCGAATTTGACCGAGATCGTGCAACTCCCGCTTGGCGCAACGGACGCACTACAGTTGTTTGTGTCCGAGAAATCGCCGGTTGGAACGATGCCATAGATGGTGAGCGTCGCATTTCCAGTGTTGCTCAGGGTAACGTTCTGGGCTGCGCTTACTGTTCCCACAGCTTGGCTGCCAAACGTCAGACTGTTTGTGGACAGGCTGGCGATGGGTGCAACGCCAACGCCGCTCATGGAAATCGACTGCGTGCTTCCGGCAGTTCCGTTGTTATTGTCCGTGATTGTGACCGATCCGGTTCTGGTTCCAACTAGGGTTGGCGTGAAGGTGATGGAAATCGTGCAACTCAGGCTTGATCCGAGAGAACTGCCGCAATTGCTGGTTTCCGCATAGTCCCCACTCGCGACAATGCCGCTGATTGCTAGCGACGCATCGCCATGATTGGTCAGCGTAACCACAACAGCGTTGCTCGTCGTGTTCACAACCTGGGAGCCGAAATTGAGACTTGTGTTTGAGAGAGAGGCGACAGGAACGGCAAAGGGAGCCAATTTCAAGACCACGCCGGATGCACTAGTATTTTGAGGCGATGTCTGAAAAGCTCCTGGCGTCGTCTCGAACCCGCTACCGTAATAGGCAAATCCGGCCGCGTAAGATGCCCCGCTCGAATCAACTGCTATTCCTGTCAAATAGACCGGCTCATATGTCTCCGATAACAGTGTTGAGCCGTCGGTACTAATTGTCTCGAGATAGCCGCAGCAACCATTGCCTTGACCCTGAACAACGTACGCGTTCCCACTACTGTCAATCGCCAGTGTGTTCACTTCCCAGCTAGAGCTGCCGTCTCCTAGGTAGGTGGAGTAGTCGAGGGCCGAACCACCAGGAGCGAGCTTCGTCAGAAAGGCCCCCGAGTAGTTGGTTCGGTACGCGCCCGACGTAATTGGGAAACCGTCCGCTGTCCAATACGTCTGGCCCCCGACGTATGCCGCCCCTGTCCCGTCGACTGCGATCGCGTAGCCGTAGTTGTACAAGTATCCGCCCAGGTATGTGGAATAAACCAGAGCAGAACCAGTCTCATTCAGCTTAGTAACGAAAACATCAGAATACCCTCTGAAAGTTGTTTGAAATGAACCAGAAGTTATTGGGAAGTTTTGCGATGTCGTAGTGCCAACAACATAAGCATTCCCAGAACTGTCCACCGCGATTCCCTGGCCATAATCATCCCCATTCCCGCCAAGAAACGTAGAGTAGGCGAGCCCAGTCCCATCGGGAGTGAATTTGGTCACAAAGGCATCTTGTGATCCGCCGGGGAACATTTGAAAGGCTCCAGGTGTAACTGGAATGGAGCCCTCTGTATAACCCGTGATGTATGCCGATCCGCTGCTGTCCACGGCGATCGACTGAGCGTAGACATAGGAGCCGATGCACGTTGAATACACAAGTTCTGAACCGGAGCTATTCAGCTTGCTGACAAATCCGAAACCATTGGTCTCTGAACACTGCTGGAAGGCCCCAGACGTTGTCGGGAAATTCAAAGACTGGGTATTACCCGTGACGTACGCATTGCCCACGCTATCCACCGCGATGCCGTAACTAAAGTCATAGCTGGAGCCACCGAGGTACGTGGAATAGACCAGCGCCGAGCCCGTGGTGTTCAGCTTGGTAATAAACACATCGTAAGTTCCAGCATTTGTTGTTTGGTACGCTCCAGATGTTGTTGGAAAAT
>Ga0302278_10003488_pt1 | contig 17097 bp, 11 predicted proteins | sample III_Bog_N3_2_FD_194543 | JGI IMG/M metagenome (GOLD analysis project Ga0302278, IMG submission 194543) | Peat permafrost microbial communities from Stordalen Mire near Abisko, Sweden - III_Bog_N3_2 | ecosystem: Environmental > Terrestrial > Soil > Wetlands > Peat | place: Sweden: Abisko...
TACTTTGCAGATAATTTCCGTCGCTTGTGCAACAGTGGAAATAGAGCAAGCAGACAGACAGATCATTTGTGGCCTCCTCGAACGGCCTGGTCGTAACCAAGGCATTGGCTGCGCTCCCGGCCGTTCGTTTTTTCCCCTGGATCTCATCAGCTTCCCGCCTCCCGATAGCGCCCCAGCTCCTTCACCATGACGCATTGGGGGCGCAATGCCTCAAGCGCGCGCAAACCCTCTTCGGGGGAGTGAATCTGGCAGTCCACATAAAACATGTACTCCCATGGCTTGCCGTGCACCGGGCGCGACTCGATCTTCGTCATATTTGTGCCGATGGCCGAAAGCTCATTCAGCGCGCGCACCAGAGTCCAGGGCCTGTCCTCCACCGAAAAGGCCAGGCTGATCTTGTTCGCCTCCGGATCGGTCACCGCCTCCGCCGCCCGCCGCACCAGGAAGAAGCGGGTAAAGTTCTCCGGGTTATCCTCGATGCCGGCCTCAAGAATCTCCGCGCCAAAGTAGCGCGCCGCCGCCTCGCTGGCAATCGCCGCCGCCCGCCGGTCCTGCATCTCCGCCAACTGTTTCACGCTGCCCGCTGTGTCATACGAAGCCAGGGCCCTCATCGCGGGATGCGCGGCCAGGAACTTCCGGCACTGCGCCAGCGCCACCGGATGCGAAAAAACTCTCTCAATCTCCGCGATCTTCACGCCCGCGAGCGCGATCAGGTTATGCCGGATGCGCAGCAGCGTCTCCCGCTCCACGCGCACATCATGCGTCAGCAGCAGGTCAAAGTGCTCCAGCACCGAGCCGGCAAGGCTGTTCTCGATGGGAATCACAGCGGCCTCCACCGCGCCCCCGCTCAGCGCCCTGAAGACATCCGCGGAAAGCGCGCAGGGAACGATCTCCCCATCCGGAACCAGCTTCAAAGCCGCTTCGTGGCTGAATGATCCCGGCTCACCCTGAATCGCAATCTTCATCGCCTTCCCGTTTCTCCATCTTCCGAACGAATAGGCCTCACCGCGCCCACAAATCACCCGCAACAAACCCGAGAAATACCATCGCAATCACGCCATTCATCGTAAAAAAAGCGGCATTCAGCCGCCGCAAATCCCGTGGCGATACCAGCGAGTGCTCATAAGCCAGCAGCAGCCCGACAACCCCGACCCCGATCCAGCCCACGATCCGAAAATGAAACAGTTCTCCAAACCACACCAGCAGCCCCAGCATCGCCAGATGCATCGCCCGCGCCGTCCAGAAAGCCGCCGGAATCCCCACCGCCTGCGGCAGGCTATGCAGCCCCGCCACGCGGTCGTGCTCAAAGTCCTGGCAGGCATACAGCACGTCGAAGCCGCCCACCCACAGCGTCACCGCCGCGGTCAGCACCAGGATCCGCGCGTCCAGCGAGCCGCGCACCGCAATCCACGCCGCAGACGGCGCCAGCCCCAGCGCCAGCCCCAGCCCCAGATGCGACCAGCGCGTGATCCGCTTCAAATAGCTATAACCCCACAGCACCGCCAGCACCAGCGGCGAAAGATAAAGCGTGAGCCGATTCAATTCAGCGCAAGCCAGCACAAAGACCGCCGCGGCCAGCAGCGTAAACCCCAGCACAAACTCGCGCGACAAGAGGCCGGCGGGAATTGCGCGCATTTTTGTTCGAGGATTGGCCGCGTCCAGCTCCGCATCGGCCCAGCGGTTAAACGCCATCGCCGAGGAGCGCGCCGCCACCATCGCCACCAGAATCCACACCACCTTCGCCGGCAAAACTGCCCGCCAGCCAGGCAGCCCGTCAGCCGCCAGCAGCACCGCCGTCAGCGCAAACGGCAGCGCGAAGATCGAGTGCTCCCACTTGATCATCTCCAGCGTAGTCCGCGTCCTCGCCCACAAGCCCGCCATCCTCAGCTCCCATGGACCAGTGTACTTGAGGGGTGAGCTAGTGAAACGGGGGATCCCGCAGTGGACCCCAAGCAGTCCGCAATCTCCTCGCAACCTGCGATCTGTGGGACTCCCGGAGACGAAAAAAACTGGAATCCATCAAGAATCGTGCATTTCCGGTTAGAATCTTTCCAGCTAAGTTTATGATTCCGATGGTGGCCTTCACTCAAGCGAGCTTTGCGTGTGAGCGACGCGAGGTGGGAGGATACGCCGACTGGGTGGGAACGCATGGACCCGAAAACGCCAATAACAAATGGATATAAGGACAAAGCTCTTGCCGCCTCCCAGTGGACGACTTCTTTGTCGCTCTGTCCGCAGTGCCTTCAGCGGGTTCGTTTTCTCCCAGCAGACAGGATGCTTGTCTGGGTCCATTGCTCTAGGCGGTGGGAGGCTTCAAAATCCGTTGTTTGTCCTCATCCTCAGTGCGGGCGTCCTTTCGCGTTTGCTGGTCAGGCGAAATGCCCGCATTGCTATGTGGGATTCGAAGAGGGGATCCCGCTTGCGCCGATTCTGCCTGGAATGTGCCTGCTTGATCGCATCCTACCCAGTCGTACACTCGCTGTTCGTGTCAGGCGCGAACTAGCTGAAAGGGAGTTGAGAGCATTACGCGAATCATGGGTCTGCGATTCCAATTCAAGCCCACAGATACCATTCGATGATAGAACGCAGTTTGGCGTTGATTTCAGAGAGGTGCTCAGCAGACATGAGCAACTACTGGCTGAGTTCAAAGACGATTTGGAGAAGTTTTTGTATGCTGTCCCCGTTCGGTTGGCCAAACATGAAAGCGAATACTCATGGAAACTGGAAGAGGCGTTGGGGAAAGAGGTCAGCACTTTCTTAGACGGCATACTTCACAACCGCCATTCCGTGCGCCATTCGCTTGGATTCGTCGCCCGCTGCTGTGAAAGGACTTCAGAAACCTACAGCCGGAAGTTCTTATCGGCGGAATTGAAACGCAGGTTTTACGAGCGCCGTTCTGCGCCAAGGCCCGGGTTCCAGTTGACGTTGGAATATGCTCGGACCTTGGACGGAATTGCCTTTGAGGAGTGGCTAATCCGTCTCCTGCGAGATGCGGGAGTGCCAGGTGTCTGCAGGACCCAAGACAGCCGGGACCAGGGCGCGGACATAGTAATCACCATCGGAAGCCGCAGGATTGTCGTACAGGCAAAGCAGTACCAGGACACTACCGGCAATAAGTCCGTGCAGGAGGTATTTGGAGCGAGGCATTACTACAACGCTAGCGAGGCTTGGGTGGTCACGACCTCAACCTTCTCAAAAGACGCGATCGATCTTGCGATTCGAACAGGCGTACATCTCGTTGATGGAAGCAGGTTAATGAACCTGCCGGAGCTTCTTTGCAGGCCGGCCCAAGCCATCACCGACCAGAGGGAACTTGCAGACACCGCTCCAGCCGTTGAGTCATCAGAATCGGCCTGTTCCCCAATTGTCGTTCCCGAATCTGAACCGGTACAGACAATTCCGACTGCTCTTAGCGCGCCGGAAGACGGGACGGTCGCGTCGATCGGCACGACCACCGTTCTTGCTAGACTTCAATCTTTGGTCAAGGGGTGGGGCTGGCGCGGTTGGTTACCAATCGGCCTTGTATTGATTGCCTTGGCCGCCTTGGTCATACCAAGGGCAGGCAACCTACAGGGAGTTCGGACCGAGCGAGAGGTTCAAGGCCTGCTTGAGTGGTACCAAGCCGCAGAACGCTCTCGAAACCCTCAGCTTCTTGCGGAGTGCTATGCGCCGGAGGTCGAAACGTACTACCTTCGTCACAACGTTCCGAGGAATGTGGTGTTGCTTGGGTTTCAGCATGCATTTGAGGAATACTCAGACGTCAAGGCGTTTGAATTCTCCAAGGTTACTTTCAGCGAAGCGAACGAGAGACAAGCCACGGCGACCCTTAATCGCGAATGGAATTTTGCGGGTACGAAGAACTTCGCGGGGGATGAAATTGAGCAGATGGTTTTTCGGAAGGTGGATGGCCGCTGGCTAATCGTGTCCGAGCAGGAAGTGAGGATCAACTGGGCACGACACTGGAGCCCGTAGGCAAGAAGCGCCACTGCAAGCCATTTCTTGGTGTCCGCGCACTTGGCTGTCCGTGATAAAGCCCGGACCTGCCAAAGCCTGGTCATCCGCTACGCCCCGCCTTCCGCCTCTTCCACCGTCCCCGCCAGCGCGATGACCGTGTGCACCCTGGTCATCCTGAACAGCTCCATCACGCGGCTGTTCACTCCGGCAACGATCAGCCGTGCGCCTTTGTTCTGGCAATGAACGTAATGATTGATGACCGCGCCCATCCCCGCCGAATCCATGTAGGGAACCTCGCTGAGGTCGAGGATGGTCAGAGCCGGCGGTGCGCTGCCGCGCAACTGCTCCTGCATTCCAAAGAGATTGCGCAAGGTGACCGGGCCCGCAAAACGGAAGATCAGCGTGCCGGGAGTTTTGCCTTCGGTGCACACGATGACAAGGGGGTCGTCGATAGCCATAGTGGGCTAAGTATAAGGAATAAAACGCTCCGTGTTGTTACAAACGTGTAAATCTTGCGAGCTAACGCGGCTCCGAATTGGCTGTGCCCAGGGCGCCGCCGGGATCATTTTCCCTTCCGTCACGAATTGTGCGCCCGTTTTGCAGAGAATTACCCTCCATGGGCGCAAACTGGAAGTATGAACAAAGACCAGAGCCGCGGACCGTTACTGACCACTGACCACTGTTCACTGTCCACTGAGAGAACCCCCCTCCCCCCTATACACCGTGAAACCGTGAAACTGTGATGCGGCGGGCTACCCCCCCCACCCCACCTTTTATATTTTCAAAATCTTGCAGGTAATTTTCTAGTTACTGCATAACATATCCACAGTAAGCGAGTTCTACACAGAATCCGCACAATTCCGCGGACTCTGGAACCGCAAAACTGTAAATGTCTTTCCGATGCGGCGTTGGAACCGGCGTCCGTCCGGCTCGAAAGCACTGAAAATGCTACAAAAGCTCAACGCAAGGCTCTGGCTCGTCTGCTGCGGAACAAAACAGGTCTTCTGTACGACAATAAAGTCATGGATTCAATGCGCATCGACAAGTGGCTCTGGGCGGCGCGCTTCTTCAAGACGCGCTCGCTGGCCTCCAAGGCCTGCGATCTGGGCCGCATTCTCTTGAACGGCCATGAAGCCAAGCCCTCCCGCGAGCTTCACGCCGGCGACCAGCTCGAAGTCAGGAACGAGGGCGGCGACTTTCAGATCGAAGTCCTGGCGTTGAGCCAGATGCGCGGTCCGGCCGCGGTGGCGCAGACGCTCTACCGCGAGACCGAAGCGAGCAAAGCGGCGCGCCTCAAGGTGACTGCCGAGCGCAAGGCCATGCAGGAGTTCGCGCCGCTGCCTGAGCGCCGTCCCACCAAGCGCGACCGCCGCCGCATCATCCAGTTCCGCGGCGGAGCATAATCCCCCGCCGCCGGGAGCGCTGCCGTTCCCTGATCCCTGATCCCTGATCCCTGTTTCTTCACGCTTCATGCGCCGTCGCCAGATGCGGCTGCGGCACCAGTTCCGTCAGCGCGATCCCCGCCAGAATCAGCCCAGCGCCGCAGGCGGGGCCAAGCCCGAGCCGCTCGCCCATCACCAGGAACGAGGTGATCCAGGCAAAGACCGGCTCCAGCGTCAGCAGCAGGGCAGTGTGCGTGGGAGGCAGCACAGACTGCGCCCAGCTCTGGATGGAGAAGGCCAGGGCGGTGGCCAGCACGGCGGCAATCGCCAGCGCCACGGCCAGCCGCGGCGTCCACGTGATCTGCGGATGCTCGATCAGCGGCAGGCTCAGCGCCATGAAGATCGCGCAGAAGCCCACCTGCAGCAGCGCCAGCGGCTGAAAGGCGATGCGCGGCGAGACGTGGCTCAGCGCCAGGCAGTGGAAGGCGAATCCGACGGCGCAGCCCAAAGTGAGCAGGTCGCCCAAGTTCATTGAGGTCAGATCGGGCAGCAGCCGCGCCGCCCGGCCCAGCAGCGTGGCCGGGCCCGAAGCCGGCTCGGCGGCCGGAGCGGTCAGCAGCACAATCCCGGTGAATGCCAGCCCGGCTCCCACGAAGGCATTCCAGCGCGGTGGCCTGCCTCCCGGCGGGCGCAGGCCAGGAATCGTCGAGAGCAGCGGCACCATCACCACCATCAGCCCGGTAATGAACGCCGACTTGGAGGGCGTCGTGCGGGCCAGCCCCGTCGTCTGGAACTGGTAGCCCACAGCCAGGCAGAGTCCCACCAGCGCCCCGGCCCCAACCTGCCAACCGCGAATCTCGCGCCAGTACCGGTGATAGACCACCCCCAGCACCGCGAAAGCCAGCGTCATCCGCACCAGGTTGAAGGCCGCCGGCGTGGCATCGGCCAGCGCGCCTTTGACGAGCACAAAGGTCGATCCCCACACGGCGACTACGAACAGCATCAGCAGGTAGGCGCGTAGCTTCATCTCTTTGGATTATCCCAGCCGTACCTGCGCGGCTGGCCGGCGGCCATAGGCAGGCCGCCCAGCGCGCGTTGCGGCAAACTACTGCACGGCTGCCCACACCGCCATGGCCAGAGTCAGCAGCAGCACACGCTTCAGTCCCGTTTCGCGGTCGCGAGCTGAGTACCACTCGGCAAGCGTGTGCGCGCCGCCGCCGTCGCCCCCCGCGCCGATTGACAGCGCCGGAATCCCCAGCGACAAAGGGATGTTGGCGTCGGTTGAGCCCAGGCGCATATCGGTTCGCAGGCCCAGATGGCGGTCCACGGCGCTCAGGGCCTCCAGCAACGGTGAGCCGCTGGGCAGTTGCGCGGCGGGCCGGTCGCCAATGAGGTCAATGGCAAAGTTCAGCAGGCCCCGGCCGTGCGTGGCACGCGATTTTGCCTGCGCGTTCGCGCGATCAATGGCGTCTTCGACAGCGCGATGCAGCGCTACCTCCAGCCGCAGAAGCTCGTCCGGGCTGGTGGAGCGGAAATCAATCGAGGCCTGCGCGCTTTCGGGGATCGAGTTCACGCTGGTGCCGCCGTGAATCGTGCCCAGATTCAGCGTAGTCCGCGGCTCGTCCGGCACTTGGGCCTCGGCCAGCACAGCCAGCGCCGAGGCCAGGGCGGCAATGGGGTTCGGCGTTCCCGCATCGGTAAAGCTGTGTCCGCCCGGCCCGGTCACAGTGACGCGGTAGCGACGGCTGCCCAGGGCCTGCGTCACGGCCGAGTCCGCCCCCGCCCCGTCCAGGACAATATGCGCGGCGATGCGGCCCGCCAGCACGCTCTGGTAGAGGTGGCGCATGCCGCGCAGGTCGCCTTCGCCCTCCTCGCCCACATTCCCAAGGAAAACCAGTGGCACGGGCAGCTCGACCTTTGCCTTTACCAGCGCATGGGCGATGGCCAGCATTCCCACCAGTCCAGCGCCATTGTCGCAAGCGCCGGGAGCCTCCAGGCGGTCGCCGTCCACCGCCGGCTTCAGGGGAGTCCCAGCCGGGAAGACCGTGTCCAGATGCGCCGAAAGCACGACGACCGGGCCAGTGCTCTCCACGGGCAGCCTGGTTGCGGGCAGCCATCCGAAGACATTCCCAATTGCATCCGCTTCCACCGCGCTGAGACCGGCCTCGGCAAAACGTGCCGACAGCCACCCGGCCCGCGGTTGCTCTCCAAAGGGCGGCGCCGGGATAGCCACCAGCTCCGCCTGCCAGTCCATGATCGTCTTGGGATTGCCGCGCAGCCAGGCAAAGGCCAGGTGAACCGGCCGTTGCGCAGCTAGCACGGTGACCCGCGAGAAGGCCGAGTTGGGAGAGAAGAGCGCCATGCCGATGGTCTCAGGGTAGCAGGCAGGGTCCGGAAGGGTAGCGTTCCGATTCTGCAAGTTGCTATTCAGGCGGTTCGTGGCGGGTCAACAGGGCGCTCGTCATACTCCACCGAACAAAGAAACAGCCCCCGCGCCGGAGCCGTTGGTCCGGCAGCGGCGCGGCTGCGAGCGGCGAGAATCCTGGGAATCTCCTCGCACCGGAGCCGTCCTCGCCCCACGTCGAGCATCGTTCCCACCAGATTGCGGACCATGTGATGCAGAAAGCCGTTCCCTCGGACGCGATAGACCAGCAACTCCCCGTCTTCGGTTCTCCGTTCTTCCCAGGCCGAGGAGAAAATGGTCCGGACGGATGGGGCGGCCGGCGGTTCCACCTGAAAGCCCTCTCTCGGCATGGGCCTCTGATCCACCTCCGCATCTGGATTGAGGCTGCGGGGCGCCAGCTCTGGGTCGGTGGCGGCAAAGCTCAGAAAATCTCGTTCGCCCACAAACAGCGAGGCTGACATTTCGAGCGCTTCCACGTCCATCGTCCAAGAGCAGGCGTAGACGTAGCGAGCCAGCAAAGGCGGGCAAATCGCGCCTCGAAAGACCCGGTACTCATACGTCTTGGCCACGGCCGAGTGCCGCGCGTGAAATGCGCCCGGAGCAGTCCTTGCCTCCAGGACGCGGATCGCCGGGGGAAGAGTCCGGTTCAGGGCCCGTTGCAGGTTCTCCGCTGGAATACGCGCCGCAAGGGCGAAGCTGGCCACCTGGCCGAGAGCATGGACGCCGGCGTCGGTGCGGCCCGAGCCCTGAGGCAAAGGCGATTCTCCGCAAATCCTCCCCAGCGCGGCTTGCAGCTCTCCCTGGATGGTCGGCTCCCCCGGCTGCACCTGCCAGCCGTGGAAATCCGTGCCGTCGTAGGCCAGGGTCAGCTTCCAGGTCTGCAGCGCGGGTGCGGGTTGGCTGTTTTCTGTCACGGCAAAGAGGGTTGACAACAGAGTACCTGACAATGGTGCTCAAAGGCGCGAAGAATGTCTCCGATGCAGGGCCATCGCATGAACTCAAGGCAGTTCATCCGCATCGTTCGCAGCCTCAAATCTCGTTGAGAAGGGACGAACAAAGCGAGAGAAGACTCCGGCGGTTGGCAGGCTCTTTGGCGCTGGGCCAGGAAATGCACCCCATTTTGTGCAAATATGCCTCTTTTCGAACAAATGCTAGATAAACTTGATCCGCAAGTGACACACAATAAGTTAGTTAATTTGACAAAAGCGAACAAAGAGCGAATGGACCTCGTGGAATTTTACGTTCAAACTCCAAGCGCAACAAATCTCGTGAATAGAATCACACAGATCACTGCAGCCGTGGCGTGGGAGAGTGGGAACGGTCTTCGCTTTCCATCTTCTCCATGGCCTTCTTCCAGCCATCTTCTGGCTGGCCTTGACGATACCTGGACGTTGAATCCGCCGTGAGGTGCTCTCGCGGTGCGGACCGGATCGATCCCGTCCTGAACGACCGACCCAGCTTCACTGTAGCAGGATTCGGGAAATAATCTGCAAATCAGGTTCAAGTGATTGGCATGGTCTCCGATGCCTGTTCCCTGTTCCCCGGTCCCTGTTTCCGATATACTCAGCTTTCTGTATGCGATGGCGGCGAGGCTGGCGGGAACAGGTGGAAAGAGGCAAATGCACCCGTCGCTGGAACGAATTGGGAGCCGCGCGCGTACTGACCGATAGGCGGTAAACTGCCCGCTGGGCAGCAAGCTAGAATTGTCCTGGGAGATCACAAATTTGCGTCCGGAGAGGCTCTCTGGGCGTCTTTGAGAATGGCGCACCAGATGCCTCGGCAATTCCCAAAGACGAACCTTGTTGTGGAGAGGAATCATGCAATTGTTCGGTACAAATGTGTTTGAGCAGCAGCAGAAGACCGCGGGCAACTCTCGCGGACAGGCAGGCAACCGGCTGCGCGCGGTAGCGGCGGTCATGCTGACATTGGCGGCGGGGATGCCTTCGGGTTTTGCCCAGCAGGCGTTGGGGGCGGGAGCAAAGACTGCGGACAAGGCGGCTTCCGCGTTGCCCAGTGCTCCGGCGCCTGTGCTGACGCAGCCGTTGGACCTGCGTTCATCGCAGCGTGATTTTTCCCGGCCTGCGGGCAGGCTGCTGGGCGACCCCATCAAAATCTACACCCCGACCTCCATTTCCAAGGCCAGCTTTGTCAATTCCGTGCGGCTCACCGACTTGGTAAAGGACGGCAAGATCTACCTCAGCCTCTCCGACGCCATCGCGCTGGCTCTGGAGAACAACTATGACATCGCCATTGCCCGTTTCGACCTGGACATTGCGGATACGGATATTCTGCGCACTCGAACCGGGGCCGCGGCACTGGGCGTTCCGACCGGACTGGTCACCGGAACGCAGGGCGGCTCCGCCTCGACACTGAGCACGGGCGGCGGTCCGGGCGGTACGACGGGCGGCGCGGGTGGCGCAGGTTCCGGGGCCCAGGGATTGACGCTGACCACCGCCGGCGCCGGTCCCGCGCCGGAGGCGCTGGAACCATCTGTCTCGGCAGCCATTCAGTTTGATCGCGACCACAACCCGTCCACCAGCTTCTTTTCCGGCGGCACCAGCACAACCAACACCTACAACTTCAACTACAATCAGGGCTTCGTGACAGGCACGAGCTTCCAGTTTGGCTTCAACAACACCTACGCCACCACCACCAACGGCACCACGGAATTCAGCCCCCAGCTCAGCTCCGACTTCAAGGCTACGGTGACCCAGCACCTCTTGCAGGGAGCCGGCATCTGGGTCAACAAGCGCTTTATTTATCAGGCCGCCAATGATAGGCGGATTGCCGACTCGTCCTTCCGCCAGCAGATTCTCTACACCGTCAACCAGGTGGAAACCATCTACTGGGGGCTGGTGCAGGCCTATGAGGATGTGCAGGCCAAGCAGCGCGCCGTGGAGCAGAGCACCAAACTGGCCGGCGACGACCGCAAGCAGTTGGAGATCGGCACCGTGGCCCCGCTTCAAGTGGTGCAGGACGAATCCAGCGTTGCCAGCGACAAGCAGGCGCTTATCAGTTCACAAAGCTCGCTGAATTATCAGCAGCAGATCATCAAGCAGGCCATTGCCCGCAACCTGAACGATCCGGCGCTCTCGATTGCCCCGGTCATTCCCACCGACCGCGTCACCATCGAGGAGATTCCCGAGGAGAAGGAGCCGGTCGAGGCGCTTGTGCAGGAGGCTTTTCAGCAGCGGCCGGAGCTTGAGCAGGCCGTGCTCACGCTGCGCAACGATGAAATCACGCTGAAGGGCGCGCGCAATGCCCTGCTGCCCACCTTTGACATCTTCGGCTATCTGGCTGGGCAGGGTATCGCCGGCTCCATCAGCCCCGAACTCAATTGCAGTTTTTATCCGGCCGGCGAATGCCCGACAAGTAATTCAAACTTGGCGAAGAGCAAACCCACCACCTATATGTACATTCCCGCCACCGGTTATGGAACGGCTCTCGACAATGCCTTTAACAGTTCGGCTCCCGATAAGGGCATCGGCTTCAGCTTGAATATTCCCATCGGCAACAAGTTCGCGCAATCGGTACAGGCGCGCTCCCTGATGGAGTACCGTCAGGCTGAGCTGAGGCTGGAGCAGCTCTACACGCAGATTCGCATGCAGGTGGTCAATGCCCAGTTTGCGCTGATCAACGACCGGGCACAGGTTCTGGCCTCCATGGCAGCCAGGGACTATCAGCAGCAAAGCGTCGACGCCGAAAACAAGAAGCTGCATCTCGGCGCGTCGACCACAGCCAATGTCCTGCTCCAGCAACGCGGACTTGCAACCGCCGAGGACAACCTGATCGCCGCCAACGCCGCTTATGCCAAGGACCGCGCAGGCCTCTACCAGACGCTGGCCTCGACCTTGCAGCACTACGGCATCAACCTGAACGAGGCAGCCTCGGGCCAGGTGAATACGACGCCCGTTGTTCCCGGAGTCGCGGCTGTCAAGGACACCTCGGAGCCATCGACCGCCCCGCCCGCCAGCAAGTAGTTCTTTTCCGCGAGTCAAAGAAACAGAGCTCCGTGCCCCATCCATGCCGCGTTCTTGTTTTTGCGGCATGGGTGGGATACGACGAACCCCATGTGAGCGGATAGCGAACTGCTGCCCCACAGCAGGTGGCTACCGTTCCGCCACCTGATCCAGTAGTTCGAAGAACTCCGGAAAGCTGATCGCGGCCGATTCGGCCCCTAGAATCAGCGTCTCCCCCTCGGCGCGCAGTGCCGCCACGCTGAAGGCCATGGCGATGCGGTGGTCGCCCCCTGAATCGATCGTTGCGCCATGCAGCTTCTGTCCGCCGGGCACGTCGAGTCCGTCCTCAAATTCCGTGACTTCGGCGCCCATGGCGCGCAGGTTCTTTGCCACCAACGCGATCCGGTCGGACTCCTTCACGCGCAGTTCCTTGGCGTCGCGGATGCGGATGCCGCCGCTGGTGTAAGGCCCAATGGCGGCCAGCACTGGCAACTCATCGATCAATTGCGCGGCCAAAGCGCCGCTGATAGTGGCCGATCCCAGCCTCTCGGCAGGCGCCGAGACCTGTACCGTTCCCACCAACTCCGCGTTCTTCTCTTCCAGGTTGAGCACACCGATGCGCGCGCCCAGCGCCGTCAGCACGTCCAGCAGCGTGGCCCGCGTGGGGTTGAGGCCGAGCGAGTCCAGCACCAGGCTGGAGCCGGGAAACAACGCCGCCGCGCAGAGAAAGAATGCCGCCGACGAAATGTCGCCGGGGACAGCGGCCTCGATGGCATGCAATGCCTGCGGTCCGGAAATCGACACAGAGTCCACTGTCCGCGTCACTTTGGCGCCAAAAGCCCGCAGGGCCAGCTCACTGTGGTCGCGGGTGCGCACCGCCTCGCGCACAGTCGTCGTGCCGGCGGTTTGCAAGCCGGCCAGCAGGATGCAGGTCTTCACCTGCGCGCTGGGAACGGGCGTGGTGTAGTCGATGGCCTTCAGTGGACTGCCTTCGATAATCAGCGGCGCATGACCCTCGGTAAGCGTCAGCCGCGCGCCCATCGCCTCCAGCGGCTTGCGAATCCGCTCCATGGGACGGCGCGAAAGCGACGCGTCACCCACCAGCCTGAAGTGCCCCTTCTGCGGCGCCAGCAGGCCCGAGATCATACGCATCGTCGATCCGGAGTTGCCGCATTCCAGCGGCCCATCGGCTGGCGTCACGCGCCCGCCCACGCCCGTCACCTCCACCGAACCGTTCTCCAGCCGGCACACCTTCGCCCCAAGCGCCTCCATGCAGCCCAGCGTCGAGGCGCAATCGGCCCCGGTTGAAAAGTTGGTAAAGCGCGAGGTTCCCTCGGCAAACGCGCCCAGCATTCCATAGCGGTGGCTGATGGATTTGTCGCCGGGCAGGCGCAGGCTGCCATAAATGTTCTTGGCCGGGCGGATGATGCGTTCTTCGTTCACGGGCGTTGTGGGGTCCAATTCGTCCTCTCTCTGAGTTTAACCAACGGGGCCGGAACCTCAAGACACGCTCCATTCAGGCGGGAAGATGCTGCCCGGCCTGCCGTTTTGCGGAATAGATTGCGGTCGTTTCCCGGATTGTGGTAATCTACCGCCGATTCCAGCAATTTGTTTCCGCGGTTGCCAATCCTGCCCGCAACCCGCGATTCCATCCCAAGTTCCTTCACCCCCAAAGGAGCCTTCGATGCCCGGACATTCTGAATCCACCGGCAACACACAGCCCCCTGTGCAACGGCCAAACCTCAGCCAGGATGCATCTGCCCATTCGCCAGAGTCTGATCCGGCTTCACCGGCCAGCCAGGCGGCGGTAAATGATAAATATACCGCCCGGCTCTGGGAGGTCCATCAAAAGCTCTCCGGGGAAAAGCGCCTTGTTGCTCCGCACCAGGGCCTGACTCCGCCGCCAAACGAGGACGAACTGCGCCAGAACCCGAGCCGGCAAAAAGAGATGGCCGTCAGCGCCGCCTACACCCCCAGCAAGTGGCTGCTGGAACAGGAATTATCCGCTCGCGGATCCTGGTCCCAGGAGTCAGGCGAGGATGTCTACGATGCGGCAGCCAGGGAGGAACTTTCCGGCCTTTGTTTCTCCGGCGGCGGAATCCGCAGCGCCACCTTCTGTCTGGGAGTCTTGCAGGCTCTGGCCGGAGCGAAGAAACTCGGCAACTTCGACTACCTCTCCACCGTCTCCGGCGGGGGATACATCCACCAGTGGCTGGCCTCCTGGATTGCGCGGGATCCAGATCGCATTCAAAGCGTGCAACAGAAGCTCGCTCCAATTCCCGAGACCGGATCGCCCGCCAGTTGGCCCGACCCGATTGTCTGGCTGCGCCGCTACTCCAGCTATCTGACGCCGCAGCGCGGCCTGTTTTCGGCCGACACCTGGACCATGATTGCCGTCTGGTTCCGCAACACATTCCTCAACCAGATTGTGCTTTTCTCGTTCCTTGCCTGCTGCCTGCTTCTGATGCGCGCGCTTACGTATCCCTTTGTCTCTACCCTGTCGGGAAAGGCGTTCGAGAGGGGCTATCTGGAGCTTCCACTTCCATTCGGAATCTGGGGCGCGCTGTTTCTCGTCTTGGGCTGCGGCGCCTTCTCCTTTATTCCGCTCTGGAGAGCGCTACATTCGGTGACAAAACCAGCTGTAGACAATCAACCGCCCAGCGGCGCTCTCGGTGACGGAGGTGTATTGGGCTGGATCGTTGCACCGAGTTGTTTGCTGGCCATCCTGGCCTCTCTTGAGGCAATGGGCCGAGTTTCCGTTCCTTATGGCCGGCCATTTCCCCTTTTGCTGGGCTGCCTGATTGCATTTGTCCTGGGGATTCTGTTTGCCATGATCTTCGGCGGCGAGGCTCCCAAATTGTTTCGCACTCTGGCGCCCAGGTGCAGCACCGGCGTCTTCGTGGCTTTTATGATCGTCTCGGCCATTGCCTGCACAGCCGTTGCCTTCGCCGCGCCAATCTATCTGGCCCATTTTGCCGGCGGCGCGAATTGCGTCCGCGGAACAGCCGCACAGGTTACGGCATTTGTCGATCGTGCTTTCTCCACGCCCCCCGCCAGCGACCCGCGCGCTCCGCAGCGGCTGCTTGCCGTCTTCTTCCCGGTGCTTTTTCTCTTCATGCTGTTTGTCGCCGTTCGCCTGCATCTGGGCATGATCGGACGTTTCTACTCCGAGTCGCGCCGCGAGTGGCTCGCCCGATTGGGCGGCTGGAGCGCCATGGTCGCTCTCGCCTGGATGGCGCTGAGCGCCATTGCGCTCTTCTCGCCGCCGGTTCTGCAATGGTTCTGCCAGCCCGCGACGCTGCATTGGGCCTGGGGCGGACTGTCGGTGCTTGCGATTCATGCCGTCACCCTCTATGCGGGCGGATCGGGCAATTCAGACGGCAAGCCGAAGCAGGGCACACTGCTGGGTTACAGCCTGTTCGACGTGGTCGGTATAGTCGGAGCGCCGGTTTGCATCCTCTCCCTGCTCATCATCGTCTCCGGCCTCATCGACCTGGCGCTGCATTGGTCTGCCGGACTGACGCCGCAATGGTCTGGTGGACTGCAATGGACCGGAGGATCGCTCCACCCATTGATCTACGCTGCGTCGTTCGCCGCCTTGGTACTCCTGATCTTTTTGCTCTTCGGCTGGCGGATCGATGTCAACTTCTTCTCTATGCATAGCTTCTATCGCGACCGGCTGGCGCGCTGCTACCTGGGCGCCACCAACCCCAACCGGATGCCCGATCCCTTTACGCACTTCGACGACCGCGAGTCGGGAAGTCACAAAGATCTACTCGTCAGCGAACTGTTGCCCCAAAGGTTCGGAGGAAAGGGAGACGGCAATAGCAAGCCCTACGACGGCCCGTTTCCCATCTTCTGCACGACCGTCAATCTGACCTTCGGCGAGGATCTGGGCTTGCAGGATCGCAAGGGCGCCAGCTTTGCCTTCAGTCCGCTCCTCTCCGGCTACCACGTGGGATGGACCGCGGAGAAAGGCTCCGGGGACGATGCCGCCTTCAACGGGTTTGTCCCCACCGTAGATTACGCATATGGCAACGGGGGCATCTCCGTGTCCACCGTGGCGGCCATCTCCGGCGCCGCGGTCAATCCCAACATGGGCTACAATTCCTCGGCGCCGCTGGCGTTTTTGATGACGCTGTTCAACGTCCGTCTGGGCTGGTGGCTCGCCAACCCGCGCAAGCCCAAGGTCTGGCCAAGCCTTTATAACGTGCCGACTCCCATTTTTGGCATCCGGTACCTGTTGAGCGAACTGCTCGGACTCGCCGACGATACCAGCAAGTACGTTTGCCTGAGCGACGGAGGCCACTTTGAGAACATGGGCCTTTACGAACTGGTCCGCCGGCGCTGCACGCACATCGTCATCTGCGACGCCGAAGGGGATACAAATACGGTCTTCGAGGGCATCGGCAATGCCATCGCCATCTGCCGCACCGACTTCGGCGCGGAGATCGACCTGAAGCTCAGTCAGCTCATTCCGGATTCCGAGACCGGCTATTCGCCCGAGCACTTCGTGGTTGGAACCATCCGCTATCCCGCTCCGCCAGGGGCAGGGAAGAAGGGCGAGGAAAAGAAGTACGAGGGGACGATTGTCTATATCAAGACGTCTCTGACCGGCGACGAGACCGGCGACATCCTTCATCACAAGCGCGCGTGCCCGGAATTTCCGCAGGACACAACCCTGAATCAGTGGTTCACTGAGTCGCAATTCGAGAGTTATCGCCGCCTTGGTCAGCACATCGGCGAAAAGGCAACCGGAAAAATCCGGGTCCGTCTCTAAAGCATTTGCGGCGGCGCGGGGACGGAGGTGCGAGCTGGCGCACCTTCGCGCCTAGCGCCTCCATGCAGTTGAGGGTTAAGGCGCAATCGGCCCCAGTCGAGAAATTTGTGAGGCGCGAAGTGCCTTCGGCAAAAGCAGCCAGCATTCCATAGCGATGGCTGATGGACTTGTCGCCCGGCAGACGCAGGCTTCCATAGACGTTCTTTGCCGGGCGGATGATGCGTTCTTCGGTCGCAGTTTGCAAGGGAGCTCCGGGGTTGCCTTTCTCTTCAGTCTATCGAATGATCCAGGAGAAGCCGGACGGCTTTCAGTTTGACTTCTTTGCATGTTTGAAGATGGACTCAAGCCAAGTCTCGATTTCCCTCTTCACTTTGTCGTTGACCCCGTCGGTCTTCATCACGAATTCTTGTCCCGGAATACAACTAGCAGACCTTCCGTGAATGAACTCACCCTGCGCTTCCCAATTTGCAAGGTCAAAAGCAGTTCCCGAGCCATGATGCGTCAAACCGGCTTCTCTAAAGAACGTAGGCAGCGTCCAATAGGAGCGGCGCGCTTCCCACTCGGAGGTGAGACGTAATGCTGCATCATACCTCTCGAAGATTCCGGCTCCAGCTATCT
>Ga0302278_10003491_pt1 | contig 17091 bp, 12 predicted proteins | sample III_Bog_N3_2_FD_194543 | JGI IMG/M metagenome (GOLD analysis project Ga0302278, IMG submission 194543) | Peat permafrost microbial communities from Stordalen Mire near Abisko, Sweden - III_Bog_N3_2 | ecosystem: Environmental > Terrestrial > Soil > Wetlands > Peat | place: Sweden: Abisko...
AATCTCAGTGGGGCCAAACAGGCCTTGCGAAAGTTGGAAGCGCGAGAGCGTGTACGTGGCGAGGTAGCTTTCAGCGGCCAGCACAAGGAACGCCAGCAGCATGGCGATAGCCACCGCGGGATGAATCATGCCGGAGAAGCCCAGCCCCAGCATGAGTGCCACCGACCCGAAGACGTCGGCCATGTGATCGACATAGAAACCGTAGCGCGGCCGCTCGATGCGGCGCACGCGGGCCAGCGTTCCGTCGAGCGAGTCGCCCAGCCAGTTGAGCGCGAGGCACAAAATCACGGCGAGCAGAAAGCGAAGGTCGAAGCGCGCCAGGGCAAAGCACGCGCCGCACGCAATCTGGGCGGCAAAGCCCAGCAGCGTGAGCCGGTCACTGGTGACCCAGCGCGGGACGCGAGCGGCCATACCTTCTAGAACGCGCTTTTCAAGCGAAGCGGTCAACGAGCGGTTGATGCGGGTGGCGGAGTGGAATCCGGACTTGGCTGGCATGGATGCAACGGCGTTCATGATGTCCTCTTTTCTGTTTCAGCGGGTTCTCGACTTTTTAGCAACAGCTTCCGTGCCCCGTCCTTTCGACTTGTTCCTGTCGAAAGGGCGGGAGAGCACGCCGCTCGTACTGGCTCCTACCGCCTCAACGCATTCTGCGTCGCGCGCAGCGTGAACTCGATGCTGTCGCGCGGAATGCTCTGAACAAATGGACCGATCGCCCAGCCGAGTCCGGCGGGAACGGAGCGCGTGAGCGTGACCGTCTCAATCTGCATGTAGAGGCCGCCGTCGCGCTCTTCCCAGCTCCAGTAGGTGTTAAGCCTCCATAGATACCCATGCTCGTGGTTTGAGTCGAGTGCGTGCTCGGTGGGCGTGCCCGGATCGGCGATCTCGGTAATGTGCGTGGAATGCGAAATGTTATATCCGTGTGCGCCGACATTCGCATCGGGCACAGCGGCGGGAAAAAACTGAATGTCGTAATTCGTATCGAGCACCACGGTGATGACATGCTTCTGGCTGACGCGAAGCATGGTTTGATAGTGGTTGCCATCTTGAGCCAGCACCCTGGCCGTGACTACCTGCGGCGCGTAGACCTGCGGGTAGAGGCTGTAGTCGCGCAGCAACCGTTCAAGATCAACGGCCTTGACGCCGGGAACAAACGCAGTGCCGCGCCAGTGGTAGAGCATCGCACCGGGAAAAGTGATTCCGGATGCCGGTGTCAGTCGATCGATCACTACATCACCGTTGCGCACGCGAGCAGCGTCAAAAGTAGCGAGGAAAACGTCGGCCGCGCCATGCTGGCGGGCGAGTCGCGTCTCAAGCTGAGTAATGTAGTCGTTGAATCCCGTAACGGCCGCGGGAGTAGGATCAGCGGCTGCGGTTTCGGGACAGGCAAACAAAAACATGGCGGTCAATAGGACGGCAAAAGCGGCGGAGAATACCCGGGCATGGGCAATCGCCTTCACACTCGCGCTTCGATTTACTTTTGGCTTGCCGTGCATGATCATCACTCTGCCCCTTCAGACGTTTGAGCGCAATACCTGTGGCAGACAAATGTTGTCGAATGTTTCTCACCGCGCAAGGCATTGCATGCAGCGGAGTTACAGGAAGATGTAATTCAAGTGAGGCGTTGCGTTGCGGAGTTCTCCATCGGATAAACTGGACGCGAGCCCAATGGCAGAGCCGAATCACGAGCGGCGCTATCGCTTCGGAGTGTTCGAGGCGGACGCGAAAACCGGCGAGCTGCGCCGGCAGGGAGTGCGGTTGCGGCTCAACGCGCAGCCGTTTCAGGTGCTGCTGATGCTGCTTGACCGGCCCGGCGCACTGGTGTCTCGCGAAGAGATTTCGCGCGAGCTTTGGCCCGATGGCACATTCGTTGATTACGACCACGGCGTGAACTCGGCGGTGAACCGCATTCGAGAAGCTCTGGGAGATACGGCCGGCAGCCCGCGGTTCATTGAGACGCTTGCCCGGCGTGGCTACCGGTTTATCGCGCCCGTCGAGCGCTTTGCGGGCAGCGAGATTCTGGTTGCGGCGGCCCGGCCGGAATCGACGCCATTCGATCCGGCGTTGTCTGCGCGCAACCCCGAACCCGCCCAACCAAATGGCAAAACGAAATTCGCCATTCTCACATCAGAAGAGGACTTGCCCACATCGCCCTATGCGGTGGTGCAAACACTCTACATTCTCTTTCAGCTTATGTATCTGGCCTTTTATGTGGGCGCGCTCGCCAACCTCGCGGAGATTGAGGAGCTACTGTCGCCGCTGCCGCATGCGGTGGTCGTTTACGGAGCGGTGATTGCAACCGCGGCAATCCTGATTCCGGTGCGCGCTTTTCTGCTCTGCGCTGTACTCTTTCATCCGCCGGGTGTGCGGCAAAAGCTGCTTAGGGTGTGGCCGTTTGTGCTCCTGTTCGATGAGTTATGGGCGCTTGCCCCGTTTCTGCTGCTGCACCACATCAACTTTGGTCTGGCCCTGGCCTGCACCACCTTACTGGTGTATTCACCGTTTGCGCAGCGATCCCTGGTCTTGATGGGGGCTGGCAACGCCAACCCATCTTTCCCGACACAGGACGGAGAGGCCTGAGGCTTCAGTAATTATCCGCTTATTGCGATTGCTGTTGCTGCACCGGAGCCTTCACCGTTCCATTGTCGGGCGTGTTGTCGCCGGGCTTCTCCGGTGAGGTGTGCTTGAACCCCTTCACGTCGATCCCGAAGTGCGGATCGTCGCGCGTGCCGTCCACATGGACGCCAACTTCAGTCCCCGCGCCATCTTTTTTGAAGAAGTGGTCGAGCGGTGTGGCCAGGACGCCCTTCCATCCACCAATCAACTTCGAAACGGTGGCCTGCATTTTTGCCTTGCCTGTAAAGTTGATGGCGCCGCCATCGAGAGTGTAGGTTCCACTCAGCGCGATGTCGGCGCCGGGAACCTGGTAGACGAGGTCGGGCATGGTGACCACGCCATTGGCCATGGTAAAGCTGCTTTGCATAACCGCCTTCACGGGCACCATATCGCTCTTGTCTTTCTGCTTGGCCTCTTTCGTGAGCCCCTGCCCGCGAAGGCTCAGCTCATCTACGCGATCCTGAACCTCGTCGCTGGTGAATTGCGCATTGTTGAGCAAGAACTTTCCCTTCAGCTTGATGCGCTGGTAAACGTGCTCCTTGCCGGGAGGAATGTCGAGCGAGGTTTTCAAATTCAGCACCCCGGTGAGCAGTGGCCTGCCCGATTTGCTGACCAGGCGGATATAGTCTTCCATGCGGCCTTGCGGCACACTCACTACCAGCGAGATGTCATGGCCTTTGGACGGCGGCTCCGCGCGCGGATCGCTGTCGGGGTTTTGACTCGCCGCAACTTCAGCCGCGCTTAGCGGCACGCGTACCACCTTGCCCTCAACCGTAAAATGCGACTGGCCGAGCACAGCATTGACGGGCTGGAGCCAGGTATCGCCGTTCGTGGCATCCACCTTTGCGTTGAAATCAGTGTGCAACGGCATGGGAGTGCCAAAGTGAGTGAGCGAAAAATTCGGCACATCGGCAACCCCATCGACTGATAATTCGCGCAGCGTTCCGGTGTAGCGGCCGGTGGAGTGAAGCATTCCCGCGATTTCTTTAAAATCGCCCAGGTTGGCTTTATCGAAGGTGTACTTGCCCTGAACGTCGCTTTGGCCCGGATCGTCGGCACTCCACGGCCCGAATGTGCCGGTAGTTTGAATGGTTCCGGTAGGTCGGGCGTTCACCAGGTCGGCCGCGAAGTCCATCACTCCCGTCGGCTGAATGTTGGTGAGCTTGAGACTCGATATCTTAAACACCAGCGGCAGCTTGCCCGGCTTGCTGGTCTCGAGACGGAGAACCGCATCGGAGCAAAGAATGCTGTCGAGCTTGAAATGCAGCAGCACTTTCTTGACCGCGCTGTCGCTCGCTCCGCCCGCAGGCTGGTCGCCGGCCGCGTGCACAAAATGCGACGCCGGCGGCATATCGATTACCAGGCCGCGCAACTCGACGTATGAGATATGCACGGGCTCTTTCGACGAGTAGTGAAGAGGGGCGCGGAAGCGGAAATCGTCAATAGAAATAAGAGGATGGAGGGAAGTAGCCGCAGGCACGCTTACGCCTTGCACCTGCACGGGCGGCCAGATGCGCAGGCCGCGGCCTTCGGCGCGAATGCCTCCGCGCAGCGACATGTGAAAGCTGTCGAGCTCAACGCGGGAATGAAACTGCTGCTCGAGGGCGGCAACAATTTGCGCGCGGACGATGGGCTCGGCGTTGTGCAGCAGGATGGAGATGGCTGTTGCCACCACAATCAGCAGGAAGAGCGCAATGCCGCTGACCCAGGCCAGTGCCCGGTGACGCCGCCAGAATGAAGGTTGATCGTTCATCACCGCGATTCTCGCTTGTCAGTTATTGTCGCAGTCCCGGTAGCATGCTGCCACAGATGCAACGGCGGCCAATGCTTCGGACCCAAAGACACGTCCCCAAAGACCCATACCTGGATAATTGGATGCAGAATGCGAGCATAGAAACACGCGGGCCGGCAGCCGCCTGTTTTCGGAATGGGCCGCGATGCCGTAGACTTTTGAGCACCGATGCAAGCGCTGATTGAACATCTCGCCAAACTGCAGGCCGTGGAACTGGATCGCGCCCGCGTGACCAAAGAAGCCAACGCACTGCCGGCGGAGGTGAAGCAGGCTCAAGCCACCTTGGCCGTGGCACAGCGGCTATCGGCCGATACGTCTTCCGCGCTCAGCCGCGAAGACACGCTGCGCACCCGCCTTGAGCGCGAGATTGATGGGCACCGGCAAAAGGCCACGAAGTTTCGCGCCCAGCTTGACGTGGTGAAGACCCCCGCGCAGGCCGAGGCGATTGAGCACGAGGTCAGCTTTGCCACCGCCGAGATTGAGCGGCTTGAGAACGACGAATTGGCCAGCATGGAGCGGTCAGAAGCGCTCGAAGTGACCCTGGCGCAGGCACGCGCGCAGGTTGAGCTGCTGTCTGAGGCGCTGGATAAAACCCGCGCACGCGTTGCCGCCCGCCAGCAGGAACTGGCTGCGCATTTGGCCGAACTCAACGTTGAGCGCGAGGCCATTCGCCCGCAGATTGAACCTGAATGGCTCACACGCTTTGACCGCATCGCAACGTCGCGCGGCACCGGCATTGCGCAGATCGTAAACCAGCAGTGCACGGGCTGCAGCATGGGCATAAGGCCGCAGACGTGGAACCAGCTCCGCGAGGGCGAACTGCTGACTTGCGACAGTTGCAACCGGATTATTTACTGGGACCCTGCATTGGCTCCTGCGCCTAAAGCGCCGCAGCCCGAAGTGGCCCCAGGCACCGGCCGCGCGGTTCGCCGCCCGGGGCAGGCCGGGGCGTAGCGGGCTGGAGCGCTAAGCTCCCGCGGAATGAACCGCACTGATGATGCAAACCCCGCCCCTGCTACCCTTACCTTGAGCAGTTCGCCCAGGTTTTTCTGATCCCTGATCCCTGATCCCTGACCCCTGCTTTTCGAGGCTTCAATGCGCCGCATCTGCGTTGACATGGACGAGGTGATGGCCGATACGCTCGGCGAGCACCTGCGCCGCTACAACCAGGAGTTCGACGAAGACGTGACCGTCGACGACTTGGCCGGCAAAGGCCTGTGGGAGATTACTCCGGTCGATCGCCAGCAGCAGCTCCGCGCATTCCTCGACGCCGAAGATTTCTTTGAGGTTCTCGACGTAATTCCCGGCTCGCACGACGTGCTCAAAGACCTCTCGACCCGCTTCGAGATCTTCATCGCCACGCAGGCCATGGCCGTGCCCAACTCCTTCGGCCCCAAGTACCGCTGGCTACAGCGACATTTCCCCTTCGTTCCGCCTACGCATTACGTCTTTTGCGGCAATAAATCAATACTGCGTGCCGACTACCTGATTGACGACCAGCCACGCAACCTGCAGCGTTTTGAGGGCCAGGGACTGCTATACACCGCGCCGCACAACCTTACCGTTGAGGGATTTGTGCGCGTGGACAACTGGCAGCAGGTAGCGGAGTATTTTGCGCGCATCGCCCTCGACGGGCCTGAAGACGCCTGATCGATCCGCAAACCTGAACGCTCCCCCGCCGGGCTGCATCCAACAGAACAGACGCTCGCATCATCGGACTCCAGATTTCCTCGTCTCGATCGGAAACCCCTCGGCCAAATCGCAATGAAGCTGCCTGCCAAAACACTCATTCCCATCGCCCTCGCCGTGCTTTTCCTGTTGGCTCCCGTGTGCCATGCATACTCTCTGCTCACCCACGAGCAGCTCATCGACCTTACCTGGCAGGACTCCATCGTTCCGCTGCTCGAAAGCCGCTATCCCGGCCTCACTCCCGCCCAGCTTGATGAGGCCCGTTCCTACGCCTATGGCGGCTGCGTGATTCAAGACATTGGCTACTACCCCTTCGGCGACCAGACATTTTCAAATATCACCCACTACGTCCGCAGCGGCGACTTCGTTATTAACCTCTTTCGTAACGCCAAAAATGCCGACGAGATGGCCTTCGCCATCGGCGCGCTCTCGCATTACATCGGCGACTCCTATGGCCACTCTGAAGCCACCAATCGCGCCGTCCCGGTAGAATTCCCCAAGCTCAAGGCCCGTTATGGACCCGTGGTTAACTACGCCGAGGGCAAAAAGCAGCATGTCCAAACCGAATTTGCCTTCGACATTTACGAAATTTCGCAACATCACCTCGCGCCGCTGCCCTACCTTCGCCACATTGGGCTTAATGTTCCGGTGCATCAGCTCGGCCTGGCCTTTTATCAAACCTACGGACTACCCGACTTCGCCGATCACCGGGCTCACCGCGTCAAGGTCTGGGCTTATCGCTTCGCCGTGCGCAACTTCATTCCTCACGTCGCTTACGCCATCACGCTGCGCCGCCGCAATCACGAGCCCCCCCTGACAGAATCTGCCGAGGCAATCGAGATTGACAGGGAAGCGGACGCTGCCGCCGCGCTCGGCAACTGGGCAGCTTACCGTAAGGGGCATCCGAGTTTTGAAACCCGTTTGGTGAGGGTTCTCTTCTTCATCCTTCCGAAGGTCGGCCCGCTCTCACTGGTGAGCGTAAAAGGGCCCACCAACGCCACCGAGGCCGACTACATGCACAGTGTCTACCAGTCCGCCGCCGCCCTTCGCTATGCGCTTCGCGGTTTTACCCCGCTCACCTCTCGATTCGAGACGCCCCAGGGCTACGCTGTGCTGAAACAGCCCTTCGGCACGCGCGACCCTCGCCATCCGCTGCCCAATCGCGATCTCGATACCGGAATCGTGGTCAAGCCCGGTGGCTACTCGCTTACTGATTCCACCTACGCGACTCTGCTGCATCGCCTCGCGCTCAACCCCACGCAGCCCATCCCGCCCGGCATCAAGAGCGACATCGAGGCTTATTACTCCGATCCCAACGCGCCGATCACGACCAAGAAAAACGCGGCGAAGTGGGCCGAGGTCCAGGCCGATCTCACAATCTTTGCCACCATCCCCACCAGCAACGAGCCCGAACCCTACCCGACCTACGACAGCAAATAGTCGCACTCTGCGCGTTTGACGACCTGCCCTGCAATCTCCCCAGGCGCCGACGCTACTGGCCGAGCCATTTTGCATCTGCCCACGTCCATCTCCCGTATAATCCTCACGTCGCCGTCTTCGCCCACCAAGGAGAAAAACCTGTGAAGATTTCCCTTCGCAATCTTTGTGCCGTAGTGCTTTCGGTTCTCACCACCAGTGCCGTGGCCGCTCACGCGCAGGCCGCTCACAAACTGCCTGAGATCAAGTACCAGAAGTTCACGCTGCCCAACGGACTTACTGTGATGACGCATGAAGATCACCGCCTGCCGCTGGTGAGTGTCGACCTGTGGTACCACGTTGGTCCGCTCAACGAGAAGCCCGGCCGCACCGGCTTTGCACACCTGTTTGAGCACATGATGTTCGAGGGATCTGAGCATGTGGGCGCAAAGGCGCACATCCGCGACGTTGAGGCTGCCGGCGCAACGGACGTGAACGGCACCACTGATTTTGACCGAACAAATTATTTTGAGACCATGCCCTCAAACCAGTTGGAACTGGCGCTGTGGCTTGAGAGCGACCGCATGGGATTTTTGATGGAGGGGCTTGACCGCCAGAAGCTCATCAACCAGAAAGACGTGGTGCGCAACGAGCGGCGCCAGGGCGAGGGAAGGCCGTACGACGTAGCCGACGAAGAAGTGTACCACCAGCTTTTTCCCAAGGGGCACCCATACTACGGCGATGTGATCGGCAGCCACGCCGACGTTGAGTCCACCCGTATTGCCGATGTGCGCGATTTCCATCAGCAGTTCTACACGCCAAACAACGCCTCCATCGCCATTGCCGGCGACTTCGATGCGGCCAAGCTCAAGGCGATGCTTGAAAAATATTTCGGGCCCATTCCGCGCGGGCCGGCGGTTGAGCCGGTCACGGTGGTCACGCCGCCCATTACCTCACAGCGGCGCGCCACTATCACCGACACTGTCCGCCTTGAGCGCTTGACTGTTGCCTGGCTCACGCCACCCGCATTCACGCCAGATGCTTACAGCTCGCGCAGCGCTCTCTACGCGCTGGGAATGGCCAAGGCCAGCCGGCTCGATCAAACTCTCGTCTACAAGTCGCAAACTGCGCAGAGCGTCACTTGCCGTGTACAGGAACTCAAGCTCGCCGGGGTCGCCGAGTGCTCAATTACCGCCAAGCCCGGCGTGAAGCTTGAGGATCTTGAAGCCACCTTCTGGGATGAGGTGGCGAAGTTGCAGAAGGATGGACCCACCGACGAAGAGGTTGAAGCAGCCAAGGCCACCGAGCTGACCCAGAAGATCAGCGGCCTGCAGCGGCTGGGCGGCTTTGGCGGCGTGGCCGACACGCTCGACCGGTACAACCAGTACACCGGCGATCCGGGCTTTTTGACCAAGGACGTAAAGATGACCGACGACGTGACCGCGGCCAGCACTAAGGCCGCCGCCATCAAGTACCTCACCAAGGATTCCGCGGTGGTGGTGTACTGTGTCCCCGGCAAAAAAGTACTCGACGATGTGCCGCGCAGTCCCGCCGATACCGATGCCGACGTAAAGCTCGTGAACCCCTACACTCCAGAGTTTGAAACCGCGCAGGACTGGCGCAAGACTCAACCTCAGCCCGGCCCCGCACCGGAACTGCATTTGCCAGTTCCCACCGAATTCAAACTTGAGAATGGCTTGAAGGTGCTGCTGGTTGAAGATCACGCGCTGCCTGTAGTCACTGCTGAAATAGTTTCGCGCGCGGGCAGTGTCGACAATCCGCAGGACAAGAGCGGCCTGGCCACACTTACCGCCGAGGTGATGGGCGACGGCACTTCGTCGCGCAGCCTCACCCAACTTGCCGAAGATCAGGAAAGCATCGGCACCATGATTGGCACCTCGGCAGGAATGGATAACAGCACCGTCTCAATGGGACTGCTGACCTATCACCTCGACAAGGGAATGGAGCTGCTCTCCGATGTTGTGCAGCACCCGGCATTCCGCGCTGAAGACTTCGATCGCCGCCGCAAGCAGCGCCTGTTGCGCATTTCGCAGGAGACTGACAACGTGCAGAACATGGCACTGCGCGTCGGGCCGAAGTTGCTGTTCGGCGACCAGCCGTATGGCATGGCTTCCAGCGGCACCGCTGAAAGCGTCAACTCGTTTACCGCTTCAGACATCTCCGGCTTCTATTCGGGCCACTACGTGCCAGGCGACTCCGCGCTGGTGCTGGCCGGCGACCTTACTCGCGCTGAAGCTGAGAAGCTCGCCAAACAATACTTCGGCAACTGGAGCGGCACGGCTGCACCCGCAGTCAGCGTTCCCGCTGCGTCCGCGCCGCCTGCAACGCACGTGGTTATCGTCGACAAGCCCGGTGCGCCGCAAACCATGCTGGCTGCGTTCGGTTTTGGCGTGCCGGCCAACTCGCCCGATGCCGACGCGCTCGACGTGCTCAACTACACGCTGGGCGGCAGCTTTGGCAGCCGCATCAATATGAATCTGCGCGAGGAACACGGCTACACCTACGGCGCGCAAACCGTCTTCAGGGAATACCGCGAAAGCGGCGCGTTCTTCTCTGTTGCCCTGGTGCGCACCGACGTTACCGCTCCCGCAGCCAAAGAAATGATGAAGGAGATTCGCAACTTTCCAGTGAATCCCTCAACTGAGGCCGAACTGAACGATGCAAAGGAGTCGTCCATTCGCTCGCTGCCCGGCGACTTTGAAACCACCAGCGCAATCGCGGGCGCGATTTCAAGCATCTTTGTTTACGATTACCCGCTCGACCATTATGCCGCGCTGCCCGCAAAGTACCAGGCCATTACGCAGGCCGATATCGCGAGAGTTGCAAAACAGTATCTGCATCCCGACCAGCTGATCGTGCTCGCCGCGGGCGACCGCTCCAAGATCGAAGCCCCGCTGAAAGATGCCGGTGTGGGCCCCGTAGAAGTGCGCGATATCAACGGCAAGCTGGCCACAGATACTGCGAAATAGCTCCGCCGGATGGATAACAAAACTGGGTGCCCCATCCTCGCGACGTATTTGTTCTTGTCGCTAGGGTGGGGTTCCCACTAACTCCGCTAACCCCGCAAACCCCGCCAACTCCGCTTCGCAATTGACAACCCCATCCGCCCAACCTATAGTTTGCTCGCCGCGCCAATAACACCCTCAGCTTTCTGAAATCAGGCCGCGGCAATCCGTCCGCAGGAGATTCTTGTGTCTTTGAAATCGGTTGGTATTCTCTCTTCTCTCGCTCTTTTTCTCTCTGTGCCTGTCACTTTTGCGCAATCCCAGCCAGTTGGCGTCTTTGAAGGCCAGTCGGATGTTGGCAGCGTGGTTCCGCCGGGAACTGCCGCGTTTGACAGTGCAGCCGGCGTCTATACCATTCACTCCGCGGGCGCCAATCTATGGGGAACGACGGACGGTTTTCATTTCTTGTGGAAGAAAATGTCAGGCGACGTTTCGCTGACCGCCGATATTGATTTTCCTGAAAAGACTGGCGCCCACAGCGAGCATCGCAAAGCCGTTCTGATCTTCCGCCAGACCCTCGATGCCGACAGCGCTTACGCAGACGCGGCGCAGCATGGAGTGGGGCTGACGGCGCTGCAATTCCGCGAGGCCAAGGGCGCCACCACGCAAAGCATTGAGCTCAACATCGACCCTCCGAAACGGCTGAGGCTCGAGAAGCACGGCGACGAGTTAACCATGTTCGTTAGCTTCAAGGGCGAGCCGCTGCATCAAGTGGGTGCGGCAACCAAGATGCATCTCGACGAGCCGTTCTACGCCGGCATCGGGCTATCGGCGCACGACCCCAACACGGTCGAGACCGCAACATTTGCTCACGTCGAGTTCAAGCCGCTGGTTGCGCCCGCAGCCGCGCCGCAGACGGCCCTATATAGCTCGCTCAAAGCCCTTGAGATCGATCCCGGAGCGCGCCGCGCCATCGTGGCCTACACAACCAAAGCACGCGCCATGGCGCCCAACTGGTCGCGGGATGGTAAGACTCTCATCTTCGTTCAGGATGGAAAGATGTTCCGCGTGGCTGCTGACGGCCTCGGGAACGGAGGTGTTTCTGCAGAACAGATCGACACCGGAGGTGCGACAGGCTGCAACGGTAGCCATGGGCTTTCGCCCGACGGCAAGTGGCTGGCCATCACCTGCACCATGGCGTCAAATCCCGGCAACCGTGTTTACATCATTCCCACTTCTGGCGGCGAGCCGCGCGTGGTCACGGCCAATCCCGACTCCTACTTTCACACCTGGTCGCCCGACGGCAAGACGATCGTCTTCACGCGGCCCAGCCACGGCGCGGGAAACATCTATGCAATCTCAGTGGATGGATGGCCAGAGACGGCGCTCACCGCGGTCTCCGGCATCAGCGACGACCCCGACTACTCTGCCGACGGGCAGTATATCTACTTCAACACCGACCGCTGGGGCGGAATGCAGATTGCGCGCATGAAGGCGGACGGCAGCGGCGTGGAGCAGGTAACGCACGACAACTTCCACAACTGGACGCCCCACCCTTCACCCGACGGCAAAACAATCGTGTATATCGCTTATCCGCCCGACGTAACTACGCACGCGGCCAACAAAGACGTAGCGCTGCACATTCTTTCCATCAGCGATGGCAGTATTCGCGTGCTGACCAACTTTGTAGGCGGCGACGGCTCAATGAACGTGCCCAACTGGGCGCCCGATTCAAAGAGCCTGGCCTTCGTAAGCTACGAATTCCTGCCGGCAGACGACCTGGGATCGAGTGAGTAGACATGGAAAGCCGCTCTCCAGTTCCGCTCGAGTGAGGGTGCCCCACCCTCGCCGCGTCTTTGTTTTTGCGGCTAGGGTGGGATCGCTCTACAGCAAAAGGAGAAACGCTCTAAAACGTGCTTTCTGCCCGCTCTTCGCCGCCGCTGCCGTTGCCATTTGTACGCGGCGGTATAGCGTTCAACGTTGGCCGCGGCGCTCCATTTGGCACGACTGCCTGGTTGCGCGTGGGCTGCGGCTGGGCCTGCATCGGCTGGTGCACGGTAACAATGATGGCTCCCGCCGGTGTTTGCCCCACGCAACGATACGAGTGCGGAGTACCGGAATCGAAATACACCGCATCGCCCGCCACCAGTTTGGTGTGGTGGTCGCTGTGGTTGATTTCGAGTTCGCCGCTGAGCAGGTAGAGAAACTCAACTCCAGCGTGAACGTGCGCCTTGGGGTCGGCCTCTCCCTCTTTTTGCGGAATAAATTCAGCAAAATAGGGGTCCATGTGCCGGTCGGGCACCATGAAGCCCAGGCTTTCGAAGGTGTAGGTCGGAGGCTCCACGCCTGTCTGCGGCAGCCGCACACGGTCTTTCTGGCGATGTACGCGGAAGATCGCGGTCGGCTCACTCTCAAAGAAATACGAAAGGTCCTTTGAGAAGACCATGGCGACTCGGGCCAGGTTGCGCAGAGTCGGAACCACCCTGCCGGTTTCAAGTTGTGATAGAAAGCTGGCCGACAGGCCTGTATGCCTGCCTAATTCAACTAGTCCCATCGATTTTTTCAGCCGCAGCCGGCGGATTCTCTCGCCGATATGTTTTTCGGCAATGAACCGTTCGGCCGTTTCGGGATCGGCCTGGGTCTTCTGGATCTCGTCATTTGCGAAGTCTACATGGTCGGTCATCGCTGCCTTTGGCACCTCCGTGATGTCATTTCTGTTCCCTTCGCCAAGGTGTAAAAGGAGATCGATATTCCTATTATCAAAAAGTCTTACTATATTACAAAACAAATACAGCTAATAGTGCAATCCGGCCATGCGGCTGGGCGCCGCGTTATTCTGGAAAGTCCAGCGTCGCGGCTCTAAACACGTTCGATGCCCATTACGCGGGAAAGAGTGCCCGGATAAAACCCGGCACGAGAGAGATCAGAGAAAAAACATCATGGCAGACCCCACTGAAGTCCCCGTTCCCGAGTCCGTTCCTGAAATTGATGCGCATCCTTTGGCCACAATTGCCGGCATCGGCGCGTTCGATGGCCGGTCAGTCACCCTGCGTGGCTGGCTTTACAACCAGCGCGAGAGCGGCAAACTGCTGTTTCCCATCTTTCGCGACGGAACAGGCACCATTCAGGGCGTTGCCCATGTAAAGAGCGTGCCCGCCGCGGTATTTGAATCGCTCAAGGGCCTCACGCAGGAGTCGAGCGTGGTGGTGCAAGGGCGCGTGCGCGCCGATAAGCGCGCGCCGGGCGGCTACGAACTGGACGTGGAAAACATTGAAGTCGTTCACCGCGTCCCGGAATCGGACCCCTACCCGATCTCGCTCAAGGAACACGGCGTCGATTTTCTGATGGAGCATCGTCACCTGTGGGTTCGCACTCCGCGCCAGTCGGCCATTTTGCGCATTCGTGCCGAAATTATGCGGGCGGCAGCCGAATACTTCGATTCCAACGGATTCATCCGCACCGATCCACCCATCCTCACTCCCGCTGCCTGCGAAGGCACGTCCACCCTGTTTCCAGTGGATTACTTCGGCGATCCGGCGTACCTCACCCAATCGGGCCAGCTTTATATCGAGGCCACGGCGCTGGCTCTGGGCAAGGTTTACAGCTTTGGGCCAACCTTCCGCGCTGAGAAATCCAAGACCCGCCGGCATCTGACCGAGTTCTGGATGATTGAGCCGGAAGTGGCTTTCATGGATCTCGACGGTCTGCTGGAGCTGGCTGAGAACTTTCTCTCGCACATTGTTCAGAGTGTGCTGAAGAACCGCGCCCCTGAGCTGGTGACCATCGGCCGCGACCCGGCCAAGCTCGAGACCATCAAGGCTCCGTTTCCGCGCCTGCGCTACGACGAAGCAGCCGAAATGCTCAACCAGGCCCACAAAGACGGCCACCTTGAGGCGCCGTTTGTGTACGGCAACGACTTTGGCTCGCCCGACGAGACGTGGCTCAGCTCGCAATACGACCGGCCGGTAATGGTGCACCGTTACCCGGCCGAGGTGAAGGCCTTTTACATGGAGCCCGACCCCAAAGATTCGCGCTATGCGCTGTGCGTGGATGTGCTGGCGCCTGAGGGCTACGGCGAAATCATAGGCGGCTCGCAGCGCGTTTCAAGCTACGAGCTGCTGAAGAGCCGCATTGAGAAGCACAACCTGCCCATGGAGGCATTCCAGTGGTACCTTGACCTGCGCCGCTACGGCAGCGTGCCCCACTCCGGCTTCGGCATGGGCATTGAGCGCGCGGTGGCGTGGATCTGCGGCCTGGACCACGTGCGCGAGACGATTCCGTTTGCGCGGACCCTGCACAGGATTTATCCGTAGTGCGCAATCGGGCAGTACGTAACAATCTTGGGCGCCCCAGGTCTCGCTTTTGAGCAACAAACCGGCTTTGGCCGGTGGAGATTCTAAACAACTTAAAGGCAAGTTGCTTAGGAGGCCTGGGAGACCACGAATCCAACCTGGCCCTTGTCATCCCGACCGAAGTCCGCCGCGGCGGGCGAAGTGGAGGGATCTGCAGCCGCTTTCCCCCCACTTCCGGAATCTCCAACCCGCCTTTACGAATCAAAGGTATGCATTCCGAACTTTCCCTCCCCCAGGAGCTTTCATGTCTGTTTCTGCCAGCGAAGTGAGCAAGTCGAAGCATGCGCCCAAAGTCGAAGGCGTGTTGCCCGTGATTCACGAGCGCTGGAGCGCCCGCGCCTTTTCTCCGCGCGAAGTGAGCAAACTGGATTTGCGCCTGATCTTTGAGGCAGCTCGCTGGGCGCCCTCTTCAAACAATGAACAGCCCTGGCGCTTCATCGTAGGCCTGCGCGGCACCAGCACCCACCAGAAGATCAACGAGTCGCTGATGGGCTTTAACCAGGCCTGGGCGCCCAAGGCTCCAGTACTGATAGTTGGCCTGGCCAAGGCCAAAATGACCAACGGCTCGCCGAACCACTTTGCGTTCTACGACCTGGGCTCGGCCAGCGCTCACCTGGTTTTGCAGGCCGCGGCGCTGGGCCTCACCAGCCACCAGATGGGCGGTGTGGACCGCCAAAAGGCACGCACGCTGCTTGAGATTCCCGAGGACTACCAGATTGCCGCGGCCATCGCTCTCGGCTATCAGGACGATCCCGAGACGCTGGGCAATGACGAGTTGATCAAGCGTGAGCTCGCGCCCCGGAATCGCAAGCCGCTCGATGAAATTGCGTTTTCCGCCTGGGGCCAGCCGCTGGATCTGGGTTGACTGTGGCGGCAAAGTCTAACCAGCCTCCCCACACATTGCAGGCAATTACAACTGGCGCGCGCACAATGTCTCTAGGAGCGTCTTCATGTTCATTTCACCCAGTGCCGAAACGCCCACATCTAAAAGCCACAAAAGGCTCTTTTCGCGCCCGACATGGACGCAAACCTTCTATCAACAAGCTGTCACCAATCATCGCGAATTGGGGTACCCCCACCCCCTCCCCCCTCAAAATGGCCCCATTAGGAGCTGAAGGTCTCCTCAACGTGCCTGAAATCAGCATGTTACAATTTAGGCTAGGTTACTATACAGTAAACAGAGCCTCCGTTTTTTGGCCTGTTTTTGGCCCTTTTATGGCACTTTGAGGCCAGAAAACAGCAAAGAAACGCGTCTATGCACATCGCGTCCTTCGGGTGGATGTGAGAAATGCGCGTTAGAGTTGACTGTGGAGACGATTCGGCTTGAGCGCAGTTCCGCCATCAGGCAAAAAACGCACAACATCGCGTCGGCCAGCACATCGCCAGAGTCGCCGGTCCGCCTCAAAATTCCGCCGATTGAGCTGGCAAGCCCGCGGCATTCTTGGCGCGATACTCACTATCTTTGTTGTCTTTGCCTGGGCCGTTCTCGCCCGCCAGTTCGTGCCGCTCTCAAATTCTTCTCTAAGCCGCTTTGACGCGATTGTCGTGCTGGGCTCCCCCGCCGACTCTGACGGCAACCCCACGCCGATTGAGCTGGCGCGGGTGACTGAGGCGGTGCATGAGTATGAGCGCGGCGTCGCTCCCAGGTTGATTTTTACCGGCGGCGCCGTGTCCAACCGCTTCGTAGAGGCGCAGGTGATGGCGCACGCGGCCGAGGCCCAGGGAATTCCCGCATCGGCGGTTCTGGTCGAGCCGCAGGCGAGCGACACCATCCAGAACGCCTGCTATAGCGTGCACATTATGAACCAGCACGGCTGGCGCTCGGCTGAAGTGGTTTCGAACGGCTGGCACTTGCAGCGGGCGGCCCTCATTTTCAGCCATGAGCCCATCGAGTGGGCCGTGCACGCGGCGCCCTCGCTGGAGCCGAAATCTGAAACCCGGGAAGCAGGCAGGGCGTTCTCTGAGACGCTCAAGACAGTGCGGTATCTGGTGTGGGCGCGTCAAATGGAGAGATGCGAACCCTGACTTCTCAATTTCAAGCGAAAGGCTGCGTTGTCCCTCGCCGGTATGGTCTTGTAAGCTGGTTCATGATGCGTCTTCAAGTAAGGTTTCTTGTTATTGCAGCAGCCGTTGCCGGCCTGGTGTTGTGCGCCGGAGCGACCTCTGAGGCCCAGAATACGGGTTCAAGCTCGAGCTCAAGCCAGCAGCCCACCACCGCTCCGCCCGAAGACCAGGCGCCCCCGGCGCCCGAGTACGTACAGAT
>Ga0302278_10003492_pt1 | contig 17090 bp, 16 predicted proteins | sample III_Bog_N3_2_FD_194543 | JGI IMG/M metagenome (GOLD analysis project Ga0302278, IMG submission 194543) | Peat permafrost microbial communities from Stordalen Mire near Abisko, Sweden - III_Bog_N3_2 | ecosystem: Environmental > Terrestrial > Soil > Wetlands > Peat | place: Sweden: Abisko...
CACAGAATGTCGAGATCGAGTGCGCGGACTCTCCCCCTGAATAACTCACCGTGCTTTGCCCATCGCTGACCTGAGCCACCCCTGATTGCACAAGGACCGCTCCGCAGTCTAAGACGAGTTGTTCTCCCACAAATAGGATCGTGTTGGGACTGACTTCCATTTCCGCGCCGGCAACGCTAATCTTGCCGCCCGTGGTTCCGGTTTGGACGCGATCTCCATTGACAACGGTTACGCTGAAGTAGACCGCCTTACCGTTTACCGTGGTGCCTTGTCCGGGATAGAGGATCCCGGCTGGAGAGTTGGCGAAAAGCGATCCCGTTGTCAACATCAAGACCATTACCAGTTGCCACGACCACTCGCTGCATGAACGTTTCATCTTGTAACCCATTGCCGTAGTTAGAGGCATCCTATTAGAGATGTAATGAGCCGATCCTTTTTTGGTCACAATGTCAGTGCGATCCAGCAAGCGCTCTTATGCCGATCAGAAAAATACTGGATTACGAACAGTCGGGCGCATCGCGAAAAGAATTGTTGGACCTGTTGCGAGTTCAACCGGATGGGCAGTGGCGCGCAGAATGCAGTCGTGCGGATTTCTTGGCTTGCAGGTACAAATCGCTCTGTCTCAACTCGCCACGGCATTGCGTAATGCCGAGTTGTTCTCGGTTAGAGAGAAGCGAACCGGCGCCAGGTCTTCAATGTTGACCTCAACCGCAACGCTCCGCATGATCAGATTCACCGTGATCACGACCCGGAGGTTGTTCTGATTTCGTAGGACGACGCCCGAGAGCCCTGCAAAAGGTCCCGCGCAAATCGTGACATGCTCGCCCACCACCAGGTAAGGGTGAGGTTCCACCTTGCGCAGGTGGAGACTCGTGCGAAGAGTGTCGATAAGATCGTCATGGATGGCCTCGGGTACACATCCGCGGCTCACGATCGACAGCACGCTCGGTATCTCGAGCACCCGCACTCGCTCTGTGATATCTATCCGGAAGAAAACGTAGCCAGGGAATAGCGGACGCTCGAGTTCGACCCGGCACCCATTCTTCCATTTCCTGGGAGAGCGATAGAGTGGCAAGAAAGTTTCAATCTCTCGCGCCGCCAAATGCTCAGCCACTCGTTTCTCGCGACAGGACGCGATGTACGCGGCATACCATAGGGCTTCTTTGGGTTGCTGCCCGGATAGTGTATTAGGGTAAGAAGTGTCAGTTTCAGTCAAGGCTTCGCCATCGCCTCTTAGTTGAGGCCTTTTCCACAGCTTGTTTGGTTTTGGGTGATTCTCGTTTCCGGAGCGCGAAGAACTTTCCCGCTCCCGAGCAAGAATCCAAAAGGTGTCTACAGACAACTCTTCAACGTTCCTCTTCGCACTCCGTGCACCAATGGGCATGTTCGACTTGAAAGCGTCGTCACAGGCGAGCAAACCGATTGGATACAATCCTTTGCATCGAACGAATCTATCTGCAATCTTGCGTTTTGCGGAACGCGTGTTTTAGCAAATTGCATCGATTCTGGAATCTGCCTGAATTCTGGATTCGGCATTACCATACGAAAAGAGCGCTGTATAAAGGCAAATTCCTAAATTCAACGGAGGTAAAGAAGTAAGATTTCTCGCACGCTACAATCGCTTCCCGAATGCCCATAGGCCCCATAAAACTGCTGCGACAAGCGACAACTGAGCAACGGCGCACGTTGCTGGCGGCGGCGCTCGGGTGGATGCTCGACGCGTTTGACGCGATGTTGTACGCGCTGGTGCTGACGCACGTCATGCGCGATCTGGGAATGTCGAAAGCAACGTCGGGACTCCTCTATACGCTGACACTGCTCGCGTCCGGAATCGGCGGCGTGCTGTTCGGCTTTCTGGCCGACCGCGTGGGGCGGAAGCGAGCTCTCATGCTGAGCATCCTGACGTATTCGGTGTGCTCGTTTGCTTCGGGATTGTCCACGTCCGTGCTGATGCTGGCGGGGTTTCGTTTCGTCCTCGGGCTGGGGATGGGCGGAGAGTGGAATACGGGAGCGACTCTGGTTGCCGAAACCTGGCCGGATGAGTTGCGGGCTAAGGCAATTTCTATCGTGCAGAGTTCGTGGGCGATTGGCTTTGCCTTGGCGGCACTGGTGTCGGGGGTTGTCTTGCGGTATGCCAACTGGCGAGCTGTGTTTTTTGTCGGGATTCTTCCCGCGTTAATTACGCTGTGGATTCAGAATCGCGTGCCGGAATCTCCGATGTGGCTGGAACATAATGGCGGCAGGGTTTCAGAGGTTGTGAGCGCGGACCCGCGGGCGCGGAAATCGCTGCGCTACGAGACCCTGCGTGAGGCTGGTGGCGGCAGTTCGCGGGCGGGAGCGCCCGCGTCACATGTACGGGACGATTCGTTCGCTCTCATCTTTCGGAGGCCTTATCTCAAGAACACCTTCGCACTGCTCTTGCTGAATTTCTTCGGGCTCTTTGGGTGGTGGGGACTGTTTACCTGGATGCCTCCTTATTTGTCGCTCCCCGTGGAGCAGGGTGGTCGGGGATTTGGGGTCATGGGGACGACGACTCTGCTGGTCGCGCTCAACTTGTTGGGAATGTTTCCGGGATATCTAAGTTTTGGTTGGGTCGCCGATCATGTGGGACGGCGGCGAGCGTTCATCCTATACACGTTCATGGCCGGCGTACTGGTGCCGCTGTACGCGATGGCGCGGTCGGGTGCCGTGCTGCTGGTTGCGGGAACGGTGGTCGCGTTTTTTGCTACCGGGATGTTTTCGGGCTCCGGGATCATCGCCAGCGAAATCTTTCCCACTCGGCTTCGGGCGCGCGCTTTGGGCTTCACTTATAACGGAGCACGGACGCTGAGTGCGGTCGCTCCTTACGTGATTGGGCGAGTAGGTCAGGCGCGCGGATTGAGTTGGGCTTTTTACCTGTGCAGCGCGGCGTTCTTCTCCGCGTGTTTGATCGCGACACAGTTACCGGAAACTCGAGGCAAGAAACTGGAGTGATGGCGCGGTTTCTCCGCCAATGGCCGACCGAGGGTGCTCAATGGGATCACTCGATCGGGTCGATCACGATGGGTTCGACCGCAAGACCTTCAGCTGGAGCGGAACGTTCGGGCAGTTGGATCAGCACGATCGCTACGAGAACGAGGAGTATTCCTACTGTCTGAACAGTGTGGACCAGTTCGCCTAGAAACAGAGCTGTGAGAATGATGCTGAAGACCGGCTCAAGGCAAGAAGCTACAATGGCGCGGGTAGGTTCGAGGTGCTGCAGACCGGCAAAATAAAAAGAGAATGGACCTAAGACGGAGACCAGCGAGAACAGGAGCATGAATTCCCACTGCTGCCGGTTGTAGTGGGCGGCGATGATTTTCCACGGGGGATTGACGAAGAGCCAGAAAGCGGCAGTAGCCAGCAAAACCCAGAGCAAGACTTTCCAGCGATCGTAACGGACGAGGACTTTGTGTCCGCCGACGTTGTAGAAGGCGAAGGAAAAGGCAGCCAAAAGGGCTGCGCTCACTCCGATAGCGTCCATGCGAAAACCGCCCGAGCCGACGAGTCCGACGGCGAGCACGCAGCCGGCGACAGCGAGTGCCACGGCCATAATTCTGCGCCAACTCGGAAGCCGGGCGCTCCGGACCGCTGTGTAGAGCAACACCCAGACAGGCGCGGTGTATTGAACGATGATGGCGGTAGCCACGTTGGTGCGTTGAATGGCGAGGTAGTAGAGATAGTTCGAGGCGGCGACTCCGAAGATTCCCAGCAGGAAAAACTGGAGCAGATCGCGAGCGGGAACACGGAGCGCGTTGACTCCTCGCCGGATTACCAAGACGGGGAGAAGCACGGTAAGGGAAAGCGTGGCGCGGCTCTGGGAGAGAATCAAGGGGTCTATTTTTCCTAAGAGCGACTGCAGCGGTTCGCCTCCAAGAAATAAACGCTCGGTAAAGGCTGCGCGTCCTAGCGTGGCAGACACTCCCCATAGAAATGCAGCGCTGCCGATATAGAGGTAGCCGCGCAAGGGATGCGCGGCCGGCGACTGAGAAGCAGGCTTCACGCAACATGCTCGATGCTGTAAGTGATTTTTGCGGTCTTCTCTAACATCGCAGAAACGGAACAGTATTTTTCTTTGGACAGGCGCACTGCGTCTTCCATGGATTTCCTCGAGACCTCGCCCCGAACGACATAGGTGAGGTGAATCGAGGTATAAACGGCAGGATATCCGTCGGCGCGCTCACCGGCGGCGCGAACTTCGAGTCCGGTGAAGGGCTCGCGTTTCTTGCGCAAGATGCCGATCACGTCGGAAGCGGTGCAGCCGCAGAGAGCGATGAGAACGAGTTCCATGGGCGTGCCCGCAGTTTTTTCGGTGGCGGTGTCCATGACGATGGCATGACGGGAAGTGGCAGTGCCGATGTAGCGTTCTTTGTCGGTCCAGTTGACGGTGGCTTCGATCATGGGGTTCCTTTTGTCGTTCGCTATTTGTCGTTCGTTATTCGGAGTTCGCCGATAAGGACTGGTCACTCGTCGTTAGTCCTTTAGTCGATTGCAATCCTTCGTCGGCGAAGTATTGCAGGTTGCTGACCACAAGAGACGAAGTCGCGAACAGCTCTACCTGCGATTATCGGTTACAGGTTCTGGATGTATGAGGACGCGGAAAAGTTCCGGCGCGTCGTGTTTGAAACGGATTTCCAGAGACGTCTGCACGTCATGCACGCGCGATAACGGCATATCGTCCGGCAAAGTGCAATGGCAGGAAACGTAGAGACGGGCCCGCACTTTCTTAAACTGAAATTCGTGAACATCCATCACCTCGGGAAATTCCTTGACGATGTTTTTCAGACGCTGCTCTAGCTCTGGCTCACGAACGATTTCTTCTCCAGTTTCGATCGTGGCGGGCTCACTTTCGATATGGGTGAGAATGGTGGCGATCTCTGGAATCTCGCCGCGCATCTCCGATTCAAGACGGCTGACCTCGTCGTGTGCCTTCTTCATGCTGAGCTGCTCGTCGAGTTCCAGATGCTGCTCGACATGCAACTGGCCGTTGAGATCCTGGACGCTGACATCGTGAACATTAAAATTGTGGCGGGTGGCCACGGCGCGAATGCGGTCAAAGATATTTTCCGTTCCACGCGCGCGAGGAACGGTGTGGACCATCACATCGGCGTCGGGAAGAACCTCGCGGACCTGGGCGCGAACCGCGTCAGAAACCTGTTCGGAGCGTTGGAAGGTGAAATTGCGTTCGAGCCCCACGGAGACGTCCGCGAAGTAACGGTTGCCGGCTTTGCGAAAACGTACGCGTTCGACCTCCAACACTCCGGTAACAGTAGCAATGCGATCGAGTATCTGGCTGCGGACACCGACCGGTGCAGCATCGAGCAGAGCGTCGACCGTTCTTCGGGCCAAACGCCAGCTCACGGAGATGACGACGCCGGCAACGAACAAAGCGGCGATGGGATCGGCTTGGCGGAGCCAGTTCTGGTGATAAAAGCGCCCAAGCGAAACGAGGGCCAAGCCGATGATAACCACTCCGCTCGACCAGACATCGGTCGAAAAGTGGAGGGCATCGGCTTCGAGTGCCTGGCTGTCGTACTTGGTGGCAATGCGGCCGAGGGCGCGGGAGCGCCAGGTATCAACCACGATGGAGAGGGCCATGACGAGGAAGGCAGCCAGGCTCGGCTCAATCTCGACGCTGTGAAAAAAAATGCGCTTGATGGACTCGGAGACGATCCAGACGCAAGTGAGAAGGAGCAGACCGGTTTCGATGAAAGCGGAGAAGTTCTCGAATTTGCCGTGTCCGTATTGATGGTCAGCGTCAGCAGGCTTGTCGGAGACGCGGACGGAAAAGAAGGTGATGAGGGCGGCGATTAAGTCTAATCCAGAATGCGCGGCTTCAGAGAGGATTCCGAGGGAGCCGGTCGCAAGGCCAACGACAATCTTCAAGGTGGTGATGACAAGGGCCGCAAGCACAGAGTTGCCGGCAACCGCTCGTTTGTCCCGGCGCATCGATCCGGAGGTAAAGGTGGCCGGCTTAGTCGGCATAAGGTCATTATCGCTTTGGAATCCGCTGCCGCCAACCCCCTCGCGTCGTGCGTGTCGCTCCGGATCTTCGATTTTCGGGAGCTGAGTTTGCGGGATTGGGTTCTCACGCTGTTTCCATTGGGCTCTTGCGTCGTAGGCAGCGGGACATGCTACGATTATGTTCGTCAGCAATATTCCCCTTTGGAGGATAACGATTCATGCGTTCCCAGCTCTTAGTGTGTCTCCTGCTCGCGGGCTTGGCATACGGTCAAGCAGCGCAACCGGCTACACCTCCCGCCGCCGGAGCCAAGGCGGATGAAAACGCTTCTGCGACTCCCGATAAGGATAAGGCGCCGGAAGTCAAAGTTGGTCCCGAAGATGTGGTCATCACTTTGAAAGGTTTTTGCGCGGACAGCACGTTGCAAGGGGACGCCTGCAAAACCACGATCACGCGCGAGCAGTTCGAGAAGCTCGCGGAGGCGCTGCAACCGGGAATGTCTCCTGCAATACGGCGCCAGCTTGCGACGATTTATTCTCGCATTTTAAAAATGTCAGCGGCGGCTGAGAAACGCGGTCTCGATAAGGGACCTGGATTTGATGAGCGCATGTACTTCGCCCGCATGCAGGTGCTGTCCGGTGAACTGACAACGGCGCTGCAGAAGGACTCCAACGATGTCAGCGATGCGGACATCGACGACTACTACAAGAAAAATGAAGCCAATTATGTACAGGCGACGTTTGCACGGATTTTTATTCCACACACCAAACAGATTGCAACTCCTGCGGTGAAGCCGAAGACTGGCGCAGCGGCTGGATCGAAGGCTGCGGCACCGGCTGCTCCAGCGCAACCCACGGAAGCGCAGAAGAAGGCTGCCGAAGATGCCATGACGAAGCTTGCGGACAGCATACGGGCGCGCGCGGCCAAAGGTGAGGATCCCGACAAGCTGCAAAAGGAAGCGTATGCGGCGGCTGGATTGCCGGGGAGCGCGCCCAACACCAAGATGGAGAAAGTGCGACGCACAACGTTACCGGCCAATCATCAGGCGATCATGGATCTGCAGCCTGGCGACGTTTCGGAAGTCATCTCGGACGGGAACAGCGGACATTACGTTTACAAGCTGATCAGTAAAGAGACGCTAACCTTGGAGAATGTAAAGCCCGAGATTCAGAAGACGATCGGCAGCCAACGTTATCGCGACGCTATGAAGGGCTTTCAAGAACCGCCTGATTTGAACGACGCCTATTTCGGTCCGGGGCGCGGTCCAGGAATGCCGGGGATGCCGCCACCGCCGCACGGGGCGCGCCCGCAGCCGGTCGACCCTGACTGAAATATTCCCCTCAATGGATACGGACAAATCAACGATTCTTGTAACCGGCGTTTCCGGCAATCTAGGGCGACGGCTGTTGCCGCAGCTCGCCGGTTACAAGGTCGTAGGCGTGGATATCACGCCTCCAACGGATTCGCATCTCGACCGCTTTGTCCCGATCGATCTCGGCAAAGAAGAATCGACGCGCGAGTTTTTGTTACTGCTGCGGGAAGTGCAGCCCGCGTCGATTGTGCACCTGGCGTTTGTCATCGATCCGCAACGCTCTGGCGTTTTGGATGTAGATCGCATGTGGCGGATCAACGTCGCTGGAACGGCCCGCATAATGGAAGCGATTGCCGAAGCCAACCGCAATGTGGGGACCACCATTCGTCAGTTTATTTTTCCCAGTAGCGTATCGGCGTATGGCTCAGACCTGCCGGCTCCCGTGGCCGAAGATGCGCCGCTCGAGGCGCACACGCTGCCTTACGCGATCCATAAGAAGGAAAGCGATCTAGTGGTGCAGCAGCGCGCCCCGTCTCTGCGGGGATGCGGCGTGTTCATTTTGCGTCCTCACATTTTTGCCGGCGCGACGGTGGAGAATTATTTGATGGGCGCGTTCCGTGGAACACCGAATGGCAAAGGGACACGCGCAGCGCACATGCGGCAAACTGGGAAGCGGCTGCCGTGCATGTTGCCATACGGACAGAAATATCTGGACAACAAGATCCAGTTTGTACATGTCGACGACATGGCGCGGCTGATTGCATGGATATTGCGGCGTGAGCCCGAGGCGCAACGACTAACGATTCTGAATGTGGCGGGACAAGGCGAAGCTCTCACGTTCGCGCGATGCATCGAAATCGCCCATGCCAAATTGCTGCGGGTGCCTGGGCAATGGGGTATGCGACAGGTGTTGCAAATCTTGTGGAGTTGGAAAATCTCAGCCATTCCGCCCGACGCGGTGCCCTACATGACGGGGCAATACATCATGAACACCGACCGGCTGAAGAGATTTCTCGGCGACGATTATGGGCGCGTGATTACGAAGTCCAGTCTTGAAGCGTACGCGGATTCGTTTCAGAAAAACTAAACTCACGGCCGAGACGCAGCGTTCGCCGAGAAAATCAAGAGCTTAATGAACAAGCGAGAATCAAACGCTCAACTGCGGACGACACTAAGTAGGATGAAGGAACGCGAATGCTGTTTGCGGGATTCTTTAGCTCAGGAGTTCTTGATGCCGCAATATAAGCCGGCAATGCCGAAGGTGTAGGGAGTCCAGGAAGGCTCGCGAAAGCCGGACTGGTGCATCCGATTAAGCATTTCATCGGGCGAGGGAAAGCGCTCGACCGAGGCGGGCAGGTAGGCATAGGGGCCGCGCACTCCGGAAATCAGCGTGCCGATTTTGGGAAGCACCTGCTTGAAGTAGATGCGATAGAGCTGACCGATCAAGCCGCTGGGCTCTCCGAAATCGAGGATTCCGACTTCTCCGCCAGGAGCGAGGACGCGGGCGATCTCGCGCAGTCCGGCATCGTAGTCAGCGAGGTTGCGGAATCCGAAGGCAGAAGTCACGAGATTGAAATGGGCGTCGGGAAAGGGCAAGTGCAGCGCGTCCGCCTCGATCCAGCGCAAGGTTGTCGCTCTTCCCTTCACCGCGGCCCGTTGGAGCATGGCGTGAGAAAAATCTGCGCCCAGAATCTCCGTCTCGGCATGGGCTCGGCGGCTCAGCGCAAATGTCATGTCGCCGGTACCGCAACAGAGATCCAAGACACGGGCATCAGGGCGCTGCAGGATCGCGTCAAATTTGCGAGCGGTGCGCCACCACCAGAGGCGGTCGATGTTGAAGGAGAGAACGTGGTTGAGAAGATCGTAGCGAGGCGCGATCGAGGTAAACATCTCGCGGACGGCGGCGGAAGCGGACTCACGGTCGTGTGCTCCCGCGGGCGCGGCACCTACGACGGGCTGTTGGATCTCCTGATTCATACGCTGGTAGGTCGATAATGTCGCGGGCGAGACGTCCGCAGTTCTGTTTCGTGCATCTCTAATTTCTCGCTAATTTGCGAAGCTCTTCGACTGCGGAGCGAACGATCGCGTCCGGTACATCGGTTGTAATTTCGACCTTTCCGATCTCACGCGGCAAAATGAAACGGACGACTCCCTCGCGCGTTTTTTTGTCGGAACGCAGGCGCTTCAGGATGTTGGTTGTCTTCCATTGCATTCGTGGCAGTTCACCTAAGCCCAGAATCGCGTTCGTAATCCGCCCTGCGGTAACGCTATCGAGTTTGCCGGAGGAGAGCGCAATTTGCGTAGCGGCGATCATGCCCCAGGCAACGCCTTCTCCGTGGAGCAGTTGTTTGTATTGCGTTTCGGCTTCGAGGGCGTGGCCAATGGTATGACCAAAGTTGAGCACTTGCCGCAAGCCGCCCTCGCGTTCGTCGGCACTGACAACCGATGCTTTGAGGCGCACGGAGTCGGCAATTATTTTTTCTACTACGGCGGGGGCCCGATTCAGAATCTCACTATGGTGTTCTTCGAAAAGGCGAAACAACCCGGGGTCCCCGATGACGCCGCATTTTAGCGCTTCGTAGAGTCCGGCGCGATATTCGCGCGGAGAGAGCGTCTTGAGAACGTCGGGGTCGATTAAAACAGCGCGCGGCTGATGGAATGTTCCAAGCAGATTCTTGCCGGAGATCAAGTTAACCCCGGTTTTGCCGCCGATTGCTGCGTCGACCTGGGCTAACACCGTGGTTGGGATCTGGATAACATCGACGCCACGCATGTAGATGGAAGCGAGAAATCCGGTCACATCGCAAACGACGCCGCCGCCGAGGGCGATCAGGATGGCGCCGCGGTCGGCTCCCTGTTGGACGAGTTTGTCCGCCAGCTTTTCGAGATTCAGCAATCGCTTCGCACGCTCTCCATCGGGCATTTCGAGGAGTTCGGCTTCGACCCCCGACGCGGCCAGCGAGTTCAGCAACACTTTTGCACAATGACGCCGGACGGGAGGAACGGTTACCACAAAGGCGCGGCGGCTGCTGAGAAACTTGCCCAGACAATCTCCGGCATGCGCTAGCATTCCGTTTCCGATGAGAACTTCGTAGGAACGGGATGGCGTGGTAACAGGGACGCTGATCATGAACTTTTATCATAGCGTAGTGCCGGTTCCGTTCACGGATACCAGGGGGAAATTCGGCACACGGTTGGTGACGAACGCCTGTGGAATCAGTCCAAGTCGCATGAAAGTAGCAATCGCACTCGTTTCGCTTCTGCTCAGTTGCTACGCACAAGAGCCGGGCTGCGTACTCAAGAACGAGGGCGATCTGTCGCCGAAAAAGCAGGGCAAGTTTCGCGCAATACGGTCCGACACGCCTGACCAGGCTGCGGTGCGGTTCGATATGGCCATCGATTATGCGACGGCCGGGAACACGGAAAAGGCACTGTCTTTGCTCGAGGAAGCTCTGGCGGAGACGACGTGGCTCGACCCTGCGGCGGAGGAGGCCTTCCGCAAGATTTCTGGATGCGCCGCATTTCAGAGGCTCGTGGAGAAGGAGCGAAAGAAGTATCCGCCGGTGTCGACGAGCCGGATTGTTCACGTCATTGCAGAAAAAGACCTGATACCGGAGGGGATCGCATCGGACCCGGTGGATGGGACGTTGTATATAAGCAGTATCTTTCATCGCAAGATTGTGGAGATTTCGCCACAAGGTACGATTTCGGATTTTGTGCCCGAGGCGCAGGACGGACTCTTTGGGGTTCTAGGAATCAAGGTAGATACCCGCGACCGCAGCGTGTGGGCGGCGACCGCCTTCAGGGGGGAGAGCGCGCTGGTTCATCTCGACCGGAGCGGTAAAATTCTCCACCAATACCGGCCGACAAAAACGGGCCGACACGAGTTTAACGATTTGGTCGTAACGATGAAGGGCGACGTGCTGGTGACGGACGATCTGGATAACGCGGTTTACAAACTTCCGCATGGTGGGACTCAACTGGTCCGCATCGATTTGGAAAAACGTCAGTATCCCAATGGCATCGCGCTGGCGGACGATGAGCAGTCCGTGTATGTGGCCCACGCGTATGGCGTCGTATTTATGGACCTGGACGGCAAAGGGATCACCGATCTACAAAAGCCGAAGGACGTCAGTCTGGCGCAGATCGACGGGCTCTATGTTCGAAAGGGCAACTTGCTGGCGATTCAGAACGCGTTTGGCGGTAATCGCATTGTGGAGCTGAGGCTAGCTCCGGATGGAAAGCAGATTGTGAGCGGGAGGCTTTTGGAGTACCGCTCAGCCAATCTCGATCTGCCAACTACGGGAACCGTTTATCACGATCGCTTCTACTACATTGTGAATAGTCAGATCGACCATGAAGAAAACGGCGAGCTCAAGAATCCTGGAACGCTGGCACCGATACGGATCGCGGCGCTGAAGCTGGATTAAATCGCGCGCAATCGGTTCAGTCCTAGAGAGCGGATGAATCGGGCCCCTTTTGCTGCGTCATTAACGATGCCACGATCGCGATTGCCAGCACGGATAGAACGGTCGCAAGCGCCCATTCCGTGGGGACTTCCCAGTAGTGGGACACCAGCATTTTGAGACCGACCAAAATCAGGACTACCGACAGACCGTAATGCAGATAGTGAAAGCGATCCATCAGTCCGGCCAAAGCGAAGTACATCGAACGCAGGCCAAGGATGGCGAAGACGTTCGACGTATAGACAATAAAAGCGTTGAGCGTGATCGCGAGCACGGCTGGAATGGAATCCACGGCAAAGAGAACGTCACTGGTTTCAATCACGAGAAGAACAATGAGAAGCGGAGTGGCGTAAAGAGCGTTTCTGCGGGTGAAGAACTGTCCGCCAACGTAATCTTCGGTTACGGGTAAAATTCGACGAAACAACTTGAGAACGGGATTTTTTTCGGGCCGGATTTCTGCCTTTCCCTTACGAAGAAGTTTAACTCCGGAGTAAATGAGTAATGCCCCGAAGGCGTAGGTGATCCAGCTAAAACGCTGGATCAGTCCCACTCCGGCGGCGATGAAGAGGCCGCGCATGACCAGCGCCCCGAGGATTCCCCAAAAAAGTACCTTGTGCTGATGCTGGTCCGGCACCTTGAAATAGCGGAAAGTGAGGAGAAATATGAACAGGTTGTCGATGCTCAGCGAGAGTTCGATTACGTACGCAGTGACGAATTGGAGCGATTGAGCTCGACCGTGCCAGAAGAATTCAAGGACAGCGAAGGCGGCCGCGAGAGTGATCCAGAGCGCTGACCATGCCAGCGCTTCGCGCACACCGAGTTGGTGCGGCCGGCGATTGACGACGCCCAGGTCGATCGCCAGGATCGCAAGGATAACGAGGTTGAAGAGTATCCAAAAAAGGAGCACAGCAAATCTTACGACGGCGGGGGATTGGTGTCAGGTTGCAAAAGGCAAAACGCCGCCCCAGCGGAGTTGGACAGGCTAACCACCAGATTCATTGATCCCACCGATCTTCAGGCTGGCGTGAGGCCGTATTTCTCTTGCAGACGGCGCTCCATGGTGCGGAAGATGAGACCGTTGACCATGTAGCCAAGAATAATGATGAGGATCATGACGGCCAGAACCTGGCTCATATCACTGAGGTCGCGGCCCATCATCAGTAACTGGCCGAGTCCGAGGCTAAGAAAAATCATCTCGGCTTGAATCAGAGAGCGCCATGCGAAGGCCCAGCCTTGCTTCATTCCATTCAAGATAAATGGGAGGCTGGCGGGCAAGAGGACGGACCAGAAGAGACGGAATCCGCTGGCACCGAGGTTCCGTCCAGCCATGCCGTAGATCTTTGGCATTTGCTTGCGGCCATCTTCCATCGCGATAGTCACGGAGAGAAGCGAACCCATCAGCACGACGAAGAGAATCGCTTTTTCGGTGAGTCCGAACCAGAGGACGGCGAGCGGGATCCAGCAGATACTGGGCAAAGACTGCAGACTTACGAGCAAACCGCCCAAAGTTTCTTCCAGAAATTTGCTGCTGGATACGGCGAGGCCGAGGATCATTCCCAAGACAACAGACAGACTGTAGCCGATGAGCATGCGCTTCATGGTGACGGCGATGCCGATCCAGAAACTGTGGTCAGCGAAGCCGTCCCACAACGCGTGTCCAACGCCCCACGGCGGAGGAAAAAGATAGGGCGGCCAGATTTTCAGTTTGGCCAAAAGCGCCCAGATTCCGACGAGTGCAGAATAGAAGAGAACTTGCTTAGCGAGTTTTTTCATCGGCGTATTCCGCTTCCAGGGACTTGTTAATCTCATCGCGCAGGCAGTCGAGAATGTCGCGGGCGGTGCGAGCGACGTCGGTTTGTTCCATGTGGCGGGGACGTGGAAGGCTCACGGAGAATTCCTGCTTGACGCGTCCGGGACGAAATGTGAGCAGGGCGACGCGATCGCCAAGGCGTACTGCTTCGAGAACATTGTGGGTGACGAAGATGATGGTACGTCCGGTTTCGGACCAGAGGCGCTCTAATTCGTCGTGGAGCAGATCACGCGTTTGCGCGTCGAGGGCGGCGAAGGGTTCGTCCATGAGGAGGACGTCGGGTTCAGTGGCGAGGGCGCGGGCCAAGGCAACTCGTTGGCGCATACCACCGGAAAGCTGGTGGATGTAGCTATTTCTGAATTTCGAAAGATGAACGAGACGCAGATAATATTGAATTTTTTCCTCGCGCTCGGCCTTCGGGATGTTTTTCATCTTCATGCCAAATTCAACATTGCCGCCAACCGTGAGCCAGGGAAAAAGGCCGAGTTCCTGAAAGATCAGGATGCGATCGGTGCCGGGACCGCTCACCGGTGAGCCATCTACCAGAACTTTGCCGGAGGTTTGCGGATTGAGACCGGCGATCAAGTGCAGCAACGTGGACTTGCCGCATCCGGAGGGACCGACGATGCAGAGAAACTCTCCCGGTTTCACTTCGAGACTGATGTTATCGAGCGCGAGCAAGCGTTCTCCCGATGTTGTCTTGTAACTGAGCGAGATGCCGTCGAGCGTTACTTTGGGAACGACGACTTCGGCCAGCGGGCGAATCGGAAAAGCCGCTACCGACGCGACTGGCTTTCCGTGGAACACATTGGCGCGCACTCCGTTGGAAGGAACCGGGACTGGATTGGAATATGCATTCTGGGGGCTGGTGCTCATTGGATTGCCTTCTTCCCTTTTTCTGCCAATACTTGATTCAGAAGTGAAAGGTCGTACAGCCTTGAAAGATCGGGCATCTGGCGTCCGAGAAAACCGGCGTCAAACGCAGACTGGGCTGCATTCATTAACGAACCGCGCAGTGGATCGTAGGTCGCGGTCATCCGTCCGAAAGACTCGTCGAGAACGGCGTCGGGAAGCGCTTTGCCAGTCTCTTTCGCGATCTGCTGGTTGAGAATTCTCTTCGCCTGGGGCAAATTTGCGTTGATCCAATCGGTCAGTTCGACATGGGCTCGAATCCAGTTTTTGACCAGGTCGGGATGGTCTTTCAGGAATTGAGTGCGGACAATGAGATGGGCGGCGATAAATTGACCGTTAGGCCAGAGCGTGCGCTCGTCGAGAAATAAGCGGCCGTTGCCTTCTTTGATCAGGCGGGTTGCCCAAGGTTCCGGGGCCCAGGCAGCATCAAGTTCTTTCTTGAGGAAAAGGGTTAGCTGATCAGGATTTGCCAGCGGAATAACCTGGACGTCTCCGCCTTTGTCGGTGGACTTCATGCCATTCGCTTTGAGCCAGGCGCGCAGCGCGACATCCTGCGTGTTGCCCATTTGCGGGGACGCGACTTTCTTGCCGTGAAAATCCGACGCCTTTTGGATGCCGGAATCGTTCCGGACGACAAGGGCCGCGCCGCCGCTGGTCGCCCCCGCCACAATGCGCAGCGCTTCGCCGTTGGAACGGACATAGCCCGAGATCGCCGGATTGGGGCCGATGTAGGTCATGTCGATGGCTCCGGCAAAGAGAGCTTCAATGGCAGAAGGACCGGCGTTAAAGCTTTTCCATTCGATCTTGACTTGCGGGCCCATGGCTTTGTCAAACCAGCCATTGTTCTTGCCAACCATGGCCTGCGGGTGCGTAATATTTGGGAACGCGCCGACGCGAATGACGGTCTCTGCGGCCGCAAGCGTCCCTGACAGGAAAACAAAAAATGCCAACGCAGGAAGCAGGCGCTTAGTCATGACCCTCGCCGTGAGCCTGCATGGGCAGAATACTGGGCTCTGGTTTTTTCTTTTTGCCGGTTCTTCTAACAATCGCCTTGGGCGCGGAGCCTGCCGGCTCACTGCTTATAAGGTCGGCAAGAGTTGTATTTTCAAGGATTTTGGCGGCGGCATCCCGCACCGCGAGAAATACTTTGTAGAGGGCGCTGTGGTCGGCGTCCCGATCGATCAGAACGCGAAGCTGATCCGCATCTCCAAAGGGCGCAAGGGGCCCGTCGATCAGGCGTATGATCTCGCTCAAGCGGATGTCGCTCGGCGCCCGGCGCAAGCGATAACCGCCCTTGGCGCCGCGCACGCTTTCCACCATGCGGGCGTTCTTCAACTCGAGAAGAATCAATTCCAGAAATTTTTCGGGAAGATTCTCTTCATAGGCGATATCGCGAATCCGAATCGCTCCCTGGCTGTAGCGGCGGGTGAGAACCATCATCGCCTGCAACGCGTACAGCCCTTTTTGAGAGACCTTCATTTAGGCTGGCTCCCCAGTATCTCTATGTTAGAGATAGGCATTATAGAAAATGCACGCCGACAACCAAAGCGAAAAATGTACAAATCGGCGATGGTCCTATGGTTTCAGTGACATACCCCAGAGAGGCGACCGGGGATCTGGGCCGCTGCGCAAGGCTTTGCACTCTTGGAACGCAAGGAGAGACTTATTTGGCTTCTGTACGGTCGACGTGATTCCAGAAGAGGTGACTACAGAAAACGAAGGATTTCGACGGTAATGTTGTCCGGTCCGCCACGTTCTCGGGCGAGGCCGATCAATTCGTGGCCGGCTTTCTCGGCACTGTGATTCTCCACTGCATTCAAAATCTCCGCATCGCGAACCTGGCCCCAGAGTCCATCGCTACAAATGAGAAGAACATCGTTAGAGCGCAAAGGTTCGGGGTGCTCCGGAGAATCCATAATGAGGTCGGGATTTGTGCCGAGGGCCGCAGTCAGAATATTTCGCTGGGGATGATGCTCGGCCTCTTCGGGGCTGATCATTCCAGCTTCGACAAGGCGTCCCACATAGGAGTGGTCGCGGGTTACGCGCGTAATCTCTCCATCGCGAATCAGGTAAAGCCGCGTGTCGCCGACGTGGACAAAGTAAAGCACATCCGTCTGCGCTTCTTTGGGTGAACTTCTACCGGTTCCGCGGACGATTGCGGCGGCAGTACAGGTTGTCCCCATTCCGCGCAACTCAGGATGGGAAAAGCTGTATTGGCGGATTTGGTTGTGAGCAGCCTGCAAAGCGTCGATGAGCGCGGCTTGCGGATCGTCCCCGTTAAAGTCGCGATAAGCGGCCATGAGGGTTTCTACGGCCAGCCGACTGGCTTCCTGGCCGCCTTCGTATCCGCCCATACCGTCGGCGACTACAGCCAATCGGCCTTTGCGCAGGAATTGGCGGTCGTCGTCCGGCTCCCAATAGCCGAAAGAGTCCTCGTTATTCTTGCGCAGGCATCCAATGTCGGATTGACTGGAGATTTCAACGCCGGGTCGAACCATCATGCGGTCACGATTCTAGAGGTTCGGGTCACTGACATAGGCAAACAGATCACTCTCAGGCACAAACCTTGAATTATACGGGTTCGCGGTCGAAGGCTTCAAACGGGGCGGG
>Ga0302278_10003493_pt1 | contig 17088 bp, 18 predicted proteins | sample III_Bog_N3_2_FD_194543 | JGI IMG/M metagenome (GOLD analysis project Ga0302278, IMG submission 194543) | Peat permafrost microbial communities from Stordalen Mire near Abisko, Sweden - III_Bog_N3_2 | ecosystem: Environmental > Terrestrial > Soil > Wetlands > Peat | place: Sweden: Abisko...
AATGGGACTGACCGTCCAAGAAAGACTTGGATACGGGAGACAGTCATGATAGGTTACATGTAACCGGAGGCAAAGGCCAAGTGAGCCCGCGAGCGCAAGCCAAATCGTCCCGAGACAAAGTTCAAGCACATCGCAAGCGTTTGCGCCAGCAAGGGCTGCGCCCAATTCAGATTTGGGTCCCGGATATGCGTTCGCCCAAATTCGTAACCGAGGCGCACAAGCAATCCCTTGCGGTGGCCAAGAGTTCTCATGCCAGGCAAGAACAGGAGTTTATCGACGCAATCTCGGATGGGGGCGGGGATTGGAGCGGAGATTGGAGCGGGAAGTGAAGCGCGGTGAGATTTGGACCGTCGCGGGCGGGAAGGATTACGCCGCAAAGCCTCGTCCGGTTGTAATTCTGCAAGACAACCGGTTCGACAAGACGGAGTCGATTACGATCTGCGCGTTCACGACCGATCCGACCGATGCTCCTTTATTTCGGCTGCCGGTCGAGCCGAACGAGAGCAACGGGCTGCGCGCTGTTTGCCGGCTGATGGTGGATAAGATCACGACCGTTCCTAAGGCAAGGATCGGAGCGCGCGTCGGCCGCCTGGCTGACGAGGATGTTGTAAGACTGAATCGTGCAGTCCTGGTGTTTTTTGGTATCGCGGCTCCGAGCGAGAAAGAGCGATTGAAATCTTAGGATCGCCGATAGTTTTCTTGTAACTGGAGAGGTTAATAACTGCCCGAGACCCGGACCCGTACGGTTCGGTTTTTTTTGGCGACTGCGCGGGCCCCTTTTCCAATAGCCACAGTGCACGATTTCTAACTGCGAAACCTCGCCCCGGTACAATGGACACTGTGAGCGCGACCTTCGAGCAGTGGCTTGAATTCGTCTTCAACAACCCCGTTCGCAAGCACGAGTGGTATTGGGATGAAGACTTCGACTCCCGATGGGAAGCGCTCGAACTCTCCGATGCACTCATCGTCCAATACGTGACGCGGCTTTTCCTGGAGCCGGGAGTTCTGAGGCCCTACTCGCTCGATCAAGTTGAGCAGGGCTTGTGGTTTCTGCTCGGCGAGTCGTCTCCGGGCTGCTCAACCAAAGCTCTGCTCAGGCGCGAAGCGGCGCTCCTCGACCGTGTTGCCTGCATCCACGCAATGTCCAGCTTCTTCCGCGACTTTATTCTCGCCGTAACTCCCCGCCACTTTGACCCTGAAGCACCCACAATCGGAGTGACCGGTGCAGCCTGCATGTGGTGGGATATTTTTCCCATGCGCTTTTACCTGCGTAGTCACGTACCAGAACCTGCCGAACTGCTGGCCATGCGGGAAAAGTTCGACCAGCTTGGGATCGATCTCTCGAATGTGTTGAAACTAGAGATCGAGCCCGAGATCCATCAAGCAACCTTGCGAGTAATGTCAGAGGTCCTTGATTTGCCCTCCGAGACTTGCCAGTTCAGCGCCCTTCACGGCCTCGGCCATTGGCATGCCCACCACCCCGAACAGGTCGAGCAGATCGTAGATACGTTTCTCGCGCGGCACAAAGACCTCAGGCCTGATCTGATCGAGTATGCTTCGAGGGCTCGCCTCGGCAGCGTGCTCTAGGCCGTCGGTACTCCCTCGTTAGTCCGCGCGGCGGGCGCCCCATTCAAGCCTTTTTGAGTTTGAGTGGTGCGGTCGGGTTTCGATTCGCTCATTGAGAACTAGAATCTCTCCGCCATCAGATGATCCGTAGGAACTTCTTAGCCTTGTCGACGTCGGGAAACTGGTTTTCTTCCGCCACAAATTCCTTCGAGTGTACGCACCTGCGGCTGCCCCTCAATTTGACTGGGTGCTTCAGGTGCAACATTTCGTGATACAGGATGTATTCGACGGCGTAGCGGGGGACCCGCGGATCGTCGAAGATGCGGCTGATGACGATGGCGTTGTGGGCGGGATCGTAGTGTCCGAGGCTGCTGCGGGCGTGGTTCTGGCTCCAGGTAAGTTGGGGTCGGCCGAGGAGTCCGTGAAAGAAGCGGCGGTTGAGGTCGTCGAAGATTTCTTCGAGGTGATAGTGATGGCCGCGGGGAGAGCGAATGTGCTTGCGTCCGCGCAGCTGGCGGACGAGGCGGGCTTTGGCGGCGATGTCGTGGCTGCCGATGTAGCGGCGATAGCGGGCGCTCTCGTTGCGGTTGACCGGTTTGCGATAGAGTTTGGCGAGCAGGATGTGCGCGATGGCCTGGAGTACTCCGTCGGGCGCGCCTTGCAGCAGATCGGAGACGCGCGCGAACAAAGCGCCTTCGCGCATGCGGATGGTGTTGTTGATGGAGACGAAGGAATAGAAACGGACGTCCATCGGCGGAATGGGCGCACGAGGGCGAAGCTCGCGATAGGCTTCGTGAAAGATTTCGGTGAGCTGCGCGGACACGTTGAAAGAAGAGTAGCAGAGGGTGCGGGAGCCGTCAGCAAAACGCGTCAGCCGTCCACCGCTATTTTTTCTTTTTTTTCTGCTGCTTTACGTATTCTTCGACTTCGGCGGCGGTTTTGCGATGGTCGTCGGCGCTGGAATCGACGGTGTCGAGAGCATCGGTCAGCAGAAATTCATACTGTCGGACTTCGTCGGGCTTGGTGTTCGCCGAACTCTTGAGAGCGCGCAGTTTTGACTGAAATTCGGTGTCGGCTTCGATAATTACTTTCATGGGTTTGCGGATGTCGTCCTTGCGTCCCACATACATATCGATGTTGTCGTTCAGTTCGTCGTAGACGGCGAGAAAATCTTCCAGCATGTCATGGGTCTGGCTGGCCCGATCCTTCGTTTTCGGATCGCTGCGCATCTGTTCGAGCTTGGTCATGCGATCCCGCGAAAATTCTACGTACAACTTGAGTCGAGTATCGGGATCGAGCATGGCGTCGCGCAGTTGGTCGATTTCCAGCGGATTGAGAGGATCGCGCCGGCGCTGCGCATAAAGGGAGCAGGAAAACGGAAAAAAGACCGGAAGAAGCGTCACGAGGAGAAGCGTCGCGAGAACGGCCGTCGCGAAAACGACCGGCACTGGAGTCAGCGGCAGCGCGATGCCGACTTTTGTGCGCAGACGCGAGTGAAGGTCTGCCCTCATTTCTTGTCCTTTTTTTCTTCCTTGGCAAACATTTCGTTCAACAACTTGGTTCTCATGTCTTCGAGGCGATGCACGGCCTGATCGACGGCGGGCTGATCCTCAAAGGCGAGATTGCGCTTAATGTCGCGCAGTTTGTCGGCCATTTTGCGGACATCGATCTCGACATTCTTGAGGCGCTTTTTCGTCTGTTGCGCGGCCTCGCTCGCCTTCTCGGAGTAGGCGACGATATCTGTGACAGCATCCCGCGCCTCGAATTCCTTTCCGTCGTTGTAAAGTTTGTCGGCGTTGCGCAGCTGGTTCTGGGCAATTTTGATTGCGATCTCGGGCCGATCTTCAGGCCGCGCCCGTTCGAATCGTGCCTTGAGTTCGGCTAGCGATTCATCTTTCGCGGCCGCGCATACTACCAGCGCAAAGAGCAGGAGTGCGATCGAAGTTGTCCACCGGCGCATGACGTCACCGCTTCTTGGGCTCGATTGCGATCAGGCGGTGTTGGGCCTGCCACTCCTGATCGGGAAACTTACCATTCGCGACTGCCAGAAATTGATGATAATCCAGTGCGGCCTGTTTGAAGTCCCGCAGATGATCGTAGGCGGAGGCCCGCAGAAAAAAACAGACAGGGGGCAACTCCGCATTCAACATAGTGCGGCCATTGAGGGCTCGGATGGTCAGCTCGTAATTCTTGTTCTCGCTGGCGGCAAAGGCCAGATCAACGTAGACGTCCGGCGAATCGCGCTTCAGGCGGACCGCGGTCAAAAGCTCGTCTTGCGCGGCCGCAAACTTCTTTTGACGGAGCAAAGACTGGCCTAATCCGCGATGGAGTTCAGCATCATTCGGCTGCGTCGCGAGCAGAGTGCGATATACCCCTTCGGCGAGATCATTCTTGCCCGCGCTGGCATAGAGATCGACCAGTTCGCGCTGGGCATCGGCGTCGGCAGGCGCCAGTTTCAAGGCAGTTTGCATTTCTACAATCGCGTCATCTTTCCTGTCTTCTGCGATGAGTACGCGGCCGAGCTGTAAATGGATTCCCGCATCTTCCGTGCGCTCGCTCGCCAGTTTGCGAAGGAGAGCCTCGGCCTCCGAGAGCCGGTTGGACTTCATATAGATGTTGGTGAGTCCGATGACCGCCTCGCTGCTATGAGGATCGATGGCCAAGCCCGCTTTGTATTCGGCCTCCGCGTCAGAGAATTGCTTCTGCCGTTCGTGCAATAGGCCCGCGGAAAGATGAGGCTCGGGATCTTTGGGCGTGAGCGCGGAAGCTTTGCGATATGCCTGGAGAGCCTCGTCGGGCTTGTTGCTTTCCAGTAAACGAGCGAGGGCGAGCCAGGCGCGAGCCTGACCTTCTTCGACATGGTCGGTCGGCTTGAGGGTGGTGGCGGCTCGGAGAAAGCGCTCGGCCTCGGGGTTGTCTAAGCGGGCAAGCATCAATCCGAGATTCAGGTTTGTCTCAAATACCTCGGGCTTCGCAGCGACCGACTGCCGGTAGGCGTGGATGGAATCGTCGGTCTTTCCGAGGCGGTTGAATGCGAATCCCAGATCGAACCAGGTCTGATAGTTTTTCGGATCTTTGTCGAGCGCCTGGTTGAGCAGAGTGACAGCGCCGGTAAAATCGCCTTTCTGAATGGCAGCTTCCGCCTGCGCAATTTCGGCAGGCTGGTCTTCGACTAGTTCTTTGTGGTGGCGAACGGTGGTGTGAGTCTGGGCCAACGAGGCTGCGGTCAGGGCGAGCAGCAGGACCGTATTGGTGAGCGGATAAATGATGCTTCGAGCGAACCCCCGCGCACAGGATCTGTGCCGAACCAGTCGTCTGGCGCTCGATTTACTTTGTCGCGTGCTCACCATAGCTTACGGTGTTTCCATTCAACACTTGCTTTAGGTAATGTCCAGTGTACGAGTTTTTCAGCGCGGCGATCACTTCGGGTGGACCGGCTCCGACGAGGTTTCCGCCGCGCCCGCCGCCTTCCGGACCAAGATCGATGACCCAATCGGCAGTCTTGATGACTTCGAGATTGTGTTCGATCACGACGATGGAACCGCCCGCATCGATTAGTCGGCGGAAGGCGGAAAGAAGCTTGCTGACGTCATCGAAATGCAGTCCGGTCGTGGGCTCATCAAAAATGTAAAGAGTGTGGCGCTTGCGCCGCGGGGCTTCGCCACCCTCGCTGTGATAGCTGGCCGGCCGGGGCGCGGACTGGCGGCTTCCGGGCTGCAAGTGGGCGGCCAGTTTCATCCGCTGCGCCTCGCCTCCGGAAAGCGTGGTGGCCGATTGGCCGAGCCGCAGGTAGCCAAGTCCGACTTCATCGAGGACGCGAAGTTTTTCTGTGAGCCGCGGCGCTTCGGCAAAAAACTTAAGCGCCTCCCGGATGGTGAGATTGAGAACTTCGTGAATATTCTTGCCTTTGTAATGGATCTCGAGCACTTGCGGCTTGTAGCGCGTGCCTTTGCATTCGTCGCAGACCAGTTCAACGTCGGCAAGGAACTGCATTTCGACGGTGACAGTGCCATCCCCCTGGCAGTTTTCGCAACGGCCGCCGGGCACGTTAAAAGAAAAGTATCCCGCAGGGAAGCCGCGCTTCTTCGCTTCGGGCAATGACGCAAACAGCTCGCGGATGATATCAAAGGCTTTGATATAGGTCACCGGATTGGAGCGCGGAGTGCGCCCGATAGGGGATTGATCGACGAGGACGACTTCATCCAGGAAGTCGTCGCCGTCGAGGTCGTCCCACATTTTGGCGCCAAGCGCGTTGGCGTTGGTCTGCCCCTTGGCGGTGGCGAGGGCGCGATAGAGGACGTCGTGCAGCAAAGAAGATTTTCCCGAGCCGGAAACGCCGGTGATTGCGACCAACATGCCGAGCGGAATTTCGAGGTCGATGTGCTTCAGGTTATGGGCGCGCGCTCCTGTTATGCGAAGTTTGTGAGCTCCGGGTTGACGGCGTTTCGATGGAATCTGGATGTGCAGTTCGTCGGCTAAATAGCGCCCGGTGAGGGAGTGCGGCATTTTGAGGATTTCGTTATAGGTGCCCGCACCCACGACTTTGCCACCATTCTCTCCCGCACCTGGGCCGAGGTCGAGAATGCGATCGGCTGCCCGCATGATATCGGGGTCGTGCTCGACGACGAGAATCGTGTTTCCCAAATCGCGCAGGTCGTGGAGGATCTTAATGAGCCGGTGCGTGTCGCGGCTGTGCAGGCCGATGGACGGCTCATCGAGAACATAGAGCGTGCCAACCAGGCGCGAGCCGAGAGATGTTGCCAGTTGAATGCGCTGAGCTTCGCCTCCAGATAAAGTCGAGGCGAGCCGGTCGAGGGTCAGGTATTCGAGGCCGACTTCGTTGAGGAAGCGGAGACGCTCCTGCAGTTCGATCAAAAGCTTTTCGGCGATTGCCGCTTGTTGCGGAGTGAGCTTAAGTTGACCAAAGAAAGCAGCTGCCTCTTCCACGGTCATGCCGCAGACCTGGCAAATATTCTTGCCGTCGATCTTGACCTGGCGAGCTTCCACACGCAAGCGTGTCCCGCCGCATTCCGAGCACAGCGAATACCCGCGATAGCGGCTGAGAAAGACACGGACATGTAACTTATATTTCTTGCGTTCGAGGTGCTGAAAGAAGCCACGGACACCGGGAAAGCCGCGGCTGCCATCGACGATCACATTCTGCTGTTCGTCCGTCAGTTCGTACCAGGGCACGTCGAGCGGGATTTCCGCCTGGCGAGCGAAGCGCTTTAGTTCGGTAAACAGCGGGCGGTATTTCGGCTTGGTCCATGGCTCGATCGCGCCTTCGTTGAGCGTCTTCCCTTTGTCGGGGATGACGAGATTGAGATCGAAATCGATAGTGTTGCCGAAGCCCTGGCATTTCGGGCACGCCCCGTACGGGTTGTTAAAAGAAAAAAGACGAGGCTCGGGTTCTTCGTAGCGTGTGCCGTCGTTCTTGCACTCGAAGCGTTGCGAAAAACGCAACCGTTTCGGAAGTTCTATGCTGGCTGCTTCTCCCTCGGCGGAACGAGGCACAGTTTCGAAAATCACTTCGCCGGATTCGCGATAGCCAATCTCGACCGCGTCGACGATCCGGGAGCGCTGGTCGGCTGCAACAACGATACGATCGACCAATCCAAAAACTGGTTTTGAAAAATCGACGTCGAGCAAAGATTCGGGCGTTGAAAATTCGAAGACCTGTCCATTTTGAAAAAGGCGATTGAAGCCGCGCCGGCGCAGTTCGAAGAGTCGCGCTTTGATGGCGTCCGACAACGGATTCGGTTCCGCCTGTTTTTTCTTGGCGCGCGATTTCTTCGCGGGCTTGTCCTCGACGGCAAGTGGATTTGCCTGAATCGGAAAGAGCACATGCAGTCGGGTGCCTTCTCCGAGAGCCAGGATGTGTTCGACGACTTCATCCACAGTATCGCGCTTGACCTCCTGCCCGCACAGCAGGCAATAGGTGCGTCCCACGCGGGCGAAGAGCAGCCGGAGATAATCAAAGATCTCGGTGGCCGTGGCGACAGTCGAACGAGGATTGCGGGTCGAGTTTTTCTGTTTGATGGCGACGGCGGGCGCGATCCCGTCGATCAGATCCACGTCCGGCTTTTCGATCCGCTCCAGAAACTGGCGCGCATAGGCCGACAAGGATTCGACATAACGCCGCTGGCCTTCCGCATAGATGGTGTCGAAGGCGAGCGACGACTTGCCCGATCCGGAGACGCCGGTCACGACGGTGAGCGCGTTGTGCTCAATTTCAAAATCAATGTTCTTGAGGTTGTGAACCCGGGCCCCACGAACAACAATGCTATCGGTCGACATCTTCCCCTGAAAGGTAGCGCTCAGCCTTGGATGCCGACTGCCAGGCATCCCAGAGAGGTCTAGAAGCGCTACCGAATCTTTCTATTATAAATGGTCTTTAGAAATGATCCGTGGACCGCCGGCGCTATGGCGTCTCTCACGCGGCGAAAGAGAAGAGCAACAGAATGTAGATCCAGAGACCCGTCATGCAGTGCCAGTACCAGGACGCGATGTCAATCACGATGCGTCTGGTTTCTACCGGACGATGCAAGGCGGACGCGACGTTGGCCCACAACAGTGCAAGAATGCCACCGGCGAGATGCAATCCGTGCATAGCGGTCAAGACGTATACGAAGGAACTGCTGGTCCCCCCCGCCAAGTGAAATCCCTCGGCGGAAAGACTTTTCCAGACGTACAGCTGCCCCGCGAGAAATAGCAGCCCGAGGGCGGTACTCGTAGCGAGCCAGGGAAAATGCCGTTCATCGCCCAAAGAGATGCCGGGAATGGATTGTACTGGCGCCAACGCCGACTCGCGCGTAACGTCGCGGCGCGCCAAGTTAATGGTAATGCTACTGGCCAAAAGCGCGGCCGTATTCGCTAATAATAAAATCCAAGGCAAGCGGACAGGAATCCATGCCTGCACATAAGCGGCGTTGGGCACATCAATGCTTACGAACCCTCGGCGAATGAGGTACACCGCCGTATACGAAATGAAAAGCACCACAACCGGCGTCATGCCAATGGCAAGTCCCAGACGAGCTTTTCGCAGGCGGTCCCCATAGTTCGGCATGCTATCGTCGTTGCCGCGCCCACGACCACCGCCGCCTCCGCCGGTTCGCGGAGGTAGCGAGGCTCCGTTATTGCCCGAAGGCCGCGTTGCGAAGGGAGTCACTCGGGGCATGTCGAACCTTTCTGTTTACGGCCGAGCGTGAAATCGTTAAGCGCGAAATCGTCGAGAGTGCAATCGTCGAGGGTGAAGTTCAGGAGACTAGAATCAAAGTTTCTGAGGTGCAGGAATATGTCTCGAGGTTGTCCGGTGCGCCGTTCCGACGACGAGAGGTGGGCCGACGAGCGGCAGCGCTGGGACGAAAAATATCGTGAGGCGGCGGGCACGGCAACGTGGACGCACCCCGACGAACTTCTCATCGACGCGTTTTCAGAATACTTTCGACCGGCGTTTCCAGCGGGAGGAACCGCGCTCGATCTTGCGGGTGGGGCAGGGCGGAATGCCATTTGGCTGGCCAAACAAGGTTGGGATGTCACGCTGATCGATATCTCCGAAATCGGAGTCGGGCAGGCTCGGCAACAAGCCGGACCGCTCGCGTCCCACATGCACTTTGTAGTAGATGATCTCACCCGCTTCCAGGCTTCGCAAATTCAGTTTGATATCGTTATGGCGTTCTTTTATCTCGACCGGAAAATTTTTCCGGAGATTGTGAAGACCGTGAAACCCGGCGGATTTCTGATCTACAAGACGCTTACGCTGGAACAACTCAAACTAGCCGGAGGGCCCAAAGATCCGGCCCACTTGCTGGCACCTGGGGAACTCCTGCAGCTCGCGAACGGACTCCTCGTTCTGCACTATCGCGAAGAAGTCGAAAGAAAAGCCACGGCTCAGCTGGTAGCGAGACGACCGAGTTAACGGTTCCGATCGCAGCAGAGGGATGATTCACCGCCCCGTGCTCTTCCGGGAATTGCTTCCGTTTGCGTTATTAAGATTTCCCTTTGTTGCACAAGCGACTTACACACTGCACTTCTGAGTGGAGATTCCGAAACGGATTTAACGCATAATCCGTTACGGCTTTTGGGTCGGCCAATCCGACCATCGTCGTCGTACTCTACTCCCAATTCTCAGAGGTGAGCTTGTGATTCTTATAGCGACCGCCGCAATTCTTTTCTTTGCGCTCCCTACATTTTTTCTGATGCTCGGCATCGTTTCGTTGAGCACAGCGTCGTGGTCTCAAACCATGCAGGCGAAGGTGCAGCGTTCACAGCCGCTCAGTTCCCAATCTCACTCATCGCGATCGCACGCTTCTCGGACTTCGCTACGACGGCTGAGTGGCTTGCTGTTTCTCCTGGCGCTTGGAGGCGCGGCGGTCTCCGCTGCTGGTCAAACTTACGATGGTCCAGCCGAGTTACCGCGTGTGACTGTGCCCAGCGCCGTGGCGGACACGCCCGCGCCGGGAGCCGTGCTCAGCGTCAGCGCAGGCGGCAACCTGCAATCCGCTTTGAACAATGCCGCTTGCGGGGACACGTTGGAGTTGCAAGCGGGCGCCACTTTTACGGGCGTGTTCACTGTGCCGGCAAAAAACTGCAATGTCAATTCCTGGATCATCATACGAACCAGCGCTCCGGATAGCTCGATGCCAGCCGAGGGGCAGCGCGCAACTCCGTGTTATGCCGGAGTGGCTACTCTCGAGGGACGGCCGCAGTATGCCTGTAACAATCCGGCGAACGTGATGGCCAGGGTGCAGACGGAAACGGATAACGACGGCCCGTTCGTGTTCGCAAAGGGCGCGAATTTCTATCGCTTCGTGGGACTGGAAGTGACGCGTCCGGCGGGTACTCCTGGCGGGCGGCTGTTCTCAGGCCAAGGTACGGTGGATCACATTGTGTTTGATCGCCTGTGGCTGCATGGTGGTCCGCAGGATGAGACCTACGTTGGAATAAGTCTGAATGGGGCCACGAACGCGGCCATTGTCGATTCCTATTTCACCGACTTTCATTGCATCGCGGTAACCGGAATTTGTACCGATTCACAAGCCATCTCGGGTGGGCTCAGCGATACGCAGGATGGTCCTTACAAAATTCAGGACAACTTTCTGGAATCTTCGGGCGAAGCGATCATGTTTGGCGGAGGCCCTGCGACCTTGACTCCTTCCGATATTGAAATCCTAAGCAACCATTTTTGGAAACCCTGGCAGTGGATGCCCGGCAGCCCAGGGTTTGTCGGGGGGAAGAATGGCCGTCCGTTTGTCGTTAAGGACCACTTGGAACTGAAGAATGCGGTTCGAGTGCTGGTGGACGGCAATCTTATGGAGAATTGCTGGGGAGGCTTCACGCAAAACGGATACGGCATTCTCATAACTCCCAAGAACCAGCATTCGGGACACACCAATGTTTGTCCCCTCTGCCAGGTGACGGACGTGACCATCCGCTACGTGCATGTATCGCACGCCGGCGGCGGACTGCAGTTGGCGACTGCGATCTCAGGAAACGGAAGGAATGGAGCGGCCGCACTTGCAGGAACACGTTGGAGCATTCATGACGTCGTCCTCGACGATCTCAATCCGAAGTATATGGGTGGGGGGACGGCGTTCGAAATCGTGAATGGGTGGACGAAGAATCCACTGAATACCGTCACCATCAATCATGTGACCGCGTTTCCATATGCCAGCGGTCACATGATGATTGTAGGAGACGCGTTAAAGAAACCGCCCATGTACGGATTCGTATTCACCAACAACCTCGTGCTCACGGGAGAAGCTCCGATATGGAATGCGGACAACCGCGACAGTTGCGCGCGCCACGATGTTCCGCTTACCACTATGAACGAGTGCTTTACCAGTTACACGTTTACCAACAACGGGTTGATTGCATCTCCATCAAGTTTCCCGCCATCGAGCTGGCCGGCAAAAAATATGTTTCCGCAAACCGTTTCCGATGTTGATTTCACAAGCTACCAAAACGGAGATGGCGGAAACTACGAACTTCTGCCCAGCAGCCCTTATAAGAAAAAGGGGACGGATGGCAAGGACCTCGGAGCCGACATCGTTGGGCTGAACTCCGAACTCGCGAACGTGGAATAAGGCCGCGCTCGAACGACATTCTCGCTGGCTCCTTGCGAGCCGTTATACTAGCTTGCCGGATCACTCAATCGGGAAGCTGCGGCGGTTCGACGGAGGCGGGACAGAGCATGTCGAGTTTGAAAGAATTTCAGTGTGAAATCTGCGGAATCGTCACGGACAATCCCATTCATTGGTACGTGATTGAGTGTGGAGAGAAAAACCTTTCAGTCATCAAGTGGGACCTGGTGGCGGCGTCCAGCGCCAGTGCGCGCCACTTTTGCGGCGAGGCTCACGCGCAGGTCTACATCAGCCGCTGGTTTGAATCTGTGTGCGGACCGCCAAAGAGCGTGTCCCGAGCCTCGTAAATCTAACTTGAACGACACCGCCGTGCTCTGCCCGTTTCATCCCGCCCTGCACTCGTTATCTTAGGCGTCGCGATGCACCGTGTCAGGAGAAAATGCCGGGAGGCAAAGTGCGATGTACTCGGCCCCGCCGCTTAGTGGAGTCGAGTAGCGTACCCATTCTCCGCGGTGCGCGATGACCGCCTGTCCGGCGGCGACATCGAGTTCGCCGGCGTGGTGTTCCACCCGCAGCGTTCCGCGCAACACCACCGTATATTCGTCAAACTCAGGAGTCTGGCCGGGTTCCTCCCAACCTTCGGGACTGCGCATGTGCGCAACGCTGATACCCTCTGTCTTGGTGTTCACGCGGCCGACAAACTCGTCAATGATCTTGGGCCTGTTTCCGGCAGATTCAATGCGCATGGGAGTCGAGATTAAAGTAGGCATGATGTCTGGAGAATCGTAACAACCTTCCGGCGCGCCGCACAAGCACGCGACCCACTTACACAACACTCTCTGGGAAACAGCTGTAGGGCAGGCCAATGGGTTGCCAAGCTATACTCGCTTCTTGCGTGAAGGTAACGACGTCCACAGGCGAGGCATTCTGTTCATGAAAATCGTCAGCGCAGCGGAGATGCGTCAAATCGATCGCGTAACTGCTGAGCGCTTTCACGTACCAACTTTGTCTTTGATGGAGAATGCCGGCGCGGCGGCGGCACATTTTATCGTTTCCGAATATCCGCAGGCGGAACGCGTCGGCATTGTTTGCGGCAAGGGCAATAACGGCGGCGATGGCTTCGTAGCTGCCCGCAAGCTGGCAGAGGCTGGGCGTGCAGTGCGACTCCTTCTTTTGTGCGATCCGGAGGAACTTCGCGGCGATGCGGCGGTCATGTACGAGCAGTTGTTACGGACTTTTCAGCCGTTGCCGTCGCATAGCTCGCCAAGCGTCGTGCGCAATGTTGGCGATCTCGATTCGACGCAGGCATCCGAGGTATTCACCGCGGATGTGATCGTGGATGCCATCCTGGGGACGGGTTTTCGGCCGCCTGTCAGTCCCTTATATGCCGCGGCGATCGCCAAGTTGAACGCGGCAGGTGCTGTTGTGGTTGCTATCGACATCCCCACGGGCGCCGATGCCGACGCGATGCAGCCGCAGCCGCGAGATGCAAAAGACAATGCTCGGAGCCAGGCACGCGCCGATGCGATTGTTACCTTTACAGCTCCCCGTCCGGCTCACGTCTTTGCGGACTTAACCGGCGGCCCGACCGTGATTGCGCCCATCGGTTCACCCTCCGAAGCAATCGTCTCCGAACTTGGGTTGAATCTCGGTACTCCGCTCGACTTCGCGCCACTGCTCGCCCCGCGAGACCGGGAAGGAAATAAGGGCAGCTACGGGCACGTATTGGTGATTGGAGGATCATTCGGCAAAGCCGGTTCCGCGGCCATGGCCGGATTCGCCGCGCTACGAGCCGGTGCAGGACTTTCAACCGTCGCCACGCCGAAATCGGTGCTCCCCACGATTGCATCGTTTCATCCCGAATTGATGACCGAGCCGCTGCCGGAAACCGACGAGGGTACGATCTCCCTGCGGGCTTTGGGAGCGAAGCTCGATTCACTTCTGCAACATAAAACGCTGGCCATTGGTCCAGGAATTTCGCGCAATGCAGAAACTTCTAAGTTGGTGCGAGAAATCGTCCAACGTAGTGAAAGGTCGTCTGGCGGTGCAGCGGTCGTCAACCTCGTAGTCGACGCAGATGGACTGAATGCCTTCGACCAAAACATCGATCAGTTAAACGGAAGCGGACGCAGGCTGGTTATCACGCCGCATCCCGGGGAGATGTCGCGTCTGACCGGGCTGAGTATTGCTGAGATCCAGGCGAACCGCCTCAAAGTGGCGCGCGAATTCGCACGCGAGCACGTGCTGATCGTCGTCCTCAAGGGGCATCGCACCTTGGTCGCGTCACCCGATGGCACGGTGTGGGTGAATGCCACGGGCAATCCAGGTATGGCGACGGGCGGAACCGGAGACATTCTCACAGGAATGGTCGCAGGACTGATTGCGCAACATCCCGACCATTCGCTGGAGGCGACCGCCATGGCTGTCTATCTCCACGGGCTCGCGGGAGATCTGGCCTGCGAATCCGTCGGCGAAAATTCGTTGGTTGCGACCGATCTGCTGCGTTTTCTTCCACAAGCGTTTGCTCAGGCGCGGAAGCAGGCGTCGGACCGAGTTGCGGAAGGAGCGCCGAACCAAGCTTCGAGAAATGTTCGCATTCATGCCTGATCGCGTTCAATTCCGATCTTTCGCCGCCGCTTCCGCGAGCTTTTTTATTCGCTGCAGCACGGTGTCGTCTCCGTCGAGCGAATGGTTGTAGCGGTTCTGGCCGTCTTCAACCGCGGCGTAATCGCCTTGGACGAACTCCAGTTTCGACAAAGAATCGCCGCGCTTCTCGAGGTTGCAAGTCATAGTCAGGTAGTTCGCGGGAATATCGTTGATCGTGGAGTTGGGATCGAAGATGGTGTAGACGAGTCGCTGCGGAGGATCGAAGGCGATGACCTGGCCCTTGACATAAATTTTGCCATCGGCCGCGCCCTTCCACAGCAACGGAGATCCCGGCTTCCAGTCGGTTTCGGCATTGCAGCCAAACATGTACTGTGGAATGAATGCAGCGTCGGTCAGCACTCTCCATAGAGTTTCGACAGGCGCGTTCACCTCGATCGATTTGCGGATTAGCAGTTCGGGCATCGTCTTCCTCACGCGTTGCGATTTGTGATCTTGTACTCCAGCGCGTCCTCGAAAGAGAATATAAGCCGAACGAGTCGGGCATGATTGGAAAAACGCGACAAACTGTGGCCTCCGCGACTCAGAGCGGAGAGGTGCAGGAAATCTACGACCCGGAAGTGGGCAAGGCTCGCGGCATGTTGCGGCGTCCGCTGCCTGCGGGCAAGATGAGACATGCGCGGAGAAGCCCTGCGCCAGAACTGAAAGACTGGATCGCTCACTATTGGATGATCGGTTGGGACCTTCGTGGTTGCGACCCGCAACTGGCGGAAAGCGTACCGCATCCGAATGTACACGTGATCTTTGAACCCGAGGCATCGGTGGTCGCGGGAGTGCAAACGAAAATGTTCTCGCGCACGCTCGTCGGCCAGTCCCAGGTTTTCGGAGTGAAATTCAAGCCTGGGGGATTTCGTCCGTTCCTCGGTTATGCGGTTTCGAAACTGGCGGACCGCACGGTGGCTGTCGAGAGCATCCTCGGAGACGACGTGACCGCCTTGCAGCACACTGTTTTGTCGTCAAGCGTCGAAGACGAGAAGGTTGAGGCGGCGAACGCATTCTTTCGGCAACGCAAGCCCGTTGCGGACAACAAAGTTGAATTGTCATGCCGTCTGGTGGAACAGATTTTGCAGGACCGCGAGATGAAGACAGTCGATGACCTGGTCCGCCTATCCGGCATCGGCAAGCGTTCGTTGCAACGTGTGTTCAGCGAATATGTGGGAGTCAGCCCGAAGTGGGTGATCCGGAGATATCGTTTGCATGAATTGATCGAACGCTTCCAAGGCGGCGACGAACCCGACTGGCCGCAGTTGGCGCTGGAGTTGGGCTACTTCGATCAAGCACATCTGATCAACGATTTCCGCTCGATCACGGGATATTCTCCTACCGAGTACCAACAAGTGATTCAGCGCGGAACTTAGAACTGGCCGGTCGCGGAAACGTGCATTGGCGACTACCGGAATGAGAGTCCCGATCTGGCACATGTTTACTGGTTAGTACCTCTACCCCCCTCCCCCCGGTCTTTAGGAATCAGCGGATTAGGAGGATTTTTTCGCTTCAGTCTTTGAGAAATAAGGAGTTATATCAAAGTATTCCAGAATAAGGACTTACGATAAATTCTCTGGTTTTTGCAGTTCTGATTCGGGAATTCACGCTTGGCCCGATTCGGCTTTTCGGTTGTAAAAGAGCGGATTGAGATGAGCTTTCTGAAGTGTTGCAGTCGCCTCTGGAGGCGGGCACACGCTTCGCTGTAACGATCTAGGAATCATCCTCGCATTGACGGAGCGATGGTGTCTGTGATGGTGAGCACAGCGCGGATGTGATGAAAAAAGAACGGTCGCGAACCCTTCGACAAACTCAGGGGAGGCGCTGGCACACCGTAACTTGTGCTATACACATAGATGTGGGAACATTACACATTGGAGAATGGCAGGTTATGCGGACCAATATTGACATTGACGACAGCTTGATGCGGCAAGCGATGCGGGCCGGGGGCACGGATACGAAAAAGGCGACTGTCGAGGCAGGGCTTCGCTTGTTGATTCAGACGCGCGCACAGGTTGGCATGCGGCGATTCCGCGGCAAAGTGAAGTGGGAAGGAAATCTTGATGAGTCTCGACTGGGCCGCAATACCGGGTGACTCGAATGGTAATCGTAGACACAACCGTTTGGATTGATTATCTCGGTGGGACTGTAAATGCAGAGACGGAGTGGCTTGACCGCGAGATGCCGCTCCAGCGCATCGGTGTAACCGACATGATCCTCTGTGAAGTGCTCCAGGGCATTCGGGACGCGGGTGAATTTCGAAGGATCCGGGATCAGCTTCTTACGTTCGACGTATTTCCGACGGGAGGAGCGGAAAACGCGATTGCCGCCGCAGCGAACTACCGCACACTGCGGCAGCATGGTTATACGGTCCGCAAAACGATCAACTGCTGGATCGCTACATTCTGCCTGCTTACTGGAAATCAACTGCTGCACCGCGATCGCGATTTTGATCCATTTGAGAAGGCGCTGGGGTTGCGGGTGGTGCACGCGTGAAGCCATGCGGTATGCGACCGTGGAAGCCCACTCATCGCAAAGGGCGCGATGGGTGGGGCACCCTCGCTTCCCGATCTGACACTGGTTTCCTGATGGTGCCCCATTCAAGCCTGCTTTTGGCTTGAGTGGGGACTTTCGCGGGACGTAACCTGTCCTCATGCCCTGGGGATTAAAACGATTTCAAGAATCAGGTCACACCCACTTCGTCACATTTTCCTGTTACCATCGGCTGAAGTTGCTTACGCCCGATCCCTCCAAGTGTATCTTCGAGTTAGCACTGGAGCGGGTGCGGAGCAAT
>Ga0302278_10003503_pt1 | contig 17065 bp, 16 predicted proteins | sample III_Bog_N3_2_FD_194543 | JGI IMG/M metagenome (GOLD analysis project Ga0302278, IMG submission 194543) | Peat permafrost microbial communities from Stordalen Mire near Abisko, Sweden - III_Bog_N3_2 | ecosystem: Environmental > Terrestrial > Soil > Wetlands > Peat | place: Sweden: Abisko...
GTTACACCTTCGCTATAACGGTCCCAGCTACGGGCGTTGTCGTGATTGTCAAAGAGAAAGAGCGGAGTGTGGCCGTTTAGCTGGGTCTCCGCCTCGGTGATTCGGGTACGAAAAGTGGTTGCGTCGAGTTTATTGATAAAGGCAAGTTGGGTATCCATCGGTAACTGCAGCTCGTCACCATGGCTGCCGTACATCTTAGCCAGTTCCGCGGGCGTATTCGCGTAGGTCTCACCCACCAGCACGCGCTGGCCCACGGCAGAGTCCGTCACCTTGCGCAGATCGCGCAGCAGCCCATGAATCTCCGGCAGATTGGTGTAGAGCGAGTCGTCCTGATTGGTATCGCCGAAGGAATTTTTGCCTGGCAACTCCTGCGCGTTGGGGAGCTTTGGATCTTCATAGAGCTGCAGTACGGCATCCAGCCGGAAACCTGCTACGCCGCGGTTCAGCCAGAAGCGAACTGCATCGAACATCGCTTTTTCGACGGCGGGATTGCGCCAGTTCAGGTCCGGCTGCTGCGGGTAGAACTGGTGATAGTAGAACTGGTTGGTGGTCTGGTCATACTGCCAGGCGGAATGACCGAAGAGGCTGAGCCAGTTATTCGGCGGATGCACAGCGCATGAGGGACTTGGTTGGGCGCAGGCGGCTGCGTTGCTGCCGTCGCGCCAGATGTACCAGTCGCGCTTTGGATTGGTGCGGTTCGAGGCCGATTCCTTGAACCACGGATGCTGGTCCGAGGTATGGTTCATCACCATATCCATCAGGATGCGGATATTACGGCGGCCGGCTTCGCGCACCAGCTCATCAAAGTCATCCAAGGTGCCGTATTGGGGGTCAATTGCGGTGTAATCGGAGATGTCGTAACCGAAATCGACCTGCGGAGAAGGATAGATAGGCGTCAACCATATGGCGTCAATACCGAGTGATTGAAGATAGTCCAATCGCTGAGTAATGCCCTTTAGGTCGCCTATGCCGTCGCCGTTACTGTCCTGAAAGCTGCGCGGATAGATCTCGTAGATCACGGCATGCTTCCACCAGGGTTCAGCCGCCATGCCAGAGCCGGACCAGCCTGGACGAGCCAGCATCTGCCCATGGCCGGACACGGAGCAGATGGCAATGAGTGTGAAAAGGGCGAAAGTAGCAAGAGAGCGCTGAAGGCGATGGAAGTACATGGTGCAAATTTTACTTTGCCACGCTATCTGTGGGCTATCCACGCGTATTCGCCAGGAGTTGAACAAATGCGGAACCTCCGGTGTCTATGGCTGTAGTGCTCGCGCACCCAGCAACACCAGGAGGCGCGTATGTTTGATGCATTGCTCGAATCCACCGGTAGTTTGAAGACACAGTCGAAGTACTGGACCATCGCCACTTTCGGGCTGAATGCCGGATTGGTGGCTACTCTGATACTGATTCCTCTCCTCTATCCAGAAGCTTTACCGCAAACCGCGATCTCCGCTATGTTGATTGCGCCTCCACCACCACCGGCTCCGCCTCCCATGGCCACTACGGCGGCCGCCAGCCACAGTGCGGCTTCGCAGGGGGGCGGCCGGATTACGGCGCCGGTGATGATGCCAACGCAGATCAAGTACACCGTCGATACGACGAATGCCCCGGCAGGCAATGTGCGGTTTGGTGATTCCGCCGGGCCAGGAAGCGGCGTTCCGGGTGCTGACCTGCAGGCCCTGCTCGGCACACCGCCCGTGATCGTGGTGGCGCCCAGGCCGCTGCGGAACACAACTGCGATGCGTATCTCGACCGGTGTGGCCGCTGGCAACCTGATCGTTAAGACGCAGCCTGTCTATCCGGTGATTGCCCGCGCCGCACATATCTCCGGCACCGTGGTGCTACGCGCGATGATCTCGAAGAGCGGCAGCATTGAGAACCTGACTGTAGAAAGCGGTCCGCCCATGCTGCGCCAGGCAGCGCTGGATGGCGTGCGGACGTGGCGTTACCGGCCATTCCTGCTGAATGGTGAGCCAACAGAAGTGGACACGACTATCCAGATCAATTTCACAAACGGCAACTAAATGGAGACGGCGGCAGACGGTACAAGGTCGGCATAGGCGAAACCGTCGCGCAGCACGGTGTGGGTGTATTCGACGGGGATCGTGTGGGCAAACATGGGCCCGGCGAAGCAGAAAGAGTGAAACTCGCCGCGTTCGCCGCAGGCATCAACTTCCAGCGGTAGCGCGGCGAGCAACTCTGCGTTGAATTCACGACCGGCGAAACTTGCGTCCAGGTGGCGCGGATCGACGGTGGTCAGTCGCGCTCGCAGGCCTCCTTCGAGCATCTGCTGGGCGAGCTCTGCCGTTGGTATGCCCCACACGGGAAAAAGCGGCTCCAGACCCGTGCCGGTGAGCTTGGCGATGCGGTAGGCGCGGATATCTTCGAGAAAAAGATCGCCAAAGGCAACGGCGTCGATGCCCTCGGCCGCAGCGCGCGCGCAGGCTGCGGCCATCTTCTCTTCGTAGATCTCATTGGTGCAGGGAAAGGGCAGGTCGATCTTCCACAGGGGTAGACCGGTGGCAGTTGCCTGCTGGTCCAGTAGTTCTTCGCGGAAGCCATGTACGGCCACGCGGCGGAAGACTTCATTGAGCGTGGTAAGCAGGGCGACGACTTCCACGGTGGGGTCCTGCCGCAGCAGATGCAGCGCCCAGGCGCTGTCTTTGCCGCCGCTCCAACTGAGAAGAACCTTCTTGCGCCGCATGGATTGCCCCTTGTGGAGCAAGTTTACTGCGTGGAGCTGTGAGAATGAGAAAATAGAGGAATGCTGCAACTTACTGGCGCGGGAAAGCGCTTTGGCCCCAAAACATTATTTGAAGACGCAAACTGGCTGATCACGCCAGATGAGCGCACCGGGCTGGTCGGCGGCAATGGTACGGGAAAATCTACCCTACTAAAGGTGCTGGCTGGGCTGGAACAGTTGGATTACGGCGAATTGCAGCGCACCAAGGGTATGACACTGGGTTATTTGCCGCAGGATGGCTTGGCACTGAGTGGCCGCACCATCTTTGAGGAGTGCCTCAGCGTCTTCCACGCTACGCAGGAGATGGAGCGCGAGATGGAAACGCGCTCCGCGCAACTTGCAGAGTTGCCATCCGATGGTGAGGAGTATGCTGTCGTGGCCAAGCGTTTTTCGCAAATTGATGAACTGCTGCGCGCACATGACGGCTATGCTCTCGATGCGCAGGTGGGCGCGGTGTTGGGTGGCCTTGGGTTCACCAAGGAAGACTGGCCGCGGCACACGGAGGAGTTCTCTGGCGGCTGGCAGATGCGCATTGCGCTGGCCAAGCTGCTGCTGCAGAAGCCGAGCCTGCTGCTGCTGGACGAGCCTACGAATCATCTCGACCTGGAGACACGCAACTGGCTGGAGGATTACCTGCGTAACTATCCGCAGGCCTTCATCCTTATCTCGCACGACCGCTATTTTCTGGACGTGACAGTAAACAAGACGGTAGAGATATGGAACAAGCGGGTGCACTTCTACAGCGGCGGCTATGAAAAGTATCTTCAGCAGAAGACCGAGCGTCGCGCGCAACTGGAGGCTGCGTATAAGAATCAGCGCTTGAAAATTGAGCATCTCGAAGCGTTCATCAACCGCTTCCGCGCACAGGCTACGAAGGCGAAGCAGGTGCAGAGCCGCATCAAGGAACTGGAAAAGATTGAGCGCATTGAGATTCCAGAGGAGGAATCCACGATCCACTTCAGCTTCCCGCAGCCGCCAGTCTCTGGCCGTACGGTGATTGCAGTAGAGGGCCTGGCCAGGAGCTATGGCGAGAAAAGTGTATTGTGCGATGTGAATTTCACCATTGAACGCGGCGACCGCATTGCTTTGGTGGGTGCGAATGGCGCGGGTAAATCTACGCTGATTCGACTGCTTGCTGGCCTGGATGAGCCTACTGCAGGCGTTGTAAAGCTGGGCCATAATGTGGCGGCAGATTACTTTGCGCAGGATCAGTACAAGGTGCTGGATGGCGATGCGAAGATGCTGGACGATATTACTGCGTCCGCGCCGAAGATTCCACAAGTGGAGCTGCGCGGCTTACTTGGATGTTTTCTGTTCAGTGGCGATGATGCGTTCAAGCGGCTCGGCGTACTCTCCGGCGGCGAGCGCAATCGCTATGCGCTTGCGCGGCTGCTGGTGAGCCCGGCGAACTTCCTTCTGCTGGACGAGCCGACCAATCATCTGGATCTACGCGCCAAGGATGTGCTGCTGGAAGCTATTGCAAACTTCACCGGTACAGTTGTCTTCGTCTCACATGACCGCTACTTTATTGACGGTCTGGCGACCAAGGTGTTTGAGGTTGAAGGTGGCCACGTCCATATCTATCCCGGCAACTACGAAGAGTATCTGTGGCGCAAGCAGGGTATGGTTGCCAACACGGTGGAGAAAACTGCAGCAGCGCGAAGTGTATCCGTTGCAGCGGAAACAACTGAGTCGGAAAACCGCACAAAGCGGATGAATCCCATCAAGCTGAAGCAAATGCAGGAACGCAATGCGTTTGTGGAGGAAGAGATTCCTCGGCTGGAAGCACTTATTGTGGAGACAGAGACGGCACTGGGAAATTTCATCTCAGCTGCCGAGACGCAACGCCAGAGTGCGCTGTTGGAGGACCTTCGCGTGCGGCACACTGTTTTGCTGGCTGAGTGGGAAGAGTTGGCGATGGCGCTGGAAGAGGCTGTGTCCTGAATACCAACGCTGGAACGCAGCGTGGCGAGTGCAATAATAAGTACATCGGAACCACACCCTGTTTTCCCCCAGGAGTTGTACGTGAATTCACTTTGGAAGCCTGCCGGCTGGCCTGATCGGCTTGCAGAACTTGAAGCGCGTAGCGATGCAATGAAAGATGCGCCCTTGCGGCGCGATGTGCGTTCACTCGGCATTTTGCTGGGTGAGGTGCTTCGTGAGCAGGCTGGCGACCAACTGTACGGAGTCGTGGAAGAGTTGCGGCGCATTGCTATTGCGCGCCGCGAGGCTGACGCTATGGCGGATGATGCGGCTGCTGAGAGCAGCCTGCAGCAGGCGCTGCTGCGCGTGAAATCACTTGACTTGGTCCAGGCTTACCCTCTGGTGCGCGCTTTTGCGTTTTACTTTGAACTCACCAACCTGGCAGAGACGAATCACCGCAAACGCCGCCGCCTAAGTCTGCAACTGGATGAAAATGCATCTCCGCAGCGCGGCTCGCTGCGTGGAACACTACGCAGCATGCGCACAGCCGGTTACAGCGCTGAAGGGGCGCTGACGCTGCTGGAGAAGGTTTGCGTGATGCCGGTCTTCACGGCGCACCCTACAGAAGTGGCTAGGCGCACCGTGATGTTCAAACGGCGGCGCATCGCAGAGATTCTGGAGAAGCTCGATGGCATTCCAGTTCCCTCTGAACGGCTTGCAGTACTGGAGCAGGAATTGGTAGCAGAGATCACCATGCTTTGGCAGACAGATGATGTGCGCCGCCTGCGGCCCAAGGTGCTGGATGAAGTGCGCATGGGTTTGGACTACTATGATGCCTCGCTCTTCGATACGCTGCCCGGACTCTATGCAGAAGTGGAGTCAGCGTTCTCGCATGAATATGGGGTAGTCAGCGACATCTCCACCATGTCCACACTGGTGCGCTTCGGCTCGTGGATTGGCGGTGATCGCGATGGTAATCCGTTTGTTACCCCGGAAGTGACCCGTGACGCGCTGGAGGTTTCACGGCAACACCTGCTTAAGCACTATCGCGAGCGGCTACAGAATATTTTTGAGCAGCTCGGCAGTTCGTGCCAACAAGCCAATGTAGGTCCTGCACTGCAGGCCAAGGTCGAAGTGTATATGGAGCAGCTTCGCGCCGCTGGTGATACGGCATTTGAAGAGCGCTTTCTGAACGAGACTTCACGGCTGATGGTCTCCTGCATCATCATGCGGCTGGGGGGTACGCCACACAGTAGCGTGGAGATTCTGGCGCACAGCGCCTTGCCGCCGTACAAGAGGGCGGCAGAATTCATTGGGGACCTGCAGTTGTTGCGCAATAGCCTGGCAGAGAATAAGGGCGTTCGCCTGGCGCGCTTACTGATTGATCCGGTACTGCTGGAAGCGCGCACCTGCGGGCTGCATTTGCAGACGCTGGATATTCGCCAACATGCTCGCGTGCATGCGGCGGCAGTCGCAGAAATTTCCGCATGGCAGGCCCCTGGCAATGGCGACCTGAAGCTGCCTGCAGCACTTTCGCCACAAACGCAGGAGTGCATCGACACCTTCCGCGCCATCGTGGAGCTGAAGAAGACCTATGCACCGGAAGCGATTCGTAATTACGTGATTAGCGGTGCCAATTGCGTGGAAGACATGCTGGCTGTGGTGTGGCTGGGGAGGCTTGGCGGGGTGAAGGTGGAGGGGGGGGGGGACGATCCCGGCTTGATGCCGGCGCCCCTGTTCGAGTCCATCGAAGACCTGCGCAATGCCCCCGGTATCTGCCGCGCGCTGTGGACATCGAAGGCGTATCAGCCGCTGCTGGAGTCGTGGGATCGGAAGCAGGAGGTTATGCTCGGCTACTCGGACTCCAACAAGGATGGCGGCATGATCGCCAGCACATGGGAGATATACAAGGCACACCGCGCGTTGCATACGGTGGCACGGGAGTGCAATGTGAACCTGCGGCTCTTCCATGGGCGCGGCGGCACGGTGGGACGCGGCGGCGGGCCCACGCACCGCGCCATCTTCGCGCAGCCGCTGGACTCCTTCAACGGCGAGATCCGCATTACCGAGCAGGGCGAGGTGCTGAACTGGAAGTATGCTGACGTGGTGCTGGCTGAGCGCAACCTGGAGCTGATGATTGCCGCCTCACTCGATGCCATGGCACGGCCCGACCAGAAGCTGCTGGCCGGCAGCGACAATCCTGTACACCTGACTGGCGAGTTGCTGCCGGAGTGGGAAGAGGCCCTGGAGGAGTTGTCAGAGAGCTCCTATGCGTTCTACCGCGAGCAGATCATCGACGACCCGGAAGTCTTCGTGTACTTCGAGCAGGCTACGCCGGTGGCGGAGCTGGAGCATGCGCGCATCGGCTCGCGACCGGCACGGCGTACCGGCAAGCGTACCTTTGCAGACCTGCGCGCTATTCCGTGGGTGTTTGGCTGGATGCAGAGCCGTCACCTGGTGCCCGCGTGGTTCGGCGTGGGGCACGCGCTGGAACGGTTTGCCGCGCGTCCCGGCGGGCTGGAAAAGCTGCGGGCCATGACCAGGGATTTCCCGCTCATGCTGGACATCATTCGCAACGTGGAGATGGCGCTGGCGAAATCCGACTTCGGCATCGCGCGGCTCTATGCCTCGCTGGTGGAAGACGAAGCACTGCGCGATCGCGTCTTCAGCAAGCTGGAGACGGAGTTTGACCGCACCCGCATCATGCTGCTCGCGGTTACGGGGCAGACGGAGTTGCTGCAAACCAACCAGGTGCTGGCGCGTTCCATTCGCCTGCGCAATCCTTATGTTGATCCGCTCAGCCTGATCCAGGTAGAGCTGATACGGCGCAAGCGGGCGGGCGAAGATACGGAAGAAATGAACCGCGCCATTGCTTCGACGATCAACGGCATTTCAGCGGGCCTGCGCAATACCGGCTGATCGCAATCAAAATTGCGTTGGTGTAATCGTGGTCGCTTTGTTGTGTTCAAACGTGACGGCAACTGATTTGCCCAGGTTGAAATATTTCACCGTGCGATTGCCCAAATCCATGGTGTTACTGGAAGAAATTTGTCCCAACGCAAGCCCAGCCTGCCGCTCATCCATGCCTGGAATTGCTTCGTGCCGTGAAATTGCATCCCATACCGGCTGGGGCCATTTGTAAAGGGTGTGTGGGGCGTCGTAGAAGAACATGGTGTCGAGGTAGAAGGTGTAGCCGCTCTCATCGACGTAGCCGATGGGCGCAGCGAGCTGCTTTGCGGGATCGGATGGCCGGGTGAACACAACATAGACTTGGCGGTTGCCGCGGGGAATGCGGATGGACGCGGATGACGGCGCGGCAGCGATTATGAAATCTTTCGCCTGCAGCTCATCCGCGCCGAGCAGATAACTGTCTGGCTGAGCGAAGCTAATGCGGCCATTGTACGGGTAGGCCTGGATCTGGCCGCCTGCATTCACCCAGATGGATTTGCCGACGAGACTCTTCACATCTTTCATGCTGGAGGGATAGAGCTGGCGCAGCTGGACGATGTCGTCGTCAGAGATCTTGTAGCGGGCGGTTTCAGGTGCGGCTGCGGGATGTTCGGCTTCCACGCGCTCGCGGTGGATCAGGTAGACGCGGATGCCGGCGATGATGGCGAAGAACAGGGTGAAACCAAGCGCGATTTTACGGGCATTCTCCATCATGGGACCTTTCCAGCGTGAATTTGGCAGGAGGGGATACCCCCTCCCCCACCTGAAATGCTAAATATCTTGTTTTCAGGTATATAGCGTCGATGATTTCTGCTAAAGGTAATAACTTACTTCCCTCATCAAAGTCCCGGCTCGGACAGAGAGAGGGGTTCTAAATGAGTCACATAGGTAATGAATTAGCATCCTCCGCTCCGATTTCCCTAGACTCTCGCCCTCTTCCTTGGGACACTGGCTCACCGCGTCTTTGGAGCCTTTGGGACATGATTGACTACCCAGTTCTGCTACTGTGCGAATTGTTTCGCGCTACCGAAGAGCAAATCGGGATACTCAAGGCAATTCCAGACCAAACTGCCGATCTGAGTGAAGACTTCAAGTGGACAACCGGAGAAATGAAGCTCAGTTCGCTATGGCAGGAACAACGGCGCTTAGGTCTAAGCAAGGACATTGGACTGCGAATTGATGCCCTGCAAGACCACCTAATGAGCGGCTTGCGCATGTCTCCAGAAATGTTGCTCCGCGACCTCATCGCATTGCGCAACTCCCTTATTGTGGAACTCGACCAGCGCAAGTTCGCCTATATCCCGCCGCCGAATGATGCCTATTTTGAGCGCACTAACCTGCTTGGCGTAAAAGTTCATGAACGCTTCCCAGAGATCAGCCCGGATGCCAAGGAAGCCGGGAATTGCATATCTGCCGGACTTTATACGGCCGCCGTATTTCACTTGATGCGCGTCGCCGAGTATGGACTTCGCGCTATTGCCAAAGAACTCCGCGTAAAGCCTCTATGCCGCAAAAAGATTGTTCCTATCGAAGAGGCTGATTGGGAGATGATGATTCGAGCAATTCGCGACAAGATCGAAGAAATCAGACAGCTCCCAAAGACGGCGAAACGCCGTCGAGTCGATCTCAGCGAATATTCGGATGCCGCAGACCATTGCGCATTTATGAAAGATATTTGGCGCAATAACGTGTCCCATACGCAGAAGCCTTCAATTGAGCCTGACGCGCTTCAGGCACTAAGCCGGGTTCGAGACTTTATGGTGTTTCTGACTCGTATACTTCCGCCAGCCAAGGTAAACACCTAGCATCACGCTACAAACCCCGTATCAGTTTTTCCAGCGGAACCTCAAGACTGAGCGCCAGCAATTGCAGGTTCCGCAACCCTATCTCCTTCTTGCCTAACTCAATATCCGAGATGTAGTTCCGGCCCACTCCGGCGTGTACCGATAGATAGGTCTGCGTCCAGCCTTTCGCCAGCCTCAGCGCCCGGATACGGCGGCCAAGCAGGATGCAGATGTCGGTTGCCATCTCTCAAGCATGGCTGTACTCTATCGGGGACACTCCCCCTATAGGAGACAAAGCCTCGTGAGCACCGGTGACTTCATATTTATCTTTTTGGGGATATTGGTCTTGGAAGGCCAGATCAGCCAAGCTCACAGGCAGATTGATGAACTAAAGAAACGGTTGGACGAGTTTGAACGCGGAAAGGATGAGGAAGAGGCATGAGATTTATACGTACCATAATCGCCACCTTGCTACTCACTGGGATATGCTTTGCGGCGGAAAAGGTGAATGTAAAAGTTGTGAACCGTCGGACCAGTGAAACTGGCTACAACTACACTGTTCCGGGGCACTCAACCTCCACATCTAACGCCAACGTGAATTGCTACGGATCGACAAGTGTAAGCTGCTCCGGCACAAGCAGGACCAGTGGATATACCACTGCGCCGAGAGACGTTTCGTACAGCGTCACTGGCGCAACGTTTTCACTCCTGCTGCCAGATGGCAGAGTGGCAGTAGTGAATTGCGTAAGTAAGTTCGCAGAACGTATGGCCGGCCCAGCGGGGAATCACAGAAGCTGTCGTGTACCGCTTGTCAACGATATACAGGTTGAGTTTAAAGGCTCGAAAGCCAAACTGTTCTGGCCTGTGAGTGTAGACGGGAAGAAGTTGGAATCTGAGACATACAAGATACTTTCGGTGCTAGACAAGTAGTATACTTTAGGCAATAGAAAACCCCGCTGCCAGGCGGGGCTTCAACTCTTGTTACCGACAATCCAAGGGTACGGCTGGAGTGTGTCGGATGCAAGAGACTACGCAGATTAATCGTCCAACAGATTCCGAACAATCGAAGACCAGTCTTCTGCTGGAGGGTCTTGCGGAGATACGCCGAACAACTCTTCCCTTATTGCGGAGAACATTGCATGAATCATTGGAGCGTGCAAAATCTCGGCGCGTTCAACTGCCTCTTGCCAGTTCTCATCCGATAACGACAGTCGCTCAATCACAACCTTCTGGGCCATCGTTCGGAGAAATAGCACCTCCACCAACTCCCACAATTTGATCTCAATATCCGAGTCGCTATCCATTGCGCTATGATATTCGCATGGGAACGAAGGCGGCTACATCCCCGGATTTCGACAGGTTCACTAGTCTGGTAGACAGGGTGCTGTCTGTTCCCAAGGTGGAGATCCAAAGGCGCATAGAGCAACATAAGCGCGAATCTGACATGAATCCGCACAAGCGCGGCCCCAAGAAAAAAGTTACCGCTTAGGCGACAGGTGCGAGGGGAAAATAAACCTCCGCAGTTCCTTGCTCCTTCCCCGTCTTCCATCGAAGATAGAGAGCATGGATGTCCTCACCCAAGAAAAGCAACTCGCAATCATCGGGAAAGTCTTCTCTGATAAGCGCCAGGCGGAGAAAAAACTCGCCATGCTGAAAGAAGAGGCAAAGCGATACGGCGAGGTGCTAGGGACGCTAGCAGGATTTCTTCATGGGAACGTCGAATATATATGGTTCGACGGAGTATCGACAAACGAAAATTACCCGCATCCGCGCGGTGACAGCTTTTCCGTCGAAGACGTAGATGGCCGGAAGATAGCGCAGTTGACCAGCGAAATCCGAAACACTAAAGATGAAATCAAGCGCCTTTCCCAGCAGGCGCGCGATCTAGGGTTTTAGTTTTCGCTTGCCACGCTCCTGCCGCTTAGAATGGCCTCGCAAACTCCGGCATCTTGCCCGTCAATTCTGCGTAGGTCAGCCGTTTACCGATAATCTGCCGCACAGCCTTATCGAATCGTTGCGCATCCGTCTTCGAGCGGCGGTTGTTGTAGCGAAATACCTGCTCGTCAATGTAGCGGTCAAGATGGAACGGCTCAACGGCTACATAGGTTCCACTCAATCCGCGCTTGAGTAATGACCAGAAGTTTTCGATGCCCTGCGTGTGGACATTGCCGCGCACGTACTCTTGCATGTGGTTCACCGTGTCATGGATGAAGTTCTGTTTGGCGAGATGGTCATAACCCGCCCATTGGTCGGTATACACAGTGGAACCAGCGCCAACGTGCGAAAGAATCTCACGCTGCAATATCTCGCGCTTAGCAGTTGGAATCACCTTAGCGCGAATCTCGCGGGTGCCACGGGCCAGCATACCCATAACGACAGCCTTGTCCGCATAGCCATTGCTGGCCAACTTGAGCTTTAGCCGCTTGCTTTTGTGCATGTTCTTTGGCTTGCCGCCGATGTAGGTTTCATCAACTTCTACCGGATTATCAGAACCGCCGCCGATGGATGAAGGGGCTTCGTCCTTCATTGCCAGCCGAATCCGGTGCAGCATGAACCATGCGGATTTCTGAGTGATGCCCAAACTCCGCGCTACTTCATGGCTGGAGACTCCGTTCTTGCAGTTCGCAACCATCCACATCGCCATAAGCCACTTGTCCAGGCCGATAGGCGAGTCCTCGAAGATCGTTCCAACCTTGATGGAGAACTGGCATTTGGCATGACGGGTCTTGCACTGCCACACGCGGCGCGTAGGAACGTACCGTACGCCTTCAGAGCCGCAGGTTGGGCACTTGACTACCCCATCCGGCCAGCGACGCGCCATAAGGAAACTAACGCAGTTATCGGGGTCGGCAAAGTAGACGATGGCTTGCTGTAAAGTGATAGGCTCGTTTCCCATGAACCCAATCTACTCAAAATTGATTGATGAGTCAAGTATATTTTTACCCTGCTAAATATTTGAAAACAAGATATTTACGGGTAAATATTTCATTCTAAACACGATAGCGGCATCACTGCGAGGTAAGCAGGGATGCCGCTATTTCAATTGTAGTGATTTAGAGAGGGAAGTACGCCAAATTTCGCGAAAATTGGCGGGCGGCGCGGGAGAATTGCGCAGTTTTTCATGGACAGATTGCGGAGCAATCGCGGATGGAGCGTGGACCGATACGGACTGCAAATGGGGAGCGTTGGGGTGAAAGGGGTGAATTGGGGTGGCCGGAAGAGAAAGGCTCGCTGCGCCTGCGGCTCCGCTTTAGCCTGCGGCAGCAAGGAGCGCGCCTGACGGCGCGGGGCTTGTTTTCAGCAGGGCTGAAGCCGGGGACTTAAGCGAGACGAGTTCGCGCGGAGCGCGAATGTTGAAGGACGGGGAATAGGTATGCTGTCCCCGGATTACCTCCCCCGGATTACCCAAAGCACGAGGCTACCAGCCGGGGGCTTAAGCAAGAAGAGTTCGTGCCCATTCGACTTCGCTCAGGGCAGGCTCCGCGCGAATGGCTACGGAGTTTGTGCTGCGGAAGCCTGGGGCGGTATGGGTGGCGTCAGGAGCGTCGGGATCCTTCGCGCAAGTGCGCGCTCAGGATGACACGATCAAGATGGTTGGTAGTAAGGAAGATGAGCGGGAGCAGTTCGCGCGTGGCGCGAATGGCTACACCTCACGATGCAACCGTGACGTATGGGGCACCCGCCTTCGGCTCATTTTGGGAATGTATGGGGCGAACGGTACTCCGATGTGAACGCCACGGAGGTCGGTGCAGCGGGAGCTTGCGAGAGTATGGGTGGCGCGGGCGGCTGCACATGCAGGTTCCTCCGCTGCGCATCGCAACGTGCGCGATGCTTCGGTCGGAATGACGGCAGTGGAGAGTGGTGGTGCAGGGAGAGAGATGAGGCGGAGGGAGATTTGCGCGCTCCGCGCGGGCGTCGCAACGCGACGCTATCCCACCCTCACGACGATAAAGCCGTCGTGAGGATGGGGCACCCGATCTATTACCTGGTTGGAATGTATGGGCAAACGGCTGCAGCTAAAAAGCAGATTCCTCCGCTACGCTGCGGAATGACAAATATATGGAACTAGTTAAATCGCTACATCCACAGAAAATTTCTAATCGACAGGTTCCTGGCTTGACTGCGTGGTGGGGGTGGCACGGAGTGACTCGGCGGTCAGCTTGTTCGCGCGGCGCAGATTGGGAAAGAGAACACTCCACAGGCCGGTCACCATGAGCGAGCCGACGCCGCCGATGACTACGGCGCGCACGGCTCCCCACCAGTAGGCGGTGACGCCGCTCTCAAATTCACCGAACTCGTTGGATGCTCCAATGAAGATCCAGTTCACCGCGCTGACGCGGCCGCGCATCTCCGGCGGGGTGGCCAGTTGCACCAGCGAACCGCGGATGACCACGCTGATCATGTCACTGGCGCCGACGATGAAGAGGGCAAACAGGGCCAGGGGCAGGGAGCGCGCCAGACCGAAGAGAATGGTGGCGGCGCCGAAGATGCCGACGCAGGTCAGCATGAGGGCGCCGGCGTTTCTCCTGACCGGGTGGAAGGCGAGGGTGATGGAGACCAGAAGGGCTCCGACAGAAGGCATGGCGCGGAGCAGGCCAAGGCCCGACGGGCCGCAGTGCAGAATCTCACTGGCGTAGATGGGCATCAGGCTGACCGCGCCGCCGAGCAGGACGGCGAAGAGATCGAGCGAGAGCGAGCCCAGCAGCAGCTTGGTGTTCCACACGTAATGCAGCCCGGCGAATACGGTGCGGAGGGAGAAGGCGCGGCTGTCCGCTACACCGGGCCGAACGTGGAGAGAGGCGATGAGCGTGATAAACGTCGCCATGGTGCAGACGGTGAAGAGAAAGACAATGGGTGCGCCGCGCAGGTGGGCGAGCCGTCCGCTCAACGGCAGCGTGAAGAGCAGGCCGCCAATGGCGGGGCCGGACATGTTGGCTATCTGGAATGTAGTGGCGCCCCAGGTGACGGCATTGACGAAGTGATCCTTGGGCACGAGTTGCGGCAGCATGGCAGTGCTGGCGGGGCCGCTGAAGGCGCGGCTCAATCCGATCAAGAACAATACCGCATAGATGGAAGCAATATGCCGCGTGCCGTAGTAAGAGAAATAGAAGAGCAACGCCGAGGAGACACCCTGCAGGGTGTAGCAGGCAAGGATGACTTTGCGGCGGTCGTAGCGGTCAGCCGTGTGGCCGGCGGGGAGAACAAAGAACAGGCCGGGCAAGAAGAGGGCAAGGCCGGTGAGGCCGAGCATCAGCGGGCTGTGGGTGAGTTGATAGACCATCCAGGCAACGGCGACGGACTGTGCCTGTGCCCCGATAACGCCTACGAGGCGCGCAAGCTGGTAGAGGCGGAAGTCGCGCGAACGGAAGGCCTGGGATGCCGATGCAAGCAGAGCGTTTTTAGGAGGAGCATCAGCCATTCTTCTTAATGCTGCTGGATTGTGGTGGTTTGCGCAACTGTTCCACCATGCGGGACATTTATTTTTCTGGTCAACGCGGGATGCAAATGAATAGAGTTGCACCGCAGGTAATTTACCCCCAGGTGAGTCTATGTATCGATGGCTGTTGGCAGTTGTCGCTGTTTGCTGCTTGGGCGCAGCGCAGAATGGCCGTGCCCAGGACGAGGCGTCGTCACCTGTATTCAAGGTGAAATCGCACATCGTCCTGCTTCCGGTGACGGTGCGCAATAGCAAGAACGAGCTGATGCAATCGCTGACGCGGGATGACTTCGAACTATTTGAAGACGGACGGCCGCAGAAGATACGGTACTTTGACCTGGAGAAAGACCGGCCGCTCACACTGGGTCTGATGGTAGACATGAGCGGCAGCGTAAAAGACTTCGTTTCAAAAGAACACGAAGCGAGCAACGTCTTCTTCGATGAAATGCTGCGTAAGCCGGGAGATACAGCGTTTCTGGTGCGATTCGATACCGCAGTGACCATGCTGCAGCCGCCTACGGGCTCGCGCGACAAGCTGAGAGCGGGGGTGGCGCGGCTGGAAGAGCCGCACCAGCCCCAGAGGGCATTCAACGATCCTACGGGTGCGAGTACCAAGGGAATCGAGCAGCCGGGGACGCTGCTCTACGATGCCATTGTGGTGGTGTCAGACATGGTTTCAAAGCAGTTGCCCGGACGCAAGGCACTGGTCATTCTGTCTGACGGAGAGGACTGGGGTAGCCAGAAGTCGCTGGCGGCTGCCATTGAAGCGGCACAGCAGGCTGACACGGTTATTTACACAATTCTCTATACCAACCGCGGCGGAGTGAAGGATCCGCCACACTTTGCCGGAGCTCCACATCTTGCATTCGATAAGAATACAAAGCTGACTGGGGCCAACGTGCTGGAATTGCTTGCGCAAACCACTGGAGGCCACGCGTATGAGGTATCGAAAGCGACGCCGCTGGAGGCGATCTACGTCAACATTGCGGAAGAGATGCGGATGCAGTACACGCTGGCCTACACGCCTGCGCCAAGCCAGGCCAAACCCGGTTACCGCAAAATTCTGCTGAAGACGAAGGACAAAAGCCTGCAGATCCAGACGCGGTTCGGGTATTACGCAAAGGAATAGCCGAGCGTGGGTTAGCGGCCGAGGTAGGCCTGGTATTGGGATTCGATGATGCCGGTGTTGCGGGCCAGGTTCAGCTTTGCCTGGTTGTACTGGTAGAGGGAGTTGACCAACTGCGTCTGCGCGCCGGCCAGGGCTGCTTCAGCCTGCACGACGGGGAGATTATCTTCAACGCCGGCGCGGAAGCGGTCGTTGCTGTCAGAAAGCTCCTGGGTAGCGAGGTCCACATTGCTGCGGGCTACCTTCACCAGCTGTGCGGTGGCCTGCACATCGAGCATGCTGCTGCGAAGCTGCGCCTCAATGGTTACTTCGAGGTCGGCAATCTGGGAACGCAGGCGCGAAAGCTGCGCGTCTGCAACTTCGCGATCGCCGCGGAACTTCGCCTCGTGGAAGACGGGAATTTTAATGCTTCCTTCGGCATTGAAGACACCATGATAGAGGCCGTGGGTTTCGCCCAGTACACCGTAGTAACCGTCAACGGACAGGGTGGGGGCGCGCTCGTATTTTGCCGCCTTGCGCAGCATCTCCGCAGTGCGAACCTGCGCCTGCAGGCTGGTGTAGTCTTTGCGATGCTCATAGGCGACGCGCTTGGATTCTTCCAGCGGAAGGAGGGCGATGTCAGCATAGGGCGCGGTGTCAATCAGCTCAATGAGCTGATCGGCTGCGAGGCCGATCATGCGATTGAGCGCCATCTTGTCTTTGGCAAAGGTGTTTTCGGCGCTCACCACTGCCTGCTGCTGCTGCTGGTACTGTACGCGCGCGCGCAACTCATCAAGATTCGTGGCTACTCCGGCAGCATGTGAGTCATGGGCCTGGTTCAGCGCTATCTCGTCAGAGTGCAGCAGCGCCTGTTCGTTGTGCAGTTGCGCAGCGGCAGCCAGAGTTTGCAGGTAGGCGGAGCTGACCAGAAGCACGACATTGCCGCGGGTGTTGAGCGTATCCAGCTGGGAGACGCGGGCGTAGGCTTTTGCAGCGCGGTAGTACTCGATGGCTGGAAGGTTGAAGAGCGGCTGCGACAGGTTGAGCTGGGCACCGGTGGTATTCACCTTCACGATAGCGGGGATTGCTGAGCCCACCGGCAGGTGCAGCGCGCTGATGAGCGA
>Ga0302278_10003508_pt1 | contig 17033 bp, 16 predicted proteins | sample III_Bog_N3_2_FD_194543 | JGI IMG/M metagenome (GOLD analysis project Ga0302278, IMG submission 194543) | Peat permafrost microbial communities from Stordalen Mire near Abisko, Sweden - III_Bog_N3_2 | ecosystem: Environmental > Terrestrial > Soil > Wetlands > Peat | place: Sweden: Abisko...
GAATCCCGTTCAGCAACCGTCCCGTATCGGCAACAAACGGCCTCACCTGCTCCGCCGCCGCCGCATATTCGTCGAACATCTTCTCCGGGTCAAGAGCCACCGTCGCTGTCCCAAACAGCGCCCGGACAATCGCATTCTTCTCCGCGCAAGCCGCTTCAATGTGCGTCTTCAGCAGCACCGGCTGCAGCAGGTCCACCACCCGCAGCCCGCTCCGCGACATCTTGTCCTCGTACGCCGGACCAATTCCCTTGCTCGTGGTGCCAATCTTCTGCCGCCCCGGCGCGCGCTCCGCCGCCAGTTCGATCATCCGGTGGTAAGGCAGAATCACCTGCGCCCGGTTCGACACAAACAGCCGCTCATCCACGGCCACGCCCAGCTTGCGCAGCTTTGCTACTTCACTTAAAAACGCAATCGGGTCCAGCACCACACCGTTCCCGATAATGCCCTTGCAAGCGGGCCGCAACACTCCGCAGGGAATCAGTTGCAGCACAAACTTCTGCCCGCCGATAATCACTGTATGCCCGGCGTTATGCCCGCCCGCGTATCGCGCCACGGCGCTGAACCGCTCGCTCAGCACGTCCACAATCTTGCCCTTGCCTTCGTCGCCCCACTGGGCGCCCAGCACTACCGCCGTTTTAGCTCGCATGGAATCCCGTCTCTGGTAATGAACCTGGATTGATCAAAAAACTAAGCTTGTCATCCTGAGAAAAATGAAGCCTGTCATCCTGAGCGGAGCGCAGCGAAGTCGAAGGACCTGCGTTTTCTTCCGTCTACCCTAAGATGCATCGACCCCGCCCCGCGCCATTTTCGATGATAAACCACACTGCGTTCCGCTCCCGCGCAATCTCAGGCAAGCTCCTTGCAAGCCGGCCCTCTAACCCCGTGGGAAATCAAAACCGCTTGTCCAAAATCGAAATCGTTCCAAGGTGGTCGCCTCCCAAATTCCACGCCACGTACCAAAGTGCATGTTCTTCCTTGCAAACGCTGACCGTCTGCGCAGAACTGGCCGATACGCTCTCTGTGCGCACTGCAAACGGCTTGCCCTTTTTGTTTCCAATCAAGCCAGCGCGCCGCCAGATTTCTTTCGAGAGGAACGCAATGCGTCAATTCAGATTGTTCCTTGCCAGCGTCTTAATCGCCCTGCTCAGCGCCTGCGGCGCCAGCAACAATATGCCAGGCCTGACCAATCCCGGACAGCCGCCGCCCACCGATACCGTCTCCGGCAAAGTGCAGCTCAACGGCGCTCCGCTCGCTGGCGTCACCGTCACCGAGTGGCTCACCAACAACAACACCGTCGTTGCGACCACCACCACGGACTCGAACGGCGCATATAGCTTTTCCGGCCTAAGTACCTCAGGAAACTCGCCTGCCCTTTACCAGTTTTGGGCAACCAAATCGGGATACGGATTCTATCCTTCCGTCGGCAGCGGCGCTGAAGTCGTCCGATTCGATCACACCGGGAATATGCAAGGCAGCACCTCGTTCGGCATCGCGATTTTCTTTACGGTCATTCAGTTCACAAGCCTGCCCAACGCCTCTCTTTCCGGAGCCGACTTTAACGCCTATGACGGCGGCAATCCATTGGTGACCTTACCCCGCACCGGCCAAACTACCAGCTATGCCGCCGGCGATGACGCCGCGCTCCAAAAAGGAGCGGCCTGGCCCGCGCAGCGCTTCACCGACAATCACGATGGAACCGTCACTGACGGTCTCACCGGCCTTGTCTGGCTCAAGAATGCCGGCTGCTTCACCCCCACCGTCTGGTCCAACGCAATCACTCAGGTTAACCAGTTAGCCGGCGGCGCTTGCGGATTGACAGATCAGTCCACCGCCGGACAATGGCGCATGCCCAACATCAATGAGCTGGAAAGCATCGTCGATGTCTCCGCAAGCAATCCGGCGCTGACTCCCGGCAGCCCGTTCACCAATGTATCCAATGCCATCTATTGGTCCTCCACCACTTACTTTGGAGGAGAGGAAGGCTCTCCCGATGCGTGGACCATTCGCTTCAGCGATGGCCGTTACATGAACGATGATGTTGTCAACCAGAAGGCAACCTCGAACAACGCGGTTTGGGCCGTCAAAGGCAGTGGAGGCGGAACCATCAAGCTGCAATCGACTGGAGCGTATGTGCCCTTCGCAACTGGCGACGACGGCGCCATCCAGGCTGGCGTGCCGCCCACCTTTCAGCGCTGGGCCGACAACGACGATGGAACCGTTACCGACACCGTCACCGGCCTCATCTGGCTGAAACAGGCCAACTGCATCAACCAACCCTGGTCCGCGGCCATCGCCGCTGTTAACTCCCTTGCCAGCGGCCAGTGCGGTCTCACCGACGGCTCGGCGGCGGGCAGTTGGCGAATGCCCAATCGCAATGAAATGCAAAGCCTCTCCGATCGCGCAGAGAACAACCTCGGAGCCTTCTTCGATCAGAACTACTTCAACCTCGATGGAACTCTGTTCCAGGCCCCAATCTTCACCAGTTTTGCGGAGAATCAGTACTACTGGACCTCCTCGACGGACGCCGCGGACCCATCCGAAGCCTGGACCGTCTTCAGTTGCGACTTCGGAGTCTATGACATTCCCAAGTTCGACTCCGCCTACACCCTCGCAGTGCGCTAGCGGCTTTCGGTTCCCCGTTCCGGGCGCACCAGGACACGCCCGGAACGGCGCAGGCCGCAACTCGAACCGAATCCCATCAATCAGTGACGTGCCGCTGCCCGCTCGACGGTCAAAACAACCGATAGGAACGTTCGCACTCACTTTCCCTCATGCGCCAGATTGTTGTTAACCACTCCACGTCTTCGTCCGTTGTACAGGCAGAAGCACTTCAATCAAGTCTTTTGAGCAAGGGGACCACCAACATGCGCCACACCCATATCCTGCCCTGTCTTCTTCGTTCCGCCGCCGCGTCGCTCGTTCTTATCGCATCGCTCGCCGCTGCGCAAACCCAGCCGGCCAGCCCGGCCCCGCCCGCGCGGCCAGCAGCGGCAGCAAGACCGTCTGCTGAACCCGCTCCCGTCAACGAACAGGAAGTGGACAGCACGCAGGAAGAGCTCATCAAGCTGCTGCGCCTCAGCCCAACCCTTACCACCGTCGTCGAGCACGATCCCACTCTGCTTTCCAATCAGGACTACGTCAACCGCAACAATCCCCAGCTCGGACAGTTCCTTCTCGCCCATCCCGAGGTAGCCCGCAATCCCGAGTTCTACCTCTTCTCGCATTTGGATGGCGAGCGTAACCGCGATCACGCCCTCGAGCGCGCAGTGTGGCCGGACTTGTGGCAGCGTCCAAGCGGTTCGGACCCGTCACAAATCGTGGACCCGATCGCGGTCACCGTCGGGTTTGCCTGCTTCTTCGGAGCCATCGTCTGGATCATCCGCCAAATCCTCGAAAACCGCCGTTGGTCCCGCATTTTCAAGCTGCAAAGCGAAGTTCACGGCCGCCTCATCGACAAGTTCAGCTCCAGCCAGGAACTCGCGGCTTACATGGGTACCGAGGCCGGCAAACGCTTCCTTGAAGCCGCGCCCATCTCGGCCGGCATCGAGCCCGAGCAGCGCGTCCCCAACGCTGTGGCCCGCGTGCTTACCCCGCTCCAGATCGGTATCGTGCTGGTCTTGCTCGGCGTCGGCCTGCTTCTTCTACGCAACGTAGGCACCGACACTCGAACCCCCATGCTCATCTTCGGAACGATTGTCCTCATGCCCGGCCTTGGATTTATCATCTCTGCGGGAGTCACCTGGGTTCTGGCGGCGCGTCTCGGCTTGATGCCCGAAAGTCCGGCATCTGCAATCACCGTCAATCCGCCTTATGACCCGAGGCAATCCCGGTGAGCCCCAGCGGCCACCCACCCGTTGAGAGCCCCTATGCCCACACCCTGGGAATCCGTGCTTCCCAACCTCCTCGCCGTCGATGCGCCAATGGCAGCCGAAATGCCCATGGATTCTGAGGCGTTCGCCGGCTTCTACTGTCGCTCGGCTCGCCCGCTGTGGGCTTACCTGGCGCGCGTCTCCGGCGATCCCGCGCTGGCCGACGACCTGATGCAGGAAAGCTACGTCCGCTACCTGTGCGCCTCCCATCCAGTCTCCTTCGCCGGCGATGGCGAGGTCGCCGCCCGCCGCTACCTCTTCCGCATTGCAACCAATCTGCTGCGCGACCATTGGCGTCGCCCGCGCTCCACCTCCATTGAGGATCTGCCGGAAGACTTCTTCGCCGCGACAGCCACCTCCGCCCAGGCCGATTCGCAAGCCATTCTCGGCCCGGCACTTGCGCAAATGCGCCCCCGCGACCGACAGCTTCTATGGCTGGCTCACGCTGAAGGCTATTCCCATCGAGAAATCGCCGAAGTCACCGGCCTTGCAACTGCCGGCATTCGCTTGCTGTTGTTCCGCGCCCGGCACAAAATTGCCCGCCTTCTCAAGAACCAGAACCGGCCAGTCCTCAACCCTCCGCGCAAGCTGAATACGAGTCCGGACACAATGCTTGGCGCACTTCAGGCAACCCTGACCAATTCTTCTCCCCTGCCTGGCGATCGGAGGGAACCATGACTCTTCGTCCCTGCTCCCGCGAAAAAGAGGTTGCCGAACTGCTGGCGCGTGGCCATTTCCCGCTGGCCTGCACCCCGGAGCTCCACGCCCACCTAGCCGAATGCCGCTCCTGTGCCGACCTGGTTTTGGTCACTCAGGCCTTCCAATCCGCGCGAACCAATGCCGCCGCCCAGCCGAATCTACCCTCCCCGAGCCAGCTTTGGTGGCGCGCTCAACTGCGCCGCCGCAATGCCGCCCTCGAGCGTGTCGGCAAGCCTATCCTCGGCGCGCAGATCTTCGCCTTGTCCGTCTGTCTCGCGTTTGCCGCGGGCTTTCTTGCCTCCCAGGCCACGCGAGGCCTGGCCTGGCTTCCATGGCTGAAGGCACTGCCGCAAGCATCGGCGCTTCATCTTGAAGCTCTCGTGCCAACGGGCCTCTTCAGCTCCGGCTGGAGCCTCATGGTTCTCATCCCGGTGTTGGCCACCCTGGCGCTGCTAGGCGGCGTCGCCGTCTACCTGGCCTCGGAAAAACAATAAGCGACTCCGGCAAAGGAGGCATTATTGGGAAACCCTCTCAAGAAGGGAATTGTCGAGCCATTCCATGCCGACGGCGGCCCGTCGTTCCGCGCCGTAGGCGCAGCGGTTGTTAGCCCCGCGCTTCAGCGTGGGGTAGGCGCGACGAAAAATTGATCCGGAGTCCCGTAGAGACGGTGCCGACTCGTGGCCAAGACCGCAGGTTCTACCTTTGGAATGGACCTGCACTCGAACCGCAGCTAAACTGGATGCAAACGCGGAGCGCAGCCCCATGCCGACCAAAGACTCAATCCTCGCCGAACTAAAGTCCAAAGGCAAAGAAAACACCCGCAAAATCTATGCCCGCCACGGCATGGCCGCCGACCGCGTCTACGGCGTAAGCACCGCCGACATGAAGCTCATCGCCAAGACCATCAAGAAACAACAGGCCCTCGCGCTTGAACTCTATGCAACCGGCATCATGGATGCCATGTACCTGGCCGGAATGGTGGCCCACGGCTCGCAGATGACCCGCAAGCAACTCAACGATTGGGCCGAAGGCGCAGCCCACATGCAGATGATTGCCGAATACACCGTCCCCTGGGTCACGGTCGAGAGCCCCCACGCTCGCGAACTGGCGCTTGAATGGATTCAGTCGGACAAGGAGCATGTGGCCTCCGCCGGCTGGTCGACCTTGTCCGGCCTGGTCGCGACCCTTCCCGACACATCCCTCGATCTGAAGGAAATCGAGTCCCTGCTCGCAACGGTAGTTCAGAGCATCGGCGGCGCACAGAATCGCGTCCGCTACACCATGAACGGATTCGTTGTCTCCGTCGGCGGATACGTGAAGCCACTCGTGAATCAGGCCAAAGCCGCCGCAAACAAGATCGGCGCGGTCAAAGTCGAAATGGGTGAAACAGCGTGCAAAGTCCCGCTGGCCACCGAGTACATCCAGAAGATCGAGGCCGCCGGCCGCCTCGGCCAAAAACGCAAAACCATGCGCTGTTAACCCGCAAGTCGCCGTTTTTAAAGAGCGAGTGGCCCGCATCCCATTCAAGCCCAGAAATTGGGTGCCCCAGGTCTCGATTTTGAGACCTGGGATAGCAGAGGCCCCGACAGTAGACTCGACGGAAATCCCAAACCCTCGATCATGAAATCGCCCGAATCTACATTCCCGCCGCAACTAACCCCCGAATGCCGGGTCTACACCGGTCATCCGCTCTAAGTTCTTGAAGCCGCTTCGTTGAAACGCGGCCCGACAGGAGAGCGAATAAGCGCACTGGGGAATGGCCGCGCGTAGCAATCGAGTTCGCCCCGGCCTGCACCGCAGCTTTCGCTTCGGGGCTACTGAGAGGAAACATGAAACCCCATTCTGGCCTTCCTATTGCGCGCAATGCCTGGTTCTTCCGCCTGTTGATTCTCATGCTCATCCTCGCGCCCAGCAGTCTGTTCGCCCAGCAGGGTTGGCCCCAGAACCCCCAATACGCCTACGGCCAATACCCGCAGCAACCCTATGCGCAGCAGCAATATGCGGCCCAGCCGTCTTATCCGGCACTGCAACAGTATCCATCTCAACAGCCGTATCCAGCCCAGCAGCCGTACGCGCAGCCGCAGTATGACCAGGGCTATCAGCCGCAGCAGCCGCCAGCACAACCCCTTGGCGCGGAACAACTTGAGCAACTCGTCGCTCCCATCGCGCTCTATCCAGATTCGCTGATGGCGCAACTTCTCGTCGCCGCCACCTATCCAGCCCAGGTAGTGGGCGCCGACCATTGGCTTCAGGCCCAGGGCAACGTCGATCCGAACCAGGTTGCCTACTCCGTCGACGCGGAACCATGGGACCCCAGCGTCAAGGCACTCACCGCGTTTCCCCAGGTGCTGGCCATGATGGACCAGAACCTGCAATGGACCACCGACCTCGGCAATGCCTATTACAACCAGCCGCAAGACGTTTTGCAGACGATCCAGGTCCTGCGCCAGCGCGCCCAGGACGCCGGAACCCTCCAGAACACTCCCCAGGAAGCGGTCAGCGACAATCAGGGCTACATTCAGCTGGCTCCGCCCGACCCGCAGATGGTCTCCGTGCCCGCCTATAACCCCTGGGACGTTTACGGCCAGCCCGTCCAGCCTTATTCCGGCTTCTCGATGCTCGGGTCTCTGGCATCCTTTGCCGGCTCAGCGGCCGTAAGGTTTGGCCCCGGCATCGCCATGGCGGCCTTCAACCACACCCCATTCGGCCTGGCCGCCTGGGCCCTCAACTGGCTCACCCAATCCGTCCTGTTCCACCAGGCCAACTACCAATCGAACAGCACGTCGGTCGCTCACTGGGGGACTCCGCGCAACGGCATGCCTCAACACACCGCCATGCCGGCTCAGCAGTACGGCTCCAACCGTCCCCGGCCCTATGGACAGCCCGGCTACCAGTCCGGATACGCCCGCCCAGCCACTGCCTACGCGCGCCAGTTTCAGTCCAATTACGCCCGCCCAACCGCGCAGAATTACGCCTACAGCCGCCCCCAGCCGCAACCAGTCGTGCCGGCTCGGCAGCAGTCCTATGCCCGCCCGGCCAATAGCTACTACGGCAACTCCGGGCAGTCTTACGGCGCAAGGCCCTCCCCCACTTACCCCAGCCAGCAGCAGTCCTGGCGCTCGCCCTCGCCAGTCGCAACTTCGCGTCCCGGCGATTACGCCCAGCGTGGGTATTCCACCAGCCGGTCCTATCTCGGCGAACGGGCCTACGCATCCCCCGCTCCCATGCCAATGTCCCGCGGCTATGCTCAGTCACCGGCCAGGACGCAGCAATCCAGCGGCTTCCATCTCTTCGGAGGCGGACACAACAGTGAGAGATCCTACGGCGGCAGCGCCTCAAGAAGCTTCCATGCCGAAAAGCCTCCGAAGGAACACTCCCACGGCGGCGGCCATTCGGGCGGCGGACATTCCGGCGGACACCACCGCTAAACAGGCTGCAAGAAAAATCTCCTCCGCTGCGATTCGGGAAGCTTTGTATCAGTCGTCCACCGGCTTCGCCGACCCGCGAAGGCATGAAACTGCTTCTTCCGCATTCATTTCTCCCGTTAGGGAGAACGTGAAAATAGCCCCGGGTGAAACCCGGGGTGCGAATGTCCCACATCGATCCCCGTCCTGTAGGGACGGGACGAAACGGACGATTCTTTTTAGGGCACGGCCGGGGTACCGGGGCACCCTCGGGGGCGGGGTCGGGGTCGCCGTGCCGCAAGTGCCGCAGAATCAACGTGGACTTCAGCCCCTGCGGCATGCTCACCGCTTATTGAGACTTCCCATGCCATGGCAAGATATCCTTTGGGAAAGCACGAGCCCCACCCCCACCAACAAGGAGCCCTCGTAATGCCGCGTGAGATTCTATGGACCGACGCCGAGGAGATCGGCATTCAATTGCAGGAGAAGTTTCCCGACCTTGACCCACTGACCGTGCGCTTCACTGACCTGCACCGCTACGTCACCGAGCTTGATGGTTTCGCCGACGACCCGGCCAAGTCCAACGAGAGCCGGCTAGAAGCCATCCAGATGGCCTGGCATGAGGAGTTCCAGGACGCGCAAGAGTAAGGCGGATTTATTCCAGGGTGAATCCAGCCAAGCCAGCGGCTTCGTGCAGTCTTCGATCGAAGGTCAAGAATACGTATCCGTTGGGTTTGCCTGCGCACCATTCCAAGGCTGCAGCGAGTTGCAGTGCATCCGCCGCACGCAGCGGGTAGAGTTCCAGCAGAGCACGCGCATCCCGCGCGACTTTTGCCGAGGGCTCAACAACTCTCCAAAGGTTTGAAAGGCCATCGGCTTGCCGCTGAGCATGCGCACAGCTACTTGCAGTAATCTCCTGACACCGCATCAAGCGGACCAGAGTGCTGGCGATCTCCACATGCGTCGCCCACCACACGGCCATTTGATACTTGCTCCTGAAACCAAAGGCCTGCGGCGTGAAGGGCTGGGTCACACAGAGAGGGACCAATACGCTGGCGTCCCAGAACGCGACGGGCGTCAGCACCGGTCTTCACGCTCTTCTTCCCATACTTGATCCATCACTGCTTGCGAAATGGGACGGTCTCCCGCAGGGACAGGAATGAATGCCGCCTTATTTCCCGGATCGCGAGGCGGTGTCAAAATGCCCTTGGCGATCAGACGCCGTTCCCGTTCGCCATACACTTCTTCCGGTCCGGCTGAAACCAACCGCGCAACCGGCGTATTCCGGTCCAGAATCAGCACCTCTTCGCCGTTCTTAACATACTGGATGTGCGCGCTGAGCTTGGCCTTCAGTTCGCTGATCTTCGCGGTTCTCATAAGCCCATTCTACCCCTCGTGACCAACTTGGTCCTGTTTTCGCTTTCAGTATTTGCCTATTGCCCCTCGTACTCCCGCCGTTCGCTCCACCCAAACGACCCCTCAAAGTGCACGAACTCCTTCTTCCCCCCCGGCAACATATACACGCTCAGCACATCGAAGCGAGACTGTGGCGCAGTCTCCTGGGGCAACTGCCGCACATACTGCCGAGCCAGCCGGCGGAGAGTGTTGCGCTTGTGCGAGTCGACGCTCGATTCGGCAGGTGCAATATCGTGCGCGGTTCGCGTCTTCACTTCAATAAAGCACAGCATCGGCCCCTGCCATGCAATCAGGTCCAGGTCGCCAGGCAGCTTGCCCGAAGACCAACGGCGCGCCACCACCGTGTATCCCTTGCGCCGCAGGTAAAAAAAAGCGGCATTCTCGCCGTCGATTCCCGTCACCAGGTGGGCGGGCATCTCCGCCGCGCCCCGCCTTCGCGAAATCCAGTTCAATCCGGCGAGCGTGCGCTCAACCGCCGTGATCCGAACCTGTGCCATCCACCCCATCGCACACCATTCTCGGCTCGTTCAGCCAAACTCGCAAATTCTTGCGCGCGGCTAACCCAATGTGAACTCGCAAGTTCGCATTCGGGAAGTCAGTCCCGCAGTTGTTCAATGGGCACCATTCCTTCCCTCCCGCACCCGGCGAAATGCAAGAGAATGAGTGCTTGAACCAGAAGAGGGGACGACTATGGCGCATGGTGTCTTTGCAGGTTTGTTTTCACAGCGTAATGGGAATTTGTCGCCCTCAACTTTGCAAATAGGCGCGCTCGTTGAAACTCAGCCCGAGACGGCCACCGATCGCAGCTTCGAGTATGCGCTGGATGCTTTGCCATACAACGCGATGTTTTGCGACCGGGATTTGATCCTGCGCTACCTCAACCGGTCCTCTCGCAAAACGCTGCTCAGCCTGCAGCAGTATCTGCCTGTTCCTGTTGACCAGATTGTGGGCAAGAGCATCCACATCTTCCACAAGTCGCCGCCAAGGATTGACGCGATCCTGGCAGGCAGCAAACACCCGGGGAAGCATCAGCTCCCGCACAAGGCAATCATTGAGCTGGGGCCAGAGAAACTGGACCTCGAGGTCGAGCCGATGACCAACGAGCGCGGCGAGTATGTGGGCGCGGTCGTTCTGTGGGGCATCAGCACTCAGAAGGCGATGGAAAGGCTTCGCCACGCGCAAGAGTCGCAACGCGCCGACGTCGAGCATCTCAACGGCAATCTGCAAATGGTGGCTACGGCCACGCATGAACTCGAGTCGAGCATCGCTGAGATAGCCCGGAACGCCGCTGCGGTTGCTCAAGCGGCCGAAAAGTCTCGCATCGCGGCCTCTGAAAGTCAGACCTCCATCGAGAAGCTCAGAGCATCCAGCGCAGGCGTTGCCAAGGTTGCGGAGTTGATTGCCTCCATTGCCACGCAAACCAGCGTGCTGGCGCTGAATGCCAACATTGAAGCAGCCAGGGCCGGCGTCCATGGCCGGGGATTTGCCGTGGTGGCAAGCGAAGTGCGAAAGCTGGCCGAACAAACCGCCAATGCGACGGCGCAGATTCAAGCCAAGGTGAACATCATCGGCGCGGACATTAACGCTGCCATGGATGGCATTGGCCGCATCGCCAGTCAAACCGACGACTTGTCGGGGCTCTCACACCAGATGGCCGCGGCGGCCGAGGAGCAGCATCTGGCCACACAGGAGATGGCGCAGAATCTCGAGCACGCCGCACATCGAACCTCTGAAATCGCAAACATGCGCCTCGAAGAAAAGCTCAAGTAAGCCGAAAGGATCCGCGAACCGGCTCAGCAGGCTGGGAAAAAAACTCCACTTTGGCCGAGCTTTGTATCAGTCGTCCACCGGCGAGGCCGACCCGCGAAAGAATGAAACTGGTTTTTCCGCTGTCTCCTCTCCCGTTAGGGAGAAGGTGAAAATAGTCTCTTCTCCCGTTAGGGAGAAGGTGAAAACTCTCGGCAGTTATCTGGACCACGTTGCGGATTCCTGACCGGTGTGCCCCTGCGAGCCGGCAGCGCCGGAAAGGTACTATTCCCTAGTCCCTACTCCCTATTCCCTGCCCTTACGACGCCACCGCCAGCTCAACCGAGCCCATTCGCGGAACACCCTTGCGCGGTCCGCGCTTGCGCGCGCTCATTACCTTGATCCGCTCCAGCAAGTCCTGCGCGGAACAGCTCTTCTTGGCCAGCATCGCGTCGGCCGAGTGGACATCGCTGCCCGCTTTCTGGGGATCCCCAAGCAGGATCATCGGCACGTGCGGCGCCATGCGCTTGAGCCGGTCCACTAATTGAGATCCATCCATCTGCGGCATCGCATGATCGGCCAGCACCAGGTCCACCTGGTGCTCGCTAAAGGCGCCTAGAGCCTCCTGCCCGGTCGAGGCCGAAACCACCCGGTATCCATTGGTTGACAGCATGAATTTCAGTACGGAAAGTTCCAGTTCGTTATCGTCTACGCAGAGAATGATCTTCTTCGGCCGCATGTTCGGGGATACGCTCCTTGGTTCAATTTTTCCGCCGTCCTCTGGACACACCTCACCCTCGCCCACTGGTTGGGGTTTTGGAATGCACAGTGCCGTGACAGCTACCGGAACTAAGACAGATCTTTGCTGGCTGATCGTGCAGCGCGGATGGCTATGCATGATGTTGGCTCAGCCTTGGGGAAAGGCTGCCATGCAAAACGGCTCCGTCATTCGATTCACAGCAGGACAGTCTTCGCTTTCAGTAAGGTCTTGGGTTGCAAGATGCCTGGGGCCAGACCAGCAAGGTTGCCGGTTAAGTTGCTTCAATGAAAGGCAAGGTTACGAGGGTTGGAGGAGCCTGTGAAGAGGGAAAGAGAGGCGAAACTGAAACTGAAAATCGCTCTGAAACAACCCACAATCCGCTAGATTAAGCACATGGCGGCACTTGCGATGATGAACGCCTGTTGAAAGCATGTGCATCACTTCAGGAAAAGCTGTCCTTTTGCTACAAGAACGGTGCTGCCCCCTACCCGCACATCGGTCACAGTGCCCGAATGGAACTGTGCAGAAAGAAACAGATCGCTTGGACGCCCAATCTCGACGCCCTGGCGCAGATGAATCCGCTCACCCGGCGGAACTGCGCCCTGCTGTACCAGGTAGCTGATAGCGCATCCCGCGGCCGAACCAGTTGCCGGGTCCTCGCCTCCATTGAACTGCATCCTTGCCAGCCACGTGGGCGCCTGGCCCCCGTGTTTGGCCGCGGTTGGTCCCAGCACATAGAACCACCTGGATCCCCGCTCACGAAGCCATGCAGTAGCCTCCTGCTGGCTCACTCTCAGTCCCGCCAGCGATTGCGCGGAGCGCAAGGGAACGATAGCAAACGGCGTTCCGGTGGAAACTACCTGCGGCGGAAGCCAGGGGTCTAGTTCCTCGGCGATCAAGCCGGTCAGCCGTGCCACCTCGTCGCGGTCCAGCTCCTCGCCAAACTCAGGATCCCGTTGCGTCATTTCGCCAAACAGGCCCGCAGATTCCCCGCTCTGAGAACGAAAACGCACCGGCACGGGCCCCACGTTCAGCGCCAGCATCACGGTATGCTCATGCACCGTTTCGGGAGCCTGAAGCATGAGCACACTCGCGGTGCCCAATGTTGGATGCCCGGCAAAGGGCAGCTCTTCCAGCGTAGTGAAGATGCGCACCCGCACTCCCTCCTTCTGCTCCAATGCCGGCTCGCGGCGCTGAATGAACGTGGTCTCGGAGAGGTTGAACTCGCGAGCAATCGACTGCATCTGTTCCGAGGTCAGGTTGGCGCCATTCATGACCACGGCAAGCGGATTGCCCTTGAGCGCCGTATCGGTGAAAACATCCACAACAAAGTATTCGAGTTCCAAGGCATGCTCCTCGGCATAGAGGCTCATCTCGATTGTATCGGCTGAGGTTTTCAATGGCTTGACACAACCGCGTTGCAGCCTCTAGTCTACGGATATCCGGTGAAACGCGGCCCTCTATTTGCGCGCCACCGGCAAAGGATTCTCATGACCCGGTTTCTCTCATCCGCAATGTGTTCGTGCCGCTGCTGTCAGATTTGCTGCGCAATGCGGGCGTGTTCGCTGGGCTAGATTCCGAAGAGTCTGAATCCCTTGCGACCCACCCGCCATGAGGCGCGGTGGGTTTTTAAGTTCTAGTGGTTAGTGAATAGTAGTTAGTGATTAGTGGTCAGGGATCGAAGATTAGAACTGAGGAACGGCAGCCCAGCAGCCAGAGGCAGGTCGCAACTGTTCCTATCCACTAATCACTAACCACTGCCTTTAAGGCACCGGTGGCGAAGTGGCTAACGCGCAGGTCTGCAAAACCTGTATACGCGGGTTCAATCCCCGCCCGGTGCTCCAAATTCCTGATAGTGTGTTTTTTATTTTAGTTGACAGCTATCGAAAATCCGGTGGGCAGCCGAGTTCATCACTGATCACTGACCACTGACCACTGACCACTGACCACTATCCACTATCCACCGACCAATGCCTTTCACAGGGCTATCATCGGCCGGGGAACGCGAATCCTCGCGCGGTCGAGGAACAGCCTCATCCGCAAAGCCTCGGTCCGCTGAGCGGCCACCAGCCGCATTTGCCTCCGGATATGGTCGCCATCTTCAAGCTGGTTCGCCTGCGTTTCATCCCGTTCGGCATCCTTCTCCAGGCGGGCTATGCGCTCTTCGAGAGTGCGGCGAAAGCGGGGGCTGATTTCGAATCCTTCGTTGGCGGCGCAGTTTGAAGTCACCGGATCCTCCTGGAAGAAAAACCGAAGCGATGAAAATTTTTCTCAATCGCCCTCAAGTTTTTTTAACCTGCGCCGATACTAATACCGACTAACGCGGTGCGCCAGATTACGGAAGCGGCGGACGAACGTAACCAAGTGTCCGAAAACAGGGCAGGCTCCAGAACGCTCAGCCCGCTCCAGCCCTGCCCCTCGTCAACCGCCCCGCCTTCACTCACCATCTCGCCGGCGCCCGCTTATCGCGCTGCCGCAATACCCACAACCATCTGGGTTCCGCTATCCAGATGCACATTCTGCTTTGAGGCGGATAACATTCCCGAGGCTGTGCCCGTTGCGTCCCCTGCAAGCATCACGCCGCGAATGCCGGTTGCGTGTGCTTCCGTGTTCGTCGCCGCACTCCCTGCCACGCCGCCGGCGCCTTGAACAGTTCCGCCCACATTCCCTGCGGCATCGCCTGCAACATGCCCGGAGGTGCTAACCGTATTGTTGGCCATCGCGCCCACGCTGGAGCCTGCCCCGCCTGCCGTGTTTGCAACCGCTCCCACCGTACCGCCCGCAAGGCCTCCCCCGCCTCCCCCGCCCAATAGGCCTCCGCCGCCCGCGCGCACGCTGCTCATCGCGCCGCCACCCACTGCGCCGCCCGACATTCTTCCGCCGCCGAACCCACCGTTGCCAAACGTGTCATCGCTCTGCATCGAACCTGCCGCCATCGCGTTGACCGGAGCCGTAAGAGAACGAATCTCGGAGTGCACCGGCAAACTTTGGCCGCCTTTCAGTTCCGCGCGATCGAACTGGATTCCCAATTGCGAATCGGTGCTTTCCTTGCTGTGCGCCACGGCTGTAGTTACATGACCCACCAGCCGCGACCCCTTGGGGATCACAGTCCCATCGGCGGTTGTCATCGATTGTGTTTACCACCACCTCGTCGCCGGCTTTTGCCGATTTCGAGTCCAGCTTGCTTTGCAACTCACCATTCACGGGGCGCATTTGCTCCCCTGCCGCTGCGGAGTTTGTGGTCCCACTGGTCTTTACGCTTCCTGACCGGGCGTTCGCTGTCGACCCGGCGCTCGCCGAACTGCTCAATTGTTTGCCGCCGGCGGTTGCCGTCCCGTTCTCATTCGCGGTGGCGCCAGCCCGTTGCGCCAAAGCGGGAAGACTTGCAAGCATCACCAACACCACTGCTTCGGAAATCCTGGCCAATCTCATTGAATTCTCCTCCATATCCAGAGCCTTTTCGAATCAAGGAACGTTGCCCTCGCCGCCGCTGCCGGAAACGCAGCGCAACGTTCTGATGGAAGGTAAGATGCAAATGCTGTGCCATCGGGCGCGAAGGAAAGCACTTCTACTCAAGTTGCTGATTGTAAATAGATTAGAATTCCAGATCGAGGCACATCTCGGCTCCGGCCATCGCGAGCCGTACGGCGGATCCGGGAAGATTTTACTTAGGATGTGCAATTCTTTCGCGATGGGGCGTCGCAAAGTAGCCGGTGCCCCAGGCCGGGCCCCCGCGGACAGGTCTTCATCCGCGGGGTGGAGATCCCTCGCACTTGGGGCCTGGGAAACCACCACTCCACAAAGCGAAGGTATTAGTCCTGCGGCGGCATCGCAAAATAGCCCTTACGGACCTGCACCTTCATGCCATCCCCCCGGCACTCCACCCCAAGATGCCGGAAACTGCCGTCAAGCTTGGTGTTAAGGGGCGTATAAGTGGCCACATACTGGGTGCGCAGTTCGTCTTCGATCTGCTGGAAAGCCGCGTCAAGCTTTTTGCCGTCGTTTCCCACGTCGATGAGGCGTCCGCCGGTCTCTTCGGTGAGCCTCTTCATGGCCGAATAACCGCTGTAGCCGAATCCCCCGTACATGCCCCGATCGGCGATCAGAATTGTGTAGACCAGAATGTTGGACTTTTGCGCCGCGGCAATCGCCTCGGTGATCTTGTGATCGCTGCCTTCGTCCTCGCCATCGGTCAGCAGGATCATCGCCTTGCGCCCCGACTCCTGGTTCAGCTTGGTATTCGATGCCAGTATCACCGCATCGTAGAGAACTGTGCCTTTGGCCGCTCCCATGGTGGGAACGGTGCCTCCGCCGGCGCCCGGAATTCCGCCCGCTCCATTCCCGCCTGCGGTATTGATCTCCGCCTTGTTAAGAGCCCGCGAAAGCAGACGGGAGCTGTTCGTAAAGTCCTGCAGCAGGTCTACGTTCACGTCGAACGAGAGTACAAAAGCTTCGTCCTTCTGCCTGAGCACGCGGGACAGAAACTGGCCGCCCACGTCCTGCTCCAGCGGCAGCACGCGGTACTGGCTGCCCGAAGTATCCAGCAGAATTCCCAGCGTAAGCGGCTGCTGGGTTTCGGCCACAAAGCTCTTCAGCTTTTGCGGTTCCTTGTTTTCTGTAATTGTGCAGTCGTCCTTGGTCAGGTGCGGAACTAGGTTCCCCTGCTTGTCTTTGACGGTGAAAAACACGTCCACAAGATTGACCTGAACCTTGAAGGTGGCTACCGATTCGTCTTCGGGCGCGGGAGCCGGCGCGGTGCTAACCGGGGGCGCGTCTGGCGATGGGGCAAGCTGGCCCCACGCTACCATGCACAGTGCCGGCAGACCGAGGATAAAAGCGGCAATTGCAAATCGGACGCGCACGCTGGTCATTTAGACGGAATTGCAGCCTCGAAGAAAGCATACCTGAACTCTTTCGCTGTTGCATTGCAACCAGCGCACAGTTGGAGCGTCTGATACTCTGACGAATGCAGCCCTTCTGGCTGGTTATTTGCGTTGCCGGCTTTTCAAAGGCAGCTTTCTGTGGTTCGGCATCATCGAATAACTCAGAAGCATTCGCTGGCAACGGCATTTTGGGGGAGGACGGTATTCCTGTGAAGCCTGGTTTAACGGCAATTGCGCTGGCAGCGGTTCTGAGTCT
>Ga0302278_10003509_pt1 | contig 17028 bp, 13 predicted proteins | sample III_Bog_N3_2_FD_194543 | JGI IMG/M metagenome (GOLD analysis project Ga0302278, IMG submission 194543) | Peat permafrost microbial communities from Stordalen Mire near Abisko, Sweden - III_Bog_N3_2 | ecosystem: Environmental > Terrestrial > Soil > Wetlands > Peat | place: Sweden: Abisko...
GTTCCACGGCTTGTTCTCGCGTTTTCTCGCTTGGCTCATGCACCGTGTGCCCAACGAGCGCCAGCGCCTGCTCGGTTTCACCATCCTTGCCGGCGTCTTCTGCGGCCTTGCTGCCGTAGCCTTCCATCTCACCATCGAGCGCTTCGAATCTCTCTTCATCGACCGCGCCAACGCCGCTCCCGGCTACAGCTTTATCTTCTGGACCATCGTCTCCCCCTGCCTCGGCGGACTCTTTGCCGGCATCGGCCTCACATACTTCGTGCCCGCCGCCGCCGGCAGCGGCATTCCCCAGGTCGAAGTCGCCTACGCCGTGCGCAACGGCTACGTCACCATCCGCGAGACCATCGGCAAATTCATCCTCTGTGCCGTGCAAATCGGCTCAGGCGCATCGCTCGGACTTGAGGGCCCCACCGTACAAATCTGCGCGGGCGTCAGCAGTATGCTGGCGCGCGCCGCCCGTCTCAGCCCCCAGAACTGCCGCCGCATGACCTCGGTCGGCATGGCCGCCGGAATCGCCGCCGCCTTCAATGCGCCCATCGCCGCCATCACCTTCACCATTGAGGAACTCGTCGGCGAACTCGATCAGACCATGCTCAGCGGCGTCATTGTGGCCGCGGCCGTCTCCGCAGTGGTCGAGCGCTCCATCCTCGGCCGCAATCCCGTCTTCCAAATCCAGAGAACCTACACCTTCCTCAGCAGCCAATGGACATCGCTCTTCTGGTACGCTCTCCTCGGTTTGCTCGCTGCTGTCGTCTCGGTTGCATTCACTGACGCGCTGCTCGGCCTGCGCGCACGCTTCAAGCGCCTCACCCGCGTTCCCAAATGGGTGCAACCGTCCATTGGTGGGTTGGCCACTGGCGCAATGGCTGCCTTCGCGCTCTACTTCTTCCACCTCAATGGCATCGCCGGCGACCCGTACAGGACCCTCACGCTTGCCCTCACCGGAACCATGCCCGTGCTCCTCATGGTGGTCTACTGCGTGCTCAAACTGGCCGCCACGGTTTGCTCCTATTCAAGCGGCGGCTCCGGCGGCATCTTTGCCCCGGCACTATTCATGGGAGCCATGCTCGGCGGCTCGGTCGGTTACCTTGACGTAACCATCTTCCACCACTCCACCGACGCCATCGGCGCATTCGCCCTCGTCGGCATGGGAGCTGTCTTTGCCGGCATCATCCGCGCCCCAATGACCTCGGTCTTGATTGTCTTTGAAATGACCGGCAGCTACGGCCTGGTCCTTCCGCTCATGATCGCCAACATGACCGCTTTCGCCCTAGCCCGCTACTGGCGCGAGACTTCGATCTACACCGCACTCCTCGCCCAGGACGGCATCCACCTGCCCCACGGAAACGATCGCCACGAACCGCCCCCGCCCGAACCCCTCGACATAACTGCATTGCCCGTCGACGCCAGTTCCTAGCAGTCGCATATCCCCGGAATTGGACGTAATGCGATGGGGTACGACTTCACAGCCGGCGGAAAAACTCAGCCTGACATAGATGATGTGCGGAGACGCTCAACTTCACAGCTTGGTGAGAACTCAATTTGGCCATAGATGTGTGAAGGGGCACGACTTCAGTCGTGCCATAAGACCAATAAAATCAACTCCGGGCTTTAGCCCGAGGGATCCTCTCATCTCTCTCAAAGGATGCGGGAGCGACGTGTCAATTACCTTGGCCTTCCAAAGAACAACACATACCCATCCGGATCGGAAATCTCAAACCCGCGCAACCCATCGTGCGTATCCTCAAGCGGCTTGCTGAACTCCGCTCCCTGAGCCTCAAACTCCGCCGCCAGCGCATCCGGGTCCGACGCATACACAAACGCATCCAATCGCAGGTGGGGATGCCGCGTATAGTTCGGCACCGGCGTCACGCCGCCTTCCGCTTTAATGAATATCTGAGCCCCGTCCCGCCCAATAATCGCGAAAAACGGACCCTCTTCCGGCGCAATCAATCGCGTCTCAAATCCAAGCTTCCCGCCATAGAAAGCAATCGTCTTCTCGACGTCGCTCACAGTGAGGCATGGAGAAATCGCTTCAGTTACCGCATGACTCATAGCCATTGCCCTCCCACTCCAAATCACCCGCAGAATATCAACGCATACACACCCGTCCCAGGTGGGTTTGGATTTATGGACTGAAGATCACATGCAGCAGGAAAGTCCAGAATCCGTCTTGAGCGATCAAGTACACGCTCCCAAGGATCGTGAGGAGCGCAAAAATGAACTTCGCCCAGGTCGGAAGTTTATCCCAGAGCCGATCAAAGAGTTTCGATACCATCACAGCCATGCTGTCAGAAAAGAAGCCGTCCCGCTACCAATTTTTGGGGCCGCCAAGCGCCTGGGCCTCGATTCTGAGACTTGTGAAGCAGTCCGAGGCAGGCGAACTCCGCTAACAACGCTAGCCACGCCAACTCCGCCCGTCACTGCGGTTGCATGTTATACATAAACAGCGCCCGCAACTCCAGATACGGCCCATGGAAATCCTTCGGCAGCGGCGGATAATTCGACCCCTGCAGCGCACCCCATGCCGCCCGATCCAGCGCCGTATCCCCTGATCGCCCTTCCAGCATCATGCTTCCGTCCATAATGCGACCATCCGGAAGCACCTTGAAGTGGATCAGCACCTGGCCCTTCTTCAAAATCGGCGCATTCACCTCATCCGGTATCAGCGGGTCCCAGGTCTTCATCGTCTCAAAGCGCCACCGCCTGATCCATGGGCCAAAGTCCACGCCCTGCGTGTCGCTCAGAATCTCCAGCCCGCCCGCGCCGGCGCCAGGATGCATCGCTAACCCGCCACTTCCACCCAAGTTGCTCGAGCTCCCAGAAGTCGGGTTGCGCGACGCACCGTGCATGGCCTGCTGCAACTGATCCAGCGGATTCTGTGAGCCCATCGCGAAACTCGGCCGCGCGGGCACAGCAGCCGGCCGCGGTGCTTCCACCTGCGACTGTTGTTGCTGTTGCGGCGGAGGAGGTGTCGGCTGCGGCTGAACCGGCGCGGGCGTAGCCTGTTGCGGCGTCGGCTGTGGCTGCGGCGCAGGCGGCTGAGGCCGGTTCATCGCCTCAAGCGTCTTCCTGTCAATCTGCGGCTGCTTCACCGGAGTAGTCAGGGTAGGCTTTTGCGTAGCCAGCTTCGGCCGCGCGATTGGCGAATCCAGGTAGGTCCAATCCTTCTGCGTCTTCGCGCTGGGCTCGATGACCCGCGGCTGAAATATGTATTTGGGAAGCAAAAACAACGCCAGAATAATCGACGCATGCACAATCACTGCCCACAGCGCACCTTCCCGCAACCGCGCCCAGCGCCGCTCATCCTCGAGCTCGCTGATCATCTCCAGCAGTTCGTGGGTATCGTAGTCCACCCAGCGTGAACCCCGCACCACCGGCGCAGCTTGCTCCAACTCCGGCTCGCGAACCACTACCGCCGTCCCCGCCGACAGGTCCCCGTTACCGGGGTCGTCGTTCGGAGCGTCGGCCGCGTTCGGCGGATCGGCCTCGTTCACATCGTTTGGCGTTTTAATGGAGAGCATCAGTTGTGCGTCAGCCTCCCGGAGCGCACACGCGCCCACCGGCTCCGCTTCGATTCCTTTCCTTCTATTCTCTCATTCCTTCTATAACCGGGCGCAAAGCTTCGCCCCGTACAATGGTTCCTGTTGGTAAGACGGCCAATTGGGTGGAAGGGGACCCCGTTTGAAGCAGTTTTTCGTTCATTGGATGGCAAAGCTGAATCTCGTGCTCCTGCCCTTCCTGGCCAAATACGGCATCTGGGGCATGGGCGCACTCGCACTCCTCGATTCCTCCACGATCCCCATCCCCATGGATGCGCTCCTCGCCTTCTCCGTTTGGAATGACAAACCAAATTTCTGGCTCTATTGCCTTCTCGCCGCCATCGGCTCCTCCATCGGCGGCCTGCTCCCCTACGGCCTCGGCCGCGCCGGCGGCGAACTCTTCCTGCTCAAGCGCGTCAATCGCGAGCGCTTCGACCGCATGCGCGTCCGCTTCGAACGCCAGGAATTCCTGGCCATGATGATTCCCTCCATGCTGCCCCCGCCCACCCCATGGAAGGCCTTCGTCTTCGCCGCCGGCGTCTTTGAAATGCCCATCCTTCCCTTCCTGCTCGCCGTCTTCTGCGGACGCATGGTCCGCTGGCTCATCCTCTCGCTTCTCGTCCTCAAACTAGGCCCCGGCGCTGTTGAATTGGTAGCCCACCACTCCCTCACGGTAGTAGCCATCGTTGGCGCGCTAGCGGTGATCGGCTTCTCCTGGTGGTGGATCAGAAGAAAGCGCGCCGGCAAATCCCTCGAAGACTAAGCTCGCAATCCAGCCCAAACCCACCGATTCGCAACTTCCTTCTTGACACGTTAGCGGCTGTCCAGCAGACTAATCCTGTTTCCAAATCGACAACAAACGACTAGCGCTCCGCCTTCCCCGGCATCCCCACAATCTGCTCAAGAAACCTGCGCGATCACGCTTTGCGCAAATGCCACCGCGTTTGCCTGAGAAGAATTTGCGCGTCTCGGTTTTCGGCTGTTTCTAGATCTGCGTTCCCGAGGAAAATGAAACGATGCGGAAACTGATTGTCCTTCTTGCGATCTCGCTGGCCGCCGTGTGTCATGCGCAAGATGTCACGAATCCCTGCCCCAGCGCCCAGCCAGTCCCTCCTGGACTCAAGCTGCCCGCATTCATTCCTCCCGGCGAGCCGGTCGCGGTAGAAAGGCAACTGCTGAAATACCTCAGCACGCTCGACTACCGCAGCCTCGGCTGGTGCCGCGATAAGTGGGTCCGCGACACCGGCCCGCTCATCCAGGGAACCGCATCCATAGTCCATCCCGCCGTCCATATCTACTACTCGCCCGAAGTGTCGAACTGGCTCGTCAACGGACGCAAAGGCGAAATTCCCGATGGCGCCGTCATCATCAAGGAGCAGTTTTCGCCCGTTCCCGCCGCCCGCTATCACGACATCGCGGCCAAGGATCTCGGCTGCTCCAACGACTGGACCATCATGATCAAAAGCCCCAAGGGAGCCTTCGACGGATGGTTCTGGGCCGAGGTGTGGAACGGAAGCAAGCCATCCAACTCCATGAAGTTCGACAATCCCTTTCAGTACCCAAACGCGGGCTATGGACTCGTCTGCTTGCGTTGCCACGCATCGGCTGAAACCCAGCACACGTTCGTCTCGCTCAGCAACATTGAAGGCTCGCCAGGATGGCCCTTGCAGTTCCGCGTCGATGACAGTTGGAGGAGCCAAACCGCGCCGCCTCCACCACCCACGTGTGGCTTCGGGCCGAAAACGACACTGATTGATTTGGTCGAGAACGCACAGACGCCATTGGAGAATCGCCCACGCCTCGAGCATGAAGAAGCGATCCCACCATCCCTGTTTCCGGAGCACGAGCAGAACGCAGCCATCCAGGAAGACGTGCAGGCCTTGCGGCTCGTTAAGTCATTGCGCCGCGCCGGACCGGACATACAGAAGATGCCCCCCGAGCCGCTCGATACAGTGGTTGCCGAGCCCAAGCCTCCCGTGGGCGCTCCAACCAGCAATTCACCCGGCTTTGTAACCTCGTCACAATGCACCGGCTGCCACAGCGGGCTCACAGGTGCAGGCCTCGGCCCCACCATGGTGCTCACCGCAGCCAAATCGCCCACCATCAACGTGTCGCAATACGGAGAATGGCGCTGGACACCGATGGGCCTCGCCGGCCGCGACCCCGTCTTCTACTCCCAACTCGACAGCGAACTCGCCTACCTCAAAGACCATCCAAAGCAGCAGCAAAATGTAATAGACACCTGCACGCAATGCCACAACGCCATGGGCAAAAGAACCTTTGCAGCCGAGCATCCAGCAGGAGAGTACAAAGTCGACTTCGTCTATAACACCGATCCTCACAGCGATGGCTTCAAATACGGCGGCCTCGCGCGCGACGGCATCAGTTGCGAGGTCTGCCATCGCATGCAGGCGCCCAAGGATCCGAGCCTGCCCTACTTCCTCGATCACCAAATCAACGGCATCTTCAACCTAACTCCGCCGGACGAGTTGCACGGCCCGTTCAAAGACAACGAAATCACAACCTATCCCATGCTCACCGGCATCAACGTCAAGCCAAAGTACGATGCCTATATCCAGTCCCCGCAGATGTGCGGCACATGCCACACCATTCTGCTGCCGGTGCTTGACAGCCCCAAGCCGGATACCACATCCGTCGAGCAAGCGACCTATCCCGAGTGGCTCAACAGCGATTACCGCGACGAGTATGGATCGGTGGGCGCGACACCGAAGACCTGCCAGGAATGCCACATGCCCACTGGCTATGCCAACGCGAAAACAGGCGTGAATGTCGCGGCCATCCAGGACAAAATCGCCATCGTGCAGGACGGAACCTACGCCGCCGTCGAGCACCTGGCCAAGCCCGACGATGTGAATGTGCGCTATCGCGAAGCGGGTTTCCGCAGGCATGAACTCCTCGGAACCAACGGATTTCTGCTGCAGATGTTCTTGAAGCCCGTCAACGAACAGGGAAACAACGAGACACTCGGCGTGCGCTTGTCCGACTACATGTCGGGACTGAACACGGACCTGCAGGCCGCTTCGGATAACGTTGTCCAGCAGGCGCGCACCATTACCGCAACGGTTGAGATTTCCAAGTGGCAAATCCAGAGCGACAAGCTCATTGTCGAAGTCACTGTCACCAACAAGGCCGGCCATCGCTTCCCCAGCGGGGTAGGATTCCGAAGAGCGTTTCTAAACCTGGAGGCGACGGTGGATGGCAAGCCGTTCTTCACCTCCGGCACAACCAATTCGACGGGGCAGATTACAAATTTTGATGGGCAGGCGCTCCCGACAGAGACCTTCCAGAACGGCACATATCAGCCGCACTTCAGCCAGGAGAATCCCATCACGTCAGGCAACCAGGTGCAGATCTACGAAGAGCTGACGCAGAACGTGGATCACCAGTTCACCACCAGCTTTACGCGGCGCGATTACGAAGTGAAAGACAACCGCCTGCTGCCGGTGGGCTGGTCGCTGCATGGGCCAAAGGATCTCGCGATTCCGGAGAAGTATCTGGATGCGACACTGCCCATCGGAGCCGCGCTCCACGATCCGGTATACCTTGCAGGCAAGGGCCAGTCGATCGTGCGGTATGAAATCCCGCTACCCGCCGGAGCAAGTGCCGCGAACGTCCACGCACAGGTCAGTCTCTATTCGCAGACACTGCCCCCGTATTTCCTCGCGGACCGGTACCAGACCAACACCCCGGCCACAGGAAGGCTCCACTACCTGGCCACGTCATTGGGAACCCTGGACGGCACAGACTACACAAACTGGAAACTCCTGATCGACTCCGCCACCAAGTAACGAACAAAAGCGACAAGGAATTGAAAAAAATGGTGAACCTTACGCGTCTACCGGACGCCCCGGCGCTTAAGCCGTCCTAATAGCGCCGGTCTCCAGACCCGTCGCGCACCCGGTTCATGCCGCACCTCGCTCTGGTCACCCGGTACCCCAGACGGTAACGCCGGTCTCCAGACCCGTCGCGCACCCGGTTCATGCCGCACCTCACTCCGGGCATCCGATAGCCCAGACGGTAGCGCCGGTCTCCAGACCCGTCGCGCACCCGGTTCATGCCGCACCTCGCTCTGGTCACCCGGTACCCCAGACGGTAGCGCCGGTCTCCAGACCGGCTGTCGTGCAGGCGTCTGCCTCTTTTGCATTCGGTAGCCCAGACGGTAGCGCCGGTCTCCAGACCGGCTGTCGTGCAGGCGTCTCGCCTGCATTCATCCCTCCGTTCGGCGTAGAATTCTCAGTTATGCTTAAGCCAATCGCCCGACTCCTGCCGGCAACGGCTGCCGCCGTTCAGGGTGCAATACAACCTGGATTTGGTGAAGTGCGCATTCGACAACGCGGTCGCCTGCCCCATTGGGAAAAGGATGCAGGTCTATATTTCATTACCTTTCATCTGGCGGACTCACTGCCACGTCCGGTTCTGGATAAGATCGCCGAACGTCACCGCATTCTGCTCGCTGCAAAGCGCATTCGCGCTCACCTATCGCCGTCTCAGCAGGCGTTCATTGCCGAATATAGTCCAGCGAAATTGGAGGAGCATTTCGATCGCGGCGCCGGCGCCTGTTCGTTGCGCGATCCACACATTTCCGAACTCATGGCTGCCTCACTGCGTTTCTGGGAGGGAAAGCGATATCGGCTCGTGGCTTGGTGTGTTATGCCCAATCATGTACACGTGGTCTGCCGCTTGCTGCCGGGGCAGGAATTGAGCAAGGTGCTCCAAGGCTGGAAGTCATTTACTTCCAGAAAGGCCAATGCAATCCTCGGCCGGAGCGGCGTATTTTGGCAGCGCGAGTACTATGACCGATTGATCCGCAATGGCGACGAGTTGGAGCGTGCCATCAGCTATGTGGTCAGCAATCCGAAACGGGCTGGGTTGAAGGAGTGGAAATGGGTTTGGAGCGCAGGCATGGCTCAGCCATGGCCGGCGTCATCGGACTAGATTCTACCCGTCCAAAGTTGCGCAGTCTCCGGACCTGCCGCCGTGCACTCGGTACCGTGCCGCCTCCCAGCCTTCGGTAGCCCACACTCGGTAGCACAGACGGTAGCGCACATTCCTTAGCACAGACGGTAGCGCACATTCCTTAGCACAGACGGTAGCGCACACTCCTCAGCACAGACGGTAGCCCACACTCCTTAGCCCAGACGGTAGCCCACTCTCCTCAGCACAGACGGTAGCGCACATTCCTTAGCACAGACGGTAGCCCACACTCCTTAGCACTGACGGTAGCGCACATTCCTCAGCACTGACGGTAGCCCACTCTCCTTAGCACTGACGGTAGCCCACTCTCCTCAGCACAGACGGTAGCCCACTCTCCTTAGCACTGACGGTAGCGCACATTCCTCAGCACTGACGGTAGCGCCGGTCTCCAGACCGGCTGTCGTGCAGGCGTCTCGCCTGCATTCATCCCTCCGTCCGGCGTACAATCCGCAGTTATAAGTAGGCCGATAAGCGCGGGCCCTCGGTCCCGATGACCTTCCAAATCGCCCTGTGAGTGCTCCCGATCCCTAGCCGCCAAGTGCCGCGACCTGAGTCACCCCCCCACCCCATCATCCTCAATCGTCTCGCTTTGCAGAACCCGCTCAATGCGGCGATCGGGCACCAACCATAGAAAGGCCACAATCACCCAGCAAACTCCGGACATCCAGGTGTGAAAGAACGCAAGCGGAATGGCCGCAAGATAAATCACCAGCGACAGGTTGCCCTTGAAGTCGGATCCGATTGAGTGCGCCAGAATCGATTTTTTACCCCCAACCTTGATCAGCGCTCTTGCCAGAATCGTATACGCCACGGCGTCCAGCAGCAGGAGTATGCCGTACACGGCATTAGGCCAGGGCTCCGTGGGATGCGCACCGATCCACGCCGTTCCAAACGGCGCGAACGAAAGCCAGAAAAGCAGGTGCAGGTTGGCCCACAACACTCCGCCGCTGATGCGCGTGGCGGCTTGCAACAGGTGATGGTGGTTGTTCCAGTAGACGGCGACGAAAATAAAGCTGAGAACATAACTGCAGAACACGGGACCCACGGAGCGCAGGTCCGCAAGGTTTCCGCCGGCGGGAACCTTCAAAGCGAGCACCATGATGGTGATGATGACGGCGATGACGCCGTCGCTGAATGCTTCCAGGCGGCCTTTGTCCATACATCCGTTTTAGCAGAAGGCGGGTTGCTGTGGCAGTAAGCATCACTTCGACGGCGGGCGGCTGTCCTCTCAATGCAGGCAATTCTGGCCTGAAGCGCCTGACGGAGGGAGCAGGGGCCGGGGTACCCACAACGTGGGTCGAGGCCCCTGAATAGCTCTCAATCAGATCGGCTTTAGCCGCGGGCTTTCAATCATTCCGCCACGGAATCCGTGCGCAACTGCACAGCAAACAAAATCCAATTAAATCATGCAGGATCAATAGCTTAAGCGAATATCTCGTGCAACATCAGCGCGTTTTCCAAAAGAACGACTAAATCTCCGCAACCCCCCACCCCGTTCAATTAAACTCTCTGCAACCGAAACATATTGGAAAGGCTGCCCGCAAGGTACGTGTCTCAACGAGTCGCGACCACAGGTTCAACCCTTTCGCATGTTTTGTAACAACTTAAGCGACCTTTTCAGCTATGTAGCGCACCCCTATAAGCAGCCATTTGGACCCAGGAAAACTGATCCCTGATCCCTGTTCCCTAGCCTTTGGTCCCTGCGGCAACAGCCGCAGCCGTCGGCGCCGCGGAGAACCGCCGCACCAGCACCGGCACTCCAAACGCCAGCCCGGCCACAACCGCCGTCGACACCAAGTCATTGCGATAGAAGGGGATAGCCGCCACGTAGCAGGCAACCAACCCACCCGCGGTCCGCGGATACATCCCGCCGCCCGCCCAAACCGCGTAATTCGAAACCACGAAAAACGACGTCGGCCCCAGAACCACGCCCGCCGCCACTCGCAACGCCGTAGTCTTCGCCTTCAGCAGGATCAATCCCAGCGCCATCGCCGCCACATACCACGACCACCCCAACGCATACCCTTGCCATTGAAAGGGATAGTGGTACACATAGGTCGTCAGGTAGTAGTCCGTCGCCATCAAAACCGCCAGTGGAGCCAGCATTTCCTTCCACGACCGCCGCGCCCCGAAGTAAAGCAGAGCGCCGCCAACCGCGGTAAAGTTCCACATCCCCGCATGCGGCAAAACACGCGTCAAAACTGCCAGCAACACCAGTACATAAGCAAACATATGTGCCTCAATCTCTTCAGTTTAGTAATCGTTTCCGACAACCTGGGAACAGTAATTCTTTGCGACAGATTCGGGGTCCCGCAGACGGATTTCGGTCCGGGGTGTTGATGTCTCTTTTCATTCTGCGGTCCACGCCCCCCACGGTCAACCCGAAACATTCCACGAGGCGAACATTTGTTTCAATCCCACGCAAACGTGGCCCGATTCATCGCTCACCTGCACAGTGCAGAAATCCGGAAATAAAAATACTTACTTATTAGTGTACTATCTGTTATAGTACACATGTGATTCCCTTCCGCGTCACATTCCGCCCAGGCGTATCCCTTTTTGAACAAATAGTTTACGCCTCCAAGCGCGCCATGGTCTCCGGCCAATTGCGCCCCGGAGACCCCTACCCCTCCGTCCGCTCACTAAGCAAAGAACTCAAAATCAATCCCAACACAGCCCATAAAATCGTCGCCCACCTGGTCAGCGAAGGGCTGCTTGAAACCCGTCCCGGCATCGGCACGGTCGTCGCCGTCCTTCCCGATTCCAGCAAAAAAGATCGCACCCAGCTCCTCGGCCATGAAATCGAAGAACTCGTCGTCGAAGCCAAGCGCCTGGGAATCGAGCAGGAGGAGATGCTTTCCTCCATCTCCGCCCACTGGCAGCGTCTTTCCGTCAACGATTCACCCCAGCCCGCCAACCCCGCCGCCGAGTTCAACGATGGAGGCAGCAAAGACCAATGACCAACGCAATCCGCACAGAAAACCTGACTCGAAAATTCGGACGAACCGTGGCCATCGACAGCCTCAACCTTGCCGTCCCTGAAGGCGCCATCTACGCCCTGGTAGGCGCCAACGGTGCCGGCAAAACCACTGTTATCAAGGTTCTGATGAACATCTTCGGCCCCACCGGCGGCCGCGCCCAGGTGCTCGGCATCGAGTCCCGCCGTCTCGCCGGCAAGGCCTTCGAGCGCATCGGCTACGTCTCAGAAAACCAGGAAATGCCCGACTGGATGACCATCGGCGCAATGCTCGACTACTTCCGCTCCTTCTACCCTCAATGGGACCGCACCCTCGAGCAGCAACTGGTCCGCCAGTTCGATCTGCCTCTCAACCGCAAGCTCAAGCACCTATCGCGCGGCATGAAGATGAAGGCCGCCTTCGCCAGCTCGCTCGCCTATCGCCCATCGCTCATCATCCTCGACGAGCCCTTCTCCGGCCTCGATCCCCTGGTGCGCGACGAGCTCATTGAAGGCCTCATCGAGCGCGCCCCCGAAACCACAATTTTCCTCTCCTCCCACGACCTCGCCGAAATCGAAAGCTTCTCCAGCCACGTCGGCTATCTGGAGCAGGGCCGCCTGCTCTTCTCTGAAGAAATGTCCGTCCTCGCCACCCGTTTTCGCGATGTAACCGTCACGTTGGAGACCCCGCAACCGCTCCCCAGCGATCTCCCCTCGACCTGGCTCCAACCCCAACTCGCCGACCGCGTGATCCACTTCATCCACAGCGGCTATCAGGACCGGGCATCCGAAATCGAGCTCGCAATCCTTTTCCCCACAGCCCGCGACATCACCTGTGACCCGATGCCCTTGCGCCAAATCTTTCTTGCCGTCGCCAAGTCCGGGCGCCTCCGCACCTCTTCTCAACAAGACCACATCAACGCCGAAGGGACCGCGGCATGAAACAAATCCTGCACATCTTCGCTAAAGACGCCCGCCGCTTCTGGGGAGAGATTTTTCTCTCCGTCGCCATCACCGCCGCCTTCGCCTTGTTTTATCCCCAACAATGGGTTGGGCCAGATCACATCCATAGCGTCATGGGAAACCACGGCACCGTTGGATATCAACTTGTGATCGCGGGCGGACTTCTTCTGGTTCTGGTGCCGGTGAGCTGGTGGCTGCTCATCACCCGCGTCGTCCAAGCTGAGTCGCTGGTTGGGGACCTCCAGTTCTGGCTTACCCGCCCCTATGAATGGCCAAAGCTGCTCGCCGGAAAATTGCTCTTCTTGCTGGCTTTTCTCTACGTGCCCTTCTTTGTTGCACAGTGTGCCTTGCTGGCCGAAACCGGCTTCAATCCCACCGCCTATGTTCCGAACTTGCTTTACAACCTGCTCCTGCTCACCGGCATCATTGTTCTGCCCCTCTTTGCAGTGGCCACGGTTACCTCTAACTTCGCCCGCATGACTCTCACCCTGCTCGGCGTCTTTCTAGGAATTCTCGCTCTTGAACTTGCTGTGCAGCCCTTTATGCCCCATCACACTACCGGTATTGAAGACACGTCCCTCACCGCGGAAGGGCTCCTAATCGTCGGAATCATCGGACTCTGCCTAAGCGGGGTGGTAGTTGTGCTCCAGTATCGTCTGCGCCGCGCCGTTCTAAGCCGTGTGCTACTGTTTGGCATTCCCGTCTTGCTCATCCTCTGTATGCCCCTCAGCGCCCGCCTCGAGCAGCAACACACCCGCGGCCGAATCGAAGCAAACTATCCCGCCAGCTCCATCCCACCGGTCCAGTTCGCCTATCGCCCGATCGATCCGGATCTGAGGCAGATCGATGTCTTCCCCGATAACAGCGATGTCATCATCCATACTCCGCTCGAAGGCACCGGCGTCGCTCCCGGAACGGTGCTCATCCCCGACGCAGTCAAACTCGAAGTCGAAGCCCCGAACGGATTCCGCTGGGCGTCAGACTGGCAGGACACCAACGCGCCCAAATTCTATGCCGGCGCGGAGGGTAGCTACGCGGCGGTCGCAATGCCCCGTGCAATTTATGAACAGTTGAAAACAACGCCTCTCACAATCCGCGTCACCTTCGCCCTCACCCAGGCCAAAGCAACCAGTGTCTCGCAAGTCGCACTCCCACGCCATGATTTCTCGGTCTCAGGCTTCGGCGTCTGCGCGCCCCTGACTGGCTCCTACAGTCCCTTCTTTGGAGCCACCGGCCTCATCTGCCGGTCAGTCCTGCGCGATCCGCCACTCACCTACATCGGCGTGGTCTGGTCCGATGCCCCCTGCAACATTCCGCACTCCGAATCCAACCCGGGCGTGCAAGGCGCAGGATGGATTGGAACGCTCGACCGCGCTCCCGCCGACCCCAACATCAGCCCGGTTCAGCAGGTGAACTTCAATCTCACAAATGGCTATAAGAGTGGGGGAGGCGGAGGTTCCCGATACCTCTGCCCAGGGTCCCCGGTCATCTTCACCCAATATGAACGCATAGGTCGCACCCAGGCTGGAGTCACCATCCACGACTTCCATCTTCCCATCCTCACCACTCATGAGTACTCCGGGGCGATAACCTCATCCTCGACCGGGCAGAATCAATGAGAGCCCTTACCGTTGCTCCCGCCCGTTCATCGCCTCACCCGCGTCCTCATGCCCGTCCACGATATAGACCGCGCCGCCTAGCGGGTTGCGCCCGGTGGCCCTTCCCGCGCCCAAATACGAATAGCCAAACCGCAGATCGGAAAACTCCACCGTCGTCCACGTCTGGTTCGGCGGCAGCTTCGGCGGCTCCATCCCCGGCACAGAAACCTGGCCCACATCGTGCACCACGGCCCACGTTCCCCAATCCAGATACACCTGTCCCAGCGGTGTCCGCTTCGCGGCCTCCGTCGCCGCGGTCACTGGCGGCTTGAACAGCACATTGATCTGCGCATCGCTGTCAATCACTCCCGTTCGGGTATCAATCTCTGCGGTCTGGTAGTAATTCGCCGTCTCGAGAATCGCGTGCCATTTAAAAGGCGTCACGGGATACGGCTCCAGCGCCACACGTTTTACTGCATCGGCCGCCACCTGCGTGCTGTCAACCAGCACAAGCGCATGCTGATATTCTGACCATCGCCAACCCCACAGCGCTACCATTCCAGTCAGCGCAAAAATCGCCCAGCCTTGCCCGCGAAACTTCTGCCTGCGCGCGCCCATCTCCCTATCCGCCAACCCAAACAGCCAGGGCATGGCAAAGGCCAGAAAGAACAGCACCCAAAGCACCGGCTCGGCAATAAACATAAAACTGCCCGCATACCATCGCGGGTTAAATGGATAGAAGGGCCGCACGCCGTAGTTGTTCGTCCAGTCCAGCAGCAGGTGGCTCAGCGCGGCAATCAACGCCGTCGCATAAAGCCATACCCAGCTCACCGGCTGCTGCTGCAACCGCAACGGAATCGGCGCTCCCGGGTCGCGCGCCATCGCCGCTTCCAGTTTGGGCTTACGCCTCGCCTCGCGCCATCGGTGCAGCACCCAAACCAATCCCACCACCACCCCAGCCACCACCGGTGCGGCAACAAACGTATGCGTAATGCCGCGATGATGCTTCAGCTCCTCGACTGGACCGCGCAATCCCCAGAACACATCCATGTCAGCGGCCTCAGCGGCGAGCACCGCCGCCATCGTCGCATACCCGGTCTTGCGGTTCAATCCCGCACGGCCAATGCATGCACCGGTTAGAAAATGAGTTACAGGCTCCATAAGGCTCCGCCAACCATACTATAGCCTCATATAATTCACCCCATGGGCGACGCCAAACACCCCCACCCAAATCCCGCCAAACGTGCCGAAGAACTTCGCACCGAGCTCCGCCATCACGAGCACCTCTATTACGTCCTCGACGATCCCAAAATCACCGACGCCGAGTACGACGCCCTCATGAACGAGCTCAAGCGCATCGAGGCAGAGCACCCTGACCTGCTCACGTCCGATTCGCCCACCCAGCGCGTCGGCGGCAAGCCGGCCGAAGGCTTTCAGAAAGTCCGCCACTCTCGCGCCATGCTCTCACTCGACAACGCCTACAACGCCGAGGAGCTGGCCGACTGGGACCGCCGCGTTCACGAGCTCGCGGGCAATTCTCCGGTCGAGTACACCGCCGAGCTCAAGCTCGACGGCCTCAGTGCCGCCATCCGTTACGAGGCCGCAGACGACGGAGGCGCCCGTCTCGCCTACGGCATCACCCGCGGCGATGGCCAGGTCGGCGAAGATGTCACCTCCAACATCCGCACAATCCGCAGCATTCCCCTCTCTATCTCCGCCGACAAATTGAAAAAACTCAATCTTCCACAGGCCTTTGAAGTCCGAGGCGAAACGGTCATGCCGGAAGCAGCCTTTCTGCGCCTCAATGAAGAGCGCGAACAGCAGGGCCTGCAGCCGGCAGTCAATCCTCGCAACGCCGCTGCCGGAACCCTTCGCACCCTTGAACCCAGCATTGTCGCCAACCGCCGCCTCGTCTTCTTCGCGTACTTTCTCCTCATCGAAGGCGAATACCTCGCCGAGGGCCAGTCCGCCACGCTTGACGCCCTCACTGCGCTCGGCTTCCGCGTCAATCCGCATCGCGGTCGCGTCAAGACAGTCGAAGCAATGATGCAATTCATCGACTCAGCCGAGACGCGACGCGCCACGCTTGGCTACGAGATCGACGGTGTCGTCCTCAAGGTTGACTCGCACGCAACCCAGCTTCGCCTCGGCTACACCGGCCGCGCCCCGCGCTGGGCCATCGCCTACAAGTTCACCGCCAAGTCGGGCATCACCCATCTCGATGACATCATGATCACGGTGGGCCGCACCGGCAAACTCACACCCACCGCCATGCTCAAGCCGGTCTTCATCGGCGGCACAACCGTCAGCCGCGCCACCCTCCACAACGCCGAGTTCATTGAGCGCATGGGCCTCCTCATCGGCGACTGGGTCAAGGTGGAACGAGGCGGCGACGTCATCCCCAAGGTCGTTGAAGTTGTAGAAGACGCCAGCCATCCGCGAGGGACCACGCGGTTCTCGTATCCCTCCGATTGCCCCGAGTGCGGCAACCCAGTGGTCCGCGAAGAGGGCGAGGTCGACTGGCGCTGTGTGAACGCCGATTGCCCCGCCAAGCTGCGCGAATCCCTGCTCCATTTCGGAAGCCGCGGCGTCATGAACATCGAAGGCCTGGGCGATGCGGCCGTGCAGCAGTTGCTGGACCGCGGCCTCGTAAAGAGTGTCGCCGATCTCTACTCGCTGACTGAAGAACAAGTCGTAGGCCTTGAACGCTTCGCAGAGAAGTCTGCGCGCACCTTGTTGGCAGAAATTGAGCGTTCGAAAAAGGCCGGCCTGGCGCGCGTCTTAATGGGTCTCGGCATCCGCTTCGTAGGCGAAAGAACCGCCGAGCTTCTGGCCCAGGAATTCGGCTCCATCGATGCGGTGATGGCCGCGACAGCCGAGGAACTGGAGCGCGTCGAAGAAGTAGGCCCGCGCATCTCCGAGGCTATTCTCGATTTCTTTTCCCGGCCGTCAAACCTAGCGCTTGTGGAGAGCC
>Ga0302278_10003510_pt1 | contig 17022 bp, 9 predicted proteins | sample III_Bog_N3_2_FD_194543 | JGI IMG/M metagenome (GOLD analysis project Ga0302278, IMG submission 194543) | Peat permafrost microbial communities from Stordalen Mire near Abisko, Sweden - III_Bog_N3_2 | ecosystem: Environmental > Terrestrial > Soil > Wetlands > Peat | place: Sweden: Abisko...
CCAGATCATCCCCGCGGACGACTTCCCCAGCGCCTCTCAGGCTGGAGTGCTCAACTACATCGATCGCCAGCTCGTCCGCCATTTTCGAAACCATCAGGACGATTACCGCAACGGTTTGGAGCAGGTTCAGGCGATGAGCCGCAAGCGATTCGGGCAGGATCTCGAGTTGCTGTCGCAGCCGCAACAACTGGCAATCGTCAGCGAGCTTTCCGAGCAGGATCGAACCTTCTTTGAACTGGTGCGCGATCACACCATGGAGGGCTACTACGGCTCGCCGCGCCATGGCGGCAATCGCGACGCCGTGAGCTGGCGAATGCTGGGGCTGCCGGAACCGCCGCCGCTGGGCCGCTCGCAATACGACCTGGGAAAGGGTTCACCCTCATGAAGCGCGTGAATGCGGTTGTCATCGGGGCCGGCGCAGCGGGCGGCATCGTCGCCAAGGAACTTTCGGTTGCGGGCCTCAGCGTTGTGCTGCTGGAGCGCGGCAAGTGGTACACCGCGAACGATTGCCACAAGGATGACCTGCGCAATCAGCGGACCACCGTGCTGGGCAATGCGTTTGGGCCGGAGGACGAAGGCAATCCGCGCGTTTGGGTGGATGCCAAAGGAATTGCGCGCACCGTGCTTCCCAGCGAAGGCAGCTACCAGAACAACGCCGCCTGCGTGGGGGGCGGAACGCTAAGCTATGGCGCACAGGCCTGGCGCTATCTGCCGCAGGATTTCCGCATGAAGTCCACATACGGAGCGCCGGCAGGCAGCTCCCTCGAAGACTGGCCCATCTCCTACAACGACCTGGAGCCGTTTTACGAGAAGGCCGAATACGAGATCGGCATCTCGGGCGACTATTCGGGCACGCCGTTTCATGGCCCGCGCAAGCGCCCCCTTCCCATGCCGCCGCTGCCGCCCGGCCGCGAATTCGGTATTCTGGAGCCTGCGGCAAAGCGGCTGGGATTGCATCCGTTTCACATTCCCATGGCCCGCAACAGCATTCCCTACAACGGACGCGGCCCGTGCATGCGCTGCCGCTGGTGCGTGGGATTCGCATGCGAAGTTGACGCGAAGAACGGATCGCAGAACACCGTGATTCCCATCGCGCTCAACACGGGAAACTGCGAACTGCGCACCGAGTGCATGGCCAAGGAGATTCTCACTGACGACAGGGGACGGGCACGCGGAGTCTCCTACTTCGACGAGAACGGACATTTGCAGGAACAGCTTTCCGACATTGTGATTGTCTCCGGCTGCGCAACGGAGTCGGCCCGCTTGCTCTTGAATTCGAAGAGCCGGCTGTTCCCCGATGGACTCGGAAATCGCCACGACCAGGTTGGCCGCAACCTTCAGGGCCACCACTATACCGGCGCGGTGGGCTTTTTCGACTTTGAGACCTACGACGACGTGGGTCCAGGGGCAACCATCGCCATCTCCGATTACAACCATGGCACCCCCGGCCTTTGCGGCGGAGGCATGCTGGCCAACGAGTTCATTCGCCTGCCGATCCATATGATTGACCGGCTGCCCGCCAACACCCCGCGCTGGGGCCTTGGCCACAAGCAGGCGATGCGCCACTGGCACAAGCGCACCATCGTGATCATGGGGCCAACCCAGCAGATTCCGACTGCGGAGGGCCGGGTTACACTCGACCCAACCGTGAAAGACAAGTGGGGTCTGCCGGTCGTGCGCTTTCTGGGAAACGTGCATCCCCACACCTTCGAAATTGGCGAGGTGCAGGCCAAACGCGCGCAGGCATGGCTCAAGGAAGCTGGAGCGGTGGACACCTCGTTGATGAGTTACAAGGCAGAGATGGTTTCGGCGGGCCAGCATCAGGCCGGAACCTGCCGCATGGGCAACGATCCGCAATGTTCCGTCGTGAACAAGAACTGCCAGATTCACGATGTCGACAATCTCTTCGTGATCGACTCAAGCGTGCACGTAACCAACGGGGGCTTCAACCCGGTGCTGACCATCATGGCCATCGCCTACTTCGCCTCTGACGCCTTGGTTCGCAACTGGAAGGGTACGGGATTCCGGTCATGAAGCGATTCATGCGGGTTGCGGCCATTGCAATCGTTTCGCTGGCCGTTGTTGTTGGCGGCGGCATCTACGGCGCGTCGTGGTATTACACCTCGCCTAGCGGCAACGGCTGCGCAAGATGCCACGAGATGGCCTCCTATGTGAGCGCCATGCAAGGTTCTCCGCATCGCAACGCCGGCTGCATGGATTGCCATAAAGCCAGCCTGGCTAGCAAGCTGCGTCACATCCGCGTTCATCTCACTGGCAAGTGGCCTGAGGCCATTCGCCTGCGCGACGTCGATGTGCTTGAGATGGTGCCCAACTGCGAGAATTGCCACCGCTACGAATATGCCACCTGGCATGCCGGCCCGCACAGCGCCACCTACGGCCAGATCTTCACCAACCCAAAGCAGAACTCGAAGCAGCACCTGATGGAAGATTGCCTGCGTTGCCACGGAATGCACTTCAACGGCTCCGTGCGTGATTTGGTCCAGCCGCAAAACACGCAGGGGCCGTGGCATCTGATTCGCGAGGGCTTCGCCGATCAGCCGGCCATTCCTTGCATGACCTGCCATCAGGTACATCGCGAAGGCGCGCTCGACGTGAGGCCGCAGGGGCGCATTTCGGTTGCGGGTCAGCCGGTGCACGATTCGCTGGCCTTCTTTGACCGCCGCGAGGGCCTGCACTTTGCCGCCACGGCGCTCGCCATTCCCGTCTTGCACGACGGCGCCCGCGTAGTTACTGCAAGTCAGGACCCCCGCCAGGGGATCTGCTACCAGTGCCACGCCCCGCGCCAGCCTGAAGCGGGAACGCCTGCGGCAGCCAATGGCTGGGGACGCCAGGTGGGCTCCGGCGACGATCGCACGCCCATCGGAGTGCATGAAGGCCTGAGCTGCATCGCGTGCCACATGGGGCACAATCAAAACACGCGCGCGTCGTGCAAGAACTGCCACCCGCAAATGTCGCACTGCGGCCTCGATGTGGAGACCATGGATACAACCTACGCAAGCGCATCGAGCCCGCACAATATTCACTGGGTTCGTTGCACTGACTGTCATCAACGCGGCATTCCCAAGATGAAGACCTCGGTGCCGTTAAAACAGTAATCAGCCGCCTGCGCGGCTGAGGGCCGGAATGAGCGCTTTGCGCGGAGACGGTTGTGTTTCCGGCAGAAGCGATTGCCGATCAGCGATTTCCGAGATGGTGCTCAGTGAGATGCAAGTGAACCCTGTGACCTTCACACTTGATCCGACCCCATGCCGGTGGTAGCCGTCATAGTCCGTCCCTGGCAGTGCGGGAATCCGGAGACCGGTTCGAGCTGGCGCCAGACAAAATAACTGAACGGCGACGCATCGAGGCTTCGCCGAACGGGGTATCATCCATCGATGGGCGAAAACGAAACGAAATCCCTTCCTGAGTCTGCTTATCGTCCCCTTGATCCCGGCGAAAGCTACGCGCCGATCGTGCCTGCTGAGTCGAAACAGCCGGAACTCACGCCGCGATCCATCCTTTGGGGCGTCGCGTTTTGCGTGATCTTCACCGTTGCCTCGGCCTATTCCGGGCTAAAGGTCGGCCAGGTGATGGAGGCTGCCATCCCTACCTCCATATTGGCCATCGGTTTGGCGCGGGTCTACCGGCGCCGGTCTACTCTGCTCGAGAACGTTATCATCACGGGAATCTCCGGCGCGGCCGGCGGCGTCGTTGCCGGCGCCATCTTTACGCTGCCGGCGCTTTACATTCTGCATCTCGATCCCCACCCGGTCGAAACCATCTTCATCTGCCTCGCAGGCGGCTGCCTTGGCATTCTCTTTCTGATTCCATTGCGCCGCTACTTTGTGCGCGAGATGCATGGCAAGCTGCCTTATCCCGAAGCCACCGCCATCACCGAAGTGCTCGTTACTGGAGAAAAGGGCGGTTCGCAGGCCAAGCTCCTGTTGCAGGCAACCGCTATTGCCGGTGTTTACGATCTCTTCGTCACCACATTTCAGGTGTGGAAAGAGTACGTGGACTTCCAGTTTGTGCCGGTCATGCATTCGCTCGCCGATCGCGCCCGCATGGTATTCAAATTCGACGCCATCGGCTTCATTCTTGGCCTCGGCTATGTGATGGGTCTGCGTAGTTCCATGATTCTGTGCGCCGGCGGAGTTCTCTCCAATCTGGTTCTCGTCCCATTGATCTGGTTTATCGGCAGCCACGTTGATTTCTCTGTCTACCCCGCCGTCATTCCCATTGCCAAAATGTCGGCGGTCGATATCTACCGGAATTATGTGCGCTTCATCGGCGTGGGAGCCATCGCCACGGCGGGCATCGTGGGAATCATCCGTTCGCTGCGCGTTGTGGCAGGATCGTTCGGCATTGCGTTGCGCGCTTTTCGCCATGGCGAGGCTGCGCAAGCGGATCGAACCGACCGCGACATACCGGTCATGGCTCTTCTGATTGGAGTCATCCTCGGCGCGATCGCGGTAGCGGCGTTCCTGGGACATTTTCCTGTCTCGCTCGCCGTGGTGGCCGCGGGCCTGGCGCTCACGCTGGTCTTCTCGTTCTTCTTCACTTCGGTGGCCGCCAATGCCGTCGCCACCACCGCGCGCAACCCGGTTTCGGGCATGACGATGCTGACCATCATCATCTCCTCGGCCGTGCTGTTGCGCTTCGGCCTGTCGGGGACAGCAGGCATGTTCTTCGTCATGGCCATTGCGGGGATGGTCTGCACCGCTCTTTCGATTTCGGGTCAGACCATAACCGACCTCAAGGCCGGCTATTGGCTGGGCTCAACGCCGGCGGCGCAAGAGAAAGTGAAGTTCCTTGGCGTAACCGCCTCGGCGATTGCCGCCGGATTGACCATTGTAATGCTGGCCCGCACGTTTCAATTCGGAGAAGCCATGGCCGGCGACCTGCGCCCCGTTCTGGCATCGCCGCAAGCCTCCATCATGAAGGCTCTTGTCGAGGGATTCATGAGCCACCAGCCGATCGCGTATGTGCTCTTCGGCGTGGGCGCGATGGTTACTCTGGTGATGGAGATGCTGGGGCAGCCCTCGTTGATCTTTGCGCTCGGAATGTATCTGCCGCTGGAGCTGAATTCCCCGGCTCTGGTGGGAGGATTCCTGTCGCACTTCCTCAACAAGCGTTCGGAAAGAATCGGCGGCGAGCAGGGCAGCAGGATTCGCGAGCGTGGAGTGATCATTGCGTCGGGATTGATGGCAGGCGGCGCGCTGGGCGGAGTGCTGGGCGCGGCGCTGCGGCTCTTCCCTTCGTTCCGCGAGAGCCTGATAAAGACTCCATTCTATGACTATGAACCAGTCTCGCAATCCATCTCCGCGCTCATGTTTGTTGCCCTCTGCGTTTACATTTGGTTTGGATCCGTGAAGAAAGAAGAGGTGACGTAATGGATCAGGCAGGAAAGCATGTAGCCGACGCCGTGCTCGGCATCGATACCCTCTGGGGCGGCGATGTGCTTTGTCCTTCGGGCACGGGGCGCTTCATCGCCGATTCCTGGTTCTCCGATGAGCCTCTGCCAGCCGCCTATACTCACGCGGCCGCAGCGCGCCTGCGCCAGGTCGGCGGAGTTACTGGGAAGGACGGCGAGGCAGCCGACGAGTACCTGCTGTCTGTGGACATTCCACAAGCCATTGCCGGAATCCGCGCAGAAGCGGCTAGGAGCGGCGGCCTGCGCCAGCCATATCTAGCCGGGATGGCGACTTCGCTCGAGACCATGTGGGACCTGGCGATAGAGGTTCTTGGAAAAGGCGATCCGGTGCCTTATGCTCGCGCCGTCGAGGCGTCTACGGCCATGCCCCCGGAGCCGTCGAAGCCGGACACGAAGCGGGAACGCGTAGGCGAACTGCTGGGCCGCGCCGGGTTCAGTCCTTCCGGTGCCGGCGGCCTTCTGTCTGCGCTCGATGCCTGGCGCCAGAAGCGAGTGATCCCGATGGCCTCAGTGCGCGACCTTGGCGAGGTTGTGATCGCGCATTTCGATAACCTAAGCGCAAAGAACCTGATGCCGTTCCTTCCTCCGGAACTCGCGCCGGTGCCGAGGGCAAACATTGACTTCCTCGCCATTACCGATGCATGGTTCTCAGGTTCCATGAACTATATCGGCCGCGCCCGCAACGCTGACGGCACTCCGCAATATGAAGCGACGTATGAAATCAATGCCTCGCTGCAGATTTCGTTTCCGGAGTTTGAGCAGCTTGTGAGCCATGAGGTTGTGCCGGGGCATGTGACCACGTTTGCCTATCTTCAGGATCTGTATGTTCGCGGAATCGCAGGCTTTGAAGCGACCGTGCTCACCATGAACACGCGCGCCGCCACGCTGTTTGAAGGCATCGCCAACAACGCGATCCTGATTGCTCATGGCGTCACCGAAGTCGAAGAACTGCCGAACGAAGACCTGCAGATTGGAGTGCTGCTTGCCTTGCTGCAAGACGACGCCAAGAATCAGTCCTCTTACATGACATGGGGAGAACTGAGACCGCAGGCGGAAGTGGCGGCAGCGCTGCGGCGCGATTTTCTGGTCACCGAAGAACGCGCCGGCAAACTCTCCGGCGCGTGGGGGCGCCATCCTCTGCTGGGCCGCATGTATCTGCCGGCCTATCGCGCAGGAACGGAAAAGGTCGCTGAACTCAGGCGGACTTTTCCCCCCGACCGGGTGCTTCCGGCAATTTACGGATGCAACGGACTGGTCGATATCCAGACAGTGGATCTGGCACTGCGCGGCTAGATAAGTCAATCGGAAGTTCATTGCATCAATCCCACGGGAAAACGCAGGCCCCTTCTGCTGCACAGGGCAGGCTTTCGGCTCGCCATGCTTCGCTGCGGCCGCTCAGCAAGACAGCATTGATGAATTGAACCTTCGACTCTGGATTTGAGGATCAGGCGCGGGTTGCGAGGCCCCGCGACGCAATTCTCTGCTCTCTCCGCAGCCAGGCTGAAGGGCGCGTAGTGCCCACTGCAAGCCTCCACCGGCAGATACCACAAAAGTGGCACAAGCGGGGACAGCCTCACTGATCGTTTCCACAACAGCTCAGCGCGAGAGTAGTATCTCTGTTGAACATCCAGGCCTGATAGGCGCTGCCAGGCGTCGGTAGACTCCGAGCAGCCGCACGGGATGCACGATGGCGCGGGACTTCAAAACCGCGTACGGAAGTTCCTGTGTGCAAAGAGAACTCGGCGGCACAAGCCGCTTGCGATGGATTGGGAGGCTCGGAATGAGCATTTTGCGGAGGAGTGGGGCAGCTTGGATCGGAATCGGAATCAGTGTGGCAATGACCGCATGTGGCGGCAGTGGCGGAGGCGGAACAACATACACGCCCCCACCTGTGACCTACATGCTGACTGTGAGTTCCGTCAGCCCCAGCAGCGGGGTGACGATTGCAGCGGCTCCAGCGGACAACAGCGGCGCGGCCACGGGATCCACAAGCTTCAACCTGATCTACAACACGGGAACATCCGTCACATTGACCGCCCCAGCCACGGCAAGCAGCAATCCCTTTGCTTCCTGGACCGGATGCACCACAGCAAGCACTGTGACCTGCAACGTGACCATGACGGGAAATGCGGCTGTCACCGCAAACTACAGCGGACCTGCCATCACATCCATCACTGTGACACCCAATACCGCCATCATTGGAACCCAGGTGCAGTTTGCGGCCGCAGTTACCGGCACTGGCAGCTATAGCAGCGCGGTGACATGGGCTTTGGCTGCCCCTTCGGGCAGCAGCATGAGCCCAGGCACTCTGAGCGCCACCGGCCTCTACACCACTCCCTACCCGGCTCCGGCGACAGTGACCGTAACAGCCACCAGCACTCAGGACAAAACCAAGAGCGGCAGCACGACCGTGACGCTGAGCCCGCCGGCGACGATTGCCGGCCCTGCCCTGACCGTGAATGTGGGGAGCCCCGGCAAAGCCATCAACCCAGACATCTACGGAATGGATGCGTATCTGCTTCACGGGACCGCGGCTGACATCGTGGCTGTAGCGCCGGCCAACATCACAATTGATCGCTGGGGCGGAGACTCCACCGAGCGCTACAACTATCAGTTGGACGTAACCAACGACATCTCCGACTGGTACTTTGAAAACCAGGCCGGCACGGGTGGGGACGGGTGGCAGCCGGTGAGCGGAGTGAAGGCTTTCGACGCCCTGGTTGAGAGCAACAATAGCAACGGGATCAAGACTCTGGGCACCGTGCCCGTGCTCGGCTGGGTTACCAAGGACTCGACCTCTTGCAGCTTCCCAACGTCAACCTACCCCAGTCAGTATTCCCTGGACACCACTCGCGGATGCGGGGATGGAGAGCTGACCAACCAGACCGACATAACGGGCAACGATCCGACCGTCACCAGCATCGCGGAACCCCCTCCCGCAGCGCCCGCTGCCTCTGCGGTAACAGCAACGTGGGCAAAGAACACTTGGACCGGCGGCTGGACATCCTATCTGGTGAACAAGTTCGGACCTGGAAACCCGGCTGGCGCCACTGGCCAGGGCGTAGCCATCTACGACCTCGACAACGAGCCGAGCTGGTGGGATGGGGGAAGCCGCGATGTGCATCCCCTGCCCTTCACCTATGACGAGGTGACAAACGGCGGCATCGGCACTGCCCTGGCCATCAAGACTGTCGATCCGACCGCCGAAGTCAGCGGCCCGGTGATGGACTATTGGTGGGATTACTTCTACTCCAAGAAGGATGTCGAATCTGGATGGGGTTCGGGGGGCGGGCCATGCTACGAGCCGTGGAGCAATCCGGTCGATCGGAAAGCGCATGGCGGCATCCCGTTTATCGAGTATTACCTGCAGCAATTCGCGGAGGCCCAAACTACCTATGGCGTGCGGCTGTTGGATTACGTTGATCTGCACACTTATTTCGCAGCCGGCTATCCGGCCGGCAGCGGCAACTCGGTCGCCTTTGCAGCTGCGGGGGACACAGGCGCGCAACAGGCGAGGCTGAACTCGACGCGCGCTTTCTGGGATCCCACCTATACCGATTCCAGCAACAACTTCCCTCAGCCAAACTACACCACCGATTCCAACTACACATCGAGCTGCTCACCTCCGCAGCAAGCTCCACAACTGATTCCAATGATGAAGAAATGGGTTGCGGCCGACTACCCTGGGACCAAGCTGGCCATCGACGAATACAACTGGGGCGGAATGGAATCGATCAACGGCGCGCTGGCGCAGGCCGACATCCTGGGCATCTTCGGGCGCGAAGGCCTCGATGTGGGAACCATGTGGCCGACCACCGATCCCTCGGCGCAGATCCCCGGCATGATGGCATTCCAGATCTACCGCAATTACGACGGAGCCAAGTCCACGTTTGGCGACTCTGCTTTGCCATCGACAAGCGCCAATCAGGGCCAGCTCTCGGTCTACGGAGCAATTCATACCTCTGGCGCATCGAATGGCAACGTGACTGTGGTGGTAATCAACAAGACCTATGGAACCCTGACCAGCACGATCTCACTGCAAGGCCTGGCATCCAACGTGACCACAGCGCAAGCATATCTGTATAGCAACGCCAACCTGGCAGCCATTGTCGCGCAACCGGCGGTGACCGTGACGCCGCCTGCAACAGGCAGCACAACCAGCACCATCATCAACTACGGCTTCCCAGCGCAGTCGATTACTGTCTTCGTTTTACCTTAGGCGGTTGCATTGCTAAAGGCCGAATGAGTTATCGATGTCGAAGACTGTTCATTCAAATCAAGATAGGGAGAGGCCTCGCGGGCTCTCCACTCTTGCACCATCGGAAAAGCGGGCTAGCGTCCGGCACTTATCGCCTGCTGTACCGCAGACCAGTCTCACCGGCAATCACATGGGCAATTCAATCGTCTCGCGCTCACCCTTGTACAGAATCACCTTGTCAGGATTGTTGGTCACGTCCACTCCCGTGCCGTGGCTCTTCTCCACGATCACTACGTCGAAGAGCCGAGTCTTTAACATGCCGGGAAACTCTCCATTCCTGGCGTCGATTGTAAGCAAGCGTTTTGCGTCGTCCCAGTGAAAGGCAATCGTCGAATAGACGCCTTTTTCGTAGTCGTAATTGTCGTTCTCGTCCTCGTACAGCGAAAAGTTCCCGTCGGCTCCGGGATAAATGCGCAATTCAATGGGGTCTACGGGCTTTTCAGTGGCGTATTGAACAAGCGGACCCATCGGCACAATAGACCCTGCCCTGATCATGAGCGGCATTTTATCGATGGGAGCATCCGCATCGACGCTTCTGCCTCCGTCAAGCTTTTCTCCCGACCAGAAATCGATCCAGGAAGTCCCGGCAGGAAGATATACGGTTCTTGTCTTCTCCCTTGGCTCGACCACGGCCTCTTTCTCTTGGATAGCCGGAGTCTTCCAATAGACCTGAGCTCTGAAGGCTCCCAGCGAACTGTTGGCTGTCTCGAACTTGAAGTCGTATACGTTTCCGCCCTTAAGTTCAACGGGCTTGGTGTACGATTCCATCGAGTCGTAGTTGTGCGCAAGTTCCTTGCCGTCAAGAAACACCCGCTTCGGCCCAAAGCTCTTCAGGTTGAAGCGGTAACTCCCGGTTTCCGGTGGAGTCAGCTTCCCCTCCCAGCGCATGGAGAATCTTGGGCTCGATATGAAACTCGGCCAGCCTGTGTACCAATCCAGGTTCACGTCCGGCTCCCTATCTTCATGGCAAAGATTCTTGAACTCGTCGTCGCAATAGTATTTGGCGTCAAGGCCCGGCTTGCCGTCCTCTGTCTTGAAGCGATCTGGAGTCACCAGGGTGCTGTTTTCGGGCGGGCGGTGATCCATATACTCCGTTACAGGAGAGACCAGGATCGCCGGGCCAAACATATACTCATCGTCGATCGAATAGGTCTTATGATCGGCGGTGAAATCCATAGGCAGGCCGCGCATGATTGAATATCCGTTGTGAGTAACCTGCCAGCCCAGCGAATAGATGTAGGGCAGAAGACGGTAGCGCAGGTTGTCGAACTTTTTCAGCACTGGGGCATAATCGCCAAACTCCCAAATCTCGCGCGGAGTTTCAGATCCGTGCGACCGGAAGATGGGAGTAAACGCGCCGAACTGGAACATGCGCGTATAGAACTCCTGGTAAGCGGGGTCTTTGCCGCCGTTCATGAAAACTCCGCCCTGGCACCCCAGCGAATACCCCCCGATGTCGAAGGTCCAATAGGGAATGCCAGACATGCTATGGTTGATCCCGGCGGCTATCTGCTTCTTGTACACTTCCCAACTGGAACCGATGTCTCCCGACCAAGTGGTTGCCGCAGCCCTTTGCTGGCCGGCAAAGGTCGAGCGGGTGAGAATATAGACGCGCTTTTGGTCTGTTTCTTTTCGCTGATTCTTATAGACAGCTTCGGTGTCAAGCAGCGAATAACTATTGAGATACCTGGCAAAGGTGCCAAGATGATTATCCTTTACTCGCTTCATCTCGTACTCTTCGCCCTCCTGGGTGAGCGCGTTCACCATGTCCGGTTCCGTGGAATCCATCCACCACCCGTCGACGCCTTTTGAGAAAAGACCCTCGCTTGCATACTTCCAGTACAAATCGGTGGCCGCGGGATTGTATACATCGAAGTATTTGAATCCGGCCCAGCCCACGGTGGGGAAAAGATAGCCGCGCTGTTCCATGTCCTTGTAGATTCGCGAAGACGGCCCCAGCCCGGCCCAGATGGATATCATCAGGTGGAAGTTCTGCCCATGCAATTCGTCGATCATTTCCTTGGGGCGGGGATACTTTGTCTCATCGAAGATCATACCTCCCCAGTTATCGTTGTTTCCCCAATAATTCCAGTCTTGCACGATGTTATCAATGGGGATCCGCCGCTTTCGATACTCCTGCGCAACCCCAAGCAGCTCGTCGCGCGTGGCGTAATGTTCCTTGCTCTGCCAGTAACCGTAGGCCCACTTGCCGTACATGGGCGCTTCGCCGGTTAGCTCCCTGTATCCGGCGATTTCTTGATCGATCGTCGGTCCATAGAAAAAGTAATAATCGACGTTGTCTGCCACTTCGGACCAGAAGAATGTCTTGCCGCCGCTATCGTCGAACATCGTCTTGGAATAGTTATCCCAGAAGATTCCATATCCCGCTGTCGAAACCAGCACAGGCGTAACGGCCCGCGTGTTGGCCTGCACAATCTTCACCGAGCGGCCGCGATAATTCATTACTCCCAATTGCTGCTGTCCAAGGCCGTAGACCCCTTCATCCGCACTCAGCTTGAAGCTCTGCCGAATGCTGAAGGCCTTCTCTTCGCGCGGAATATTCGTGGGCGCGAAGGAGGGCTGCCCCAACTCCTTTAGAAGTATTTGGCCGCCGTTATCGAGATATTGGATGGAACCATCGCTCTTGCTCAGCAGGAGCTTGACCTTTCCCGAACTCAGTGTGACGGCTGCTTCGGTCTCAGTGACATGAACATCCAGTTTGGGCAGGTCATTCTGGATAACAGAGAGGCTGACCTTGCCTGCCGTGCCGCCAACCGGCCATTTCACGACGCGAACGATGCCCTCGGAAAAAAACTGCACCTTCACATTCAGATCGGAAGTCTTCAGTTGGACGCCGTTCTGGAGGCGCTCAGTTACAGGCACATCCAGGATGCCAACGGCATTCCTCGATGCCGAGGAGTCATTCTGGCCAATGGCCGGCAAAACGTTCGAGCAGAGCACCAGGCAGATTGCTCCAACCCGCACAGGATAAGTCAAAAATGCCATTCTCAGTCTTCCTTTCGTGATTCACCTGTTGCCGGCAGATCTCGTGCAAATCGGCAAATGGGCGCGAGGCAATTTTATTTCATGCAGCCCATTTTCTGCTGAGATAGGGCCGCCTCTGCCTCGGTGCATTTGCGTGAACGCGGATAGAGAGCTTGGTCTTGCGGCCAGGCAAACCATCCGCCACCGGATGCACGGGCCTGGCTCGGTCGCGAATCATTCGCTTGAGCAGCCTACCCAAACGGACATTCAGGCCACCCCTCAGCTTGCTCCCAAGTAGACAAATCGGACGAGAAACAGCGCGGCGAGGATGTAAAGAAGCCAGTCCTGGCGGCGGAATTTTCCGGTGGCGAGGTGAAGCGCGGCCCAGGCGATGATGCCGAAGCCGAGGCCGTTGGCTATGGAATAGGTAAGCGGGATAAGCATCAGGGTAAGGAACGAAGGAACGGCAATGAGCGGATCGCGCCAGCGAATCTCACTGACTGTGGCGAGCATGAGCGAACCGACCAGGATGAGCGCGGGTGCGGTGGCGGCTGGAGGGACGATGCCCACAAAGGGCGCGGCTCCGATGGCGCACAGAAAGAGCAATCCCGTGACGATGGCGGTGACGCCCGAGCGGCCTCCGGCTTCTACGCCGGCTGTTGATTCCACGTAACTCGTGACGGTTGAGGTTCCGGTGAGGGAGCCGAAGACGGTGGCCGTGGCGTCGGCGAAGAGAATGCGGTTGAGCCGCGGAATGGTGTGGTCGGCGGCGATGAGGCCGGCGCGCTTCGTGACAGCGACCAGGGTGCCGAGGTTGTCGAAGAGGTCCACAAAGAAAAAGACAAAGACGATTTCAAGCACACCTTTGTTGATTGCGCCGCGAATGTCGAGTTTGAAGGCGGTATCGGCAAGCGCATGAAAGCCGCCGGGGGTGGGCATCCAGTGTACCTGTCCGAATGCCCAGGCCAGCCCGGTGGTCGAGAGCACGCCGATGAGGATTGCGCCGCGGACCTTCTTCACTTCGAGGACGACCATGACGAGAAGGCCAACAAGGGCCAGAGAAGTGTTGGGATTGCGGATGTTGCCCAGCGTTACCAGCGTCTCGGGGTCGCCGACGACAAGCCCGGCATTGCGGAAGCCGATGAAAGCAATGAAGAGGCCGATGCCGCTGGCCACGGCGGCGTAGAGTTCGTGGGGGATGGCATGCAGGATCATCTGGCGCAGGCCGGAGGCGGTGAGCGCGAGGAAGAGGATGCCGGAGAGAAAGACCGCGCCCAGGGCCGTTTGCCAGGGGATGTGCATCTTGAGACAAACCGCGTAGGTGAAATAGGCGTTGAGGCCCATGCCAGGAGCCAACGCGATGGGGTAGCGCGCGACCACGCCCATCAGGATGGAGCCAAAGGCCGCCGAGAGGCAGGTGGCCGCGGTGACGGCGCCCAGGGGCATGCCGGTTGCCGACAATATGGCCGGATTGACGAGCACGATGTAGGCCATGGTCAGGAAGGTGGTCACGCCGGCGAGAATCTCGGTGCGCCAGTTGGTTCCCAAACGGGTGAATTCAAAATAGGCTTCGAGTCGCTTGAGCATGGGCAGGTGCTTTTACAAGAGGATACACTCGCTGCAACAGATGGATTTCGAGCGGGAATCGACAGAGTGGCCGGATGGCGCGCCCGACGCACAGAAAAAAGCGCCGGAGTTGCAAAGAGCAACTCCGGCGTTCGGAGGCTGGAAAGTAAAGTCGTCCAGTCTATAAAAGCGCGTCTACGTAATGTGCCAGGAGCACTGTCTTGCCCGATGTGGGATCCTTGATCAGCAAGCCGACCACGCGTACATTTGTGCTGGCGGGCACGCCGCTCAGCCCAGTCAGGCCGCCGCGGAATACGGTTGGGCTTGCGGTATAGACCGTCACTGTCTGGGGCACAAGCAGACCCGCAAAGCCAGTGATCTGCATCTGGAATGTGCCGGCCGCCGTACTCATGCTACCCGGAACCACTGTCCCGTTGAAGCCCCAGTGGCGCAGCACCACCCGCTTCGCAGTCACCGCGTCGGCATTGGCCGCGCCGCTCGCCGGTCCGCCCACAGACACATGCTGGCCCGGCAGCAGAGTGCTGGAGTTGAACAGGAATTGCGTGAGCGGGTTGTGCATCCAGTAGATAAAGAACTTCTCATTGCCGGTCAGATCGACCTGGGCGATTTGACCGAGCGTGATTCCGGTTGTCGTCGGCAGCAGTCCGCGCACATACAGGTCGAAACTTGTTGCGGGCCCAGAGGAAGGCTGAACGTATGTCACCTGTCCACCCGCATAGAAGCCATCTTGCGAGAGGATCGCCACATCGTCGGCATTCAGTGTCGCATCGGCCTTATCGAGTTCGCCGGAGACCTGCACAATGCTGCTGGTGGTCAAAGCGCTGAGGCTCTCGTTGTTTTCCCACTCTGTTTGGCCGTTCACGTTGATGGTGAACTGGCGGCCGTGCGGCCCCTGCACAACGAAGGATTGCGCGGTGGTATTGACGCTGACCACGGCCGCGTCAAGCGTATCGATGTACCCACCCGCGTCGCCCGTGCCAACTGTGTTCACGTCGAAAGTCGGCGTCACCTGGCCCGTAAAGTTGCCTGATCCATCCACCGCGATGGACTTGCGCAGGTCGAAGTCCATATGCAGGCCAACCGGCGTCCCTGCCTTGGTAACCACAAGCGGCGAAGCCAAAGTGGCAGTGTACGTGAACGTTGACGCGGAGGCGGGGTAGGTCGCCGTCTCGGTCACGATGGTTGGCGCGCCGCTGACCGGCATGTTCAAGTAGCTGATCTGCGCGCTGCCCAGTGTGATCTCAATCTGTGAGTAGGTGCCCACAGGGACGTCGTTCATATCCAGCAGGGTTTGCAGTCCGTTGAAGCGGGCAAAGTCCACCGTCGGCGTGCCGCTCAGCAAGGGTACGCATTGTGTCGCGGTAGTGTTTGCGGGGATGCCGACCGCGCAGACGTTTTCCACTGTTACCGGAAACGCCACGACACTCGCCAGCGGAGCGTCGGTGCCGACCACAAACGCGGGACCGGTGTCGGTTGCCGCGCCAGAGCCGCCCGAATTGGTGAATGCGCTCGTACAGCCGGCGATCAATAACGCGGCCGACGTCAACGAAGCAAATGCAATTGGCAAGGATCTGACAAATGTCCTGGAGTCCATGTCGTTCCACCTCTCTCTGCTATTCCCTGTTGGTGTGTCTTGATGTACGGACGCCGAGAAGGACAACGGGTTGACATCTCGACCAGTCAATTTCATTGACGCTCCAATCCGGTGAGAACAACCGCAGGCACAACAATGCTTGGCCTGTTTTGTTATCGGCGAAAAGGAGCTTCGACCAGTTGACCTTGAGCGCGTCCGCGCGGAATAAGCGCCGGGGTTCATGTTCCCGGCATTGCAGAGAGAGTGCGGCTTTATGGGCGGCGGTTACAATCCTCGACTGCCCTCTGATGCGAGAACACAGGATGGCGCGGAAAGTTGCGCGCATCGGATTTATTTCTTGCCGATTCGGAATTGGTTTCAAGGCGATTGGGAATGGGCGCGTGTTTTTAACAGACAGCGCGCTCACCGCAACGCAATGGGATTTGTTGCGGGAGCGGCTTGTATCGATGATCGCCCCGAGTGAGGAGAGCACATGGATCGGGCCTCGGTCACCGGCTTGGGTGGACTTGGCCTCACAACCTGTGACCCTCAAAGGGCATCCATACAGCAGGCCGGAAGAAGTTCGCGCAGGCTTGACCGGCGCAACCGATTCGACCCGCGTGCAGGCCGAATTCTTCAGCCTTCCTCCACCCAAGACCTTCACAACCGGAACCAAGGAGTTCTTTATGCCCACGATCACAACCAAGGATGGAACCGAAATCTATTACAAGGATTGGGGCGGCGGCCAGCCTGTGGTCTTCAGTCACGGCTGGCCGCTGAACGCGGACGCATGGGACGACCAGATGGTGTTTTTGGCCTCGCACGGTTATCGGGCGATTGCGCATGACCGGCGCGGCCACGGGCGATCGGGCCAGCCATGGCACGGGAACGATATGGACACCTATGCCGACGATCTGGCTGCGTTGACGGAAGCACTCAATCTGAAGGACGCAATCCATGTGGGCCACTCAGCTGGCGGAGGCGAGGTTGCCCGGTACATCGGCCGCCACGGGACGGCGCGTGTGGCCAAAGCGGTGCTGATCGGCGCGGTGCCGCCGCTGATGCTCAAGACAGAGGCCAATCCTCTTGGATTGCCGATGAAGGTTTTCGACGAAATCCGAGCTGGCGTTCTGGCCGACCGCTCACAGTTTTTCAAGGACCTGACTGTGCCTTTCTATGGCGCCA
>Ga0302278_10003511_pt1 | contig 17018 bp, 8 predicted proteins | sample III_Bog_N3_2_FD_194543 | JGI IMG/M metagenome (GOLD analysis project Ga0302278, IMG submission 194543) | Peat permafrost microbial communities from Stordalen Mire near Abisko, Sweden - III_Bog_N3_2 | ecosystem: Environmental > Terrestrial > Soil > Wetlands > Peat | place: Sweden: Abisko...
GTCCCGGACGCTTCTGAGATATTGGTTGCGCAGAAGCATCTCGCTCGCGTCGAAGGATGCATATTGCGCGCGGATTTTATCCATCAATACCTTGCGTTCCAGAGTCTGTTCGTAGCGAACTTCATCTGAATCGTGGATTGAATTGTCGGCGCGCCGCGCAATTGCGCTCACAGCTAACAGCCTCCACTGCTCAAAGCTGCGTCGAATGCCTTCGACCACGCGTTTTGAGGGGGGATCGTTTGAGACATGTTCATCCAAAGCAGAGAACTTCGAATCGACAACCTGATCCGCCTCTCTGTATGGCTGGAGAAACTCGGCCCTGCCTGTATATTGAAAGCCTCGAAGACCGGTCTCCATGTCAACATTGAGCTTGAGCAACTCCCGCTCGCCGCCGACCACATGACTTGTGAGTTCAACGTTCTGTTGGGCTGTCGTTAACGATCGAACCTCCAACAGAAGCGCCGACCCCAGAATCGCCAAAGCGGCGACTGGAATCACTAGATGCTGCGAGACTCTGAGCTTCTTATGATCCATAAGACATACGCGCCGCATCAGTCCTTTGACATGGCCCCGCAATCTCAGGAACAAAAGAGACTTGATCCCGTGATTGTCCACGCCCGTCTCGGACCAAGTAGCTAGATCCTTGGTTCGATTCTTTGCGGTCAATACCCATATCGGCCGCCCCTGGAGGAGTTTTGTACTTTATGAAGCACGATTGGGGCCAAAGTACCAGGATGGGAGAAGATGGCATTTTGACATCTAAAGGAAAGGGTTTAATGGGAGATTCGTCTACATATAGGAGATTGGAAGAATCGTACTGACGAAACAAAAACGACGATATGTCGTCTGTCGGACTACATGTCGTCTACTCGCGCGATCTCAATCCCTCATCAACGTGGCATTCAATGGCGTCCGCGCAATCCGCTTGTCCTCCGATACATAGCCACCGATACGGGATGAGCTGCCGTGGTTGATTCTTTGCGTGTGGGGAGAAATGTGACCAATAATGATCAGAACTGCACTTATGCGGTGAGTACACTCTGCAATAAGCGCAGAATTCATGAGGAATGCAATGGACCCCGGAACCAAATACGATGTCGCGAGCGTGTTAGAGCGAGATACACAGATAACGATCGCAAACTGGCTGGCGCGCGTTGACGAAGAACCAGGCCTGTTTAAAGTCCATTTGAGTGCGAAAGACCGATGCGCGCATCTGCCACAGTTGTTCCGCGACTTGGTCGCTCGTCTGCGTCATCCGCTCCCCTTAGGTTCCCGCGCTCTAAAGTCACTCGGTGCCGTCGCTCATGGTCGTCTTCGTTGCGATCAAGGTTACACCGCAACCATGATGGTGGAAGAATCGCGCATGCTTCAGGTTTCCATCTTCGAGACGCTCGAGCGGAATGTAGAGGATACCGAACCTGGGGTACTGCTGCTGTACGTAATGGCAATCGCCGACGAGGTGGATTCACAACTGGCTCAAGCGATGACCAGTTACGCCTCGAAGGGTTCCCTTGCGCCTATCCAATAAAGCCATCAATTCAATACCGGGGCCGGCGAAGAACGAGTGAGACTTTGGCCAGAGCTTTCAACACCCGATTTCACGAGCCTTTGCTGCCTTTTGTGATTTCTTTTGCTTATGTGCGTGGGAAAGCCTACGTTACGAGCGAAGGTATGCCACGATGCGCTCTCCTCATTCCCGGGAACAGGCTGTGATGGGTACGACCAGGCTCGAAGGGTCGGAGCTTGCTCAACTGACTCTTGAGAGCGTCTTCGCACAATGTTCCGATGCGATCTTCGTCACAGACAGCGACGGAATCATCCGCAGCGCGAATCCAAAGGCTACAGAATTATTTGGATATACACACTCGAAGTTGATCGGAATGAAGATCGATTCTCTGCTGCCGGAGCGCTTCAGAGACCACCACCCGGGCCACCGGGTGAACTTTTGCACTGAGCCGCGAACGCGCCAGATGAGCCGCGCGATGAAACTATTCGGTCTGCGCAAGGACGGGACTGAGTGCCCAGTGGAGATCATGCTCAAACCCGTCCAGACGCACTCAGGCCCGGTTGTGCTGAGCTTTGTCCGCGATATGACCGAACAGATTGCCGCGCAGGAAGCTGTTAGGCTCCAGGACCGGCAGATACGTTCCATCGTCGACAGCGTGCGCGACTATGCAATCTTTCTTCTCGATCATGACGGCTACGTTGTCACCTGGAACAAAGGTGCTGAATCCATCAAGGGCTACAAGCCGGAAGATATCGTCGGAAAGCACTTCTCGCAGTTCTTCTCACAGGATGATATTGAGCGCGGGCGTCCTGCGGAACTGCTCCGGCTCGCCGGCACACGAGGACGCTTTGAGGAGGAAAGTTGGCTGGTGCGCAAGGACGGGTCGCGCTTTTGGGCCCATGTCATCCTGACTGCCGTTTGCGATGAGGCCGGGAAGGTAACGGGGTACGCCAATGTGGCGCGCGACATCACCGACTACAAGGGAATTGCCGATATGGTCATGCTGCAGCTAAGTAGCGCCCTTTTCGCCAATTTGGACGTTCGGAACCTGCTGAGTGTAGTGTCCAAAAGTATCTGGGCGGTCATTCCCCACGACACGGCGACCCTGGCGCTCTATGATGCAGCGGCAGATGTGCTGGTGATGCAGTCTCTGGGACTGGTGGAATACGGCGTTCGACTCGACGATGTACGCCTGCCCATTGCGGGGTCGCCAGATGGGGAGGCATTTCTTACACGCGAACCTGTGATATTGGACCGCATGAAGGGTTCTCATTATTCTGCGGCCTCCGTTCAGCAACTGACCAGCCTCGGAATGCAGTCGGGGTGTTGGGTACCGCTGATTCATCGCGGCGAAGTTCTCGGAACCCTCGCCCTGGCCAGCCGGCTTGAGGCCGCATTTGTCCCGCGCGATGCCAGCATCCTGACCCAGTTGGCAAATCAGGTGGCAATCGCTGTAGGCAACGCCGTCGCTTTTCAAGAGGTCACGAATCTACGCGATCGCATCGATTTGGAAAAACAATACCTCGAAAGTGAAATCAACTCGGAGCATCTATTCGAGGACATTGTGGGCGAGAGCTCCGGCTTGCGCCAGGTGCTAAACGAAGTTGCGATCGTAGCCCCCACTGACACCACAGTGCTGATCCTGGGCGAGACTGGCACCGGAAAAGAATTACTTGCGCGTGCGATTCACCGGCTGAGCCCGCGCAAAGATCGGGCATTCATCAAGTTGAATTGCTCGGCGATTCCAGATGGCCTGTTGGAGAGCGAGTTATTCGGCCACGAAAAGGGCGCTTTCACCGGCGCCATCATGCGAAAGCTGGGACGCCTGGAGCTGGCTCAGGAGGGCACACTCTTCCTGGACGAAGTGGGCGACCTGCCACTTCATCTGCAACCCAAACTGCTGAGAGCTCTGCAGGAGAGAGAGTTCGAACGCGTGGGCGGGACTCGGCCCATCAAGTTGAACGTGCGCCTCATAGCAGCCACCAATCGCGATCTGGCAGAAATGGTTCGTGAAAAGCAGTTCCGCGCCGACCTTTTCTATCGGCTAAAAGTCTTTCCAGTCTTTGCTCCGTCACTGCGCGACCGCGTCAGCGACATCCCGCTCCTGGTACGACATTTTGTGGCAATCCACAGTCGGCGCATGGGCAAGACGATAGAAACAATTCCCGAGCCCGCCATGGAAGCGCTGATGCGCTGGAAGTGGCCGGGCAATATACGCGAGTTGGAAAACTTTCTGGAGCGGGCGGTGATCCTTACTCCCGGTTCAGTGCTTCATATTCCTCGCGGCGAACTGGTAATCGAAAACAATGAGCCGGATGCCGCAGAACACATCTCCACCCATAAGGCTGCCGAACGGGAACATATCTTGCATACGATGCGCCAGACCAAAGGGCACATTTCCGGAGACGATGGCGCGGCCGCCCGTTTGGGCTTGAAACGAACGACACTAAACTCCAAATTGAAGAAGCTCAAGATCGCCCGAAGAGACTATATGTAGTCTCGCAGACGAAATATCGTCAATTTTGCTTCGTCTTTACTCTCGATAAAAAGCTCTCGCCGGTACACCGGGTTCTGATTAAACCTTTTCCTATAAGCGTTCAGACAGCCTCCGTAGCCTTTTCGAGAAGTTTGGCCACTAGCATGCCCTATCAAGGGCAAATACAACGGATCCTTCTTCGGCATAGTGGCACATCAGGAACCCTTCGAGGTCTCAATTTCGGCTGCCTTAGGAACGCTATGAACACATTACAGCTCCACGGATATTACGATTACCGGCTGGTTGCCCTGTCGGTCTTCATATCGATCCTTGCAGCCTACGCTGCGCTCGATCTGGCTGGCCGCATAACCAGCGCCCATGGTTTTGGCCGCCAGGTCTGGCTCTTCGGCGGGGCGATCGCAATGGGTAACGGCATCTGGGCCATGCACTACATCGGTATGGAGGCGTTTCAATTGCCCATCCCGGTGAAGTACGACTGGCCCACGGTTCTGCTTTCGATGATTGCCGCCGTTCTCGCTTCCGGCGTGGCGCTCTTCGCTGTAAGTCGCCCAACCATGGGCCTGCGGCGTTTGATTGTTGCCGGCCTCATTATGGGCGGCGGCATTGCCGCAATGCATTACATCGGCATGGAAGCGATGCGCTTGCAGGCCATGTGCATGTACTCTCCCGGGCTCGTCGGTCTTTCCATAGCCTTGTCCATTGGCGTTTCCATGATTGCGCTGCACTTGACGTTCTCTCTCAGAGATCAACGTCCGGCTCAAATGCTGCGCAAGCTGTCGAGCGCCCTCGTCATGGGTCTGGCGATTCCCATCATGCACTATGTCGGGATGGCCGCAACCAGTTTCGTGCTCTTACCCCAAATGAACGGCAGCATGCAGCACGCCATTGACGTCTCCAATTTCGACGCCTCCAATTTCGACGTCGCCGGTGCCGCGGTGATGGCTGTCCTGCTTCTTGGCATGGTGTTTCTGGCATCGTTCATCGACAGGGGTTTTTCGCTCCAGGAACAACTTCTGGCCGCAAGTGAATCGCAGTTGAAGACCGTCGTCGACACCTTGACCGAAGGGATCCTGGTCCTCGATCACCAGGGGAAGACCATACTCATCAACCCCTCTGCGACGCGGCTGTTATCAATGACCGAGGGTTCCGGATATGGAGCGGTTGTAGAGCAGTTCGAGGCCTTTGCGGTGGACGGAGAACCACTCCCATTCGACCAGTTTCCAGGCGTTCGCGCTCTGCGCGGTGAGTTTGTGCAGAACTACGAGATGCTCTGTCGGCTGAAGTCGAGCGGGGAGACCGGCGTCAGAGAAATCAGTACCGCTCCCTTACCCAACAAGTTTGGCGAGTCCGGGAACATCGTCATTACCATGCGTGACATCACGGAGCGCAGGCGGATCGACGAGGAGCGTACCCGGCTGGCCGCGATCGTCGAGTCCTCCGAGGACGCGATCATCAGCTTGACCGATCAAGGCACCATCCAGAGTTGGAATCGCGGCGCCGAACGGCTTTATGGATACACCGCTGACGAAATGATCGGAGAACCCATCTCGCTGGTCCTGCCGGAAGGCAAAGCCGACGAAGAGAACGAGACGTTCGCGCGGGTCCAGAAAGGCGAGACAATCGAGCCCTATGAGACGATACGCAAAACCAGGAGCGGTCAGTCAATCGATGTCTCGCTCATTATCTCGCCGATTCGGGATGGTAGAGGCAACATCGTTGGCGCCGCAAAGATATCGCGCGACATCACCGTGCGAAAACACCTCGAACACCAACTCCGCCAGAGTCAGAAGATGGAAGCGATTGGCCAACTGACTGGCGGCATTGCCCATGACTTCAATAATCTGCTGGGAATTATCCTCGGCAACCTCGACCTGCTGGAGTTTTCCATTGAAGAGAATGGCGAGGCGTCGAAGCAGGTCCAGGCCGCCCAGACGGCCGCCGAACGAGGCGCCGACTTGATTCGCCGCCTAATGGCATTATCCAGCAATGTGGAATTGTCGGCCGCTGCAACATCCCTGAATGATAGCGTGCGCAATCTGGTCGAATGGGCTCCCGCCCTCGGCCCCCACATCACCTTCACAACGAAACTGGATGAATCGATGCCACCGGTCTTCGTAGACGCTGCTGGACTCGAAAGTGCGCTTCTGAACCTGGCCGTGAACGCGCGCGATGCCATGCCAAAAGGTGGAATCGTCACTATCGCGACTCACCTGCGCACACTGGATGAAGACTACCCACCTGTCCGGACGGGCGAGTTGAAAGCCGGCTGCTATGCATGCGTTTCCATTTCGGACTCCGGACATGGCATGTCCAAAGAAACCCTGGAACGCGTCTTCGAGCCGTTCTTCACAACCAAGCCACGCGGCAAGGGAACCGGCCTCGGGCTCGCCATGGTATACGGTTTCGTCAAGCAGTCTGGAGGAACGGCGCGCATCTACAGCGAGATTGACTTTGGCACGACTGTTTCCCTCTATCTTCCTCTCGCAGGGGAAGCGCCAGAACCAGTTCCGACTCGCAAGCGTCACCACAACGAAGCCAGGTTGAGCGGCACCGTCCTGATCGTCGACGACGAGGAAGGCCTGCTTAAAATCGCCAAAGCCTTTCTCGAAGAAATGGGCTATACCACCTATCACGCGCAGGACGGCGCCAGCGCTCTGGCCGTGGTTGAGCAGCACAACGACATCGATCTGATCGTCACCGACATCCTCATGCCTGGCGGGATGAACGGAGTAGAACTGACTGAGAAGATTCGCGAGTCTCTGGAGCAGGTCAAGGTGATCTATTGTTCCGGATTCCCGGCCAATGCCCTGGCGGAGCGAAGCATGTCGCTGGTCGATGGACCAGTGTTGCATAAGCCATATCAGCGAGCCGAGTTCACCTCCGCCGTTCGCGCCGTCATGGAGGGTGTATGAGCAGCACGACCCAGCGCGGTCCTTTCGGAGATCCTCCAAGCCGGGCGTGGACGCCGTCTGCATCATCCAGCCAGGCAACGCTCGGCACCATCCTGATCGCTGACGATGAAGAGGCAAATTGCGAACTCTTGACCCAAATGTTGCAAAGAGAAGGATATGAAGTGCTTGTTGCAAGAGACGGCGATGAAGCAATCACTCTTATCGGCAGTAACCAAATAGATCTGGCTCTGCTGGACGTAAAAATGCCGCGCCGGAATGGTTTTGAAGTTTGCCGGTTCATCAAGATGAACCCGGAAACCCGGCTGGTGCCCGTAGTGATGGTGACCGGCCTTATTAATACCAACGACCGCATAACGGGAATCGAGTCCGGTGCGGACGATTACCTGCGCAAGCCGATCCGCCGGGAGGAATTATGCGCTCGCGTCCAGTCTCTGCTTCGTATCAAGCAATTCACGGATCAATTGGCAAGCGCAGAGACCGTCCGCTTGCTGGCCGAACGCCTGTCGCTTGCCACCGCGGTTGCCAAGGTTGGTGTCTGGGACTGGGAGTTGGCCTCGGATGTCCATACGTGGGATGCCACGATGTCGGCGATGTACGGCTTCCTGCCAACCGGCCCAATCAGTTACCAAAAATGGTCTTCCGCGATTCATCCCGACGACCTGCCCGAAATGGAAGCCGTGATGCGCACAACACTTGCCTCGAAGGGCGAAGGGTCTGGGGAGTTCCGCATCGTTTTAGCGGACGGAACCATAAGAAATATCTCAGCGGTTTATAGGGCCGTTCTTGATGCGAACGGGAACGTCTTTCGAGTAATCGGCGTCAATGTGGATGTCTCCGAACGCAAGCAGGCGGAGGAAGCACTGCGGAGCAGCGAAGCGCGCATGACCCATTTGGCGATGCACGACTTCATGACCGGCTTGCCGAATCGAATGCTTCTAAACGAGCGGATTGGACAGACAATCGAACTTGCACGGATGAATTCCAAAAAGGCAGCACTGCTGTTCCTCAATCTGGATGGATTGAAACAAATCAACGATTCCCTGGGCCATCCCACGGGCGACAAGCTTATTCAATCCGTCGGAAAACGTCTGTTAGATTCTGTTCGCGCCTCAGACACGGTTTGCAGGTATAGCGGCGATGAATTCATCGTGCTGCTTTCCGAAGTCGAGCATCCGCAAGGCACTGCCATCGCCGTGAGGACTGCGCTGGAAGCGGTTGCAAAGGTCCATTCCATGGATCAGCATGACCTTCACATTACCGGCTGCATCGGCGTCAGCGTCTATCCCACCGACGGTATGGATGCAGAGACGCTCATCAAGAATGCGGGCACCGCCATGTACCAGGCGAGGGAAAATGGACGGCCTAGCTTTCAATTCTTTAATCCCTCCATGAGCTCAAAAGCGATAGAGCGGCAATTCCTCGAAGAGAACCTCCGGCGCGCCTTGGACCGGCAGGAATTGGCGCTTCACTATCAACCAAGGGTCAACCTGAAGACCGGGGCGATTACCGGGGCGGAAGCGTTGCTCCGCTGGAATCATCCGACCCGAGGACCCATCCCACCCACGCAGTTTATTCCCGTCGCCGAACAGTGTGGTCTCATCCTTCCGATCGGTAGTTGGGTGCTCGGTGAAGCATGCAGACAAGCCCGTGCCTGGATGGATGAGGGCTTGCCTGAAATGACTATGGCCGTGAATGTCTCTGACCGCCAGTTTGAAAGCGAGAACTTTGCGAATGATTTGTTCGCGATCTTGCATGACACCGGCCTTGACCCCAGATTCCTTGAATTGGAAGTTACCGAGCGTCTTCTTATGAGGCGACCGGAGGCCACTGCATTCATCCTCCAGACCTTGAGAGAAAAAGGCGTAAATGTCGCGATCGATGACTTTGGAACGGGCTATTCAAGCTTGAGCTATCTCTACAAGCTTCCGCTCGATTCGTTGAAAATCGATCAGTCGTTCGTCCGTCAGATTAGTGAGACTCCCAATCTGACAGGCATCGTGAGCGCAATTATAGATATGGGCAAGAATCTCAAGCTAAGTGTTGTTGCTGAGGGCGTTGAAACAGCGGAAGAGTTGGACTTTCTTCAATCTCGAAATTGCGATGAAGCACAAGGGTTCTATTTCAGTCCAGCCGTGCCTCCCCGCGAGTTCGTCAGGTTGTTTGAAGGGGCACGCTCATGGAACAAGCCCGTCCTCTCGTATGCGGGTCCTTGAAAGTCATCTCTGGACTGCGTGGGGTGTCTTGCATCCGCTCCTCATCAGGCCATAGCACATCGAAGTCCGGCTCAGTCTGGAGTCCACGATTTGTATCGGGACGAATCCACAGGCGAGCTTCAGTTCTCACAAATCTTGCATCTTTCGACTGGAAATCGACTTTAGCCATGGCCACTCCCGTTCTTAAATTTGAGCACTTAGAAGATCGAGCTTCTATCGATGTTCTCGTCGTAAGTCCAAACTCAAAACTACGACTGGAGCTCAATGAAAAGCTGAACCTTCCGCGTTGGAACGTAATGCAGGCTGGCGGAGGCGCCGAGGCATTGGAACTGCTGCGAGACCTTGGAGCTGAAGACGGTGTCCTGCTTCTCGACCCCATGTTGCCGGACCTTGATCCAGATGAGTTTCAGGGGATCGTTGCAAATCGATTCCCGAATATCCGTGTGTTAATCCTGAATTCTCACACAGGTCAACTCCTGGTGGGAAGTACTCCGCCAACTCTTGTGTCATCCGAGCTTGCGGATGAAGTCAATCGCAGCGGATCGGTGCGATGCGACCCCATTCCGTCGATGGCCAATGAAAACCTCTGGAAGATTCAGGACTGTACAGTCAAGCTGCGTAGCATGATCGGGGACTCGGAGCCGATCCGCCGCACCTTCGCCCTTACGCGCATGGTTGCGGCTCGCGATACAACGGTGCTCATCACGGGTGAAAGCGGCACGGGCAAGGACATGATCGCCAACGAGATCCATCTGCTCAGCCCGCGCAGAAACCATCCGTTTGTGGTGGTAAATTGCTCTGCAATCCCCGAGACACTTCTGGAAGCGGAACTGTTCGGTTATACCAAGGGATCGTTTACCGGCGCGCTGCAATCGCGGATCGGCCGCATTCACTCGGCGCAGGGCGGCACGCTTTTCCTGGATGAAATTGGGGACATGCCCGTGGCGCTCCAAAGCAAGCTCCTGCGATTCCTTGAGCAAGGGGAAGTGCAGCGACTAGGCAGCAATGAAAATCTCAAGGTCGATGTCCGCGTCGTGGCAGCCACAAACGCAGATCTGAAGAAGCGTGTATCAGTGCAGCAGTTTCGCGAAGACCTCTACTATCGACTGGCAGTGTTTCCCATTCACATTCCGCCATTGCGCGAACGGATCAGCGACCTGGAGGATCTGGCTATTGCGTTCGCCGCAAGATTTCGCATCGGGACATCTCTGTCCCGGCGAGCGATGCAGGTTCTGAGGCAACATAACTGGCCGGGCAACGTGCGTGAGTTAAGGAACGTGATTGAAAGGGCGACGATTCCGGTGGGGTCAGGGCGCGAGATCGATCCCGAGCACATTATTTTATAGAGCGCATTACTGGCAAAGGGATTTCCAAATAAAGCATTGGGTGCGTCCGCGCGCACATTCCGCGCGCCCAACTCGCGGAACCCGTGCCCTGGCGCAATGTGGTGGGGGTTTGAAACGGATTCCCGATTTGGCTACTTGGGCACTCCGAGAAGAAACGCAGAATTATTTGCTGTTCAATCCCCTTATGGTATATTGACTTTGCTTTCCAACAGAGCGGGCAGATTTCTCCCAACCCTCTCATTTCGTTCGAACCCAGAAGCATTGCAATTCTTTTCCCAGAATCTGGCACCCATCCCAAGTGTCTGACGCCCGACGGCAAAGTCTGGCGCGCACTTCAACTTTCCCCGGGGGTTGGTCCATGCAGCTTCGTGGCGTTTTCTTAGCACTCCTCTGTGGATGCTCGATGAATGTCGGCCTCCGTGCAGACTCCATAACAATCGTTTCGCAGAACACGCTTCACTACGGATGGGGATCCACCAATCCCAGCCGCATCTGCGATACCACCTGCGAGGACAAACTAAAGTCGCTGATTGCGAACATCAAGCTGGGCGATGTGACGGTGATGCAGGAGATCATGCCGCAGGCGGAAAGTGATCTGCTCACTACGGAAGGGTGCACAACCTGCGGCTATGCAGAATCGCTGTCGTATGGAAATGGCTTCTATCGAGAGCGCTACTTGTGGGTCATCACCGATCCAAAGAAAGTGAAGGCGGGAGCAGTGACGGAGTGCTCGGCAACGGGAGCAACCTGCACTTTCTCGCGGCCACCCGCGGCGTTGAAAGTGAAGAAGGCAAACTCGACCAAAACGATTGTGATAGTGGATTTCCACGCAGTCTGGGGCCGTAGCCAGAGCCTGCGCATTGCCGAAGCAACGCTGATGCCCGACCTGGTGAATAAGCTCAGCGGTACCGGCAATCTGCCCGTTGTGGTGGGCGGAGACTGGAACCTCACCGCGGATGAGATCAAGAGTGCGGCAAATTGCAATGCGACTTGCGCCGCTCCTGATGGACTCACCACGCTCAATCCGAATGGCAACCCGTCCAGCTCATACGACCACTTTTATAAGAAGAACACCACAGGCGTAACAAAAACGCCGAAGGTGATTCCCGCCAATGTAGGCGATCAAAAATGGAGATCCGTGGTCTCCGATCACCTGGGCGTACTCGCCGGCTACAGCTACTGAGGCTCGAAATGCCCGACGCTTTCTCGCGAACAAGCCGCTGTGCCCGCGCCGCAACGCCCTTGTGCTTTCTGCTGCTTTGTCTCGCCAGCGTTCACGGGCCCAGCGCGGATGGACAAAGCCCGGCGCATCCCACTCCATTCCGCGACAGGTTTGTTGACGGCAGCGGACGGCGCGGGCCACTTATGGTGCCGATTCCGCAGACCGAGGCAACAATCGGCGCACGCAGCGACGAAGCGGACTTTGGCGGAGAGCCGGAGATTCGACACCGCGTGCAGGTGTCACCTTTTGCGGCCGGACAATTCGAAGTTACCAATGCGGAGTTCGCCGCGTATCTGAACGATGCAGCCGCGCAGAAGGCCAAAGCGCCCCGAGTCGATGCAGCGGCTGTTCCTGACGCGGCGGGATTTGATGCCGCCGTCGGGGAACAGTTGCACAAGACAGCCGCAGGCTGGCGGGTCGCCAAAGATGGAGAAGACCTGCCTGTGGTGGGAGTCTCATGGCATGCGGCACAGGCCTATGCGCGCTGGCTTTCGGTGAAAACGCGCCAGCAATACCGCCTTCCCACCTCGGCAGAGTGGGAAGTGGCTGCGCGCGGGGGCACAGAGACCACGTGGTGGTGGAGTGACGCAGCCGATGACCCCGACGCGAACCAGGCCCATGCCGACCACACCCGGCCGGCGGCTGGGCTCGAGCCGAATCCGTGGGGACTCTATGGTGTCGAGGGAAATGTTTGGCAGTGGACCGGTGACTGCTTTCATCGGGATGCCGCCGCCCTGGCTGCGCTCAAGGATCCGGATTTTTTCGACGCCGGATGCGGGCTTCCTGAGATTCGCGGAGGAAGCTTCAAAGAAGGGCCGGAGTTTGCGCGGTCGGCCTACCGGTCGAACCTGCCGGCGGCAAGCGCACTGAAGAATGTCGGATTTCGCGTGGTGCGCGCAGCAGGCGCTCGACCGCATGGACAGGGAACAGCAGTGGAGTATGGCCCCGGTGAACCCGCGGAAGTGTGGGCATTGGCGAGCCGCGGCGAGGGGGCCCCGGAGTTCGAAGGCCTGACTGCGGGCGGACAGCTCCCCCCACTTGCTCTCGGTGCGCACTTGCTGCTGGCGGATACCGCATCTGGGCTTGTGCTGTTTGACGGTAGCGTGCCGGAGTCCGGTGCGATTCGCGTACACAAAGTGGTCCGGCTCACGGGAAAGATATCCGGTGTAGCTGCGGGTAGTGTGGTGAGCGCCAAGGTGGGCACGGGCGAGCGCATCGCCGCATTCGACCGGTGGCTGCGCGACAGCGGAGCGACCTCTCCGCGCGATGAGCGGGTTGATGCCAGTTTCGGCGTGCCCCTGCCGCTATCGCCCGGTCACTGGCAAAAAGCGCGCGTGCTCGACGGTGAGTTGGACTCCGGTTGGATCTTTGCTGATTCGCCCCAGGTTGTCGTGTTCGATTCCGCCGGTAACGCGCTGGTGCAGGACGTTTCGCTTCCTGCAGATATAAAGGCACACGCGAGCTTCGACGCGGGACAGCTTACACTTGAGCCGACCCGCACACTGGATGTCTCGGTGAAAATTCCGGAGTCGGATTTGGAGCTTCCGCTGACTCTCGGCGTGCATGACATTACGCTGGGTGACGCGCCCGCCGCAGAGGTGGGCCGCTACCTGGCAGCGCTCGATCAGATCGACCCGCGACTGTTCGGTCTCCTGGTGCTGGAACACGGATATGCGCTGCCACCCAACGGCAATGCGCACCTTCAGTATTTGCCGCCGTACGCCGAGCTCACGCTGCTGGTGCACGATCCACGCTCCGATCAAGCAGTGGAGCGAAAGGTCGAGCTGACACGCGAGGCCACGGCCAAAGTGGCGCTCACTGAGCAGCGCGGATCGCCGGCCTCCGCCACCTTCAGCGGGCAGGTGCATCTTGGCGACACAACAACCGCCGTGGCCGGGGCGACAGTGGTAGTGAGCCAATATCCTGACCGCCGCGAGACGTTGACCGACGCCGAAGGCCGGTTCAGCGTAGATGGGATAGCGGCAAAGGAACCTGTGGATGTAGCTGTAACCGTACCTGCTGCAGCGGCCGGTTCGATCTATGTGCGCTCGCAGGTGTTTCGCCAGTTGGACACCGCGAAACCGGCAGAGCTCGCCATCTCCGGCATCGACCGGCGCGCAGAGCGTGTCACGCCTTCTCCAACCGGTCATGGATTCGGCACGCTCGTGCGCAGCACCGCAAAGGGTCCATCCAAAAATGTGAACAATCCCCAATGCGCCAATCTTGTGGACGAGCAATATTCCCTTTACCAAAGCTGGCTTGCGCAAAAGAACGGCACGGCACAAAATGAGTTCACGATTCAGGAAGCCAGGCCGCCGCAAGTGAAAATCAGCGTTTGCACCACCGGAGATTGGAGTTTTCTTTACGCCCAGACCGTTATCAGAGCCTTCATAGGAAACGGCAAAGTCACAGAGGAAGACAAGTCGAAGGACCCGGAAATTGAGTGCCAGTATTTGCCATCCTGCGAAGAAGCTTGCTATACGAAGGTTTTTACAATGCAGGAGATTCAGCCCCCGGTCGATCGCTTGATCGCCTTCAAGAACAAGAATCTGTTCGCTCTCGGTGGGTTGAACGTGGAAATCTCGCCCATCGTCGAACTCAGAGATCTCGACCCTACTGCTGTTGTCGCGGACGGCGACGGATACGTGGCGCTTTGTGGACTCAACACCAATCCAATTCACATTTTTGCCAGCGATCCTCAAGGTAAATACGAATACGACTGCTCCATCAACCTTTTTGATTCCGCATGCGTGGCCGTGGTTCCGGATGGCGTGACCAACACTCCCAGCGCCTGTAACCAGACTCTTACCCCACAGAGCTGCGCTGTGAAATGACCACCATCCTCAAACCCGTACCCGGATCGACGCGTGTCTACGCGGAACCGCTGGACGCCGGCGGCCCCGCGTTCCTCATGTATCAATTGCCGGCCGGGACCGTCGATCCCTTGCCGAGCCTGACCCTGGCCGAGGCATGGGAGGCAGGCGGGTTCTTCCTGACTCAGCCAACCGCGCCCGCAAGCGAAAGCGTCTTGGAGACGCAGGCGGCCTATCTCGATACGACGCCCAATTTCTTCCCTCCTGTAACCCATGCGAGTTTTGCCTGGACCGAATGGATTGAGACCGCGTTTGCCGCGCCAGTGCTGCTTGAGCTCGCCGGCGTCAAAGGCGATCCGGTTACTGTCTCCGCGCCCGGTCAGCTTGGTGCGGGGCCCTACGGAATCGTGTTGCCGATGCAGACACCTGTTTCGGCCGCGTTCGATGGTGCGGAGCTGGTCGCGATGCGCCTTGGCTACACAGCGCAAGCAGGATGGCCCGCACCGAACGGAACCGGCCCTGCAATGAGCCTCACCGGCCCGCAGCGTTTTTGTCTTGCGGCCGAAGGCCTGATTGGCGACACCACCAACGCAATTGAAACAGGATTCGATGTAAGCCTGCGCTACTTCTATCCCAGCGAGGACGGCAAGAGCATCGAATCGGCAGTCTATCCGCTCTTCGATTTGTCCACTGGCCTTCACCTGCTTGCGGAAGCAGTCTTCGATCCGCTCACTCCCTTTTGGACAACCAAAAGCTCCTGGATGCCGCGCACGGTCTACGAGATTCCCGGCCCAATCTACAGCCTGACCGAAACCGGTGGGACATGGACGCTCACTCTTGAAGCGGGCAAGCTGCGAAGCACTCTGCGCACGGCCGCCGGGGTGGACATATCGCTGGTTCCAGTGCAGGCCTCTTTCGTTCCACAACCGCTGCCTGGGCCGGGGCGCGGCTGGTACCTTGCACCGAAAGGGACGTTCTCGCTCCAGACCGGCACTGCGGGCACGCACCGACTGTTATGCGGCTTGCTGGGTACAGAGTTTGTCGAGTTCAACGAAGGAGATTTAATCGCGTTCACGCCGAATTCGGCCGCCTATGCGCCCGCATACCCGCTCACAACCGGCACGCAGGGTGGCGCTCCTTTGCTGAACAACGACGCGGTTACGTCATGGGTCGCGCTCATCCCGAGTACCGCATCAGCTGCGACTGAATCCATTCCGGCTTATTATTCGCAGCCGCTCAGCTCGGCGCTCTATGGCGAGGCGCCAAAGGCCAATCAGGACGCGCCATCGCAGGTCTTGCCGGTCTTTGACCCACTCATCTCCGAGCTCTCCAGTGCGACAACATTTCCTCTTGCGCCCTACGGCGGTGTGGATGCGGCGCGTTTCAACTTTGCCCAGTTCGAAGCGCAGATCCTTGCTCCTTCTCGCTTGAGCCTGCTTACGCCGAAAGAAGGTCTTAGGAAGCGCACAGGACGCAGAGCCGAGGCAGCGAATACGCCTGTCCCCACCACAACGCCGCAGGGCTTCCTCGTTCAGGTTGCGGATACCAGCTGGACGCAGTTGCAGTTTGCCCGCAGCCAGCGTACCGACGGGGGCACGCCTGCCGCCAACTCATTGCAGGTAGACACGGTGAGCCCCACACTGCGCGAGGCCCTGCAATCGAGCGAGCTCTTTCTGGTCGCGACAAAGAAGGAACCCTTCTCGACATTCCAGGAATCCATCACCATCGACAACTGGCCCTTCACCATCGATGTGGGCAGTCCGCCGGCTGGGAACACCTTCCGCAATGTGATGATCTTCAAGTTCGGCAGCGGCAAGCTGATTGACAAGATCAAGAGCAGCGCAGGCTGGACAGCGCCCGGAAATTTCAATGACAAGCCGGACGACGTTGCGAATTTTCTCCGCGACTTCTGCGCCACGGCCATTCAAAACGTGCAGACCGGCACCGATACCAGCTTTGCCAATTTCGTCGACATCATTCAGAGCGACACATGGAGCGGCATCCTGGCGCTCAACGTGAATGTGCCCCTCAGCTCGCTGCCCGATCAGCTTCGCGGCCTGGCAGCGGGATTGGATGCAAGCGAATTTCGCGCCCACCACATCGGAGTGAACGTCAGCAAGATCCAGCAAAATGCAAATGGCGGCTTTACCATGCCGGGCACAAGCTCGATGTTCGGGCTCATCAACTACCAGAACCAGAGCGCCGCTCCTGCGGTGGTGGCGCCTGTCTGCGCATCTGATCCCGCAGAGTCGTCCGGCTACTCGTTCCGCGTACTCACGCTGCTCGTGTTGTTTGCCAATTCGCAGGTCACCGCGTTCAGCAGCCACATCGTGCTTACAGCAACAACCTTGTTCGGCGAGCCCATTCAACTCGCCGGCAGCAACGGGATCGCAGCCAATGCGCTGAACCTGAATGGGAACCTCGAGCGGAGAATCGGAAGCGACGGATCGAGCGTGACCATCTACGTATTCCGGTCGCCGGAAGCGGTTACGCTGAACTTCCCCTCAA
>Ga0302278_10003513_pt1 | contig 17009 bp, 14 predicted proteins | sample III_Bog_N3_2_FD_194543 | JGI IMG/M metagenome (GOLD analysis project Ga0302278, IMG submission 194543) | Peat permafrost microbial communities from Stordalen Mire near Abisko, Sweden - III_Bog_N3_2 | ecosystem: Environmental > Terrestrial > Soil > Wetlands > Peat | place: Sweden: Abisko...
GGTGATGACCGAGGGCGACGTGAACGAGGTTTACGTGGACGGCAAGGTGGATGAGGCCGACATTGCGCATGTTTACATGGGCCAGCCGGCGCGCATCAAGGTAGAGAGCTTTCGGGACCGTGTGTTTAACGGCAAAGTTACAAAGATTGCGCCGATGGGTGTGCAGAAAGACAATGTGACTACGTTCGAGGTACGGGTTTCAATCAATAACCCCGGCGGCGAGTTGAAGGCATTGATGACGGCCAACGCCGAGATTCTGCTGGACGAGCACAAGGGCGTGTTGACGGTGCCGGAGAACGCGGTGGTTTATGACAATCAGAAGAATGCGTCCGTGATGGTTCCGGACAAGAAGCAGAAGGACGGACAGCGGAAGGTTTCGGTGACGGCGGGCCTGTCGAATGGTTCGGTGACGGAGATTCTGAGCGGACTGAAAGAGGGCGACCAGGTGGTGCTTCAACAGTAGCCAGCTCACAGCTGACAGCTTTCAGTTTGAGGTGTTCGGGGGCGCACAGCTCTGTTCGAAATCGGACAAATTTGCGCGGTGGGAATTTAGGGCTGGATTCCGAACTGATGATTTCATTGGGTTTTGTGCATTTCTGACATTGGCACGCGATGTGCATCCTCCGTGTGAAGGAATGTGGTTCGCGGGAGGTTTGTCCTGCCGCATGACTGGAACTCAGTATCACCGAAGTGAGGTACAGGATGAAGCATCTTTTTCTAGCAACGGGATTGCTGGCGTTGGCGATTCCAGCGATGGCCTCTGAAGCAAATTTTGACCGCACGCTGACGGTGAGCGGACGAGTGGAGCTTTCAGTGGGGACCGGATCGGGCAACGTGCACATTACGCGTGGACCGGACAATCGCGTGCATGTGATTGGGAAAGTACGCTCGACCTGGGGTGACAGCGACGAACGCGTTCGCCAGATCGCAGCCAATCCTCCGATTGAACAGACCGGGAACATCATCCGCATCGGGAAGCACCACGACGGCGAGAACGAGGGGATGCACCACGTCAGCATCGACTACGAAATTGAAGCGCCGGCGAATTCGTATCTCGACGCGTCTTCGGGATCGGGCAACGTGACCGATGACGGGGTGGGTGAAAACTCGAAGCTCAATACGGGATCGGGGAACGTTCACGCGACTGGTCTGCACGGGGGGTTTAGCGTCGGCACGGGCTCGGGCAACATCTACGCCGATCAGACGGGAAGCGGCGATGTGAAGGCCGAAACCGGATCGGGCAACATTGAACTGCGCAATCTGCATGGAGGCATGAAGGCGACAACGGGTTCAGGCGATATCAAGGTGGCCGGCGCGCCTACGGAAGGCTGGCGGCTGGAAACGGGTTCTGGAAGGGTGGAGCTTTGGGTCGGCGATTCCCCGCTCACGCTCGACGCCGAATCAGGTTCAGGCGGGATCCACACGGACCGCGAGATGCTGACGCAGGGCTCGATGAACGCGCATCATGTGACCGGCAAGTTGAATGGCGGCGGGCCCACGGTGCGCATTGAGACCGGATCGGGCGAGATTCGCATTCACTAGATTTGTGCTCTCCCGCCGTTGCGCAAGGAAAAAAGCGCAAGAACGGGCACGGTGCTTTTATTCGACCGGCGCAACAGCCGGCTAAGCGGTGCATTTACAGGCGAGGAGCACGCTCCTGGAACGCCTCGCCTGTCTTTTTTCACTGCGCTTTCCCCAGTAGCGAATTCCAACAAGCTATCTGGGATGCTTTCACAAGAAGCGAAAAAATCAGATTAGATCGCGGAACCGCTGCCTTCTTTTCTCCGGAACCGTTGCAGAAATTGCGCGATCTGGAATTCATCCGCGGCGCCTGCCAACATGTCTCGCGGAGCGGCTTGTCTTCCGCGCCGGCTTGGGTCAGGCCGGGTTACAAACTGCAACCCAACGCCATCGTCGCCGAAGCGCATTACAGCCATATTCACGGTGATCGAGTGCTCCGCGGTCGGCTGCTGGCGGTCAGTCAGCGTCATGCGGACCACAGTGCCGGGGTACCAGCGCTCGTGGGTAAAGACATACATGCCGCTTGTGCTGATGTCGCGAACTGCGTGCGCCACCGGAGCGCCGCCGGTGAAAAAGTAGGCCGTGAGCCCGGATACAGACTCCCGCTGGGCCTTCCGCGGCTGAGTGGGTTCCGGATTCAACCAGCGCTGCAACCAGCTCCTGGCGGGCTTGGCACTCTTCTCTTCCGATTCATGCGCGGCTGCCTTTGGTGGCTCCGGAGCGGAAGGCTTCAGCTCGACCGAGGCCACTTCCAGGACGCGATTCCCTTCGTGAACCGTTTCGGAGGTGCGGGCAACCTCGGGAACTTTTTCCTGGGCTGTCCCCTTGTCTGCGATCTTCTGCTGCGGGAGCTCTTCTGCAGTCTTCTGTTGCGCGGGCTCTTCTTCTAAAATCTTCGCCTGGGCGACATCGGGAACTTTTTCCTGTGCTGTCCCCTGGTCGGCAATCTTCTGCTGCGGGAGCTCTTCTGCAATCTTCTGTTGCGCGGGCTCTTCTTCTAAAATCTTCGCCTGGGCGACATCGGGAACTTTTTCCTGTGCTGTCCCCTGGTCTGCAATCTTCTGCTGCGGGAGCTCTTCTGCAATCTTCTGTTGCGTGGGCTCCTCTTCTAGAATTTTCGCCTGGGCGCCATCGGCAGCGGGGCTCTCCGCGCCGGGATTTTTGAGTTTGGAGTGATCTTCCCAGTGCAACAGGCGGCCCGTGCCACCGTGGACAGACTCTTCAAGGGTGGGAACGGCAGCTTTTTCGGTTTCCGCAACTGGTGCGTCTTCGACATCCGGGCTGGCTAGCCTCTGCAAGCGCTGCTTCATTTCCGCGGGAGCGCAGAGAATCAGGCGATCGCCGGGGTGCGTCCCGGTGGTGCGGATGGTGTCAGCCGGCAGCACAAGGACGCTTGCGGGGGCCAGGCTGGAAGCAGAGACGCTGAATATGGGAAAGGACTCCACCGTGTCAAGGACGGCACAATCCTGGTCGAGGTAGACAAGATCGACAGGGATGCGCACGCTTGTGGCAGAGATGCCCCGGAACGGAACCAGCCACAAACCCTCGCCCGAACGCTGCTCCAGCGCAGGCAACCGGGTGTCGAGGTTTGCAATGGAGATATCTTCGGCATCGATCTGTGAACCGATAAAGCGTTCCCGAGTCTGGTTGTAGGCACAGTACTTCCCGGGATTCACGTGGTGATCCACTGCGTCCGCAGTCTCGACAGGCACGCGCTCGTTCGCGACCTTGAGGATCGCTGAATCGAAACGATGGCGGCGGCGTATCATTCGGTTCCTTATGCCCTTCGTCGTCCGAATGGACGAATCAATTCAGTATGCCTGGGAAATCCTGCGGATTCACCCGATCCAACGACTCTGTGCCGGCTGAATAAGGATAGAAGTTCTATCGAGCTTCTTCAGTCTGCGCAGCATTTTGGTACATGTCCTGTAAAAACTGTACTTTAGAGAAGATATACCGTGAATACCACCTACACCAAACTAAATAAGTATTGAGTGTTATTGGGTCTACAACCAAAGTGGGAAGGCGATGAGGGGTTCAATCGCCTGATTGAAGGTCCTGGGCAGGCTATCTGTCAGGCCGGCCGATTGGAGGCGATTCCCTCGTCCCGTTACACTGGATGAATGGTTAGCGTCATGGCCCGATTCGAATTGGCTGCCACCCGAGGCCGACGGGAGCGCACAGGAAGTTGGCTGTTGCGGATGCCCGATGCTAGGGGACGCAGCATTGAATCCATCGAAAGAAATGTGCGTGCCTTCGCCAGAAGATGGCTTGTTTCGATTGCGCTCCTGTTCTGTTGCCCGGCTCTGTTCGCGGGGACGCCCGCACCGGGTCCGGTGATCGTCGCCTACGTCTTTCCACAAAACGCGCTGATTCATGATGGAGATATTGCAGCGCTCAAGGTAACGCGCATCAATTACGCGTTTGCGAACATACGCAATGGGCGGATCGTCAATGGGTTTGAGAATGACGATCAGAACCTGGCTGCGCTGGTGGCGCTGAAGAAGCAGAACCCATCGCTGACGGTGCTGGTTTCAGTGGGGGGATGGCTGTGGTCGGGCGCATTTACTGACATGGCATTGAGCCGGGCGAGCCGGGCTGCGTTCATCGCGAGCGTGGCGGAGTATATCGAGCGAAATCAGTTGGACGGTCTGGACATTGACTGGGAGTATCCGGGGTTGGAGGGATCGACCACGCATTTTCGAGCGGAGGACAAGCAGAACTATACGCTGCTGCTGAAAGAATTGCGGGCGCGTTTTGACGAGTTGGAGAAGCAGGTTCGTCGGCCGCTGTATCTGACCATTGCCACTGGGGCGTCGCCGGAGTTTCTGGCGCATACGGAGATGGACAAGGTGCAGCAATACGTGGACACCGTGAACCTGATGGCTTACGACTACTACGAGCCGGATTCGGATGCGACGACTGGGCACCATGCACCGCTGTTTACGAATCCTGCGGACCCGAAGAAGGTGTCGGCCGATGCATCGGTAAAGGCGTATGAGGCGGCGGGTGTTTCGCCGGGGAAGATTGTGCTGGGCGTTCCCTTTTACGGGCATACGTGGGGACAGGTGCCGGCGGTGAACCATGGGCTGTTTCAGGCGGGCAAGAATGTAAAGAATGCGTGGGTGCGGTATGGCGGAGTGGACGCGATGCTTAAGAACGGATTCGTGCGGTATTGGGATCCTGTGGCGAAGGTGCCTTATCTTTACAATGCGGCCCAGCAGTTGTTTGTTTCTTATGAGGATGCGGAGTCTGTGGGGTTGAAGTGCGGGTATGTGCGGGATGGAAAGCTGCGGGGCGTGATGTTTTGGGATTATGAGAGCGATGGGGCGGGGACGCTGCTGGATGCGGTGGATAAGGGGCTGCGTGTGGACTCGAGTAACTCAGGGCGAACTGAACGCTGAGAATGCGTTCGGATTTGATCCAAATGGAACAGAAAGGAAGATGGGGACTCGATAGGCTACGTGTGGTCTCCCGACCATGGCTCGGGCATGATGTGTCTGTTCGGGATGGAGGAGCAATGATCCAGCCGAACGCTCTGGCGGCAATCGTCTTGCTGCTCGGAATCTCATCCACAACCGCACAACAGCCCTTGACGCCGTCAACGATCCTACGACTGGATGGGAGCAGTTTGACGTCGACGGAAGTTGACGCGACGATGACCCGACTCATGAAGGGCGCCAATGTCACGGGCGCAGGTATCGCAGTGTTTCACGACGGCAAGATCTCCTATATCAAAGCCTATGGACAGAGGGACACCGAAAAAGGACTGCCGCTTACGCCGGACACGGTGATGGCTGCAGCCTCGCTGAGCAAGGCGGCCTTTGCAACGGTGGTTATGGAATTGGTGCAGAAGGGCGTGCTCGATCTCGATAGGCCAATCCAGGGATACTTGCCGAAGCCGCTTCCCGAATATGAGAAATATGCAGACCTTCAGGGCGACGACCGGTACAAGAAACTTACTCTGCGAATTTTGTTGAGCCACACCAGCGGCTTTCCGAATTGGCGGTGGTTTGAAGACGATCACAAGCTCAAGATTCACTTTGAACCGGGCACGCGCTACGCGTACAGCGGTGAGGGGATCGTGCTTGCGCAGCTCGTGGTTGAGACTGTAACCGGGAAATCGCTGACCGTATTGATGGAGGAGGATCTATTCGGTCCTTTGGGGATGACTCGGACGAGCATGGTTTGGGAGCCGCGGTTCGAGAGCGACTTTGCCAACGGATATGACGAGCACGGGAAGTCACTTGGCCCGCAAAAACGTTCCAAACCAGGAGCTGCGGGTTCCATGCAGACCACGCTGCACGATTACGCAACGTTTTTGAGCGCTGTGATGCGATCGCAGGTGCTGGACGCAAAGACTTCGGCAGAAATGTTCAAGCCGGAAGTGAGTATCCACTCCGCGCATCAGTTTCCATCGCTGGCCCCGGAGACGACCACCGCACACGACGCGATTAAATTGAGTGCGGGATTGGGTTGGGGGCTTTATGCCTCTCCGTATGGGAATGTCTTCTTCAAAGGCGGATATGACGACGGATGGCGCCATCAGGGCCTGAGCTTCAGCAATGGCGACGGCCTGCTGATCATGACAAACAGCTCCAACGGGGATGGAATCTTCAAGCCGGTTTTCGATTCGATCCTGGGGGAAACGTCGTTTCCCTTCGAATGGTGAGGTTTCTGTCTTCGATCTGAGAGAGACCGGCGCAGGTGTGAGCGGGCGACAGTGGGAACAGGTACTAAACTATAAACATGATTCGCGTCATTCGCCCTATTCCCGTGGAACGATTGAAATTGCTTGTGTTTGATCTGGACGGCACCCTGATTGATTCGGCGCAGGACCTTTGCAACAGCGTGAATGCTACGCTGGCGGAGTTTGACCGGGCACCGCTGCCGGACGATGTAGTGGGGACCTACATTGGCGACGGGGCCCTGATGCTGGTGCGGCGGGCCTTGTTTGGGCGGGATGCGGACGAGGTGGACGAGGATTTTCTGGCACGGGCGTATGCGTTCTTCCTTGACTACTATCGTGAACACAAGCTGGATTTCACGTATGCCTATGGTGGTGTTCTGGAAGCGCTGACCGCGCTGCGCACTGCTCCTGATGGGAGAGCGCGGAGCATGTCTGTGTTGACGAACAAGCCGGTTCGGCCGGCGCAGGCGATTTGCGAGGCGCTGGGACTGGCGCCGTTTTTCCGGAATGTCTATGGCGGCAACAGCTTTGCGATGAAGAAGCCTGATCCGATGGGGCTGCGGGCGCTGATGGATGAGGCTGGCGCAGAGCCGGAGGAAACAGTGCTGATTGGAGACAGCGAAGTGGACGTGGCGACGGCGCGGAATGCGGGAACATGGGTGATTGGCTGCACGTTTGGCCTGTCGCCGCTGGGCCTGGTGGCGAACCCTCCAGACGTGCTGGTGGATGCACCGGAGGATTGGATGGCGGCGCTTGATCCTGTCGCGCGTAGCCTTCCATTGCGGTGATTTGACCGGTTGGGGGCTGCCTTTCTTGCTCGCCTTAATGTCGTCTTAAGTCTGAACATTCTAGGATTCTGTTTGAGGCGAGATCGGTCGCGTTTGGAGCCAATTGAAGGCTGGGTTCCATCGTTGCAGTGCTTTCTCGATTTAGCACAAGCCCTCTGATTTCTAGTCTGAAAACATTTCTGCAGATTGAACACAGGACTACAATTGTCTTAACTTCAACCTTTTCGCGGATTCGCGCTGTCTTATTTGTCCTGTGTTGCTTTGGAGATTCCGCTCATGCGCTCTTATGCCCTGGTACTACTGCTTTCCGTTCTCGGCCCTTTGGCGGTTTTTGCGGAGAGCCCTGCCACGACGACCCCTTCCCAGACTCCATATTTGAGTGGGACGGTGGCCGACCCCAGCGGCGCGATTGTGTCGGGGGCCGAGGTTGACCTGGTGAATACGGATGGCTCGGTGGCGGTGACCGATCACTCGGACCCGGCCGGCACATTCAAGCTGACTGCTCCGCACGCCGGCAACTACACGCTCGTGGTGTCGGAAGCTGGATTTGAAACAGTGCGCACCCCGGTGGCTATTGAGTCACCGGTGCTGGCGGGAGTTACGTCTGGCGTTGCGGCCGCCGGTTCCCTGCCGCCATCCGCCCTTGTACGCGTGGTTTTACCGATCGCGCAATTTGCCACCAACATTCAAGTGACAGCGGACAGCGGCGAAGATCTTACTTCGCCGGATGAGAATCGCGACTCTTCCGTGATGACGTCCAGCGATCTGAAAGCCCTGCCGATTTTTGACAACGATTACGCCGGCGCGATGGGTGCGTTTCTGGATCAGAACGTGGGCGATACGGGCGGCACAGGACTGATGGTGGATGGGGTGGAGGCCAACCGCGCTACGGTTTCGGCTTCGGCGGTGCAGGAGATTCGCATCAATCAGGATCCGTACTCGGCGCAGTACTACTATCCGGGGCGCGGACAGATGGAAATCATTACCAAGTCCGCCGCGGAGCACTATCACGGGCAGTTCAACTTTCTTTATCGCAACTCGGCATTGAACGCACAGAACGCGCTGGCCCCGACGAAGCCGTTTGAGCAGCGGCAGAACTACGAGGGTCATGTTACGGGGCCAATTCCGATGGCGAAGAAGAGCAGCTTTCTGGCCAGCTTCAACCGCGTGCTGTACGACCAGGATTCTGTCATCAGCGCGACGATTGAGCCGACGGCAGCAGATCCGAGCGGCGCGTTTACGGGGAACATTGCGGCTCCCCAGAGGGATACGGAGTTCAGTTTGCGTGGCGCGCACCAGTTCAGCGACCGCAACTCAGGGTATGTGCAATACAGCTATCAGGACTGGACGGGACAAAATCAGGGTGTGGGCGGGCAGGCACTTGCGACGGTTGGGTATAACAACCAGTACCGCGAGGACGACTTTGTTGCCCACATGGACACGACGCTTTCTGTGAGGATGCTGAACCAGGTTTCCTTAGTCGCTGAGCATGACTACAGTCGCAACAGCAATGTGGCTGAGGCTCCCAAGGTAAACGTTGTTGGCGATTTTGTGGGTGGCTCGGCACAGGGAGACTCGCTCGGCTCGGAATACAACGCGCGCATTTACGACATGATGACCTGGAACCGCGGGCGCAACCTGGTGAAGGCGGGCATTGGAACGCCGCATATTGACAGGCGCGCGTACGACGACCACACCAATGCACTGGGCAGCTACACCTTTGGGCCCACGCTGGCGGCTGATGGCGTAACCGTGCTGCAGACGGCGCTGCAGAATTATGAAGCCAATTTGCCTTCGGGATTCTCGCAGAACACCGGCGACACGCATTTTGTGTACCACCAGCAGGAAGTGGGCGGCTTCTTACAGGATCAGTTCAAGTGGAGCAAGAACTTTGCCATCACACCGGGGCTTCGCTACGACTGGCAGAATTTTCTGGCGAATCGGCGGCTCGGATTTTCGCCGCGCGTCTCGTTCGCATGGGTTCTGGATGAGGAAAGCAAGACGGTGGTGCGCGGGGGCGGCGGCATTTATTACGACCGCGTCGGTGGGGGACCGCTGCTGGATCTGACTCGATACCAGACGGCGCGGCGCCATGCTGTCACACTCTCGCAGAACCCCGCCGATGCACCTGTCGGCTGCTTTACTGACATCCCCGACCTTCCCACCTGCGCCGCTCTTCAGCCGCCATCCGTTGTCCAGCTTGCACCGAACGCGAAGCTGCCGTACCAGATTCAGTACGGCGTCTCGATTGAGCGACAGTTGGGCGAAAAGGCAACGGGCGTGATCAGTGTTTATTCCGCGCGGGGGATTGATAGTTTTCGCAGCGTGGACGTAAACGCGCCTACACCGGAATCGGGGTACACAGAACGGCCGAATCCGGAGTTTGGCAGGATCCGCCAGATGCAGCCTGCGGGATTCTGGGAAGGCAACGGACTGGATATTTCGTACCGCGGCAAGCTGAACAAATACTTCACAGGCTTTGGGCGGTATACCTGGTCTCATTTTGAGTCGGACACAGGCGGGATTGGGTGGTTTCCGCAAAATCAATACGATCCAAATGACGAATGGTCGAACGCGGGATTCGATCAGCGCCAGCGCCTGGGGATGTATGCGATGTTCCAACCGGAGAGCGTGTTCAACCTGTCAGCCGGGATCTTTGCCAACACGGGAACGCCCTGGACGGAAGTGACAGGCACGGATGCCTATGGCGACGACCTGTTCAACACGCGGCCGGAAGGTGTGGGCCGGAATACGGAGACAAATCCGGGATATGTGGACCTGGATCTGCGCTGGGGACACGACTTTGCCATTACCGCGAACAAGGATGAGGAAGCGCCCCGGCTGGGATTTTCAGCAGGCGCGTTCAACGTGCTGAACCACGTGAACGGCGGCGGCATTGATCAAGTGGAAACGTCGCCGCAATTCGGGCAGATTACGTCGGCGGCGCCACCGCGGCGCCTTCAGATGGGCATGCGCTTCGAGTTTTAGTTTCCGGGAACTATTCGCCGCCGGTCCGCGTATTTGGGGGAGAGGCGCACATGAATCTGAAGCGAATGCTTGCCATCACCCTGCTTGGCGCTGCTTTTGCGGCGGCTTCCGTTCCTGCCCATGCCGATTCCGATGACGTGCACTTTTTTGACGATATTCGGATCGATGCCAACGCGCCTGCCCATGACGCTGTCTGCTTTTTTTGCAGCGTGGATGCCGAGGGCGAGGTGAACGGCGACATTGTTGTCTTCTTCGGAGACGTCCACATTGCCGGCCATGCCAACCACGACGTGGTGAACTTTTTTGGTGAGGTTACGGCTGACGATAATGCGCAGATCGGCAATGACCTGGTGAGCTTCTTCGGAATTGTGAATTTGAAGAAAAATGTCGTTGTGGGCCGGGACATGGTTTCGATGCTGGGAGCTGTCGACTCCGATTCGTCCGTCAGTTTTGGCCACGACCATGTTGAATTTCCGTTCTGGAACGCGCTGTTTCCCTTCGTGATTATTTTTGGGATCGTGGCCCTGATTGTGCGCCAGGTGCGGGAGAGCCGCTGGCGCCGGTACATGATGCAGTACCCTCCTCCGCCATTTCCGCCGTATCCGCCGACGCAGTAGAATTCGGAAGTTCTTAGTTCTTAGTTCACAGTTCAGACACCCTGGTTCTTTGGGGCTCGAAATATCCGGAGCGGTGTTTTATTTTTGAACATGTTCATTTTTATCTTGACCTGGGACGAAACTGGGTTTATCTTTGTTTTTGAACACGTTCAACTTCGTGTTCAGGAGGAAACCCAATGTTTGTCGCAGCCTGTTATCTCAGTTACCTTGCAATCAGTATTGCGCTCACTGTCTGGGTGGCGCGAACCCTGCATCGGAGTGGACGAGTGTTTTTGCTCGATGCTTTCCGCGGGAACGCAGAACTGACCGATTCGGTTAATCAACTTCTGGGGGTTGGGTTCTATCTGATCAACGTTGGATATATCGCGCTGGCATTGAAGACCACTGATCCTTTGACGAACTTTCGCGAGGTCATCGAATTGGAAAGTTCCAAGATCGGCGTGGTTCTGCTGATTCTGGGGGGAATGCACTTCTTCAACATGTTCGTGCTGGCGAGAATGCGGCGGCGAACCACGAGGGAATTGGCGGCTTAAGGTATCCCACAGCTAACCGAATTACGAGGAGGTAAAAATGTACGCGACAACTTATTACGCAACATATCTTGGGATCTGCGCTGTGCTGATTTTCTGGCTCGGACGGGTTCTTCATCGGGCCGGTGGAGTGCTTCTGGAAGAATCGTTCCAAGGCAAACCTGCGCTGGTGAGAGCTGTGGGCCAGTTGCTCGATATCGGTTTCTACCTGATGAGCATTGGCTATGTAACTGCTTGGGCGGCTGCCTTCTGGCAAATGGACACATATGGACAGGTGGCTCAAGCAGTAAGCGGAAAAGTTGGCGGCCTTCTGCTGATGCTGGGGTTTGTGCACCTGTTCAACCTGTTGCTGCTGGCACTGTTTCGACGCAAACCGGCGGCGACTCTCGCGCCGGCGGTTTCGTGACGGCCATGGCGCGGAAAGCCACTCCCAAATCTGAGGCCACACGTGCACGCATTCTTGAGTCGGCGTTGCGCGTGTTTCGCGAGCGCGGGTTTCAAACTGCAACCATGCGCGAGATAGCCACGGAAGCCGGCGTAGCGCTGGGGGCTGCCTATTACTATTTCGAATCGAAGGATGCGATCGTGATGGCGTTTTATGAGCAGGCTCAACAACAGATGGAGCCGGAACTGGAGCGGATTCTCGATTCCCGTAAGACGCTGGAGACGCGTCTGCGCGGCCTTATTGGGTACAAGTGGGAATATTTCCTGCCCAATCGGGCGCTGATGGGAGCATTGTCCGCGCATGTCGATCCGAGCCACCCGCTGTCGCCCTTCAGCGCAGCTACTGCGCATATCCGCGACCGCGATGTTGCGTTCTTCAGGCGCGCGGTAAGCGACTCCGGCGTGCATCTGCCGCCTTCGATCCTGCCCTATCTGCCGCGGCTGTTGTGGCTTTATCAGATGGGCGTTATGCTTTACTGGGTTTATGACCGCTCTGCCAAACAGGCACGCACAGAGCTGCTATTTGAAAAGACTCTGGGCATGATGTTGCTTATGCTCAAGCTGGGCAGCATTCCTTTGCTCAGGCCTCTTTACAGGCCTGCCGGCGAATTGCTTAAAGCCATTTACGAGGAAAGTTGACGATGACCGAAAGCCCGCTACGCATCGTGATTCCCGGCGGCAGCGGACAGGTGGGACAGGTGTTGGCGCGGCACTTTCAGCGGCGCGGCGATCATGTCACGGTGTTGACACGTGCCCCCTATACCGCGGAATGGCAGACGGTGCATTGGGACGGTGAGCATGAGGGTCCCTGGATTGAGTCGCTGGAAGGCGCGGATGTTTGCATTAACCTGGCCGGACGCAGCGTAAATTGCCGTTACCATGCTGAGAACCGCCGCGCCATTTACGACTCGCGCATTGGGACGACACGTTTGCTGGGCCGGGTGTTCGGTACGTTGGCCGATCCTCCACGAGTGTGGCTTAACGCCTCGACGGCGACGATTTATCGTCATGCGCTGGACCGGGAAATGGATGAGGCCACCGGCGAACTGGGCGGGAATGAGTTGGTGGGGAGGACGCGGCGCGCGCCGGACACGTGGAACTTTTCAATCGGAGTGGCGAAGGATTGGGAGGCCGCGTTTTTTGAGGCGTACACGCCGCGGACCAGAAAGGTGGCCATGCGCAGCGCTATTACGATGAGTCCGACTCCGGAAAACGCCTTCGGTGTGCTGTCAAACCTGGTGCGGATGGGACTTGGTGGGACGCAGGGCAATGGGCGTCAGTTTGTTTCGTGGGTTCATGAAGACGATTTTGCGCGCGCTGTTGAGTTCCTGATTGAACACGAAGAGTTGGAGGGCGCGGTGAATATCGCCTCGCCTAATCCCCTGCCCAACCGTGAATTTCTGGCGGAGTTGCGGGATGCGTGGGACCGGCCAAATGGACTGCCTGCGCCTTCCCTGCTGATTGAGGTTGCTGCGTTCTTTCTTCGCACGGAATCGGAGTTGGTGCTGAAGAGCCGTCGCGTTGTGCCGGGTCGACTGCTCGATGCGGGGTTTCGATTTGAGTTTCCTGAGTGGGCGGAAGCGGCGGAGGATTTGGTGCGGCGGTGGAGGAGCAGGGATTAGGGAACAGGGAACAGAAAAAGTTACCCTTTGCGACGGCCAATATTAGAAGTAACCGAATCTTCTGGTCCCAGTTCCCTGCCCCCTATTCCCTGTCTTCTCTTACTTTGGAGTGATCTCTGTGACTGGAAGGTCCCAGTGGCCGAGCAGGATTTCGAAGCGGCGCTGTTCTTCTTGTTTGTATGTGGCCTGGTCCGGGTATAGCTCTTTGATGAAGGCTTCTTCGTCGGGATTGGATGTGGTCGCAAGGGCTGAGTTCTTGTACTTAATCGTCACGCGATAGTCCCATCGGCCGTCTTCCGTGGTGTGGTATGCCGGAGAGTCGATTTTGAGTGAGAGGATGCGGCCCGTGGATTGGATCTTCTTGAGCAAGGGGTAGTGATTCTTGAGGAAGAGCTGGAGGAATTCCTGCTGATGGCCCCACTGGCATTTGTAGTAGTACTCGATGGTGTAGGGCTGGTCGGCGCTGGTTTGCGGCGGCGCACCCTGCGCCAACAGGGGAGTTGCAAGGGAAGCGGCAAAGACGACGGTGAGAACGACAAGAATGATCCTGCGCATAAAGCCTCCATGGATACGATGGTAGCCATTGTAGCCTGAAGACTCTACGCTCTCCCTGGGGGAGGGATTTCGTGTGCGTTGGCTCTAGTTTCCGGACTATGCGATTTGAAGATTATTCCCGAACCAATGCGGACGTGGACGTCCGCACTACAGCCGGTCTGGAGGCCGGCGCTACCTTCCGGCCGTTACACGATGATGCGGTTTCACTACTAGCAATGCGCGTAGGTTTCGAGTGCGACCTTGCTTGGGATGGTGAGCGTGGAGCCGTTGAAGGCGACCAGTTGCCGGCTCTTGAAGATGCTCAGCGTGCGGGTTACTGTTTCGCGCGAGGCGCCGATGAACTCACCAATCTCTTCATGCGTGAGAGAAAACCGAAACTTGGTGCCGTTCTCGGTGGTTTGTCCGCGCTCGCTCCACTCGAGCAGCAGGCGGGCAAGCTTTTCGGGAGCCGATGAGGCGAGGCCGACGGTGCGGAGTTGCTCGCAGGCGTGGCTGTATTCGCGGCTGAGCTCTTCGGTGACCGCCAGATACGCATCGGGATGGCGAGTGAGGAAGTTGAGGAAGTCGCGGCGCGAGACGGGGGCAATCTTAGATGGGTAGAGGATCTCCGCGGTCATTTCACAGGGCTTGCCACAGAGGGCTGAAACGAGGCCGAGGATCTCGCCCTTGCGACAGATGCGTGTGGTCAGCCTGCGGCCATCGCTCGAGTTCATGGAGAGCTTTACTTCGCCGTCGATGATTAGGTAGACACCGGGCGCCGTGTCGCGCTCGGAATAGAGGATCCTTCCGGGTTGATAGTTGCTTACGAGCGCCATCGATGATAGGTCGCGCAACGCCTCGGGCGAAAGCTTGTTGAAGAAATCACCAGAAAGCTGAACCTGGCTACCAAAACTGCTGACTGCGTTCTGCGTGGTGTGCATGTCAAAGCTCCTCGTCATCGGGGTTGGCGCCGGTTTGCGCTATCTGTTCGGCAAGAAATTGGGTCCACGGTGTGCCAGTAACTACTTCGGCCTTGGTCTGGGAATAGATCTCCCGAAGAGTCCTGGTGCCTTCGGCATCCGCATAAGTCACGCTGCTCAAGTTGAGAAGCAATTTCCTTGAAGACAGACGAAGGGCCTCTTCCACCCAGAAGCGATTGAGTTCAGCAGCCCAGGGCCCTGCGACTCGCCCCTCGAGCTTCAGCTCCACCGCGTTCTCGTCTTCTTCAACTGTGATTCGTAACGTCATGCCCCTACTAATGCAGGTGGTGTGCCAAAGATCACACGACGCGAAGAAGATTCTGTATCTATTGCAAATAAATGGTTTATCTTGTGGAAAATATGAGAACAGCGGAAATGATGAGGACAAAGTGACGAAGGTGACGACGACGAAATATCGTCACTGCGACTTCATATAGTCACTTCGTTCGATGCCGAGCTTCTTCATCTTCGAATTTAACGTAGTGCGTTTCAGGGCCAGGCGGGCAGCCGCGCCCTCGGGTCCGCCGATTTGTCCTCTTGCTTCGCGCAGGACCTTTAATATGTGTTCCCGTTCAGCCGCCTGAAAGGTGGGACTCTGCGAGAACTCAGCCTCATCTTCGGAATCGTCTGACTGGGTTTCCAGCTCGGCAAGCGGAACATAGAGCACTGGACCGCGGGTGAGAATGACAGCGCGTTCGAGAAAGTTTTCGAGCTCGCGGATGTTGCCGGGCCACTGCCAGTGAATGAGCGCCTGCATGGTTTCATCGGGAATGGATTCGATGGTCTTGCCCATGCGACGGCTGTGCGTAGCTACAAAATGCCGCACCAGGACAGGAATATCGCTTGTGCGTTCACGAAGCGGCGGGGAAAACACCGGAAAGACTTTGAGCCTGTAATAGAGGTCGCTGCGGAATTCCTTGTCAGCTACCATTTTGGCGAGGTCTCGATTGGTTGCGGCGATAAGACGGATATCGACCGATATGGGACGAGTGCCGCCGAGGCGCTCGATCTCGCGCTCCTGGAGGGCGCGCAGTAGCTTGGGTTGCAGGTCGAGCGGCATTTCGCCGATCTCGTCCAGAAAAAGTGTTCCCTCGTGGGCCAACTCAAGGCGCCCGATCTTCCGTGCAATTGCCCCGGTGAATGCGCCTTTCTCGTGACCGAATAGTTCGCTTTCGATGAGGCCCGCGGGAATGGCGGCGCAGTTGAGCTTGATGAAAGTGCGCTCTTTGCGCGGACTTAGACGGTGGATGGCGCGTGCGAGGAGTTCTTTGCCGGTTCCGGTTTCGCCCTGAATCAAGACCGTTGCATTGGTTGGCGCCACGGTTTCGATTTCCTTGAGAACCTTGCGGAGCCCTTTGCTTTCGCCGACGATATCTTCGTATCGGTTCTCGAGGTTGATCTCAGCTTCAAGATACTGCTTTTCTTGGTTAAGGCGGTCACGCATCTCAGCGATCTGGCGCATGGCAACGGCATTGCTGACAGCGAGGGCTACCTGCACTGCCAATTGCGAGAGCATTTCGGATTCGCGATGGGTGAACGCGCTTTCGAGACGGCTTGCAGTCGCGAGAACGCCGATGACTTCGCCTCGATGGATGAGGGGAACCCAACAGGCAGACTGCATACCCAGCGAAGTAAGATGAGCGACACTCTCGACCGGATAGTGGATATCTTTCAATTTCTCAACGATCACAGGCTCCCGAGTGCTGAAGGCCTCGCCGGCCGGGGAGCCCCCGATGGGAAGGCGCACGGCACCGCGGCGAGAACCTCTCTCGTCCTGTCCGAGAAACTGCACACGCAAGTCGCCGGAGGACGGTTCAAGCAGGGCCAGCGTGGCGGCGTCATGCGGAATGACTTCGCCGATGCTGGCGGAGATTGCTCCCAGGAGCTTGGTTACGTCCATGTTGGCCAGCAGTGCAGAGCTTAGTTGGAGCATGACGGCTTCTTCAGCCCGCTTGCGGTCGGTGAAATCGCGCGTAACTTTGGCGTAACCTGTGACTTCGCCCAGATCGTTGCGGATGGCGCTCAGGATGCTGTCTGCCCAGAAGCGGGAACCGTCTTTGCGCACGCGCCAGCCTTCGTCCTCAATGCGCCCCCGCTCGGCGGCCAGGCGCAGCATCTCCGCAGGTCTTCCCCGGTCAGAGTCCTCCTGGGTAAAGAAGCGCGAAAGATGCGAGCCCACGATCTCATCGGCTGTATAGCCTTTGATCCGCTCTGCACCGGGGTTCCACGTCATCACATGGCCGTCGCGGTCGAGGTGGTAGATGGCGTAGTCGCGAACACTCTCAACAATCGACC
>Ga0302278_10003519_pt1 | contig 16994 bp, 11 predicted proteins | sample III_Bog_N3_2_FD_194543 | JGI IMG/M metagenome (GOLD analysis project Ga0302278, IMG submission 194543) | Peat permafrost microbial communities from Stordalen Mire near Abisko, Sweden - III_Bog_N3_2 | ecosystem: Environmental > Terrestrial > Soil > Wetlands > Peat | place: Sweden: Abisko...
TGGCCGCGGCGGGGGAGGAGGCGGAGGCGGCGGCGGTGGTGGCGGAGGAGGCCGGGGCGGCGGACGCGGCGGAGGTGGTCGTGGTCAGAACAATAACCGTCGCGGACCTTATAACGGCCAGTACGCGAACTTCGGCAACCGACGACGCACGCAGTCGCAATACACCGGGTCGCTGTCTCTCACCGACAGGAATTCCGTGCTGAACGCAGCGCCCTTTTCACTCAATGGCTTGCCTTCGCAGAAGCCCTATTCGTCCACGAATAACGGAACAGCCACAGTCGGCGGCCCGATGATTATCCCGCACATTGTGAACTGGCAGAAAGCCAGCTTCAACATCAGCTTGCAGGGATCGCTGAATCGCAATGGCTCGAATCTGCTGGGCGCTGTGCCCACGCCCGCGGAGCGGGCGGGCGACTTCTCCGGTATCGCCAACACCATATACGATCCGGGCACCAACGCGCCGTTTCCCGGCAACGTGATTCCCGCCTCCCGGATCGATCCGGCATCGGCCGGATTGCTGCAGTATTTTCCCCAGCCTCTTTATACCGGCGTGGTCCAGAACTACCGTCTGATCAGCACGGTTCCGAGCACTTCCGAGAGCGTCGGCGTGCGGCTCAGTGCGCCCGTCAACAACAAGGACCGCACCAACTTCAACATTCAGTATCAGAACCGCGATTCCAAATCGCGCGGCCTGTTCGGTTTCACCGATACGAGTTCGGGCTATGGCATCAGCGCCGCGGCCGGCTGGAGCCACAGCTTCGCTCCGCGCTTCAATAACACGGCGAACTTCACGTTCAGCCGCAATATCACAAAGAGCACTCCGTTTTTCGCCTACACCGACAATATTTCGGGGCAGCTGGGTATCGCGGGAACCGAGCAGGACCCCATCAACTACGGTCCCCCGAGCCTCTCGTTCACGAATTTCGCCGGGCTCAGCGACAGCGCCGCCTCGCTAAACCGCAACCAGACAGGCAATTTCACCGATAACGTCACTTATGTCATCCGCCGCAAGCACAACCTCACCTTCGGGTTTCTCTACCGGCGCCTGCAGCAAAACAGCCTGAATTACGCGAATTCGCGCGGTTCTTTCAGCTTCAGCGGCCTGCTCACGAGCGAACTGAATGCGAACGGACAACCGGTCACCGGTACCGGGTTCGACTTCGCCGATTATCTGCTGGGCTATCCACAATCGAGTTCACTGCGTTTCGGCAGCGCCAATAACTACTTCCGCGGCTGGTCGACAGCGGGCTACGCGCAGGACGACATGCGCCTGCTGCCCGGACTGACTGTGAACGTCGGCGTTCGCTACGAGTACTTCGCCCCGTATACGGAACTCTACAATCACATCGCGAATCTGGACGTAAGCCCAGGCTTTACCGCCGTCTCCGTAGTGACGCCCGGGGAAAGCGGACCGTATTCGGGATCTCTGCCGACCAGTCTGGTGCGTCCTACCAAGGATGCCTTCTCGCCGCGCGTGGGAGTCGCTTACCGGCCTTATCCCCGGAAGAGTCTCATTTTCCGCACGGGGTACAGCATCTTCTACAGCGGATCGCCTTATGGCTCGATCATCGCCAGCATGGCGTCGCAGCCGCCTTTCGCGAAAACGGCGTCGCTTACAACCAGTGTTGCCGATCCGCTTACCATTCAGGATGGTTTTGCGGCTCAACCGTCCCAGACAGTGACGAACACCTTTGCGGTGAACCCGAATTACCGGCTCTCATACGCGCAGACCTGGAACTTCACCGTTCAGAACACACTGCCGCACGGACTGGTGGTCGAAACGGAATACATCGGAACGAAGGGGACGAATCTGGCCATCAACGAGCAGCCGAACCGCACGCCCGCGGGATCCTCCGTTGAGACCGGCGCCCTGCAGATTGCCAACGCCACGGCGTTCAATTATCTGACGTATGGCGCCAATTCGATCTTCAATGCCGGGCAGGTGCGCCTCACGAGGCGGTTCACGCGGGGCATTTCGTCGACGATTCTGTACACCTTTTCGAAGTCGATTGACGACGCGTCGAGCTTCAACGGAACCGGCGGAACAGTCGTGCAGTACATCAACAATCTCGGACTGGAACGGGGGCTTTCCACCTTCGATCAGCGCCATAACCTGCAGGCAACGTTCCTCTTCTCATCGCCGGTGGGCGTCCACGGCATGATGCGCAACGGCGGCTGGAAAACCGCGGCGCTCGCCGGCTGGACCCTGAGCGGAAACGCGTCGGCTGTGACGGGCACGCCGCTCACCGCTTACGTTTCGGGTAACCTGGCAAATACGGGCGGACTTGCCACGTCGGGCAACATCCGCGCGCAGGCGACCGGCCTTCCGATCGATGGCGGAACGAATGGCTACTTCAACCCCGCCGCATTTACCATACCTCCGGCGGGCCAGTTTGGCGATGCGGGGCGCGACACGATCCCCGGGTTGTTCCAGGTGGCTTTGAATTCGTCGCTGAACCGCGCGTTCCGCTTTGGTGAGTCCCGCCGTCAGCTTCAGTTGCGCATCAGCGCCACTAACGTTCTGAATCACGTGACCATCACGGGCATCGGAACCACCGTCAATTCGTCAACTTACGGAGTGCCCACGTCCGCATCCGCCACGAGAAGCGTTACGCTGCTACTGAGGTTCAATTTCTGATGAAGCGTTTTCTCATTGTTCTGCTCGCCGCACTGCCGCTCGGCGCGCAGACCACTCCGACCTTCACCACCAACAGCAACCTGGTCATCGTGGATGTCACGGTCAAGGACAAATCCGGCAAGGCCATCGAAGGCCTCGGCAAAGACGATTTCACCGTGCTCGAAGACGGCAAACCCCAGAAGGTCCAGGTTTTCGAATTCCAGCACCTCACCATGGAGAGCGAGCCGGCCCCTGCGCTGACGCTGGACGATCAGCTCAAGCTCCCCGAGGATCCCAAGACCACCATCACGTCTTCGACGCCGGGCCAGATTCAGTATCACGACAAGCGGCTGCTCGTCTTTTTCTTCGATTTCTCTTCCATGGGAATTCCGGAACAATTGCGCGCTCAGGACGCTTCGTTCGACTATCTGAAGAAGCACATCACGAAAGACGATTTGGTCGCCGTTCTGATGTTCACGGGCACCGGCACGCCGCTGGTGCTGACCGATTTCACAGGTGACCGCGATGTTCTGGACACGGTGCTCAAGGGTCTTCCGATCGGCGAAGCCAGCGACCTCGCGGGGCTTGCCGATACGGGCGACGATAACGGAGAAGACACCGGCGCCGCCTTCGTGGCCGACGAAACCGAATTCAACATCTTCAATACCGACCAGAAGCTCGCGGCCATCGAGCTTGCCGCGAAAATGCTGGCGACCTTCCCGGAAAAGAAGGCGCTCGTCTATTTTTCGGCCGGTGTGAGCAAGACCGGTGTCGACAATCAGGCCCAGCTGGAAGCCTCGATCAACGCTGCCGTGAAGGCCAACCTGGCGATTTACCCGATTGACACGCGCGGCCTGATGGCGGACCCTCCCGGCGGCGGAGCCAGTAAGGCTGCGTCGCGCGGTACCGGAATCTACAACGGCTCGGCCTACAACTCTCAGCGGGCCGGCATCAACGATTCCCAGGAAACTCTCTACACCCTCGCCGAGGAGACCGGCGGGAAGGCGTTTCTCGACAGCAACGACATAGAAGCCGGCATCACCCAGGCGCAGGAAGGCATGGGCAGCTACTATCTGCTCGGCTATTACAGTACGAACAATGCGAAGGACGGAAAGTACCGGCGCATCTCGGTGAAAATGAACAGCAAACTGGCCGGCGTGAAGCTGGAGCATCGCCAGGGCTACTACGCCGATAAAGTCTGGGGCAAACTGAATTCGCAGGACAAGGATCAGCAGCTCAAAGAGGCGCTGGCCGCAGGCGACCCCGCGACCGACATCCCGATTGCGCTTCAGGTGGATTATTTCCGCGTCTCGCCCACCGCCTATTTTGTGCCGGTTTCGATCAAGATCCCCGGCTCGGTGATTGCGCTGGCTGCGAAGGGCGGCGCCAGCGTCACACAACTCGATTTTCTGGGCCAGATTCAGGATGAGCGCAAGGCCACGGCGGGTAATGTGCGCGATTTCATCAAGATCCAGCTCGATCAGGACAAAGCCGTGACGGCGGGCCGGCGCAGCTTTCAGTACGACGCCGGCTTTACGCTTGAGCCAGGCAAGTACCACATGAAATTCGTGGTGCGGGAGAACATTACCGGCAAGATGGGCACATTCGAAACGAAGTTCACGGTGCCCGATCTGAGCGCCGACACTTCCGGCCTGAAACTGAGTACCGTGATCTGGAGCAGCCAGCGTGAGAAGGTTGCGGCGGCTGTCGGGTCGGCGGAAAAGATCACCAGGAAGGACATGACGGCGAATCCGCTGATCGTGGGCGACGAAAAGGTGATCCCGAATATCACGAAGCTGTTCCGCCGCAGTCAGACGCTTTACGTCAACTTCGACGTTTACGATGCCCGGCCGGATCCGTCGGATGGCAAAGCGCGGCGCGTCAAAGTCAGCATGAGCCTCTTCAACAAGAAGGGCGCGAAGGCGTTCGAAGTCGGGCCGCTCGACGAAACCCGGCTGGCCGATTCGCGGCCGGAAGCGGTCCCGGTGCAATTCCAGGTACCCTTGAAAGACCTCGCGCCGGGGCAGTATCAGTGCCAGATTAATGTGGTGGATGAAGTGGGGCGTAAGTTCGCCTTCCCCCGCGCCCCCCTCGTGATCCAGTAAGGAACGCCGCAGGCCCACAATGGGGCACTCTGTCACATTCGCGTGTCACAGTGGAACCGCTTCGTCGGTAAGCACCGTCTAAGTTATTTGTTTTGTTAAATGTGAACTGGAATGGCGCGTGCTGTTCAGAGAGTGCTCTTTATATGCCCCGGGTCCTAATATTCTTAATCGGGCTGTTGATCTGCTGCGCGGCGCAGGCCGTGACGCTGCAGCAGCTATCCCTGGACCAGATGACGCAAAGCGCTACCGCAATTGTTCGCGCGCGAGTCACTGCATCCTCCGCAAGTTACACTGGCACAACCATTTATACACATTATTCGCTACAGGTTACGGAATCCTGGAAAGGCTTTACCCCGGCGGAAGTCATGGTTCCTGGCGGGACCGCGAGCGGGAGGCGTCAATCGTTCCCCGGCGTTCCCCAGTTGGCGGTCGGCACGGAATACCTGCTGTTCGTCTGGACTTCGTCCACGACGGGAATCACCCATCTGCTCGGCATGTCTCAGGGTGTTTTCAATCTGAGCCGGCAACCGGATGGTTCGACTTTGGCGACGCGCCCGCTGGTGGGCGAGATGATGCTGGATGCGACGGGTCGAAAGGTCACCGACCAGGCTATCCAGATGCCGCTCACGACCCTGAAAAGCCGCGTCAGCCGTACCCTGACGGCGGGAGCGGTCAAATGAGGCGCTGGCGTTTGCTGCTGGTGCTGGCCGCGATCTCCGCTCCGGCACCCGCCTATTACCATTTCGTGCATTATCTGAACGGCGTCAACGTCCGGGACAAATTTGATCTGACCGCGCTGCCGAACAGTACGGTTACGTTTTTCGTTTCCGAGGCTGGTCCGACAACCTTCAACCAGACCGATACGTTCAATTCCGTTCTGAGCCAGATCCAGCAGGCGGCGCAGGTATGGAACGGCGTGAGTTCGTCCGCCATCCGCGTCGCTTTCGGGGGGCTCGAGAACGTTTCGACACCGCAGAATACGCCCGCGGCCGATGTGGTGTTCGAAGATCTTCCCCCTGGGATCTACGGTTATGGTGGCCCCACGACGACACTTAGTCCGGTAACGCCCGCCAACGGCACAGCGTTCATTCCGATTACGCGTTCGACCGTTTATCTGAACCGAAACCTGACGATTCTGCCGCCCACGAGTGCGGGTCCCAGTTACACGTCGTCGTTTTTCATGACCGTGATGCATGAAATGGGCCACGCGCTTGGTCTACAGCACACGTTCACGTCGGCGACGATGTCGCAGGCCACCACGCAGGCCACTACAGTGAGCCACCCGCTCGATGCCGACGATATCGCTGGACTCTCCGTTCTCTATCCCGCCGCGTCGTTTTCCCAGTTCGGGACCATCACGGGCCAGGTCACCAGCGGCGGTAAAGGGCTTCACCTGAGCTCGGTAGTTGCGATTCATCCCGGCTGGGGTGCGGTCAGCGCGCTGACGAATCCCGACGGGACCTTTCAGATTCAGGGCGTTCCACCAGGCCAGTACTTCGTCTATGCGCATACGCTGCCGCCGGATGCCAACATTCTGGGACCGTGGAGCGACGTGGCCGGGAGCGTGGTTGTGCCCGCCTCGGGGCCCACGACCGCCGCGTTCTATGCAACAGGCGCGGCGAATCCCGCTGCGATTTCGGTGCAGGCGGGTCAGACGAATTCCGGGATTAACATCTCGCCGGCAAGCCGGTCGTCAGTTGAAATCTACGACGTGGAAGTTCTGGGGTATTTCACGTACAACAACACCAGCTACGCCCTGTACCCCGCGTATCTGGATATGCAGGCAAATTACGCCGGCGTCAATGCCTGCGCCAACGGTTGTGTCAGCCCCGCATGGAATTCGGGCGTAAACGTTCAGGTTTTGGGCGATTCGGCGTATGTTTACGGAACCAGTCCGGTAACGGGCACGGATTACCTGACCATCGATATTGCATATAATCTCGGGGCCAATCCCGGACCGCAGCATCTGATCTTCACCAACAAAGACTACATGTATGTGGCACCCGCCAGCATCAATCTGACGCAGGCGCTGCCGCCCACCGTTGCATCGGCCACGCCGAATGGAGACGGCACAATCACAGTGACCGGCTCCAACTGGGCATCGGACAGCCTGATCTACTTCGACGGGCTTCCCACCACGATCTCGTCGCTCGATCCGAAGAACGGCATTGCGGTGGTCGTTCCGCCGCCCGGCCCGTCGGGTCAGACTTCGGTCGTCTCCGTTTACAACAGCGACAGCCAGAATTCTCAGTTCTTCCAGCTCAGCGCTCCCGTCACTTATTCGTATCCGAATGCGGGAACGCCTTCGGTTACGTCGATCAGTCCGGCATCGCTGCCGGCTGGAGCCGAGTCGATGATCGACATCACCGGATCGAGCTTTAATTTTGTTGCGGGCCAGGTAACGGTTGGATTCGGGACCAGCGACATCGTGGTGCAGCGGGTTTTCGTTCTGTCGCCGACGCATCTGCAGGTTGACGTGGCGGTTTCTCCGAACGCGGCGCTGTCAAACCCCGATGTGAGCGTCATGTCGGGATTTCAACTCGCGACCGCCCCGGCCGGCTTCCAGATCACGGCCCCGGTGACCGGTCTGCCAGCGGTAGTTCCCATCCTGACTAATGCGATATCCGGCCTGACCGGAGCTTATCCCGGTGCTCTTGTGAGTATTTACGGAACCAACCTGGCGGCGCCAAAAGGCCCGACGGTTGTAACGATCGGCGGGCAGTCCGCTCCCGTTCTTTACGCTTCCGCTTCGCAGGTGAACCTGCAGATTCCCACCGGCCTGACTCCGGGTCCGGCTGTTCTCAATCTGAACAACAGCGTGACGAACGCTTATCCGGTGGTCGTTTCCATCGACACGTTGCCGGCGACCATCGGCGCAGTCCAGAACAACGCGGGCGGCTACATCAGTCAGACGAGTCCGGCGCATCAGGGCGACTATCTGATCGTCAGTCTCAACAACTTCGCTCCTTCCGGCGCGTCAATTGTGAACGGGCAGGTTCAGGTGGGCGTGGGTGGCGTGATGCACAGCGTCAATCAGGTTTCCTTCCCGGTGACAGGCCTGTATCAGGTTGGATTCTGGCTGAACGCCAATGAGCAGGTGGGGGCCTCACAGCCGCTGATCGTTTACCTGAACGGACGCAGCAGCTATCCCGCGACACTCCCGGTTGCAACGCCAGGCGGATCTTTTACTCAGACCGGTACGCAGACCGGAAACTGACACAGCTGGTATATAATCCCGCTGTCATGCAATCTCTTCGCAGAGGGTTTCTCCGGCGGCTCGCGGGCATCTCCGGCGTAACCGCCGCAGCCGCGTCCGCGCAGCGTCCCGGAACCGGTCAACAGCCGGCGGCGGCGGATCCCACGCTGCTGCCGCGTTATGCCCGCACTCAGAGTTATAAGTCGCTGAAGCAATCGAGCTACGACCGGACAGGCGGGAATTCCGACCGCTGGCCCATCACGCCGGGCGCAACCCAGGAACTGTTCCGCTCTGACGGGCCAGGCGTTGTGACTCACATCTGGTTCACGATCTCCGCGCAAAGCGCCAACCATCTGAAAGAGATCGTCATACGCGCCTACTGGGACGGCAATTCGAAACCGAGCGTGGAAGTGCCTGTCGGCGATCTGTTCGGACTGAATCTCGGCCAGTACGTGATCTATCAATCCGCCTACCTGAACTGCTCTTCGATCAAGGCGCTGAACTGTTATTTCGCGATGCCGTTCCAACGGTCCGCGCTGATCACCGCGACGAATGAAGGTAAGCAGCCGGTCGGATCTTTCTATTCGAATATCGATTATCAGCTCGTGCCGGCTCTTCCCGACGACATCGTTTACTTTCATGCGCAGTACCGGCAACAGACTCCCAACCAGGCAGTGAAGTTCGCGCCCGGCGAAAAAGAGTTGAACACCGACGGTAAGAACAACTACGTCTTCGCCGAGACGCGGGGACGCGGACATCTGATGGGCATCACGCTCGGAGTGCTTCAGAACGGCGGCAACTGGTTCGGCGAAGGCGACGACATGATCTTCATCGACGACGAATCGAAACCCGCCATCACAGGCACCGGCACCGAGGACTACATCAACGGAGCGTGGGATTTCGGCGGGCGCGACGGCGCCGTCCCGTTTGCGCACCTCTATAACGGCGCGCAGTACATTCAATCCGCCGAGCATGGCGGAGGCCGGTATCTGCTGTATCGCTGGCATGGCGACAATCCCGTCACCTTCGAGCGCTACCTGAAACACACGATCGAACACGGGCATGCTGACGACCGGGCCGACAACTTCTATTCGGTCTGTTACTGGTACCAGACCCAGCCGTTTACCGATTTTCCGCCGCTGCCCGCCGTTGCCGACCGAATCCCGGTCCTGAAAAGCTAGAATCGGACGAGGTCAGGCGGCCCGCGGCTGGCCCTTCTTGAGCGTCCCGAAGCTCTGCGAGACGCTGTTCATCTGGTGGGCTATTTCCTGTGTAGCCTTCACCTGATCTTCGACCGCCAGCGCTATCGAGGCCACATGCCGGTTCAGATTCCCGATCGATTCGTTGATGGCCATGATTGCGGTTTCGACGCTTCCCGAAACCGACGCCATGGTCTGCACCTGTTCCGCAATCGATCCCGTCGCTTTCGCGGTATGGTGGGATAACGAGCGCACCTCATTTGCCACCACCGAGAACCCCTTACCCTTCTCGCCAGCGTGCGCCGCTTCAATACTCGCGTTGATGGCCAGCAGGTTCGTCTGCCCGGCGATCTCCTTGATGAGTTTGACGACACCTTCGATCCGCCCCGTGGCTTCAACCAACTTTCCGGCGGCGCTGCGCGCACTGTTCGATTGAGACACTGCGCGATCCGTGAGCCCGGCCGATTCGTTCAGCTGCCGCGAGATCTCCGAACTCGTGGCTGTCAGTTCCTCGCACGCCGATGCCACCGTAAGAGCGGACTTGCTGACATCCTCGATCAGCCCTTCGCGCTGCGTTTCGGCTTCCGCCAGTTTCTCGGCGTTTTCTTTCATATCGAGCGCTGCGCGGTTCAGAATCACCGATGCCCCCCGATACGCCCCGTGCATGCCTCGCATCAAAATGGGACGGTGATATTCGTGCCGGCTGCAATGTTCGAGCATCGCCTGCGATTCGCGCACGTAAGCGTCGGACATGTCGAGCAGCGCGTTGATGGCCCGACATAATCCGTTCCACTCCTTGCTCTCCGGCAAAGGCGAGATGCGCGCCTCAAGATCGCCGGACGCCGCGCGCTCGCACACGGACGAAATCGTTGTAATCAGGTTGGAGTCGGTCATGCAGCCTCCGCATTCAGTGCTGTGAACTTCGACAGTCCAAAAACAAACTCGCTGTAAGTTTTGCCCTGCTCGCTCAGGATTTTCCGCAGCAGCGCGGTGGATGCCTGGATTCCTTCTTTTTTGTTGGTGTGCCGGCGCTCTTCGTCGCGGAGCCGAGTGTAGAGTGCTTTCACTGCGGGCAACGCGTCCGCGAAGGGCACCCGGCGGTTCGAGTGATACCCGATATGATTTCCCGACATATCGTAACTCGGCGTTACGTGGGCGAAGACCCAATAGTGACCGCCGTTCTTACTCAGGTTCAGAACGTAGGCGAAGACTTCCTCGCCCGACTTGATCGTGTCCCAGAGAAGGTGAAACACACACGCGGGCATATCCGGGTGCCGAATCAGATTATGCGGTTTGCCCAGCAATTCCGCTTCCGTGTAAAACGACACCCTGACGAAGATATCGTTTACGTATGTCAGATGCCCTTTCAGATCCGTCTTACTTACGATTACTTCATCCGCTTCAAAACGATTTTCGCGCCCGGTCGGGACGATTGCCGCCATTCTGTATCCTCAGTCCTCACTAGACTTATCGGATGAAGCGAACGGATACTTTAGGGGAATTGCCGAGAATCAGAGCGGCGGCCGCGGCGGCGTTACCGGCGCCCACGCCGTGACACCTTTGCTCTTCACTTCGCGCCGGAACAGTTTCCCGCCTTCCGCGGCGTAGAGCCAGTTCAGGCCCGGTCCTCCGAACGCGATACCCGACAGCGCGCCGAGCGGTTCCGGCTTCGCGAGTATCCCCGCGCAGCGCCCGTTCTGCTCGCAGAACTGAATGCCCAGTCCGGTCGCGAAGTAAGCCTGGCCGATTGAATCCACCGTCGCGCCCGCCACATGGCTGTCCCGCGACAGCTCCGGCATATCCACGCGGTAGAACGGTTCGCCGTTGATCGGCGCCCCATCCTTGCCAATCTGGAACGACCAGCTTAAGCGCGACTGGCTGTCGCCCACGTCCAGCATCGCCTGATCGGGCGAAAGCGTCAGCACCGCCGGCGACAGCAAATCCTTCAGCGGAAACAGCACAGCCTTGGGCGACCCGGCCCGCAGCAAACCGACGCTCCTGTGCGCGGTGTCGACAAAGTAAATATCGTTCTTCGCGGTCAGCGCCATGTCGTTCGCAGTCACGCCCTGTGCAACCACCTTCTGCGCGCCCGAAGCGCTGTAAGCAACAATGCGCGCCGCCGTGGGCTGCGAAGCATAGAGCATTCCGTCCGCCCCGAACCGCAGCGCCGTCGCGCCTCCGGAATTGTCTTTGAAAACGGCCACTTTCCCGCCCGCAGTCGTTTTGTAGATCCGGTTCGCCTGCGGATCGGCGAAGAAGACGCTTCCCTGCTTATCGCCCGTCGGACTGGCCACAGATTTGTAGATCCCGCCCACCTGTTCCCATGCCTTGCCGGGCTCGATCACGCCATAGGGCGCGCCGCGCGGATCCCACCCAGGCTGCCCCATGGCCGATGGCTGACCCACCGTAATCGGCTTCGGATAATCGCGCCACAGCCAGCGCAGAGCCTCCGGCATGATCGCGGTGCCCTGTTTCATATCGTGCGCGCCGGTGCCGATCGTCAGCTTCGCGTCGTACCCGGCGAACTCCATGGCCTCGTACATCACCTGGTTGTTCAGCGGCCAGCTTCCGCCGTAGAAAGTGCCGTAGGGCTGCCCGGCTGCGAGGTGGTCGTTGCTGCCGTCCTGCAGGAAGAAGCGGATGGGTTTCGGCTCGGTGCGGCGGATGGTGGCGGGCAGGGAATCGGCGCCCTTCAGCGACACATAGGTTCCGATGAAACTGAGCACTCGGTGGAACATGTCGGGCCGCTCCCACGCTGCAACGAACGCGCCCACCGCGCCCGTGCTGACGCCGGCGATGGCGCGATCGTCCGGGTTCTTCGACAAATTGTATTTCTTCGCAACTTCCGGCAGCATTTCCTCTTCGAGGAACTGCGCGTAGCGGCCGCCCAGCGAATCGTATTCGTAGATGCGGTTATAACGCCCCATCGCCTGAGATGAAAGCGGAGGCATGACACCGGGATCGATGAAGATTCCGATCATTGGCGGCAACTCGCCCTTCGCGATCAGATTGTCGAAAACGACGGGGACGTGCTGGCCGCCCGCCGCGCCGCTGCCGTCCAGAAAGATCATGAATGCCGTGGGTTTCGAGGCGTCGTACTTCGCCGGTATGTAGAGCTGATAGGTGTGCGGCGTACCCGGATAAATTTTGCCCGGAGGCAGGATGTATTTAGTGACCACGCCCTTCGGAACGTTGGGTTGCGGGAGCGAATCGGGCGTCAGCGGGTAATCGTCCGCGGCAAACATAGCGGCGCTGAACAGGAGCGCCGAAAATAAGAATTTCATTGTGAAAGTATAATATCGGATAGACCGACGGCGAACATGGCGGAACGTACCTACATTTGCTTGTTCGACCTGACCGCCTACGACAAACGGGTGGCTCCGGCGCTCCGCCAATACCAGAACCGTTACGATCCCGCGCTGGTGGTTTCGCTGCTCCGCGCGATCTCGAAAACACTGCCCGATCAGGACGATTGCCAGCACTGGATCGACGCCATCGCACCCGATGCCGGCCACAAACCCAGCGACGAGACGGTGCACGAACTCGCCGGGATGCTGATTCAGAACCTCTGTTTTCCGCACGGCCTGGGTTTCAGTCCCATGCAGGAGATCGAACGTTTTGTACCCTATCTCTCGGACCGTTCGGACTGGTTTGCGGATCTGGAGGACGGTGGCGAGGAACTGGCGGGAGGACGCCTTGAGTTCACGTTCGGCACCGGAAGTCTGATTGCAACACGCCAGCAGATTCATCAATTCCTCGAAGAAGTTACGCGAGTGCCGCCGCCTGAAGGAGACCTTGCCGCGGATTACCGCAACCTCCGCAGCATGCTTGCGGCGGCGGATTCGAACGAGCGGTACACGTTATTGAAAACAAGCGTGCGCTGACGAGCCGCCCGGACCGCCGCGAACCCGATGGCCGCAATCAGGAGCATCCACGATCCCGGTTCCGGCGCGGCGGAGAACGAATTGGAGTGACTGGGAACCGTCGCATCCCAGTAGACGAAAGCCTGTTCCGTGCCGGCCTGCCCCGAGACTCCGCCCGCTTCTTCGATGAAGAAGACGTTATTGAAGCTGAAGCCCTGATATCCGGTGGCTGCGGCGGCGTTCGCGGCAGCGTCGTACGCCTGGGAGGCCGGGTGCCGGGCGCTGTCCCGAAGACACTCCAGATTGCGTACTGCAGACCAATCTCCTGCGCGACGTTCTGATAGGTCTGCGCCTCGAGCCATGCAACTTCCTCGTACCTGGCCAGCGCATTGGGGTCGGAGGTGAAGAATCCCGAGGCCGCCGCCTCGCCCAGTGTCAGCAGATTGGCGTCCCAGGTATCGCCGATGTTGACGCCATCGAAGGTGTCGTAGCAGGTGACCAGAGCGTCTACGCCGTTGATCGTGATCTCATAAGGCGTCACGTAGTACTGTCCGTCGTTGATTGCGGCGGGCGCGCCTTCGAACTGGATCACGTCGGCCTTTGCGAAGGACGTTGCGATCAGGAGCATCGCCGCCACGCCGGCGAAGGAGCGCAGCCTGGCGGTTTTGGCGCATCCGACGAGAATCAGGATGAACCCAGCCAGCAGCATGGCGCCGTTACCCGGTTCGGGGGTGGTCTGCGCGGAGAAGGCCGGGGTGCCGAGGCCGGAGAGCAGAAGAAGAGCAATCGCTGCGCGGAAGCTGCAGCCGGTGTTGCTGTGGAGAAGGAGTTCGTTTTTCATTCTGTCTGGGTCAGCGCCGGCTTGTCGCCAAAGCACTCACGCCATACAAAGTTTTTTAAGGAAGGCGAAAAAAGTCAGACACTTCGGGCTTGTGTGGTGACGTGCGGTCGGTTTTTGGCCGTTAGAAACGGATCAGGCGGCTCGGTCGACCACAGGCGATTGTCCGCTGCCGGGCTTCCGATCGGATAAGCCTGGAGAATTTGCTTCGAGGGTTCCGTTTCCGCAGCAGCGCTTGAATTTCTGACCGGATTTGCACGGGCAGGGGGCGTTTCTCGGGGTGTTTCGCGGCGGTGCCGGGGTGGGCATGGCAGGCGGTTTACAATTCGAAGCCATCGACCAGAGGCTGCGACTGGGCTTGCGTACGGATAAGATCGGAAACATGCTTCGGAGAAGAAGCGGTGGGGCTGGTCTGTGATTGGGCTCATCGTGTCAGCGGAGTTGAGGCGGCGGGGCGTGGGGGGCTCTTCCTTTAAGGGCGCGTCTCACCGTACCGTTCCAGCCGCGGAGGCACTGCATCCGGCTCCACCACCCAAACCGCCCGATCCGGATAATAGTTGATCAGCTGAGCATCTTCCTCCGGCCCCAGATCAAGCGCCCACACCACGCGCGACCGGTCGATATCCGCGTCGTTATGAATCCACTCCCGCAGCAGATGCCGGGGGCCGAACCGCACAAACACCAGCTGCTTTCCAGGCGCCTCCGCCAGCACCTGGTTAATCCGGATACGCCCCTCCGAATCCCCGAAATTCACAAAATCCCAGCTTTCGTAAGGCCCGGTCGCAATATACAGATCTTCGCTGCCGATTAAATGAATCCCGAACCAGAACGCGAAATGCGCCACGCACAACAGCGCCACCAGCCGCATCGCGGGGCCGCCCAGCCGCCGCAGACCTTCCACCGAAAATAACACGAATAAGCACATTACCGCCGCGATGTAATGCGGATAATAATAGGGATAAATATTGCTCCCCAGCAGAAATACGACCACCGACGCGGCAGCCCAGCAATGGCGGCGCTCGCGCAGCGCCGGTACAAAAAACAGCAGCGCAATATACAGTGGCGGCAACAGGAAAAACCGGAGAAACCGTACGCGACCCGCCAACCGCCCGAAGTAAGTCGCCAGGGTCTCGCGCCCGTCGCCGTGCACGTCCGACTGCGCCTGATAATCCAGCTTCTCTTCCTGGGTCAGTTCCCGGTGCGGCTCGTGCATTTTCTGAAACGTGAACGTGGCCGGGACGCCGTACTGATAGCGGCTGAGCATGTAGGGCAGGGAAGTGAAGCTTCCGGTCACGGCCTTGTTTTGCACGACCGTCAGAAGGAGCGCGGGCAGCATCGCCAGCGCCACGATCCCCGCCGCCCTGCGTCCCGTGAGCGCGACGGGAATGGTCACGCAAAGGACCAGCAGCACGGTCTCGAACGGCCGCGTCAGAATCTCCAGCCCTATGCCCACGCCGATCAGCGCGGCATACAGGCTTCGTCCCGAAGCCCGCAGCCGCGGCATCGCACCGAACACCAGACACCCCGCGATGGCCGACACCGCGCCGCCCCAGTAGTTATTCATCCACTGATTCAGCGGCCCGAATTCCATCACGGCCAGGAGCCCCCCCACCAGCGCCCACGCGGGACTCACCCAGCCGCGCAGCATCCAGTAAACCGCCGCGCACATCGCACCCACCGAGAGTGCAACCCCGGCCCATGGAAGCCGGAACAGCACTTCGCCGAGGGTCAGAACAATCCCCTGTCCGAGCGGATAAATCGAACTGTAAGACGGCTCCTGCAGCACAAAGACCGTTTCGAAAAACCGGCGCATCGGATGCACCGCATTGGCCAGCCGGAAGTGCGCCAGCGTATCGCCCAGCAGCAGGTAGCTGAAGTCGTCGGAAGTCTGCGGCACGGGTACCGGATGATGGGGCAGCAGCAGCATCCGAAGCACAACCGGTAACAAAACCAGCAGGGCCATCGACCACCGGGGCCTGGCCGCGACTGCCTGCAGAGCACGCTCAACCGGGCCGCGCGCCCACAGCCCGAGCGCGATCAGTACGATTGCGCCCAGCTCGACGAAGTCGCTCAAACCGAAGCCGACGGGGTTCTGGAGCGGGAGGAAAAACCGCAGCAGGCGGAAGACATTCATCTGAATATTTCAATGCTATGCTCAAGGGCAAGGCGGTGCCTCTGTCGGCGCGAAACACACTCCCGATGTCGTTGTCGATAGCGGCAGGCGCGCTGGTGCTCGCAGGCGCACTCTGGGGTTTCCAGAAGCCTTTCCGCCAATACCACGGCGTCGAATACTACGATTTTGAAACCCCGGCCGATTATCAGGAACCCGGCGAATTCATCTTCGCCCGCATGATGTTTCCCGGCGGCGGACCCGGCATCGACGGCTACTATCCCCGCTACCAGGGGGACTGGCGTCAGGGCATGTCCCTCTGGACGCAGGATTACCCCCGCGCCGACCGGCACTTCTCGATGGCCGTCAAGCGCCTGACCCGCATCGCCACGCGGACCGTGGAGCAACCCGTAAATCTCGACGAGAACGAGGAGTTCGACCTGCCCTGGCTCTACGCCGTGCAGGTGGGCGAATGGGGTCCGACGGCGAAGCAGTGCGCCGAGCTTCGGGAATACCTGCTGCGCGGCGGTTTTTTCCTTGCCGACGACTTCCACGGCAACCACGAGCGCGCGGTCTTTCTGGAAACCATGAAACAGGTTTTTCCGGACCGCCCCGTAGTGGAAATCCCCGACGGCGATTCCATCCTGCATACCGTCTACGATCTTTCCGACCGGATCCAGATCCCCGGCCAGGCCCACCTTCGCGAAGGCTGCAAAAACTGCTACGACGGAGGCCGCGGCGCGCACTGGCAGGGCATTTACGACGACAAAGGGCGCGTCATGATCGCCATCACTTATAACTCGGACGTGGGCGACGCCTGGGAGTATGCCGACGATCCCACGTACCCCGAAAAGGCAGCTTCGAGCGCCATACGCATCGGAGTGAATTACATTGTTTATGCGATGACGCATTGAACTGCAGGCCGGGGTCGTACGTATTGGTTGTCATGAGACGCTTTCTTGCCGCCGCCGTTCTTGCCTTGCCTGCCGCGTTGTGGGCGCAGACGTCCTCCGGAACGTGTGCGAGCCCGTTCGCCGTGACGCTGGACGCCGGCCGTCACGTTTCG
>Ga0302278_10003525_pt1 | contig 16966 bp, 15 predicted proteins | sample III_Bog_N3_2_FD_194543 | JGI IMG/M metagenome (GOLD analysis project Ga0302278, IMG submission 194543) | Peat permafrost microbial communities from Stordalen Mire near Abisko, Sweden - III_Bog_N3_2 | ecosystem: Environmental > Terrestrial > Soil > Wetlands > Peat | place: Sweden: Abisko...
CGAAGAACAAATTGTTCCCCGAACTCGTGGAACAAAACCTCGTCGTGCGCGACGCGAAGGGAAATTTGCCTTACGAGGATGCCGTGCTGGATTTTTCCAATCCAAAGGCAGTCGAATGGTATCAAGACAAACTCGCCAACCTGTTGAACGAAGGCGTGAGCGCGATCAAGGTAGATTTCGGCGAAGCCGCGCCGAACAACGGCATTTGGTCGAACGGCCGCACCGGCTTCTACGAGCATAATTTATTTCCGCTGCGCTACAACAAGGCCGTGGCCGACATCACAAAAAAAGTCACCGGCGACCACATCATCTGGGCGCGTAGCGCGTGGGCCGGCAGCCAGCGTTATCCGCTCCACTGGGGCGGCGACGCCGAAAGCACCGACGACGGCATGGCGGCGGAATTGCGCGGTGGGCTTTCATTCGGCTTGAGCGGCTTTTCATTTTGGAGCCACGATGTCGGCGGCTTCACGGCGACTTCCGTTGAAGGCATGGACAAGGATTTGTTCGCGCGCTGGCTGGCGTTCGGAATGTTGAGTTCGCACTCGCGCTGCCACGGCATCGCGCCAAAGGAACCGTGGCTCTACGGCCAGGAATTCATGGACAAATTCCGCACGATTGACGAAATGAAATACAAGCTGATGCCTTACGTTTATGCGCAGGCGAAAGATTCCTCCGAACACGGCCTGCCGATGGTGCGCGCGCTGTTTGTGGAATTTCCCAACGACCCCGGCTCGTGGAACGTGGACGACGAATATTTCTACGGCTCGCAAATCCTCGTCGCGCCGCTTTTGCACGAAAATGAAACGTCGCGCGACGTTTATCTGCCGCCGGGGACGTGGATTGATTATCAGAGTGGAAAGAATTATTCCGGCGGCTGGCAAAAAATCGAAGCCGGAAAAATTCCCGAAATCATTCTAGTGCGCGATGGCTCGGTGATTCCGCACATCGCGCTGGCGCAAAGCACGGCGCAGATGGACTGGTCAAAGATCGAACTGGTCGTTTATGCAAAGGACGCGACGACGGCGAAGGGTTTGGTTTTCCTGCCCGGCGACAGCGCGGCACACGAAGTCACATTGACCAAGTCCGGCAACAGTTTCAAACTGGACGGGAATCCATTCAGCGAAAATGTTTCACTGAAGATTTCTGGTGCGGAACTGCATTGATCATGAGGATTTGGCGAAATCTTCTGCTGGCGACCGTGGCGCTGGGTGGCGCCGCGCTGACCCACGCCGGCAATTATACCAATTTCTCCGTCGCGGTTTACATCCCCATCAACGTCGTCCAGAGCTTTGATAATCCGCAAAAGCTCCAAGCCGTCTGGGATTGTATCCATCGCCAGTTGAAGGTGGACAAGGTTTATATCGAAGTGCAGCGCGACCGGAATTTGCTCTCCGAGGAGCAAGCCGAGCGCGTGAAGAAATTTTTCCTCGACCACGGCGTGCAGGTCGCCGGCGGCATGGCGCTGTCGGACGGCAGCATCGGTGGGCAGTTCCAGTCGTTTTGCTACACCGACTCGAACGACCGCGCGTTCATCAAAGGCGCGGCGGAATTCGCGGCGAAACATTTCGACGAAGTCATCCAGGATGATTTCTTTTTCGTCACCACCAAAACCGATTCTGACATCGCCGCCAAAGGCGACAAAAGTTGGTCGCAATTCCGCATGGAATTGCTGGACGATGCAGCGGAAAACCTGATCGTGAAACCCGCCAAGGCCGTGAATCCCAAGGTTAAAATGGTCATCAAGTTTCCGAACTGGTATGAACATTTCAAAGGTTCCGGATTCGATTTGGAACGCGAGCCCAAGATTTTTGACGGCATTCACACCGGCACGGAGACGCGCGATCCGGTCATGACCGACCAGCATTTACAGCAATACGAGAGCTACGAAATCATCCGCTACTTCGAGAACATCGCGCCCGGCCGCAACGGCGGCGGCTGGGTGGACACCTTCAGCATCGGCTATCTTGACCGCTACGCCGAGCAGGTGTGGGATACGATGTTTGCGAAGGCGCGCGAGTTCACGGTGTTTGAGTGGTCGGCGATGACACGGCCGTTTGAAATCGGCGACCGCGCCGCGTGGGAAAAACTGCCGACCAGTTTCAACTTTTCCGAAATGACGAATGGCATTTCCGCGCCGACGTGGGCGCGCGTCGCCGGCTATTCGCTGGAACAGGTGGACAAATATCTCGGCCAGCTTGGCCAACCCATCGGCATCGCCAGTTATCGTCCGCCCTCGGCCAGCGGCGAGGATTTTTTGCATAATTATTTCGGCAACCTCGGCATTCCGATTGACCTGCGCGCAGAATTCCCGACGAATGCCAATCTCATTCTGCTGACCGAAGCTGCGAAAGCCGATCCCGACATTGTGGCCAAAATCAAAGGCCAGCTTGTCGCCGGGAAAAACGTCGTCATCACGTCCGGCCTACTCCACGCGTTGCAGGGCAAGGGCATCGAGGATATCGCTGAAATCCACTGGACGGACCGGAAATTTCTCGCGCACCAATATGCCGGTGGTTTCGGCGCGGGCAATTTTTCCACGCTCGACGGCAAAACGAATGCCGACGTGCTGTTCCCCGAAATTGATTTCCTCACGAACGATTCCTGGTCACTGGTGCGGGCCGAGGCCAACGGCAACGGTTTTCCGCTGCTGCTGATGAATCGCTATTCGAAAGGCACCCTCTACGTCTGGACTATGCCGGACAATTTCACCGACCTTTACGCGCTGCCGCCGGAAGTCATCGGCGCGATCAAAAATTATTTGATGCGCGGCTTCCCCGTGCGGCTGGACGGCCCGGCGCAAGTGGCGCTGTTCGCGTATGACAACGGCGCGTTCATCGTGCAAAACTTTTCGGCCACGGCGGCGGACGTGAAAATTTCCACGCTGGGAAATTCCACCAAGTTGAAAAACCTTGTTACCGGCGAAACGCTGGAGGGCAAACTGCCGCCGCGGCGCGGCTGGAACTGGCGGAATGAAAACACCGAGGACCGCGTCGCGTTCACCACGCATCTGCCGCCGCACAGCTACGCGGTGTTCACCATGGACAAGACGGCACAAGCCAACGCCCATTGAGCAGTTCAGCCCGGTCAGAAATCGTCCGCTCGTCTGTTTTGATGACAAGACGGGCTCGGGCAAAATGGCCAAGCTAGGGCATTCAATGACGCCATGAAATGTCGCAACTTAACTCTTATTGTCGCCCTGCTGCTGGGCGCGCTTTCCGCCTTCGCCCAAAACAATCCGCCGCGTGAAAAATTATTGATGGATTTCGGCTGGCGCTTTGCCTTTGGAAACGCGACCGACCCGGCGAAGGATTTTGATCCCGCGCCGGCGAGCGAGATGTTCAATTACATCACCAAGTCCGGTTATGCCCGGGGCGCGGCGCAGGCGAACTTTGATGACAGCGGGTGGCGCAAACTGGACCTGCCCCACGACTGGGCAGTGGAAGCGCCGTTCGACGAGCGCGGCAGCGGCAGCCACGGCTACAAGGCCATCGGCAAAAAATTTCCCGAGCGCAGCGTCGGCTGGTATCGCAAGTCGTTCTCCATTTCCGCTTCCGACGTGGGCCGGCGCATCAGCGTGGATTTTGATGGCGTCTTCCGCGATTCGCAGGTGTGGGTCAACGGGTTTTATCTCGGCCGCGAAGCGAGCGGCTATTCGTCCTTCAGCTACGACATCAGCGATTACCTCAACTACGGCGGCACAAACGTAATCGCCGTGCGCGTGGACGCGACGCTCGAAGAAGGCTGGTTTTACGAGGGCGCGGGCATTTACCGCCACGTCTGGCTCACAAAAACCGAGCCGCTGCACGTCGCCCGCTGGGGAACGTTTGTGACGACCGAGGTGAAGAAAAACTCCGCCGATGTGACCGCGCGCGTGACGGTCAACAACGACCAGCCGACGAACGCCGCGTTTGAAATTCAACAGGTCGTTTTGGACGCGGACGGAAAAACCGTCGCCGCCGGCAAGCTCAAGAAACTTTCCCTCGCGGCCGGCGAGTCGCGGGAGTTTTCCTCCGTGCTCGGCGTGAAGCACCCGAAACTTTGGTCGTGCGAGACGCCTTATCTGCACAAGCTCGTCACAACAGTCTGTCTGGGCGAAAAAATTGTTGACCATTACGAGACGACGTTTGGCATCCGCACGGTGCGCTGGGACGCGAACGCGGGATTTTTCCTGAACGGCCAGCGCGTGCAGTTGAAAGGAACTTGCGATCATCAGGATCACGCCGGCGTCGGCGCGGCCATACCCGACGGCGTGAACGAATTTCGTGTCGAGCAATTGAAAAAGATGGGATCAAACGCCATCCGCACCAGCCACAATGCGCCCACACCGGAAATGCTCGATGCGTGCGACCGGCTCGGAATGTTGGTGATGGACGAGAACCGCGCCTACGGTATCGATCCGCAGCAGCTTGACGGACTGAAGCGGCTGATGTTGCGCGACCGCAACCATCCCTGCGTCATCATCTGGTCCATCGGCAACGAGGAATGGAGCATCGAAGGCGCGGACAAAGGCACGCGCATCACACAGACAATGCAGACTTTCGCGCAGCGGCTCGATCCCACGCGCCGGTTCACCGTCGCCATCAGCGGCGGCTGGGGAGATGGCAGTTCCAAGAGCATTGATGTGATGGGCTTCAATTACTTCACGCACGGCAACACTGATCAATATCACCGGCAGTTTCCGAACAAGCCGTCCGTCGCCACCGAGGACGGCAGCACGTTTTCCACACGCGGGATTTACGTCCAAGACCGCGAACATCAGCACCTGACCGCCTACGATGTGAACAAGGCGGACTGGAGCACACTCGCGGAAGAATCCTGGCCGCACTACGCCGCGCGGCCTTATGTCGCCGGACAATTCCAGTGGACGGGCTTTGACTATCGCGGCGAGGAAACGCCGTTCGGCTGGCCGGCCATCAGTTCGCAGTTCGGCATTCTCGATACCTGCGGGTTTCCCAAGGACAATTTTTATTATTATCAGGCGTGGTGGTCGGATCATCCGGTGTTGCACCTGCTGCCGCACTGGAACTGGCCCGGCAAGGAAGGCCAGGAGATTGATGTTTGGGCGCACAGCAACTGCGAGGAAGTAGAACTCTTCCTGAACGGCGTGAGCCAGGGCCGGAAAAAAGTGCCAAAATATTTCCATCTCGAATGGAAGGTGAAATACGCGCCCGGCGTTTTGCTCGCCCGGGCTTACAACGGCGGCAAGGAAGTCCTCACGGAAAAGATTGAGACGACCGGCGCGCCGGCGGCAGTCCAACTCGCGCCCAATCATGCCGCGCTCAAGGCCGATGGCGAGGATGTCTCCGTCATCACCGTTTCCATCGCGGACGCACAAGGCCGTCTCGTGCCGGATGCGGCAAGCAAAATCCATTTCGAATTGGACGGACCCGGCAAAATCCTCGGCGTCGGCAACGGCGACCCGTCGTCGCACGAGCCGGATGTTTTCCTGCCCACGGAAAACAGCGCGCCTGCCTGGCAGCGCAGCCTGTTCAGCGGCCTCGCGCAGGTCATCGTTCAATCCACAAAAGATCCGGGAGAAATCAGACTCACCGCGCGCGCCGACGGTCTGACACCGGTCACGCTGACCATTCCATCGCAAGCTGCCACACCACGCCCGGCGATTTATTAGATTAGTCTTATTCAATCAACCGTTATGACAAACCATTCATTGCCCCGCCATTCGCCACTTAAATTGCTGACCGCAGGCTGTCTGCTCCTTGCTGCCGCCGCAAATGCCATTTCTGGCACCACAACGAATGTTCTGCCGGAAAGATTTATTTCCGCCGACCTCCAGCAAACCAACGGCCCGCTCAACACGATGTTCAAATTCTGCGTCGGTGCCGGCCGCGCCAACGAAGGCTTGCGCGCCGACTGGCAGCGACAGTTGACCATTGCACATCGCGAGTGCGGCTTTGAATACATCCGCATGCACGGTTTGTTCACCGACGACATGGGCGTCTATCGCGACTACAACGGCAAGCCGGAATACAACTGGCAATACATTGACGAGCTTTACGATTTTCTCCACAGCATCGGCATGAAGCCGTTCGTGGAACTCGGCTTCATGCCGGACGGATTGGCCAGCGGCTCGAAGACGATTTTCTGGTGGCGCGGCAACGTGACGCCGCCGCGCGACATGAACAAGTGGGCGGATTTTATCAAAGCCTTTGTCGAGCATGAAAGGGATCGCTATGGCGACGCCGAGGTGAAGACGTGGTATTTCGAGGTCTGGAACGAACCGAATCTCACCGATGGCTTTTGGGCCGGCACGCAGCAGCAGTATTTTGATCTCTACGCCGCGACGGCCCGCGCCATCAAGAGCGTTTCGCCGGATTACAAAGTCGGCGGACCGGGCACGGCGGGCTGCGGCTGGATAAACGAGTTCCTTCATTTCTGCGACACCAACCACGCGCCGGTGGATTTTGTTTCCACGCATACCTACGGCGTGGAAAGCGGTTATCTGGATGAAACCGCCACCCACGGCACGGCACTTTCCCGCGACCCGAACTCCATTTTCGGCGACGTCAAACGAGTGCGGCAGCAGATTTCCGATTCGGCGATCCCCAAGCTGGAACTGCACTTCACCGAATGGAGCAGTTCCTACACGCCGGCCGATCCGTTTCACGACAGCTATCACAGTGCGGCCTACATTCTAGACAAGCTGAAGAACTGTGGCGACGCCGCGCAGTCCATGTCCTACTGGACGTTCACGGATATTTTCGAGGAATCTGGCCCGCGCTGGGAGGCGTTTCACGGCGGCTTCGGCCTGATGAATTATCAGGACATCAAAAAGCCGGCGTATTATGCGTATCAGTTCTTGAACCGGCTCGGCCCGACGGAATTGAAGGATAGCGATCCGCAGTCATGGATCTGCGCCGACAACTCCGGCGGCGTGCAGGCGTTGGTTTGGGATTTCACCAACACCTTTCCGGGCAGGAACATGATCAATCAGGTCTTTTACAAACGCGATTTGCCGTCGCAGCCCAAAAATAAAGTCACGCTCAACCTGTCACATCTGCCCAAGGGCAAATATACGGTGGAGAGTTACAAAGTCGGCTACCGCGTCAACGACGCCTACGACACCTATCGCGACTTGGGTTCACCCGCGCAATTGACCAAGGCGCAGGTCGCTGAAATTAAATCCAAGAACAGTGGCGCGCCGCTAGAAACCAAGACCGTGAAGATTGGCCGCGACGGAAAACTCCAGCAGCAGTTTGATCTGCGCGAAAACGATGCCGTGCTGATCACGCTCAAGCCGCAGCGCTGATAATTTGGTTCACTCCGCCTCACAGCTGAACCAGCCGCACGTCACCCAGCCGTGGCCGCGCACGATTTCGAAGCCGGCCTCAACCACGTCCAGATACATTTCCTTGCTGAAATTTGGCCGTCCTTCCAACAGCCAGAAGAAATCCGCCATATCCACGTTCAGGCTTCCTTCGGTTGGCAACACGGCGGTTTTCTGGTGCGGCACAAACGAATAAACGTAGTAGCCGGCCGGAGCGTTTGTGCCGGCCCACAGGTCGAATGAAACACCTTCGGCCACCGTGACGTTGGTCGCAAGTTGGGATGCTTGCTGTCGTTCGCGCCAAAATCAATGACCACGATGTCCGCCTTGAAATCCAGCGCGTTGGTGTAGGCCGGACGCCCGATGTAGGGAAAATCGCCGCGATGCAGCAGCGCCGTGGCACTCACGCCAAAGTTGCGCACGTCGTAATTTGTCCCCAGCCACTGACCGAGCTGCACAGGATAGGGTGCTTCGTCCGTTCGTCCTTTGTTCACTGGTGTTTTTGTTGGTTTCGCCGTCAGGCTCCACCCCCGAATACGGTCGGTTTTCAACGGCTCGCGCGGCAACTCACATCACTGCCGCGCTCGCCGAAAACCTCCCTCATCGCTCACGCGAACACGAGTTCAGCGCCGGACGGGTTGGGATTTTTCTGTAAAAAATCATCTTTTGCTCATGTGATGAGCGTTTTCATCAATCTGCGAAACTGGTGCTCACCGGTTAAGCAGAAAAATGTGTTATAATTTGTGTGAATCTGTGGCCAACTTCTTCGGCGGTGCGGTGCTTTTGCGTTCTACGAATTCGGCGGCGAGGCGCTTCAACTGGATTTTTTCACCGCGAATCAGTTTCATCATCGTTTCCACCGCCGTGACGCCGAGCCGGTATTTCGGCTGGCTGACGGTGGTGAGCGGCACGCGATAAAATTCCGCCGTCAGGATGTTGCCAAAGCCGACGATGGAGATGTCGTCGGGAATCTTGATGCCCTGCTGCAACAAAGTTTCCGCGCAGCCGATGGCCACGAGGTCGCTCACGGCCATGATGGCGGTGGGATGGCAGTTCTCGTTGAGCATCTGCAATGCGGCCTTGGTGCCGTCCTCGATGGTGTTGCCGGATTGGAAGACGAGCTTGTCGTCCACCTCGAGGTTCGCCTCGCGCAGGGCGCGGCGGTAGCCTTCGAAGCGTTCGTGTGCCCATGGCGCGGCGGACGGGCCGGTGAGGTAGGCGATTTTTTTGTGGCCGAGGCCGGTGAGATGTTTCGTGGCGTTGTAGCTGGCGACGAGTTCCTCGATTTCGATGGCGGGAAAACTTTTGCAGAACGGCGCGGGCGAACCGAGCAGGACGGTGGGCGTGTTGCGCGCGATGATTTCCTGATAAATCCGGGCCTCGGCTTCGAAGCGATAAACGGGGACGATGAATAATCCATCCACGCGGCGCGACAATAGGCGGCGCAGGCAGGCGTCCTCGCGTTCGGGCTTGTTGTAGGTGTGGCAGAGGAGCAGGTCGTAGCCAAGCTCGTGGGCGCGCTCCTCGATGGCGAACACGATGCGCGCGTAAATGGGATTCGTCGTGGACGGAATGACGAGGCCGAACAGTTTGGTGGTCTTGGTGCGAAGACCTTGCGCGCTGGAGTCGGGCACATAGCCCATGTCCGCCGCGAGTTTCTTGATCTTGGCCTTGGTGGCGACGGAAACGTCCGGCTCGTCGCGCAAGGCTTTCGAGACGGTCATCACCGAGACGCCGACGATTTGGGCAATGTCTTTTAAGCGGACCATTTTTAGAATGATGAAGTGTGAATGACGAATGATGAAGTGGGAAGAAACACCGCTGTGTGGGCCTTTAATTCATAACTCATAATTCTTCCTTCATCATTCACAGGTAGGTTCCGCGCCAATGGAGTTTCTGCCGGAGCGCCTCGAGGAACGAGCCCTCGGCGAGATGCACCAGGCGCACGGTGCTCCGGCTCCGGCGGATGGTGATTTCATCGCCGTTGGCGAGTTCGCCGACAATCTGGCCGTCGGCATTGATGAACGTCGCCGGCTCGGTCTTGACGGCCTTCACGCGGATGGTCGCGGACAGCGGCAAGATGATGGAACGGTTTGAGAGCGCGTGCGGGCAGATGGGCGTGAGGACGAACACTTCCGCCGTCGGCAAAACAATCGCGCCGCCGGCCGCGAGCGAATACGCCGTGGAGCCGGTCGGCGAACTCACGATCAATCCGTCGCAGCGGTAGCGCGTGATGAGCTCGCCGTTCACACTCACGTCCAGCGCGATGAGCCGCGAGGCCGCGCCACGGCTGACGACGATGTCGTTGAGCGCGGCGGCCTTGAATTTCCGGCCGTGGCCGGTGCCGGCGGCCTCGATGAGCGCGCGGGCCTCGTAGCGGAATTTTCCCTGCCACAGGAGCTTCAACGCGCCGGCGAGTTCGGCGGACGGAACTGCCGTGAGAAAGCCCAGGCCACCGAGGTTGACGCCGAGCATGGGCGTCTTGGAACCGGCAATCTGCCGGGCGGTGTGGAGCATCGTGCCGTCGCCGCCGAAGACGATGAGCAGATCCACCGCGCCGGCCAGCGTGGCGGTGTTGGGCAGGATCTCGCATTTGACCCGGGTGAACCGGGCGGTGATAGCGTCGCAGAAAACCTTGCGGCCGGTGCGGCGGAGGAGCTGCGCGGCGGCGCGGACGGCGGCGGCGGCGGCGGGCTTCTCCGCGTTGCCGACGAGGCCGATGCGCTGGAAATGGTCAGCGGACTTTTTCAATCAGTGCCAGAAATTCTTTGTTGCCGGCGGGGCCGAGCAGAGGAGATTCAACCATACCGCGCCAGCAAAGGCCAGCCTGCGCGGACACAAATTCCTCCAGCTCCGCCAGCACGCGGTCGTGGATGGCGGCGTCGGTGATGACGCCGCGGCCTTTGTCGGCCTCGGCTTTGCCGGCCTCGAACTGCGGCTTGATCAAGGCGACAATTTTTCCGCCCGCCTTGAGCAGCGGCACGGCCGGCGGCAGGATTTTCTTGAGTGAGATGAAGGAGCAGTCCACGACGATGATGTCTGCCGGTGGTTCGGCGGAAACATTCAACCTTGAACATTCAACGCCCAACGGCGAAGGCGGCGGCTTGGTTATTCGTGGTTGAATGTTGAAGGTTGAAGGTTCTCGCCCCAGCCAAAAGTCTTCACACTTCAAAAATCGCGCATTGGTCTTCTCCATGACGACGACGCGCGGGTCGCCGCGCAGTTTCCACGCGAGCTGGCCTTGGCCGACGTCCACGGCAAAAACTTTGGCCGCGCCGCGCTGCAACAGGCAGTCGGTAAAACCGCCGGTGGACGCGCCCAAATCAATGGCGACGAGCTTCTCCACATTTAATTGAAAATGTTCCAGCGCGTGTTCGAGCTTGTGGCCGCCGCGCGAAACAAATTTTTCCGGCGTGTCCACGGTGATCTCGTCGGCGGGCTTGACGCGGTCGCTGGCCTTTTTTGCAGGGTGGCCGTTGACGCGGATTTGCCCGGCAATAATCAGGCGTTTGGCGCGTTCGCGGCTGTCGCAGAGGGCGCGCTCGACGAGTGCCTGATCCAGGCGGGTCACGCTCAAAACCGGGTGCCGCTGGTGAAGACGCGGGTTTGGATTTCGCGGAAGCTGTGGAGAAACGTGTCGTTGTCGGCGACGGCTTTTTCTACAAGCTGCTTGAGCAGGAACATCTCGGAGCTGTTGATCACGGCGTGGACGCTGTGCTTGAACGCCTCCATCGGCGTGAAGGTCTGGAAGGAATTGCCGATGAGCAGCACGGTGGCGTGGCGGCGCTGGTTGACGGGCATGTCCTGCAGCGCCTTGAGCGTGAGGTTTTCGTCCGGCGTGTTCGCGCCGAACAATTCCTCGACGATGACCACCTGATAACGCGCTTGGGAAAAACGGATCAGAAAATCGCTGTGCGTGGCGGCGGTGTGAACCTTGTAGCCCAGCTCGTTCAGCGCGGACTTGGCGGCGTCCATCCATTCGGGCGTGGAAAAGGCGATCAGCGCCGGTTTGTCCTCGCTGCCGACAAAATCAAAGGTGCCTTTCATTTAAATTTCAATACGGGCGGCGCCGGCGTGCCGCTGTCATTGCCGGCGGCGGCACCCTTGAGGTTTTTCATGCGGAGCGTGTTGGCGCTGGCGCTCATCTCGCCGCGCGCCTTCTTGATGTTGTCGATGCCGCGCGAGACGACGCTGCGCTTGGTGCAGTAAAGCAGGGCGGTTTCCTCGGAGATGTGCCCCTGCTCGTAGGCGTCGAGGCAGGCGTTGTCGAAAGTGCGCCAACCGAAGGGATAGCTGGCCTCGATGATCTCGTAAAAACTTTTGCCCTCGCTCTCGCCGAGCCGGATGGTCTCCTGCGTGCGGAGGTTGGAGCCCATCAGCTCAATCAGGGCGAACCGTCCGCCGCTGAGGCGGGGCACCAGCCGCTGGCTGGCAATCCACCGGAGCGAGTCGGAGAGCCGCGTGCGCACCTGCTCCTGCTCGTCCGGCTCAAACATGCCGAGGATGCGGTTGATGGTCTCGCCGGCGTTGATGGTGTGCAGCGTGCTCAACACGAGATGTCCGGTTTCCGCCGCGCTCAAGGCGATCTTCACGGTGTCGCGGTCGCGCATTTCGCCGACGAGAATCACCTTCGGTGCCTGGCGCAGCGCGGCGCGCAGGCCGTTGGCGTAGGTGTCGAAATCCAGGCCGAGTTCGCGCTGGTTGAACGTCGCCACCTGGTGCTTGTGCAGATACTCGACCGGGTCTTCGAGCGTGACGATGTGCACCGCCTTGGTGCGGTTGATTTCGTCGAGGATGGCCGCCAGCGTGGTGGACTTGCCGGAGCCGGTCGCGCCGGTGATTAGCACGAGGCCGGTTTTTTCCTTGGGAATTTCCGTGAAAATCTCCGGGAATTTCAACTGTTGCAACGTTGGCACCGCCGCGTTCAACTGCCGGCACACGATGGAAAAGCTGCCGCGCTGCGAAAAAATATTCACGCGAAACCGCGCCTGGTCGGACAGTGAATATGACGCGTCGCAGGAGCCGTGCCGCAGCAAATCCTCGATGTGCCAGAGATTGTCGCCGATGATGTTCATTGCGATGGTCTCAATCTGGAACGGCGTGAGCTTCGTGATGGGCGGATCCAAAATGACCGGCTTCAACTCGCCGTAAGCCTCGACCTGCGGCGGCCGATCCACCGTGAACAGCAAATCGGAAACTTCCGGCTGCGACGCCAGCATCGTCGTCAACATTTGGTCAAGCTCCGGGCGGCGCATAAATCAACGGCCTCAAACCGTGTCGTCGTCTTCCGGCGGGTGCGCGAGCAGCGGCCGGAATTTTTTCTTGTCGAGCGACTTGTCGTAGGCGTCTTCCGGCGTGATGCGCCGCATCCGGACGTGTTCCATTATGTGGTCATCGAGCTGCTGGTTGCCAAATTTTTTGCCGACCTGGATCATGCCCTGGATCTGGTGCGTCTTGCCCTCGCGCACGAGGTTCGCCACGGCGGTGTTGAAAACGAGAACTTCAAACGCCGCCACGCGGCCTTTCTTGTCCGAGCGCTTGAACAGCGTTTGCGCCACGACGCCTTTCAACGCTTCCGAAAGTGTCTGGCGGATCTTGTTTTGTTGGTCAGCGGGAAAAACGTCAATGATACGGTCAACGGTCTTGGCCGCGCTTTGCGTGTGCAGCGTGCCGAAAACCAAGTGACCTGTCGCCGCCGCCGTGATGGCCAGCTCGATGGTTTCCAAATCGCGCATTTCGCCGACGAGAATGATGTCCGGGTCTTCGCGCAGCGCGCCGCGCAAACCGGACGCGAACGATTTGGTGTGGACGCCGACCTCGCGGTGGTTTACGAGGCAGTTCTTGCTTTCGTGGACGAACTCGATCGGGTCTTCCAGCGTGATGATGTGGTCTTTGCGGTTGCGGTTGCAGTAGTCCACGATGGCCGCGAGCGTGGTGGATTTGCCGGAACCGGTCGGCCCGGTGACAACCACGAGCCCGCGGTTGAGCATGGCAAATTTTTTGAAGACCGCCGGCAGCGGCGCCTCCAGCTTTTCAAAATCCTCGAACGACAGCACGCGGCTGGGAATCTGCCGGAACACCGCGCTGACGCCGTTTTTCTGGTTGAAGAAGTTCACGCGGAAGCGCGAAATGTTCGGGATTTCGTAGCCGAAGTCCACGTCGCCGGTTTCCTCGAACTGTTTGATTTTGTAATCCGGCGCGATTTCGTAGAGCATCGCCTTGAGCGTGTCGTTTTCGAGCGGCGGATAGTCCACGCGCTGGAGCTCGCCGTGGATGCGCATCATGGGCGGATTGCCCGAGGCCATGTGAAGGTCGGAGGCCTTCTGTTCGAACATCAGGTTGAAAAATGCGTCAATTTTAGCCATAAGTCCTCTCTCGTGAAACGACACTAGCCAAAGCCATGCCGCACTGCAAGCAATGAAAATGCCGACCGACGCCATCCGCGAAGAAATTCTTAAAAGCGGCGCAATTCCCTTTGCGCGCTTCATGGAACTGGCGCTTTACTGTCCCGAAACCGGCTATTACGAAAAGAATCAGGACAATGTCGGCCGCGCCGGCGACTTCATCACCAGCGTCAGCACCGGCAGCCTGTTCGGCGAACTGCTGGCGTTCCAGTTTGCGGAATGGCTTGAACAATTGCCAAGATTAAAGTGGTCGCCCTTAAAAATTGTCGAAGCTGGCGCGCATGACGGCAAACTGGCGGCGGATATACTTGGCTGGCTGGAAAAATTTCGCCCAAAATTATTTGAAGAGATTTCATATTGCATAGTTGAGCCTTCAAAAATAAGACGCGGCTGGCAGAAAAATACACTTGCCCGATTTGACGGAAAAATTAAATGGACTCACACACTGGAATCATTTCAAGCCTCGGAAGAACCGGGTCGTAATGTGCCAAACCTGAATGGGATTATATTCAGCAACGAGCTGTTGGATGCCTTCCCCGCCAACCGAGTGGGCTGGGATGCAAAGGCAAAGAAATGGTTTGAGTGGGGTGTGATTTTGGACGGCGAAAAATTTGCCTGGACCAAACTTGACGACCTGCAAGATGGACAGCTTCGAGCCTGCGGCGCTCGTTTTCCGAGACTTCCCGAGTCTTTATTGGCAGTGTTGCCCGATGATTACATGATTGAAACAAGCTATCGTGCCGAGAACTGGTGGCGCGAAGCTGCTGGCAAAACATTGCTGCATGGCAAACTGCTCACCATTGATTACGGCTTCACAACTGAAGAACAATTTTCGCCTGCGCGACTTAATGGAACCCTGCGGGCGTATCATCACCACCGTGTCAGCGACGATTTACTGGCGCATCCGGGGGAACAAGATTTGACCGCGCATGTCAATTTCTCCGCCATCCAACAAGCCGGCGAGGAAGCTGGATTGAAAACGGAAGCGTATTGCACCCAGCCGCAGTTCCTCACGCGCATCCTGCAAAAAGCCGTGACGGAAAAATCCTTTGCCAGCCTGGACGCAAAACAGGTGCGCCAGTTCCAGACGCTCACGCATCCCGAACATCTTGGCCGCGCCTTCCGCGTGCTGGTGCAATCGCGGGCGTGACGCTATATTTGCCGCATGGGTGCATTTCCCGTCAGCCTCGAAAAGGAAAGCCAGCTCGCGCAGCGCATGGCCGCACTCGGTGTGCGCGAGGCGGACATTGCGGAAAGTTTTGTCCGCTCCGGCGGCCACGGTGGCCAGAACGTCAACAAGGTTTCCACCTGCGTCATGCTCATTCATCATCCGACCGGTGTGTCGGTGAAATGCCAGGAAACGCGCCAGCAGGGGCTCAACCGCTTCATCGCCCGCCGCCGGTTGCTAGATAAGATTGAAGAGCGGAAGCATGGTTTCATCGCCGCGCAGCGCGCCGAGATTGAAAAAATCCGCCGCCAGAAGCGCAAGCGTTCGCGCCGCGCAAAAAATAAAATGCTTGCCGACAAGTCCCATCACGCCGGCAAGAAGGCCGCGCGCCGTCCGGTGACGATGGAATAAAGATAATTCGCGATATGATGCCGGTTATGCCGGATTGTCTGCTAGGTTCAGGTTCATGAATATATTGATCGAGAATGCCGACAGCCTCGAATACCTCGCCGCCGACAACCACTGGACCAAGATTGCCGCCGAGGGAAAACATTTTCCGCGCGCCGGTGCCGCCTTTGACGTGGCGAAAAAAGAGGCCATCGGCAAGTTCAACATCGTCGGCTATATTACCGAAACCCGGCAGCTCATCAACCTGAACCACGGGCGTGGCCGAGGTTTGCCCGAAGCCCTGCCGGCTTGAGGCAAACCGTTGCGCGGCCGGCGCAGAACAGGCTGGACACGCCGGTGGTTTCTGGTTTGATGGGACAACATTAATCAGAAGCCGACGGTTATGCCCATGAAATTTTTTGGCAAGGTGCTGTTTCCGCACCTGCCCCGGTGGAAACAGAAGCAGCAGGCCAGAATTCTGGTCTGGGTGATATTGGCCGCCGTGATTTTTGCGGTCGTCGTCGCCGCCATCATGCTTCACCAAAACGCCCTATAAATCCGGTAAACATAAAACGCCCAGCAAATATTCGCGAGGCGTCCGGCTTTCGGGAAATGAATTAAAATTAAATTTTGGTCGCGGCGCCGGTTCAGGCCACCGCTTCTTTTTCCTCGACGGCCGACTGCTTCAACTCGTCCAGCGCGCGGAAACGACTCGCGGCAAAGCCCGCCTCCACGCCGAGATTGTTGGTGGGATTGTAAATCCCGACGAGCAGCAGCGAGGATTCCAGCACGCGTCGCATATCCATGATGAGTTCGTCCGCGCGCACGCCCACGCGCACGGCCCGGACGACATAGACCGTCTCCAGCACCGGCAGTTGCAGATAAAGCTGCTTCACCGTCTCCGGCCACTTGTCATCCACCAAAACAACTTTTTGTCCGACGCTGAACATTTGATTCTTAATATGGCAGCGGAAATTTCGCCGTCAACTCGCGCACACGGGCGCGGACTTTGTGCGCGGCGTCCACGTTTTTAATATCCATCAGCACTTCTGAAATCATGTCGGCGATTGCCGCCATCTCGGCCTCCTTCATGCCGCGCGTGGTGCAGGCCGGCGAACCGAGCCGGATACCGCTGGCTTGGAACGGCGAGCGGGTCTCGAACGGAATCGTGTTCTTGTTGACCGTGATGCCGGCCTCGTCGAGCGCGATCTGCGAATCCTTGCCGGTGATGCCTTTGGCACCGACGTCCACCAGCATGAGGTGGTTGTCCGTGCCGCCGCTGACGAGGCGGTAGCCGTTGCGCTTCATACCGTCGGCGAGCGCGGCGGCGTTCTTGACGATCTGCTGCTGGTAAGCCTTGAAGCTCGGTTGCAGCGCTTCGTGGAAGCAAACCGCCTTGCCGGCAATGACGTGTTCCAGTGGCCCGCCCTGGATGCCGGGGAAAACGATGGAATCAATTTCCTTCGCGTATTTTTCCGCGCAAAGAATCAAGCCGCCACGCGGGCCGCGCAGCGTCTTGTGCGTGGTGGTCGTCACGAAATCCGCATGCCCCATCGGGCTGGGATGCACGCCCGCCGCAACCATGCCGGCGATGTGCGCGATGTCCGCGAGCAGATACGCGCCGACCTCGCGGGCAATCTCGCCCATGCGCTTGAAATCAATCACACGAGGATACGCGCTCGCACCGATAGTGATCATCTTCGGCCGGTGTTCACGCGCCAT
>Ga0302278_10003528_pt1 | contig 16959 bp, 14 predicted proteins | sample III_Bog_N3_2_FD_194543 | JGI IMG/M metagenome (GOLD analysis project Ga0302278, IMG submission 194543) | Peat permafrost microbial communities from Stordalen Mire near Abisko, Sweden - III_Bog_N3_2 | ecosystem: Environmental > Terrestrial > Soil > Wetlands > Peat | place: Sweden: Abisko...
TCACGACCGTGGCCGGAAAGGGCGCCGCGGGCCTGGGAGTGGCTGGCAGTCCGCTGGTGCTGCCGACTGGCGTGGCCGCGGATGCTGCAGGCAACTTTTATATCGCCGACACCAGCAACTGTGTAATCTGGAAGGTCTCCAACGGTGGTTCGACCGTATTTGCGGGGACCCAGGGAAACTGCACACCGGGCACCGGCGCGAATCCGGCCACCCTCGCCTATCCGGTTGACGTTGCAAGCTGCAACGGAAATGTGTACTTCGCCACCCACGGCGTGGATCCCGTGCTCCCTGCGTTTACGGGTAAGGCCTTGGTGGGCGGATCGGTCTACAAAGTCGATTCGAGCGGCAACATGACGCTCCTGCCCACCCCAGCCACTGCTGGCGGCGCAGGCCCGCCATTCCCGGTAGCGCTCGCTTGCGATGCTTCAGGAAATGTCTTCGTCAGTTCCTATTTCTACGGTTCCGACAGCAAGTTTGGCGACTCAGTCGTTGAAATCTTCCCAGTAAGTTCCACGCCTCAGGTCTTGATTTCTCTGGAAGGTACAGCCTTCCCCGGCGTTGCGGTGGATGCTTTCGACAACGTCTTCGTGCTGAACGCGATTAGTACGACCGGCTGGCTCGGAGTTTCGTCATTCGGCTCCGGTGGACTGCTGGAGCTAACAGGAAGTGGCAATGGCTCAACCATTGTCAATGTCAGCGGGCTATTTGAGAATCCGTCGAGGCTCGCGCTGGACGCCAGCGGCAACTTCTACGTCACACAGTCTACTGCCGCTGCGAATCCGACGGTCTACGTGACGACTGTGCCCCGCGGCGGTGGGTCGCAAACGCCATTCGCGGGCAATGGATTCGCGGGCTACATCGGCCAGGGTACGCCCCCCACGCAGGCTGAGTTGAAGAACGCCACAGGCGTGGCCTTTGACGGCTGCGGCTCCTTGTACATTGCCGATGCCGGGAACCAGGTTGTGCGAAAAGTCTTCAACAGCGCTACGGCCAGCTCTGCTCCCTGCACATCCGGCTCGGGAGGAACGGGCAGCGGTCCGACAACCGTGATTTCGCTCACGTCGTCTGCCCCGCAAGTGACTCCGCCGCAGGCGGTTTCCTTTTACGCGAATGTAACCGTCAACAATTGCTCGAGCTGCACAGCACCCCTCCAGGGCGAGGTCCTTTTTTGCTATGCCGCAGCTCCGTCCTCAAATCCTTGCGGCCCAGGAGGTACAACCATCGCCGCGGTGCTGGTGAATGGCCCGGGCAATACTTCATCAACCGCGAGCGTTCTCAACTACTCCCTCCCAGGGGGCGGCAGCTACTCAGTTGCTGCGATGTACATCGACCCCGCCGGCGTGCTTCCAAGTGCCACTTCCGAGTCTTTGAACGATGTAGTCTGCGGGTCCACCTGCCCCGATCCGGGAATCCCCGGGATCAGTCAATCCGCGTATCCAATCGCGCTGACTCCCGGCGTCCTTTCGACTCCGGAAAAGAGCCCGGGAGTCATGGCTTTCGATTCGTACGGCTTTACCTACTTCTTGAATAGCGCTGCGGGGACCGTAACGCGCCTCGATTCTGCGGGCGGCAGTTCGCAAATCGTTGCCAGTCTCAATAATCCGAGTGACATGGTGGTTGGTGTGGATGGCAACCTGTACATCACGGATACGGGAAACAACCGCGTGGTCGCAGTGACGTCGCCCGCGGGCGCGAACCCGGTGGTATCGCCCATTGTCCTGCCCCCCTCGTTTTCACCTGGACTCAAATCGCCGACAGGCATCGCTGCTTCAACCTCGAATACCCTTTGGGTCACCGATACCGGCAACAATCGGGTCGTGGCATTCGGAACGAGTGGAGGCTTTCCCTCAGTGGTATTTTCTTCGGCTACGCCAGGTGCGCCCGCGATCGGATCGTTGCTAGGAATCGCAGTTAATCCCGTTTCACTGGAAGTTTATGTTGCCAATGCTCCTGCGGCGGGAAGCTCCGCGCTCGGTAACATCATCGCGACTCAGATCGGGGGACCTGTCTCGATTCTCCCGACGCCGGGCGTGACTCTACAGTCGCCTTATGGGTTGGCCTTGGATCCTTCGAACGGCCTCTATTTCTCCGATACCGGAATGCATCAGATCTACCGGATGGATGTATACGGGAACGTGATCGTAGTGGCCGGGAACGGAACCGCGACCGAAACAGGCGACGGAGTTTCTGCCACACAGACCGGCTTGGCGAATCCCACGTGGATCGCGCTGGATCTATCGAATAACATCTGGTTTACAGACGCGCCTTCGGTGCGCGAAGTGAATGTCAGGGAGGCCATCGTGGACTTCACTGCGGCGAACCAGTCGCAGACAATTTATCTCACCAGCCCCATTGCCGGTTTTCAGGGGCCGATCGCATATGCAATTCCACCAAGCCCATACCTGACGGGACCTGGAAGTTCCAGTTTCATGGTGCAGCCCGCCCCGCTCAGTACATGCCTCCAGCCCAGTTTTGGTCCGGGGCCTAACCTCTCACCGAATACCTCATGCAGTCTTGAAGTCACATTACTGAACAATGCGTCTTCGACATATGCCGGAATCCAGTTTCAGTCAGAGATCGAGACGTCCCTGGGAAGCTTCAATCCGGCGGCAGCCTTCACCCAGCCGATTCTGCTGGTTGCCCCCGGCTCGTCCGGCCCGACCACTCTACAGATCACGCCGACCATAGCGCCAAACGGAACTTATGGTTCCCCTTATAGCCCGATGCAATTCCTTGCGGGCGGGGGCAGCGGGCAAGTTACATTTGCCATCTCAACCGGCTCGCTGCCGAATGGGCTCTCTCTCAGTGCCACGGGGTTGCTGTCCGGCACACCCACACAGGCGGGTGTCTTTCCATTCACGATCTCAGCTAGCGATACAAATCAAGACAGTGGCAGCCGTTCCTACTCGTTGACTGTAAATCCGACCATCAGCATCTCTCCCACGTCGGCGTCCGTCGCTGCCGGACAATCCCAGCAATTTACGTCCACCGTTTTAGGGACTTCAAGTGTGGCGGTCACTTGGAGTGTACAGTCCGGCGGAGTGGGAGGAACGATTTCCAGCACGGGTTTGTATAAAGCACCCTCATCGGGAGGCATTGATACTGTCATTGCGACCGTCACCGCGTTTCCTGGCGCTTCTGCCTCTGCCACCGTGACGGTAGCCGCTGCAGCTCCTCCTCCTCTTATTTCCATAATCGTGCCGGAGATCATCACCACGACCGACGTTCCCGCATTCTTCGACATTCCGGTGAGCGAGTCCATCGCGGTCAGCGACCAGGTTGCGATTACTCCGCTGATTGGCATCGCCGGTGTGCCGGCTGCCGCTTACTCTGCCTCCAGCCTGGGATTCAACAACACTGCTCAATCCGTGCAATTCCTGACGGTTTCAAACGTTGGGCAGGCAACGCTCGCGTTTGTGGGCTCGTACAGCATCTCACTAGGCTTTAGTGTCGAAGCTATCCAGTGTTCGGACGGAACAACGACCATGCCGACTTCACTCCTCAGCGGTGGTCAATGCACATTCTCAATTACCTATGCGGGGACCTCGCCTAATGGCACTATCACCTTCACCGACAACGCAGGACTCAGTAGTCCCAGCAGTACTCCGGCGCCTCCTAATTACACTCAGACCGTTCAACTAAACGGTGGGGCCCCAACGTCGGTGCCGATTGGCCTCCCATCGGCAACGGTCACTATTCCAACCATCTATGAAGCGATTCAGGTTGCGGACACGCCGATCAGTTTGGCGGCGACTTCTGGGGTACGAGTCACCAGTTCGGGATTCTTATACAGTCGGGCTACGCATACGTTCAATGGAACCGTCACGGTGACCAACATCAACAGCTTCGCGATTCCGGGACCTCTGCAAGTTGGGTTTGCAGGGCTACCGGTGGGCGTAACTCTGACGAACGCCACCACGTCGAATGGAGGCATTCCATTTATCAGCTTGGCTCGTGGACTTTCGCCTGGACAGTCGGCATCTTTTACAGTTCAATTCAGCGACCCATCCAACCTGAGCATCAGTTTTTCACCGATCGTTCATTTAGGGGCTTTCTAACATGAGAGATACATCTTGGAAGGAAACAATCGCACGATATTCGTTGAAGTCTTTCTTGATTGCCGTGGTCGCAATCTCCTTGTCCGGATCAGCATGGGCAGGAACACTGTCATATCTCGTGACGATCGACACCTCGACGATCAATGGGACCTCGGGAAATCTAGATCTGCAATTCAATCCTGGAGCGCTTCCGGGCACACAGCTGGCTACAGCAACTGTGCAGGGATTCACTTCCGATGGAACTCTCGGAACTGCGGTGCTAGCCGGCGATGTGACTGGGGCGCTGCCCGCTACGCTTTCTTTCGACAATCAGGCCGCTTTCAATGACGACTTCCAAGCGATCACGTTCGGCAATGCAATTCAGTTCGATCTGGTTCTTTCGGGGCCAGCGGCGTTAGCTCCCGACGGCGTCTCAACTTCAGGCAGCAGCTTCGGCGTTGGGCTGTGGGACAGCACCGGCTTCAATCCGCTCTTAACATCGGACCCGAATGGCTTCGCGGCAATTGTGAACATCAACCTCGATGGAAGTGGAACGCCCACCACTGTTCCCACTGATGCTGGTGCTCCATCCGTGGTGACCATCATGCCGGAGGTGACCTCTCCCGTACCTGAACCGGACACCATACTGTTGTTGGGCACTGGACTGGCGGGAATGATCGGCATCGTTCGCAGGAAACTTCGAGTCTCAATCTCGGAGATGTGTAATTTATCGTAACTTCGCACGAGGAGTGCCCCGCAAGTGTGAAAAGAAACTGCTAACTGGTGCTCGTTGCTCTTCTTTTAACCTTAACTCGAAGGGGTCTCCCAATACCTGCCTCGCAAACGCCGGTGGTAGCTTCGTGGTCGAGCTCGGCCCGCGGCGCATCCCCACGCACAGGAGAGAGTACGTCATGCCGCTGTGTGTGGGGTCCTGGCTTTGATGCCGGGCGGAGCCTGGGTCGGCATGCAGGCGCAGACCGCGCACTTCGCTTGGGCGCAAACCGTTGTCGCGAGTGGCTTGAACTATCCCACAGGGGTTGCCGTTGACGGAAGCGGCAACATCTATATTGCCGATACTTCTAATCGCCAGGTGCTGAAGGAGACGCTTTCAGCGGGTAGCTATAACCAGAGCGTTGTCAACAGCTGCGGCGCTGTTGTTCTGTGCCGCCATCCATCTCGGCTCGTCTCCGACGGCGCTGGTCGTTCCCGACTTGATCGCGGCCGGGGCGGGAATATTCCTGCTCATCGGATTGTGGACCCCGGTCAACGGGACCGTAATTGCAGTGGCCGAAGGCTGGATCGCCTGCGTGCACACCGGCGACGCTCTGGTCCCCATTCTGCTGGCGATGCTGGGGGCAACCCAGGCAATCATTGGACCTGGTGCCTGGTCAATCGATGCCCGGCTTTTCGGCAGAAAGCACTTCACCATCCACGACCGCTAGCTACTCCAATGCCCCCTTAAAGTAGGGTTGCCGACGCATACGAGATACCCGGGTTGCAAGCCGACCATTTGGGGTTTCGACGAAAAGCGTCGCGCTGCATAATCTCTTTCAAAAGCATGGGAAGCTTTCCTATGTGGATCGAGGATAGAGGCTGCCGAGATGAGACTGTCTCACCGCGACTATCTCTGCTACAAGCTCCGGGCCCAAGCAAACAACTAGCGCATTCGCAATGAAGGAGTGGTATATGAGTCCTACTGCAACGTCCTTTGGGCAAGTCGCGAGTTATGGGGAGGCCGCCAGCTTAGTTCCTGGTGTGGTCTTCGGTACGCTGACGGCATCGATCGCTCATGAAGTCAACCAGCCCCTATCGGGCATACTCATCAACGCTGGCACCTGTCTGCGCATGCTGTCCGCAGATCCGCCGAACATCGACGGTGCCCTGCAAACCTTACGGCTTACGATCCGCGATGGAAACCGTGCCTCGGAGGTGATCGCCCGATTGCGCCTACTCTTCACGACGAAGAGCTCGGTTACTGAGCCCGTGGATTTGAACACGATTGCGCGGGAAGCGATTGCGCTGTCAGCGGGAGAAATTGAGAAAAACCGAGTCGTTGTATGCTCCCAGCTTAGCGATGATCTCCCGCTCGTCAGTGGAGACGCTGTCCAGCTTCAAGAAGTCATCCTGAACCTGATTCGCAATGCGGTGCACGCAATGCGCGGTGTTGAGGAGCGCCCTCGACAATTAACCGCCCGGACTGTGCGGGCCTTCGACGACCAAGTACGCCTATCCGTGCAGGATTCGGGGGTCGGTTTTGATGATCAGACTGATGAGAGACTTTTCGAGAGGTTCTACACAACCAAACCAGACGGTATGGGGATGGGGCTCTTCATCAGCCGCTCCATCATCGAGAGTCATCAAGGATGCATGCTGGCGACCGCTAACGATGGCCCTGGAGCTACGTTTTCATTTTCGATTCCATGCCCGGCGCGGATTGCAAAGTAAGGTAGCCATCCAATCCATTTGCTCGATCCTATTGACGCCGCTCGATAAGTCGGGACACGGAAGAATTGTTCGAAGAACACGTGAGGTGAACAAAATGACGAACCTATCGATGCACACGCCCCCTTCAAGCGATTCAGGCATCCGCGTTGAGAATACAGGTGATCTCAAGGCAGATGTTATATCCGAGGTTTCTCGCCTACGGATGATGCTTGCGGAAATGATGATCGAGAATCAACGGTTACGCAATAGTCTGCAAACTATCGGCAGTGGATTAGAAGCGCTGTGACATACAGCGTTATATCGCCGCAGGTGTCAAGGGCGGTCTTGATCCTAAGACCATTCGCAACCACTGGGGGACATTAAGTTTGATTTGGAACGCTGCCCTCGTACAGAAATATGTGGACGCTGTCCTGCCTAAACCGAAGCTGCCCCGCAGGCCAAGAGTGAAGGCAAAGTTTTTCACGCTTGCTGACGTTGCGAAGATCATCGCGGCATCGAAGCAGGAGACGCTTACCTTCTATTGGCTTGTGGCTGAGACCCGATTGCGTGGTGGCGAACTGGCCGGACTCAAACTGACAGACATTGACGGCGAAAGCCTGACCGTCAACCAGTCAGTGTGGGGCGGCAAGGAACAAAGTCCCAAGACGAACAGCTCGATACGGACTCTGGCGCTATCGCCGCAACTGGTGACCCTGCTTTGGCAGCAAATCGCAAGGCAGACGACCAAGAAGCACGGATACCTGTTTTCTTCCAAGAGTGGAACCCCAAGGGATATGAACGTCTATCACAGTCGCAAGATGGCGGTGTTGCTCAAGTCCTTGGGGATACCGCAGGCAGGGTTCCATGCCTTCCGGCACTTCAATGTGGCACTCATGGACGCCCAACGCGTTCCACTGAAGACGATCCAGGAACGGATAGGCCATTCGCTCACCGGGTCGTTCACGGTGGACGTGTACGGCGGTAAACCGGAATGGGAACCGAATCGAGAGGCTGCAAGGCTGATTGCTGAGGAGATTGAGAAGGCCGTTAAGCTGGTTGAGAGCAACAGAAAAACCGCCCCGGTAGGCGGCTTGTCTGAAGTTGTTGGCAACTTATCGGCTATTGGAGAGGAAACCCACTCTGTTTCCTTTTGTAAGTCGTTGATCTAATTGGTTGCGGGGGTAGGATTTGAACCTACGACCTTTGGGTTATGAGTTCTGAAATGTGGGACTTAGCAGGCAGCCCGAGTAGCCGACAGGCACCACCGGGCACCGGGAGCGTTCCTGAGAAACTTGCGGGAATCAGGACGTTGGGTTGAGCCGACGACTTTCGCGTGAATTCTCTTCCCTCTTGCTGCGCCGGCTCCAGTTCATGGATGCGGGTGATGGTACTGGCAACTGGCCTACTTTCCAATTTCCAAATTGGAAATTATCACCTACAATTAGCTCATGCAAGGCCAGGACGTTGCTCTTCTCCTAAAACTCGCCATCCAGAAGGGGCCACAGGTGCTCTCCAAAGACCTGGCGGAAAGCCTCTTCATCTCTCCGTCAGAAGTGTCGAAGTCTCTGAAGCGGAGTGTGGAGTCAGGGCTGCTTCACGTCGCCAACGGAGAAAAGCGGATCAATCGGTCTGCGCTCATCGAGTTCCTGTCTCACGGATTCAAGTATGTCTTTCCACCAGCAAAGGGCTCTCTGGCGCGCGGTGTCCCGACGGGTGCGTCCGCTGAACCTTTGAAGTCACGCTTTCTAGATGATGGCGATCCTCCTGAAGTCTGGCCATATGCCGAAGGAAAGGTGCGAGGCATCGCGCTTGCGCCGCTGTACAAGGGAGCACCTAAGGCGGCGTTGCGAGATCCCAAGTTCTACAGCGTGCTTGCACTCTGCGATGCGATTCGCGGCGGTAGAACCCGAGAACGAAACCTCGCGATCGAACTGCTCGGCAAGGAGATCGATGCCTGATCCGAACCTGCCGCTGCTGGAAGATGCGGTCCACAAACTCGCTCCGTTTCTAGATGAGATTGTCTTTGTTGGCGGCATCACCCTGGGGCTGCTGATCACTGACAAGGCTGCCGCTCCGATTCGCGGTACGAACGATGTCGATGTGATCGCCGAAATTGTCACGTATGCGGACTACATCGCGTTCTCAGAACGGCTCCGCCAGGCCCACTTCACAGAAGATGAAGGCGAAAGGCCTCTCACTTGCCGGTGGCACCATGGTGCCCTGATAGTGGACGTGTTGGCACTCAACGAGGAAGTGCTTGGGTTCTCGAACATCTGGTATGAATCCGCGCTCCGTCACGCGTTCACAGTCACTCTGCCCGGCGGACAATCGATCCGAGTCATTACCGCACCGTTCTTCCTGGGAACGAAGATGGAAGCGTTTCGGGGACGCGGCAAGTTGGATTTTCAGACCAGTCACGATCTCGAGGATTTCGTTGCTGTAATCGAGGGACGAAATACTTTGCTTCAAGAGATCGCCGGGTCTCCGATAGAGCTTCGTCGATATCTGGCCGAGGCAGCAAGGATGTTGCTCGCTGAACCTCGGTTCCTTGACGTGCTTCCTGGATTCGTCTTGGATAACGAGCGGGTCCCCCTCATACAAGAACGGCTTGCTGAAATTGCACGGCAAGGATAGAAAGCCACCGATCTCATCCGCCTTCTCGAGGAAGTCCCTTTTGGAAACGTGATGTCGCGATTTCGCGTAAACCGAGGGTCGTCCATGCGGAGAGATCACCGGTTCCTGGCGCGTTCATTAGGACTAACGTTACTGGAGCGCCGCAGCAACCCGGCCTGAGGTCATTGGGCACAGCATCAGGTGCTGAAGCTATGGCAGAAGCAGGATGGGGAGCGGGCAAAACCAAGAGCGCACAGGCGATTTTGCGAGGCCAGAATTGTTCCGGCATGAACGCTGGTTGGGTTACCACTTCTGCTTCGGGTGGCTATGGTGTTCGACACGGTAGTGGGTGATAGCCTCGAGCGTTCCTGGCCCCTGCTTCGCGCAAACGGGCGTGCCATAACGATCGCTGGGGACGCCGAGAAGACTTCAGACGATCGGGTCAAGGCCGCATTCGTTATCGTTGAACCTAATCACCAGCAATTGTCTGACGTGGGACCTCTTTTCGAAGCCGGCTACCTACGCCCCTGTGTCGGCGCAACCGCTTCGCTTCTGTCTGCACCCGAAGAGTATCGCGGAGGACGAATCAGGTTGGACGCACGGCAAAATCATTATTCTGCCGTCATGAGCAGAATCTATCGGACGAAAGCGGAGCAGACTCTGAGCCTCTACTCTGAGCGCCTACTCGCCAGCTCCGACCGCGGTGCGGATGAGCAAGAGGCAAGCGGTGGAACCCCCCGCGTAATTTCGTGCGCGATCTCTTTTGCGCGCGAGGGTACGATCAAATCCTTCGCTGTAGGCCCTTGCCGCCGTGGTGACCCCTTAGAAGTGGTGACCCCTTAGAAATCGATATGGCCGGCGAACTGCCAGTCGCGGTTGCCGCTGCCCAGGTTGGTCTGGCCGAAGTTGGTAGCGTCGATGCTGGTGGAGGCGTACCCAAAGGTGACCTTGTTTTCGACGTTGAAGCAGTCAGCCTGGAAGGTGAACTTCACATTTTCCTTGATTGGGAAGCTCTTACGCACGCTGGCGTCGAAGTTGTGAGTTCCGGGAGCCCAGAGGTTGAACGGGGCGCGATCGGGAGCGTTGCCAATCAGGTAGGGGAAATTCTTCATGGACTGGAATCCGCCGGAGTTGATGTAGACGGGCGAGGTTCCTCCGGCGTAGAAGTTGCTGCCCAGGCTACCGTTCTGACGGACCGGTCCGCCGTAGTTGGTGACCAGGTTAGGAACACAGGTAGAGGAGAACTGCGAAGGATAAGTGCAGGTGGATGAAGTGACCTGAAGAGGCGCTCCAGAGTTGTACTGGAAGATGGACGAGAGTTGCCAGCCAGTGGTGATTGGACGAATGAAGGCAGGTCCTCCGGAGAAGCGCTTGCCGTTCCCGAAGGGGAGTTCCCAGACTCCGTAGATGACCAAACGCTCCTTCTGCGCATTGGACTGCCAGGTGCGGTCGATGCGGTTTGCGGCATAGGACTGGGTTGAGCCGACCACGACGCCTGTGGGCAGCGGATAGCCACCGCGGGTTGTGTCGACATCGCCGATGGCTTTGGCGTAGGTGTAGTTTACGTTGAATGTCACTCCCTGCCAGGTGCGCTGGGCAAGCATGATCTGCATGGAGTTGAAGCTGGTGTTACCAACATTGCCCCAGACATCGGAGATCCCGTTGTACTGAGGGAACGGGATCAGCGCCTGGGCGATGGTGGCGGACTTGCCAGAGAAACTCGCGTATGGCAGCGCGATGCCGGGAATGATGGCATTCGCCTGGGCGATGGTGGTTGCGGTCGCGGTCTGAGTGAGCAGGCTGCCAAGTGCAAGGTAACGCGGGTCGAGCTTGTCCGACCAGTAGCCGCGGACTGGACCGGGAACGAAGTGGCCAGCGCTGCCAACGTAGTTGACCTGGATGGTGGTGGAGTTGGTGAGTGCCCGCTGGATTCCGAAGCTGAAGTTATGGAAGTAGGGGACGCGCTGGCCGGTGACCGGGTCGCCATATCCGAGCGAACCGCCGTTGGCGCCACTGTTGATCAGGCTGGTGTATCCCGTCTGCTGCGAGGGGTCGGTGTTGGGCAGGACCGGCACTGCGCCGGGGAAGGAGCCAGCGCCATAGAGGCTGCCTGCGGAGATGGCTGGCTTGCCATCCCAGAAGAACGCGGCTGTCCCCTGCCCGTCGTCCGTCAAAACCGTGGAGCCAGCGAAACCCTGTTGGCTAGGACCGGTGCGGGCGCCGGAGTTATGGCCTCCCTCAGCAGCCTGGCGAGCGTAGCTGATGCCGTAAGATCCTCGGAAGACAGTCTTGCTGTTTGCCGAGAAGGCAAAGCCTAAACGGGGCGCCAAGTTCCCCCACCGGATAGGTACGTTGGAAGAACAGTTACAACTGTTGGCGCCGTGGCCGTAGAAGCCCAGAGCGCCCTTGTTGCCCGTGATGGGATTAGTGGCAGTGGGGTCAAAGTAAGAAGAGCGGTCACGGACCTCATGGAAGGGCGTCCAAATCTCCCAACGGAGTCCGAGGTTAACCGTGAGATTCTTATTCACTTTGTAGTCGTCCTGAACGTAGGGCGCATAGGTTTTGTAACGCGCGCCGGACTCAGGCAGCGAGGTGGTCTGGAGGGTGGAGGAGCCGACACTGCCGAGCAGGAAGCTGGCATAGGCGAGACCGGTATCGGCAGTCTCGATGGTCCCGGCTTGCTTGACGTTCGACTTAGGATAGTAGGCGGCGACCTCGGCGTTGGAGAAGCTGTAGCTCATGGGGAAGCTGGTGCTGTTGTTGGGATACTTGTAGTTGTCTTGGAGCCACTCCATTTGGCCGCCGAAGGTGAATGCGTGGCTGCCTCTGACCCACTGTAGGTTGTCGAGGAGCACGAAAGTGTTGACCACTTCGTTGTTCGAAACCGAGCCAGTGACGGCGTGCCAGGATTGCGGCGCGTCGAGGCCGCCGCTGAAGCTGATTGCGGGAAAGGTGCTGGAAGCCTCGCCGACGGGGAGGTTGGTCAGGCCCGCAGCGGTCGCGGTGTAAGGAGTGTTAAGGGTGCCATTGACATCAGGCGCGGCAAGACGGTTGAAGGCGTACTTGGCCTGGTTAACCAGCCGCGGAGTAATGGTCCACGTATGCTCAGCATCGGCGGTGATGGAGAACTGCGAGACATACTCGGTGGTGCCGTACGGGATAGGCAGCTTGGTGGTGTAGTCCGGTCCTATGGTGCCGTAGTTGCCGAGCAGGATGATTCCGGAGAGTCGCTGGGTGCGGTTGAGGTCGTAGTCGACGCGGCTGGCAGTCTTCCAGTAGTTGGTTCCCGTGCGAATGGCGGTGGAGAGGTTGCTGGCAATCCCAGGCAGGTTCGGTGCTGGAAGTGTGGCGGCGAGTGCCTTGGAGATGGGGGAGATCACGCCGGTCGGGATAACGTTGGGGGTAGCGACCCCGTTTTTCATGCCCATGAACTGATTGCGGCACGGAACGCCGCCGTTTGCTGCGGTGCAGGCGGCGGTAGTGGAGGGGTCATAGACGGGGTAGGAGTACTCAGTGAAATCGCCGGCACGGGCGAGGACAGAGGGCACGGTGTACTGGGTGGGATTGGGGGTCGAGTGGAAGAAGTACTTGTCGTAGGAACTGAAGACGAAGAGGCGGTTCTTGAGGATTGGGCCTCCACCGAAGGCTCCCCATTCAATCTGGTGCTCGACCGGCTTAACGGGAAGACCGGTGAGCACATTTTTGTTGCTGACTTTGCCTCCGAAGCCCCAGGTATCGAATATGGTGTTGCGGACAAAGGCGAAGGTGCCACCGTGGAAGTCATTGGTGCCGGACTTCACAACGTAGTTCTGGACGCCCTGGCCTTCAAACTCGACAGGCGAGCCCGAGGTTTGCGCCTGGAACTGTTCGATGGCTTCGGGAGCGAGCGTGTAAGCAACTGCGCGGTTGTCACCCTGCTGAATTGCAGCGGTAACCGGGATGCCATCGATATACACCTCATCGAGATATGAGGCCGAGCCGGAGCCGGAGAATTCTCCGGATCGACCGCCGCTCTGGACGCCGGGCATCAGGGTGACGAAAGAGGTCGGGTTTCGCGGGCCGTTGCTCATAGTGAGCGGGAGATTCGTGTACTCCTTCTGCTCCATGGTCATGTTGAGGGTGCCGTTTTCCGTTTCGAGGGCAGGCGGCGCGTCGGTGACGGTGATAGTATCGCTGGTCGATCCGAGTGTGAGTTTGGGGCTAAAGCCAACGGTCTGAAGGGCGTCTACGGTAACGTGATCCTGGAGGAGGGTGGCAAATCCCTTCGCGGTGACGGCGATTTTGTACTCGCCGGGAATGAGCGGGGAGATGAGGTAATAGCCGCTGCCGCTGCTGGTCCGCGCGGTCTGAACCCCGGTGCCAACATTGGTGGCGGTGACGACAGCATCAGGGATGACTGCGCCAGTGGGATCCTGCACGGTTCCAGAGATGGCGCCTTGACCGCCGATCTGGGCTGCTGCGGGAAGGATGGTGGCTAGGAAAGACAACAAAACTAGGGCCGGAATTCCGCTAAGAATAGCGCACCGAACTCTGTATAGGGAAGCGCTCATCGAACATCTCCTGATACTGGTACAACTCGGTTAGATGCCCGAGATAGAAATGGCGGATAGATATATTTTCAAATAGAAAACTATGCCTTTATTGAAACAGAACACACTTGCGTTCCCGCCGCAGTAAATAAGCAATCTGCGAAGGCACACTTTGCATGAAACTATTCGGCGGATGAGTTCTGCTACCGGTGGTCGAACTGCCTGATGACGATCTTCCCCCAGCCGTCCTGGTCTCTTCCGTAAAGATCTATGTGATCGACTTGGACGACAACCGACTTAGAGTCGCAAAACAAATTGGTGCGACTGTCATCGACCGTTCAGATGGGAAGGCCGCCGTACGAACATCGGCGGGAATTTTCCCGTTACTTTTCGCAGAAATCAGAGTTGTTACAGCGGAATGCCGAGATGCACTCTCAAATCGTCCAGACCTCTTTGGACGTATGTCAGTTCTTTTTGATATCGATCTTGCCTTTGCGCGGCTCTTACTTTGACTAGCCTTCTCGATATCGTGAGCCGCGTCCGCGACCGGCCATGTGTCCCGACTACCCATATTTGCTAGCGAGGACTTGCTCATTCGTTCGAGTCACCGAAAGCTGATCGTAAAGTTGATCTTCTTGGTCGTGCTTGAATCGAACATGCTCAGAGTTCTCGTTCTGGATTGGCGCCCGTGAACCTTGGCCCACATTCGGTAATCTGTGTCCCCTTCAAGCCGTTTGAAGCTGTAACGGCCATCTAGGCCCGTGATGTAGGACAGCACCCCATTTGTATCCACGTTTCTAACCTGGACGACTGCGCCCTTCAGGGGAACGCGATGCTGATCTGTAACGATCCCATTCACATCACGCGAGGGAGGTTGGGCAAACGCATTCGACTGATATACGACGCTCCAGCATGACGCCGAAATCAGAATCGTGCTGATACACCTGAGCGTTCTCCTCTTGATCGCCATCACGTCACTCTCTTCGTCCATCTCGCTAAGCCGATGAGCGCTTTGAGATATCCGTCGAAACACCTACTGCCTTGTATGATGCAGCCGGGGCCTTAGAGGAGTAGCTCAGCCGCCTGCGCGGCGGACTTGCCTCTACGAAGGAAGGGCGGATGCGTAGCAGATCATGGTCGTGGTAAGCAATCTGATGTTCGATCCTGTCAATGTGGTGCGCTCAGGGTACAGATCCGAAACCGTCACCCCTTGTTTGGGGTTCGCTTGTCGAGCCAGTAGTACCGCCGCCAGCAATTGACGCAGCGAACTGGCTTTAGTGCGAACACGGCAAGCACGCCATCGAGCGGATGCGACTCGGCAGCCAGAAATTCGATAGAGCTGCAAAGAGGACAGCTTCGCCGTGACCATAGTAGTCGCGGAAGGCGACTAGGCCACTTTACCGCTGCAGTGTCCATTTGGGCTGCTCCTCTCGATGGGACACATTTTCTTCAGTCCACTCACACAGGCATCTGGCGAACTGCCGTCGTAACGGCTAACCGAACGATGGACGGCTACGGCGAAGTCCGTCTTCCTTTTCGACGTTCAGGGGGCAGTTGCCAAATCGACTCATGCCGGTCTCCCTTGGCTTCTTTACCTGAGGAAGCAGGAAGCAGTGCAAGGAACCGCTTCATTTCTGGCCGTTCGACGGCTGGGAGGTTCTTCACGGCAAATCAGTAGTGGCCGAGGTCTACCCCTCACTGTGGACGAAACGGTTCCCAAAAGAAGGCCGCGATGGGGACGAGCAAGCTGCCTATGCCGTGGCGGCATGGCTGCAACGAGCCGACCATACTGGCTCACTGAATAGCTTCCTCAATCCGAGTCTGACGGCAGAGGAGCTTGGAATCGCCAGAATCGAAGGTTGGATTCTCGGGGTTGTTTGACAGGCACCCTTCAACAAATTGAGATTTGTCGCAGCAATCCCGGTCAATCGGCATGCCTTCCCCGCTCTAGTTTGGTGGCATCGTAGCCCTTGGCGGCAAGGCGGCTCGTAATTTCTGCATATAGCTTGTCGTCCATCTTCGCAGTGCGGCTCAAAATCCATAGGTACTTACGGCTCGGTTCGCCGATTACTGCATAGTCGTAGTTCGGGCTCAGGTCGATAATCCAATAGTCACCAAAGAACGGCCAGAAGAATGTCACCTTGAGCTTTGAGCCGGTCTTCTGGTCAACAACCTTGGCCCAGCCGTTCGATTCGGTGAGCTTGCCTTCGCTAGTCTTGCAACTATTCACCACGCTGATTTTGCCATCAGAACGGAGGGTATACGTCGCCGTCACGTTGCTATCGCATTTGCGCTCGAAGCGATTCGAGTACCGTGCAATCTCATACCAACGCCCCGTGTAGCGGCTCAGGTCTACCTTCGGGACGGATTCAAGAGGAACCTCACCAAATGCGGCTCGAACGACACAAAACACTCCCACTAAAGCGAGGCCCGAATAGATAAGCTTTCGCGAATTCATCAAGAATCTCCACAACGCTTGCGATGTCGGCACTAGTTCACCATGAGAGCAACAACACAGGAGCAACGCCACAGAACTGAGCGGTCAGCTCCTGCTGGAACGGAGCTTGGTTCCTGCGCTAACTATATTGTCTGATGAAGTTGTAATTTCGCAATTGCAGTCACTTCTCCAGCCCCCTTGGCATAGTGTGCCTCTTCATCAGGAGCAAGAGTGTACAGCAGCTTGAGGAACTCTCCCGCGTGTACAAGTTCCTCGTCCGCTATGTCCTTGAGCACTGCCACAGCGAGTTTGTTGCCGGTTGACTCGGCAAGCTGCAAATACATCTGAGTCGCTTCGTACTCTGCGGCTACCATAAACCGAATCGCTCTGATGAGTTCCTCGTCCGTGAGCTTCCTGCTGTTCGCCAACTCTGAAAAAGGTGACCCGAACTGTGGCATATCGTTTTCCTCCGCCTCATGCACGTTGACACGTCAAACCTTGTTCGCGGCTTTGAGGGTTATCTCGTTTGTAGTCTTGTTGCTCCCTGAGGTCTGAGCGGGATTGACCATCGCCACAATGTCAGACTCTTATCGGCGAACAAACAGGAGCAACACCGTGCGGAGTGCGCTATCTCAATCCGCCGCCGACACCAGAGGAACGAGAGGCCGCTGCTATTGATGGGCGGATTCTTGGTAGTTCAGCAGACGCTTAGGAAGAGCGTGAGAGATACCTCTGACTGAGCCGATAGATTTTCGTTCGGCATCAGTTCTTACGGGCCTTGGCGGGGAGAGGATCGACGGCAGGTTACGGCGTCAGCAGCAGGGAGCCATCTTGAAGCTTGAGGCGTGACAGCTATCACCAGCTTCCCGGCGATAACCCCTTTAAAGTTATCTCCGCACGCCCGTGTGGAGATTGCGAT
>Ga0302278_10003530_pt1 | contig 16946 bp, 14 predicted proteins | sample III_Bog_N3_2_FD_194543 | JGI IMG/M metagenome (GOLD analysis project Ga0302278, IMG submission 194543) | Peat permafrost microbial communities from Stordalen Mire near Abisko, Sweden - III_Bog_N3_2 | ecosystem: Environmental > Terrestrial > Soil > Wetlands > Peat | place: Sweden: Abisko...
GCAGGGGCGCGCCGGTGAGCACAACAATGCGGGCGTGAATGTGCTCGCGGATCAGGCGGACGGTTTCGATTAGATCCGATTTGTCTGGACCCACAAATTGGAAGAGCAGGTCATAGCGGTACGTCACTGCGAAGTCGTTCAGGTCACCAATCGGAATTGGAGTAACGGGCAAGCTCTCGCCCGCTCCAGTGAGCACGGCCTGGAGTCGGCCGAGATTGTGCGTCAGTTCAAATGGTGTCGCCAATTGCGATAGCAGCGCCTTAATGAGCTTCTCGACAGCCTGCTGTGCATGAAAACCGAGGACTGATTCAGGGTTGCCGTCCACATGGAGAGCCGTCTCGTCCTCAGCGGCCTTGATCAGAAGAATCTGAGCCTGCGTGTATGGGCTGCCGTTCATAAGCCACCTGGCCGTCTTTGAGTATGCGGTAATAGATCGAATTGATGGAGCTGCGAAATTGGCTCGCATAGCCCTCAGTGGCAGTAATCAGGTCGATGGTCATCGGAATCTCTTCCAGTTTACGGCGCAGCTTGCGATGAATGCTGCCCAATTCTGATTCGGCGTAATTGGGCATCAGCACTGCCATGTCCAGATCGCTGTCCCACTCTGCCTCCCCGCGCGGCCATGATCCAAACAGAATCACGCGGGAGGGCTGCGCGATCTCCACGGCCGTCTTCACGGCTAGATCGACCTTCTCCTGAGTCGGACTGAGGGTTTCAAGTACGGCGCGAACCTTCTCAGCGGTCAGCATGGTTACCTCAATGATAGTGTAGCCCGGTTTTCATCGCAAGTGGCTGAAAATCAACCGATCAGAAGCCTTCTAGCCATTCTCAAAATCCTAGGCTCCGCCGCCGCGGCCGGTAAGGCGGCGATCTTGTCGAGCTGCGTCGGGCGCACGGATTCGCTCATCAAGATTTACTTGGTGGGGCTCAGAGGAGTCACCCTCTTGTAACAAAGGAGAGAGTCGTATGCGTCAGACCAATAGATCAAATTGACTTCAAGCGAAGAACGCTTCTCCTCAGGAATCCGGTGGAGCAATTGCCGTAGGGGCCGCAGGTCGAAAACCGTCGCGGAATACTTCGCTTTTTCCGCAAGCAACGCAAAGGTGAGCTCATCCTGGCGCTCGTCCGCGTCGAAGGTCTCACCCATCAGAGTTTCCTTCCCGCCGGCGGCAAATGCGCCGACGTTAAATGCCTTCTGCCTGTGTTCGATTGCATACTCAGCAATGAAGTTGCCCAGCGTGGAAATGCCGCGCCCGTCATAGCCGCGATGAAGATGATTGCGGCCAAAACGCAGCAGCACCTTCGATGGTGTTCCGAGCACCGATGCATGGTTGAGGTGCGCGAGGAATTGCTCCTTCATCAGCAACTCGCGCTCATTCTGCGCGATCATTTTCGTGTCCTCTCCGGCACGATTCGTCTCAATCTCCAACGTTCCCAGAAGGTTTTGGCGCAGGGGAATTTCGTTCACTGTCTCATCTTTTTTCCCGTCGCTACCGGTTGCCAGGGCAAGCAGCTCAGGAGCCATCTTCCGGTCGTATCCGTGCTTTGTAATCTGAACCATCCGCTCCAGCTTTGGGTCGCCCGGGTTCAATCCGGCGAGCTCGCGAATGAGAAACTGTGGCTGGACTTCCTCCATGTCGCATCCCCAAAGCACGTCGGCACCCGGGCTGGCAAATGCGCCAATGTCCTTCGCTTGACTTCTGCTCCAGAGCGCCACCACTTCAGGCCCTTGTCCGGCGGGAACGTCTTCTAGCTGATGTGCAGCCCACGGACTAACTTCAGCTGCGATATGCCGATACCCGACTTTCCACATTTCCGGCCAAAGCGCTCGCAGCAACTCTGGGATCTCATTCTCTCCGTGCAGTTCCCCAAGCAAGAAAAAGTCATTCTCCTTGGCCTCCGCCAGCAGGAATTCGTGTCCTTCGTTGTCCAGGTTGTACTGGTGACTCGAGAGGATGGCGAGCACCGCGCCATCCGCCTGCGCGGCTTGTGCTCGTGCTAACGGAGGGTAAACTGCGACCAGAATGATCAGGCAATAAAAGGGGAAGAATTGAGAGCGCGCCATACCGGCTTATACGCGCCCAGGCGGATTTTGTTCCTCACACCCCCACCGGAAACGGCTTCGGGCTAGATTCGTCCGTGTTCGCGTCGGGGTTGCGCCAGCGCTCAAACCGCCCCTGCAGCAGGCTCATCAGCCCCGTATACCAGTAGCCGATCACAAACAAAATCAGAAATGGCGCCGTAAAGTAATTGTGATTCGAGAAGGTGTATAGAATTGCCGCGGCAAAATAGCAGCCGAAGAGCAACTCGATCCACGGCGCCAGAACCAATCGCTTGCGGTACTTGGCTGCCTGCGACTTCTCGCCCTTCTGCGCAACGCGGTACTTGGGTGTGCGCACAAAGGCGCTCTTGATTCCGAACAGCGCCTCCATCACGGCCTTGCTGTTGGTCCATGTGAGGCCGATGCCGAGCGCCATCAGGAAGGGCAAATAGAGAAATGTCTTCAGCCATGACTTTGGGTACAGCACTCGTTCGCTCACCAGATAAAATATCGCGATCGAAAAGCTCGAGGCTGTGAACAGCGGAAAGTCAATCAGCAGCATCTGGAACCAGCCCTGATAGAACCGGCAGATCATGGCGGGGATCAGCAGCGCGGACATCACCACCATCAGCGGATAGCTCAGGTTCGCCGTCAGGTGATAAACGGCCTCGATTTTGATCCGCCGCGGCACGTCCGACTTGAACATCATTGGCAGCACTTTAATGCTGGTTTGGATCAGCCCCTTGGCCCAGCGTGCCTGCTGTGTCTTGAAGGCCGTCATCTCGATGGGCAGCTCGGACGGGCACTCGACCTCGGGCAGATACTTGAACTTCCAGCCGGCCAACTGCGAGCGGTAACTCAGGTCGGTGTCTTCGGTCAGCGTGTCGTGCTGCCAACCGCCGCCATCGTGAATGGCCTTGATCCGCCACATGCCCGCGGTGCCGTTGAAATTAAAGAAGTCGCCGGAGCGGACGCGTGCTCCGTGCTCAAGCACAAAGTGGCCGTCCAGCAGAATCGCCTCAATCTGCGTCAGCATGCTGTAATTGCGGTTCAGGTGCGTCCAGCGCGTCTGCACCATTCCGATTTCCGGCTCGGCGAAGTGATGAATCACCTTCATCAGCCAATCCGCCGGAGGAACAAAATCCGCGTCGAAGATAGCGACAAATTCGCCCTTGGCCACCTTCAGTCCGGCATCCAGCGCGCCTGCTTTGTAGCCGTACCGATTGGTCCGGTGAATGTAGACGATGGGATGGCCCAGAGCCGCAAAGCGCTCCACAATGCTTGCGGCTACCGCATGGGTTTCGTCGGTCGAGTCGTCCAGCACCTGGATATCGAGCTTGTCGCGCGGATACTCCATGGCGCAGATCGCATCGATCAGCCGGTCAATGACAAACTGCTCGTTGAAGATGGGCAGTTGCACGGTGACGCGGGGCAACTCGTCGAAATGCCGCGGCGGGTCGGGATGGTAGTTTTTGCGGAACTTGTAGTAGAGATAGACCAGCGTATAGCGGTGCACGCCATAGATGGCAAGAACGATCATGACCGCAAAATAGGGCAGCAGTAGCGTCGCATCGAACCAATTCCAATGGTAGAGGTTCTTGAAGGTTACATCGGTCTGCTGCATCGCCTTGAGGTAGTGGCGCAGGTTGTTTTGCGGGGCAAAAGCCAGATGCGTGGCTACCCCCATCGACAGCCGGTGAAACAAGCTGGCGGCGGGAATCAGAAGGGTCTCAAGCGCGGCGAACAGGGGCAAGCCTCCACAGCCGGGATAACCCCATTGTATGCGATGGTGCGGGCGGATGTGAGATCCCAGGCCCCACCCTCTAGCTTCCCGGAGGGTGTGCCAGAAGGCCAACGCGGAGACAGTCTGGTAACACATGTGGTACTCTTTGTTGTGCCTCAGATTCTGACGTATGTCAATGCGGAGGGCGTAGCCCCCTATGCACAGTGGCACGAGAGGCTGGATTCCGCAGTCAGGGCGCGGGTTACGGCTGCGGTCTACAGGCTTGAGGCTGGCAATTTCTCGGCGGCCAAAGGCGCAGGCTCCGGTATCTTCGAGTTGCGGCTGGATTTCGGACCGGGCTATAGGGTGTATTTCGGCAAGGACGGCGACGCGCTTGTGATCCTGCTCGGCGGTGGCACGAAAAAGCGGCAACAGGCCGACATAGACGCAGCGCAAGCGCTGTGGAAGGAATACAAACAGAGAAAAGAGCAGCGGAGGGACGTTGGAACTCACAAGAAAGTTTAGCGATTTGGTAAAGGCGGACCTTCAGAGGGATGCGAGTTTCCGGCGCGCTCTGCTTGGCGAGGCTCTGGCTTACATGGCCTCAGGCGATTTGGATACCGGGAAGATTGTGCTGCGGGAATATATTAACGGGACGGTGGGCTTTCTCAAGCTGGGAGCGGCGCTTGGACGTTCTCCGAAGAGCCTTATGCGGATGCTAAGTCCAATCGGGAACCCGCAAGCGCGGAACCTGTTTGAGATGGTCGCCTATCTTCAGAAGGTCGAAGGCACGGTGCTTGAAGTGCGCGCCATTGACGCAACTGCGGCCTGAACATTCACATTTGCCCTTCCCAACCCTCCTGTCGTACTGTTGCCCTCAGCCGGAGGACTCCGTCGAATGTCCACGCTCACCGCATCCCCCATCCGTGCCGCCGCGGGCGGCAGCTTCCTGATCGAGACCCGCACTCCCGCCGAAATCTTCACTCCGGAAGACCTGAACCAGGAGCAGCGCCAAATTGCCTCGACCGCGGCCCAATTTGCCCGCGACGAGATTCTGCCCCTGGCCGCCGCGATCGAAGCCAAGGAAGCCGGCGTAATGAAGTCGCTCATCCGCAAGGCTGGGGATCTCGGTTTCACCGCAGTCGATATTCCCGAAGAATATGGCGGCATGGAGATGGACAAAACCACCTCGACGCTGCTTACTGACCATCTCTCAGTCCTGGCGAGTTTTTCGACGGCTTTTGGGGCTCAAATCGGCATCGGCCTGCTTCCTCTGGTCTGGTATGGGACCGATGAGCAAAAGCAGCGTTACCTGCCCAGGCTGGCTACTGGCGAGTGGGTCGCCGCCTATGGACTTTCCGAGGCCACCTCCGGGTCCGACGCCATGAACATCCGAACTCGTGCAACCCTCTCACAGGACGGAAGTTACTACCTGCTCAACGGCGAAAAAATGTGGATCACCAACTGCGGCATCGCCAGCCTGTACACGGTTTTTGCCAAGATTGACGGCGACAAGTTCTCCGCCTTTCTTATTGATCGCGACTCTCCAGGCCTGAGTGTCGGAGCGGAGGAGCACAAACTGGGCATTCGCGGCTCGTCAACCTGTCCGCTGGTACTCACAGACTGCCGGGTCCCCGCCGCGAACCTGCTCGGCGAACCCGGCAAGGGCCACCACATCGCCTTCAACGTATTGAATGTGGGCCGTTTCAAGCTTGGTGTGGCCTGCGTCGGAGGAGCGCGCCACGCGCTGGCGCACATGATTTGCTACGCCAAACAGCGCACTGCATTTGGCAAGCTTATCGCAGAATTCGGCCTGATCCAGCGCAAGATATCCGCCTCGGCCACCCGGCTTTACGCCGCCGAAAGCATGGCTTACCGCACCGTGGGAATGATCGACGCTGGCCTGGCCCAGGTCGCTGCGGATCAGGCTCATTCTCCCCGCGTGACCCAGCGACGCATTGAGGAGTACGCCGTCGAGTGTTCCATTCTGAAGGTCTATGGTTCGGAGATGCTGAGCCTGGTGGCCAACGAATTGGTGGCCACCATGGGCGGGTACGGTTATGTCGAGGAATATCCGGCCGAGCGGTATTACCGCGATGCGCGCATCAATGAAATCTTCGAGGGGACGAACGAAATCAACAGGTTGATTATCACCGGGTGGCTGATGAAGCGGGCGCTCAGCGGCCAGCTTCCGCTGCTTGGAGCCATTAAGAAATTGATGGACGAAGTCACCCAGCCGCCATCCTTTGAAACCGCGGCCGACGCCCAGGAGCCGTTGGCCCGCGAGGCAGAGCTGTTGACTGCGGTAAAGAAGATGGCGTTGTTTGCGGCGGGAGTGGCTAGCCAGCGTTTTATGACCGCGCTCCAGGATCAGCAGGAAGTGATGGCCGATTTGGCCGATATCATCATGCAGGTGTATGCGTTGGAGTCGGCGGTGCTGCGGGCGCGGAAGCTGGCTGAGGCCAAGGGAAGCGCAGCCGAGGTTGCGGCCGCAATGACGGGCTTGCTGGCGGACGAGAGCATGGGGTTGGCGGAATTGGCTGCCCGGCGAGTGTTGGCGGCCTGCGCCGACGGCGACTTGCTGCGGACGCAACTGGCCATTCTGCGGCGGTTAGCGCGGTTTACGCCCGCCGATGCGGTTGGGTCGAGCCGCACCGTCGCGCGTCATTGCGTTCAGTTGGAACGATACCCGTTATAACGCCGGTCTAAAAAGACCCTCCATCCGGACGGCTAGACCGCCGCCAGGATGGAGGAGGGGGTAGATCTCGAGATGCAGCGTGGCGCTGCCGCTCGCAATCCGGTTGAAGTCAGGGGCGAACCACGACGTTGACATCCAGGGTCATATCGACGGGAATGGCCTGGTTGTCCAGCTTGCCGGGGCGCCATTGAAGCTTGCGGACCGCCTCGACTACGCGAGCATCCAGATCCTTATTCACCGACTTCACCACCTGGATATCCTGCGGTTTGCCGTTCTCATCCACATTCAGCGTGAGGGTTACTTCAGCCGACTGGGGAATGATGTTGTCGAACGCGTCGCCGGGGATGACGACGGTATTGGATTGAATAAGCTTGGGAGCGGTCACGCCGGTGCTGATGCGCACTGCCGGGGTTGAGGCGTCGGCGTCGCCGGTCGTGGGCTGGCTGGCGATTGCCGATGCAGTAAACAGCATGGGGGAGAGCATAAGGCTAGCTGCGATAATACGACGCATGAATTACCTCCAATGGTCATGTGTGACCAACACCACTATAAAACTATTTCAATACGATTGTCAATTATTTTATTTAAGTTCATATTTTTCAATAATTTACGATGAATCTATGTATTACTCTGAACAACAACGCATATGCGTAGAGGATTTCCAGGGATGAAACAGGGAGCGGGGATTGAGAATCCAGAGAAAAGGGAAACCGATTCAGTATTTGCAAAGTAGTAAACGTGGTTTCGGCTCGCACGTTCAAGCCAAAGTGGTTCGCGGCCAGGGTTTGCAGCGGAACGGGTCGAATCGACTTGGCAGGAATTCTCAGTTACACTCAACCTTTCTTCAGTTACACGGAGAAGAATGATGAGAACCGGAATTTCCCAATTGCTCGTCGCCGGCTGTGCATTGGCGGCATTGCTTTCCGTCGCAACCGGAGTTGTTGCCCAGCCAACACCAAGCCGTTCTTTATTGGCGCTTTCCAAACGCAACCACACACTGGCCATTGTCGACCCAGGAACGCTTCAGGTCATCGCTACAGCCCCAGTTGGTCCGGACCCGCACGAAGTGATCGCCTCTTCCGATGGAAAGACGGCTTATGTTTCCATCTATGGAGGCGGCGCCTACCATGCGCTCTCGGTCATTGATCTGGTCGGACAGAAGGCGCTGCCTGACATCGACACCGGCGCCCTGAATGGCCCGCATGGACTTGCGTTTGCTGGAGGAAAGGTCTGGTTCACAGCCGAAGGCGCAAAGGCAATTGCGAGCTACGATCCCAGGTCCGCCAGAATCGATTGGATCATGGGCATTGGCCAGAACCGGACGCATATGCTTTACGTCACGGCTGACCAAACTCACATCTACACAACCAACGTAAACTCCGCCACGGTCAGCATTCTGGAAAAGGTCGCGCTGCCTCCCATGGGACCTCCTCCGGGAATGCGTCCGCCGGGAGGTGCGCCTCCTCCTGGGCCCCCGCCGGGAATGAACCAGCCGCGAATGGATTGGAATCAGACCGTCATCCCGGTCGGGAAAGGCGACGAAGGCTTTGACGTATCGCCCGACGGGCGCGAGCTTTGGACTGCGAACGCGCAGGACGGCACCCTCTCGGTGGTTGACCTCACCACCCTCTCGGTGACAGCTACGTTGAACGCGCAGACGTTCGGCGCCAACCGTCTCAAGTTCACTCCTGACGGGAAGCTGGTGCTCATTTCAAGTCTGGGCAATGGCGATCTGGTCATCTACGATGCGGCATCCCGCAAGGAATTCCAGCGGGTCCAGATCGGCCATGGAGCGGCAGGCATTCTCATGGATCCGGTGGCCAATCGTGCGTTCATCGCTTGTGGGCCTGACAACTACCTGGCCGTTCTTGACCTGAAAACGCTTGCGGTGACAGGGCACATCGATGTTGGGGGGGAGCCGGACGGCCTGGCCTGGGCGACCCGCCCTTAGTCGAGAACAGGCGTTCCTCTTCGAGCCATTCAGACCGTGCACACTGTCATGCCATTGTCAGGCACATCTCCTATTGACATTCTGTAGGAGGGAGCACATACTCGTATCGGCATTCGATAGGAGCGCGCAGATGAGTTCCAAACAGGCCAGTCTCCTGCAGGGCACGCTCGATCTCCTGGTTCTCAAAGCGCTGGGAGCCGGAGAACTCCACGGCCTGGGCATCTCGCGACGCATTGAGCAAGTTACCCTGGGGACATTTCTGGTCAAGCCTGGCTCGCTGTTTCCTGCTCTTCATCGCATGGAGGCGGCTGGCTGGCTGAGTTCCTTTTGGGGCGAATCCGAGAACAACCGCCGTGCGAAGTTCTACCGCCTCACCAGGACTGGCAAACGCCAGCTTGAAGTGGAGACGGACCAATGGACAAGAGTCGCCCATGCCATGACAAGCGCATTGCGGGCAACATAGAGGGCCATCCATGACACTCTGGTCCCGCGCTCGCAGCATCTCACGGAACCTGCTCCGGAAGCAGCAGGTTGAACGTCAGCTTGACGATGAAGTTCGTGTCTACGTGGATATGCTGACCGACGAACGCATCGCTGCCGGCATGTCCCCATCGGAGGCGCGGCGCACTGCACAGGCCGAGTCCGGCGGTATTGAGCAGGTCAAGCAGGCTGTGCGCGATCGTCGCGTGGGCACAGGCCTCGAGCTCCTGTGGCAAGACGCGCGTTTCGGCCTGCGCCAGCTGCGGCGTAACCCCGGCTTCACGATTGCCGTTGTTGCCGCTCTGGCTCTCGGCATCGGTGCCAACACAGCCATTTTCTCGGTGGTCAATGCGGTTCTGCTTAAGCCTCTCACGTACCCCGACGCCGATCGCATCGTCCATTTCTATCGCCCTTTTCCTGAGGGGCGTCGTGAAGAAGCATCCATTCCAGAATTCCGAAGCATACAACAGCAAACCAGTGTTTTCTCTGAGGTAGCAGGCTACGATGCAGCCGGCCCCGGGTTCAATCTCACCAGCGAGCGGCCTGAGCAGGTTCATGGCATTCATGTAACTGCGAGTTACTTTCGCCTCTTCGGCGCACCCGCTATTCTCGGGAGAACTTTTACGGCGCATGAAGATGCTCCCAACGGCGGCAAGGTAGTAATACTGAGCTACGGCTTGTGGCAGCGCAAGTTCGGCGCCAGTCCGGATGTCATCGGCAAGGCGCTTTCATTGGGCAACGAGTCATACACGATTGTCGGCGTAATGGAAAAGCAGTTTGTGCCCATGCCTGAAGCGGATATCTGGCTGCCCTTTCAATTCGAATCCGTAAGCAACAATCTTGGGCACTTCTTTCACATCGTCGCAATGCTTCAGCCCGGCATCGGGCTATCTCAGGCCAACGCACAAATGAAGTTGGCAGGCGCCGGGTTTCTCCACGACTACCCAAAAGCAAATCCCGCCCAGGGTTTCGCGGTCGAATCGCTGCGGGAAACTATCGTGGGCGACTCGCGCAAATCGTTGTTGATTCTGCTGGGGGCCGTTGGCTTTGTTTTACTCATTGCCTGCGCCAATGTCGCCAATCTGCTGCTGGCTCGCGCCACGGGCCGCAAACGCGAGTTCGCGATTCGTTCGGCTCTTGGCGCCAGCCGCATTCGAATCGTCCGCCAACTGCTTATCGAAAGCGTCTTGCTCGCAGTTGCCGGCGGCATGCTTGGTCTTGCTCTCGGCTTTGTTTCTATGCGGGCTCTGCTGGCTATCAGCCCCGCGGGCCTGCCACGCATCGGCGAAGACGGTTCGGCCATCGGCATGGATTGGCGCGTGCTCGGCTTCACGCTCGCCGTCTCGCTTCTCACCGGTATTCTCTTTGGACTTTTTCCCGCGCTCAGCGCCTCGCGCTCCGATCTCAACTCCGCTCTCAAAGAGAGCAGCAGCCGCTCAGGCACGGGCTTTCGCCAGGGAAAGGCGCGTTCGCTGCTGGTCATCGGCGAAGTCTCTTTGGCGCTGGTTCTGCTCATCGGATCGGCGCTGCTCATTCGCACATTTGTTGCCCTGCAAGGCGTTGGTTCCGGATTCGATTCCCACAATATTCTCACCATCGAAATGTCGCTCAATGGCGAGCGGTACCACGAGGCAGCCGGCGTGGCGCAACTCTCGCGCGATGGGCGCGACCGGCTCAATGCCCTTCCCGGCGTCGAACTTTCTGCCGCCGCTTATTGGCTGCCCATCGATACCGGAGACGGTCTCGGGTTCCAGATCGTCGGACGTCCGGTCAAGCAAGGCTGTTGTGGCGGCAGATGGATGAGCATCTCGCCGGGTTACCTCAACCTGTTCAAGATTCCCATTTTGCGCGGACGCGACTTTTCAGAAAGCGATTCGGCTTCCGCGCCCGGCGTGGTGCTGATAAACGAGACGCTGGCCACGCACCTCTGGCCCAAGGAGAATCCCGTAGGTCATCAAATCGTGATCGGTAAAGACCTGGGCCCTGCTTTCGAAGAGCCTGCGCGTGAAATTGTCGGCGTGGTTGCCGACTTTCATAATGCCGGTCTCGGCCACCCTCCCCTGCCGCTGATGATTGTTCCCATAGCGCAGGTCACCGACGGAAATACCGCACTCTATTCCGATTCGCAGCCCCTTCTTTGGCTGGTGCGAACCCGCAATGACCCCCACCAGTACCTGGCCGCGATCAGCGAGCAATTGCGCACTGCAAGCGGAGGCTTTCCAGTGGCGCATATCCGCACCATGGACGAGGTTATGGGGCGCTCGACGGCGCGCGAGAGCTTCAACATGCTGCTGCTGTCAATCTTCGGCGCCTCCGCGCTGGTTCTGGCGGCCATAGGCATCTACGGACTAATGGCCTATTCTGTCGAGCAGCGAACCCAGGAGATAGGTATCCGCATGGCCCTCGGCGCGGATCGCTACGTCATTCGGAGGCTCGTGGTCTGGCAGGGAATGAGGCTGGCTCTGGTGGGCGTGGCAGTCGGCGTCGCTGCTGCCTTCGGGCTTACACGGCTCATTGCGAGTTTTCTGTTTGGCGTCGAGCCATGGGACCCAGTGGCATTCGTCTGTGTGCCACTGCTGCTGACTTCGGTTGCGCTTCTCGCGGTATGGCTCCCTGCCGCACGCGCCTCGAAGGTCGATCCATTGCAGGCCTTGCGCGCGGAGTAATCCGGAGACGGCAAGCGGGCACAGAGATTGGCTGCTCCGGGTCGCGGTTTTGAGTCCAGGGAAAGTACAAACCCAAACTCCGCATGCGATAATCGCCGCAACTCTGCAAAATGGACCAGTCTATGGATCAGCAAATTGCGTGCATAATCATGAGCGGCATTATCTTCCCCTGGTACATTACGTTGGGCAAGGTGGCCGTTGGTGCAGTCATCACGGTGGTTTCGCTAGCGGCCCGATACTGGAGGTTCTTTGCCCAGTGGCTGAACGGCATCCGAGGGCGCGATTGGGCTTCCGTTTCCGCCGTAGTCGACATCGTCAGCGTTAGGCTCAAACGGAGCAGGGCCGCTACAACAGAGAACGAATCGTTGGCTACCTAGCCACGCTTACTTACTTCTATCGCAATCCTGAACTGCAAACGGGCGATTACAGCCGCATGTTCGACCGGGAAGACGAAGCTCAGGCCTGGACTGCGTCCTACAAGGGCCGCGCTGTCCTGGTTCACGTGGACCCGCGCGACCCCTCACGGTCTGTGTTGCGCAAGGAAGAACTCTAACCGGCAGCCAGCACCGCGTCTGCAATTCGCGCAGCCTCAACGGCTAACCGCACAGTGTGCACTCGCACCAGGGAAGCGCCGTGCAGAATCGCCGTCACCAGAGCCGCCACGCTGGCCGTCTCGCGCGCATTCACCGGGGCGTCTCGCCCTGCGTAGAGCGGCGCCAGCGTTCTGGCCATGAACGACTTGCGCGAAAGACCGGCAAGCAGGGGCCGGCCCAGTTGCAACAACTCCGCCTGGCGGGCAAGCAGCGTGTAGTTCTCATCGAGCCTCTTGCCAAACCCGTAGCCGGGGTCCAGCACCACTGCCTCAAGCGAAATGCCTGCCGCCTCGGCGCTGGCCAAACTAGCCTGAAGTCCCGACCGCACGCTGCGAAGCAATTCATCCGGAGCAAGCTGCGCCTGAGTCCGCCATTCTTCCGGCCTCCCCCGCGTGTGCATCAGCACCACGCCGCACCCGGCGTCCGTGCACGTCTCAGCCATTTCAGGGTCCCACGAAAAGCCGCTGACGTCGTTCAAAATTTCCGCTCCGGCCAGGCACGCAGCCCGCGCCGTGGCTGCCTTGTAGGTATCCACAGAAACAACTGCTTCCGGCCGCGCCGCAAGAATCCCTTCGAGTACCGGTAAAAGCCGCGTCTGTTCCTGTCCTGCGCTCACGGTCGGCCTCGGCTCCGAACCCGCTGCGGCAGGCTTCAGGCCGGCGTTCGAGCCTGGCCGCGTACTCTCCGCCCCCAGGTCAAGCAGGTCCGCTCCCTCGTCCAACAGGCTGATTCCATGCGCGATGGCCGCCGCTGGATCGAGAAACAGTCCACCGTCGCTGAACGAGTCGGGCGTAATGTTGACCACACCGACAATCAGTGTGCGCTGGCCCAGCGCGAGCGTACGGGTGCGGAGCCGCCAAAGGCCGGGTGTTCGACTCAACGGTTTCATCTCTGGCTGTTCGTTGCTCATTGACTTTTCAAGTGCTGTCTCGCGGCGGATTGAAAGCCCCAAGACAACATTCCTGTTCAATGGTACGCCGCACATCGCCGGGCCCCTGCTAAACTCCCTGAATGATGGCAAATCGGCGAGCTTTGGCAGTTGTGCTGGCTGTGGTTCTTGTTCCTTCAGCGGAGCTGTTTGCGCAGCAAGCCGCACGTTCCAGCGCACGGCCAGTTGGGCACATGCCGGCTCATGCGGCTCCGGTCACGGGTCCCGTGGCCAACCGCATCAATGCCATTCTGGCCGAACCGGCGCTGAGCCACGCGGAGTTTGGCATAAGTGTCATAACGCTCGATGGCGAGGCGCTGTATGGCTACAACGACGGCCGCCTCTTTGTCCCTGCCTCGAATGTGAAACTGACCACCACCGCTGCCGCTTTTGCGCTGCTGCCCGTCGGCACGCTCTCCTGGACGACCGACGTGGTAGCGGGTGGCGCAATAGACAGCCAGGGCGTCCTGCACGGTGACCTGATTATGCTCGGCGTTGGCGATACATCGCTGAGTGCACGGCGCTATCCCTACCAGGCGACTGAGGCGATATTGGCAGCCGGCGACCAGAAGCCGCCCAAGGCGATGGATTTGCTCGTAGAGATGGCGGAGCAGGTGGAACAAGCCGGTGTGAGAACGGTAGAAGGAAGCGTGGTGGGCGACGACACGTTCTTTCTCGACGAACCTTACGGCCGCGATTGGAGCTGGGGCGACCTGATGTGGGCTTACGGAGCTCCTGTTTCCGCGCTCAGCTTTAATGAGAATGCGCTGGAATTGAGTGTGACACCGGATCCGAATTCAATCAGCGCTCCCACGGACCAGGCCGGCGCGCATTCCACCGTGGCGGAGTGGATGCCCGATGTGGATTACTACACTTTGGAAAACTCGATGACGCCCGCGGTCCCGGGCGCCGGGACGCCTGCTCCCGGATTGGATCGGCCACCGGGAAATATGCTGGTGCGGGCATGGGGCACGATTGCGGCAGAGGGCTACCACGCCAGCCTGGCTGTGGAAGACCCGGCGGAGTTTACCGCCGCGGCCTTCAAGGATGCGCTCCGGAGCCGTGGCGTAACCGTCGCCGGATCAGCAACTTCGCGCCACAGGTATCCTGTCGATACTGGCAATTTTGCAGCCGAACGCATTAAGCCGCTGAAGCTTGTGCCGGCGGCCAGCCTGACGATAGTAGCCGCTCCACTGCTGGGCCGCAGGGTGCTGGCTTCGCATAACTCCGTGCCGATTGCCCAGGACATTACCGTCACCAACAAGGTGAGCCAGAACCTGCATGCCGAACTGCTGTTGCGCCTGCTTGGCAAGATTCACGGAACCGACGGCAGCTTTGTGCAGGGCACGCGGGTAGTTCGCCAGTTTCTCCTGGACGCTAGTGTGGACGACGGCGACTTTTTCCTTTACGACGGCTCCGGAATGAGCCCCGACGACCGTGTTGCGCCCCGCGCCTTCACGCAGTTGCTGGCCTACGCGTCTCGCCAGAGCTGGGGAGCGGCCTGGCGCGGCACACTTCCCATAGCCGGCGTCGACGGCACGCTGGCGGCGCGGTTCAAGGATTCACCCCTGAAGGGCCGTGTGCAGGCCAAGACCGGGACCATGAACGAAGTAAACGCTCTTTCGGGCTACGTGGTGGCCAACAGCGGGAAGACGGTGGCATTCTCAATTATCGTCAACGGGCACCGCCCCGGCAGCGAGGCGGAATCGCAGGCCATCGACCGCATTGTGGAAGCCATAGCGGCGGCGGAGTGAGCCTGTATCATGAGATTCAGATGCTCACACGGTTTCATTCTGCACGCCTCGTGCTGTCGGCCATTGGCGTTGTCTCGGCGCTGGCCGGTTGCCGTTCGCTGCCGGCATCCAAGCCAGAGGCGCTTTGGACGGTTGAAGAGGCGCGCGGAGCGCAGGTTTACCGTCTCAAGTGCGGCAAGTGCCATTATCCAACCACGACGCATCCGCTCAATGGCCCCGGCCTGCAGTCCCTGACCAAGATCAAGGCCATGCCGTCCGGCGCTCCGCCCACAGATGAGCGGCTCACCGCGGTAATTCTCCATGGCAGGCAGAACATGCCGGCAACGCAACTCACCGACGACCAGCTTCAGGATTTGCTGGCCTATCTGCATACGCTATGACTGGCGGTCCCGGCAACGTCGAGGTCCCAGCGGTGTTTCGCGAACTGATGCGCCTGCCTGGCCTGGTGTTCATCAACCTCTACCTGTTGGCGCTGGCCGCGGTAATTATTCTGGGCGTGGTAGCCGGCGGGCATTATCCGCCTCTGTTTCTTATCTTTGCAGCCGGGTTCATCTCTGCCAGCCTTGGCCTGATGCTGCTGTTTCGCTGGGCGTGGGCACTGGCTCTGGCGGCGGTTTTCCTGCTGGTGGTCTACAACCTCTGGATCTTTTCAACTCAGCATCAGGGGGCGGCGCTGGTCCAGGGACTGTTGAACCTGGTCTTCTTTCTCTACCTGGTGCGGCCTGAGGTGAGGGAGAAGCTGCGGTAGGCAGCCCAATTACGCAATCTTTGGGACGCTCGGGCTCATGACGCTGACCTGGACAAAGGCCGGACCTGCATCCCGGGGCGACGGATGATCATAAGCAGGCACAAGCTGAAGAAAAGGCTTGCCTCGTTTGCTAATGAGCACAGGCTCTCCAGTAACCGCCGCGCTTCTAAATACGGACAGCCACTTGCCCCTAAACTCGCTCGCGGTGATGGTGCGCATTGGGAATGTCTCCCTTTTGAGTTTATCGGCCACGGATACCATTACAATTAAAGCGTGATGGATCTGGTGCAGATTTCGCCGGTGCGGACGGCTCCGGCGCCCAAACCGGAGTGGCTGAAGGCGCGCGCGCCCATGGGCGATAACTACCATGGACTCAAGCGCCTGGCGCGCTCGCTGAACCTGCACACCGTGTGCGAGAGCGCGCACTGCCCCAACATTGGGGAGTGCTGGCACCACAAGACCGCGACCTTCATGATGTTGGGCAATCTGTGCACTCGCCGGTGTGGATTTTGCGCCGTGCCCAAGGGGCGTCCTGAGCCTATCGATTTTGACGAGCCGCGGCGGGTGGCTGAGGCAGTGGCTGCGCTGGGGTTGCAGCATGCGGTCATTACCAGCGTGAATCGCGACGACCAACTGGTGGGCGGGGCGCGGGCCTTTGCCATGGTCATCGAGGAGATTCGCCGCCAGGCTCCGGGCTGCCGCGTAGAGGTGCTGATCCCCGACTTTCAGGGCAACGAGGAGGCGATCCGGATTGTGGTGGAGGCGCGGCCGGAGGTGCTGAACCACAACACCGAGTCGGTGCCGCGGCTTTATCGAGCGGTGCGTTCCGGGGCGCGCTACGAGCGGACTTTGCGGCTGCTGGAGTTTGCCAAGGAGATTGCGCCGGCTGGGATTACCAAGTCCGGAGTGATGGTGGGGCTGGGCGAGGAGACCCGCGAACTGCTTGAAGTCTTCCGCGACCTGGCGGCAGTCCATTGCGACATTCTCACCATCGGCCAGTATCTGCGGCCCTCGCGGGATCATTTGCCCATGGCGCGCCTTTACACGCCACGCGAGTTTGCCGAGTTGAAGACTGAGGCGCTGAAGATGGGTTTCCGCCATGTGGAGTCGGGACCGCTGGTGCGGTCGAGCTATCATGCGCATGAGCAGGCGGCGTCGACTGGACTTGCGGTGGTGTAAGTCGTACAACGACAGCGCCGCTGGCCCTGCCGGGTTGTAGAATAGCCGTTGGCAGTTGCAGCAATTGCGAGGACAACCCGATGGCATCGTTTATGGACGGCAATCCAGCACTTAAAGGACTTTCCAGCGACCTGAAGCGGCGCATGGACCAGGCGGTGGCGACGTTTCAGGCCAGCCTGGCTTCG
>Ga0302278_10003532_pt1 | contig 16944 bp, 13 predicted proteins | sample III_Bog_N3_2_FD_194543 | JGI IMG/M metagenome (GOLD analysis project Ga0302278, IMG submission 194543) | Peat permafrost microbial communities from Stordalen Mire near Abisko, Sweden - III_Bog_N3_2 | ecosystem: Environmental > Terrestrial > Soil > Wetlands > Peat | place: Sweden: Abisko...
CACCGTCCCGCTCGTGCTGCGGACTTCGACCTCCTTGCCGACCAGTTGATACGGTGTGCTGTAGTAATGACCGTCCAGTTCGATGTGATAATCCAGATTTACGCGCGCCTTCTTCCACTCCGCATACTCGAACGCCTGCTGTGGCAACGGCTGCAACGCCGGCCGATCGATCAACCGGTAAAGCTCGGCACGTGAGCCGGCAAGCTTGCGAAATGGCCGCGCATTCAGCTCGTGAACCAACTCCAGGATGGCTTCATTCAAGTCAGCCAGGCTGAAGAACTGACGCTTGCGCAACGCCGCCAGCACCCAGCGCAGAACGATCTGAACTCCAACCTCCGCCTTGGCTTTATCGCGTGGACGGTACGGCCGCGCAGGCAGGATGCCGACACCATAATGAATCGCCAGGTCGCCATACGTGCGATTCAACTCCGGCTCGTAATAGCAGGGCCGCTTCACGCCGGACTTCAAGTTATCGGGAACAACCAGGAGGCTCGTTCCATCGAAGAACTCAAACGCACGGATATGCACATGAATCCAGTCCCAGAGGTTCTGCGTCCAGGTGGCTTCGGCATAGGTGTAGTTGCTGGCGCCCAGCACCGCGACGAACACTTGTGCCTGACGAACCTCGCCGTTTTTGGGGTCCGTCACCGGCACCGTCTGACCGGCATAATCCACAAATGTCTTTTCCCCGGCGCGGTGCTCCTGGCGCATCACCACGTCCAGACGGCGCCTCCAGTCGCGATAAAGCTCGCAGTACCAGCTATAGGCATAGCCCAGCGGATTGGCCTGCTTGTACTCTTCCCACAGAAGTTGAATTGTTACATTCTTGCGGCTTCTCGATTCCCGGTGAATTGCCGCGCAGTCCGGCAAGCAGCGGTCCTCGGGCGGCGCGACCGGAGGCTGCGGAAACAAGCGCCGCTCCAGTGCCCCACGTCGTCCAGATCGGACGGTAAAGTCCAACTTAGCCCCGCTGCTTTCAGCCGTTCCAGATAGCGCTGGACTATGCTTTTGCTTACCTTGCAGATCGAACCGATCTGCTGCGTGTTCTTCTGCTCGGCGGCTGTCTTTACTATTTGCGCCTCGATTGGCTCCGGCATTGTGCATCTCCCCCTCACATCTACAGTGCCCGGCGCAAATCGGGGACATTCTCGGAGGAAATGTTTACTTGATGAAGTGTTCGCTGGTGAAGATGCTCAACAGTTCGACGCCAAGAGCATGGGCGCGGGCGCACCAGTTGCTGCGCCCAGCTATACACCTCCTCCGCGGAGGTTTTCTCATCTCAGGGCTGGTCTCGCAATCGATCTTGAATCCCAGGATCACTGAAGCCAAAACCAGTCGTGGATTACGACTCCGTCCAATTCGCGGCCATTGACGCGCAAAGGCAGATTACAAGTCATAACGATTCCATGGCGGATGCAGCGATCGGAAACTGACAAAAATAGAATGCCTTGATAGCCAATTTCGCGGTCGCGAAGAAGCGATCAAAACTGACTGCACCATGAACCAGTGTGCGCCAAGGCAGGGTAATTGTGCGCAAACCGCTTCCATCCCAGGTGCCCAAAGGCGACGCGCCACCACCCCAGCGACGAAGACCTGTCGCAGGGGACCCCGGCACCAAGGCACCCATTCCCACGAGGATCTCACTTCTTTTCCCCGGCGCCAAGGCCACCCGCCAACTAAAGCTGCAGCGTCGTCGGGGTTGCGACTGCGGTTGGGCCGCACTGACTCTGCTGCACCGTGTAGGCCACAGTGTTATTGCCGCTGTAGTTAGGGTCAATGTCGCACTCTGCCTTACCGCTAGTGATGTTTCCGTTCGGATTCCCGTTCTTACAAAAGTTGGCCGGCAGGTTGGAAATTGAGAATGCCGGCGGACTGATCCAAAACACTGATCCACCTTTTGTCACAGGCATCGAGTATGCTGGGTTGCCATTATGAAAAGTCACCGTCGTATTCGAATTTGGAGGGCCGCTGCAGCCCACGATCGCCGCGATGGTACTCGTGGCAAGGCGTGGCGTCGCAGGTTGTTCTTTTTCGGGTTTCTCCTTTGGGGCGACTGGCAATCCTACAAAATTCACAAAGTCTGTCTTTACAGTTCCTGCGTAGCTGGAGTCCAGCGGCTGCGTCGTAGACGGCTGGATGCCAGGATCAGGGCAAACATATCCGTTACTCGAAGTGCAATTGAAGTAATAGCCTCCGGGCGGGGCGCTGGCGGATATTACGCACTTCCCTGGTGTTTTTTGATCTACGCACGGGATATTATTCCCCACAAAACTCATATCCGGGCCAGTCGCATTGCCTCCTGGCGGGGTCACCAGATAGATCGTATCTCCGGCGTGCACGCGCAAATTCGCAGTTTGATAGTCCTCCAGCTGGTACGCGATTTCCCGCGGCGCATTTTTCTTCGGTGCCGACCAATCCAACCAGATTCCAAATAACACCCCGGCAATGAACACACAGATCAGCAAAGCCAATACAGTTTTTTTCATGTCGATCGTCCTTTCTTGTTCACGGGTTGAGAGGTTTTTAAGTTTGCAGCCGCCGTCGCTTTGCGCTCGAGTTCCTTAAGTTTGGATTGGTACTCAGCAGAATTCCGCAGATCCTTGAGATCCACTGCCAGGTCAACTTCCTCCGGTGTCAAATTATTGTCCATGCATTTCAACAGCAGATCCCGCGCCTCTGTCTTCCGTCCCAGCACGTCGAGCGCCTGCACAATCATGAAGGGCAACTCCACGTCCTTCTCTGTCTCCAGAGCTCTCGCGTTTTTCATATCCGACTCTGCGCTTGCGCGATCGCCAATCTTGGCGTGATAGAACGCTAGGTTAGCCCATCCGAGCCCGTCCTTGGGGCTTACCTCGAGCGACGCGGCCATCAGGTGCGCGGCGCGACCGTAGCTTTCCTTCACCATCGCCGCATTGCCCAGCATTGTGTAGCAGTCGCCCATGTTCCTCTGGATCAGATGATTCTGCGGTTCGAACTTCGCCGCCTGCCCGTAGTCCCTCAGCGCATCGTTGTACTTGCCGTCCCCAAAATCCAGGTCGCCGAGGGCCAGATAACCGTCCGCGCTTTCAGCTCGCGCCAGGCTCTCATTCAAAGCCGCGCGGGCATCGTCATGCCTTCCCAGTTGGATATAAGCCTGGGCCAGGTTGGCCATGGGTTGCGCAACCTTCGGCGCGGCTGCGCCCGCTGCAGCAAAGGCCTTTGCCGCTTCCTCATAGTTGGCATCGCGCGAAAGAAGCGCCCCAAGGTTGTTGTAAGCAGGCCAAAAGTTCGGCCTCTCAACTAGGATGTCGCGGTACGCCTGCTCCGCCTGATCCAGCTGATCATTGTGCAGCAGAGCCCACGCCTTGTGATACAGAACATCGGGATTCCCCGGATCCGCCTGCTGCGCCTTTGCAAAATACGCCATCGCGTCATCCGGCTTTTCCTGAAATACATAAACCATCGCCTGGCTCAGTAGTCCCATCGCCGAATGCGGGTTATAGCGCAGTGCGTTCGCTGCGTTCTTGCCGGCAAGTTCGATGTTGGCCTTTTCTTTTGTCACGTAATACTGCCTGAGATATGCAATCGACAACTTCGCATAAGCCAGAGCAAAGTGTCTGTCGAGATCGAGAACCTGCTGGTACTTGTCAATCGCCTGCTTCAGTCCGGCATGATTTGGCTCATTCACAAACTGTTCCGCTTCGCTGTACGCCTGATACACCTCCGGAGGCACGCTCTTCAACTCCTCGGGATCGCTCAATTGCTCATCCCAACCGGGGAGCTGCAGCAGAATTGCGGTTTGCTGAACAGCCTTCTCTGCCAGGCTGCTGATCTCAGCCAGCGCGCACTCCACATTCGTATTGCGCATCACTCGCTGGGATTTCGCATCCAGCAGCCGTAGATTCAGCCTCGCCTGGGACGCAGTTTGATCCAGCGAAGCCACCAGCACCAGGTTCGCGCCCAGCGTGTTCACGGTCTTCCCCGGAGAGTCGATCGCGCTCCAGGGTCCCGGCTTGTCTTTGGGCGTGATGATCAGCAGGTTCTTCACATGGGACTCTGCGCGTGAAAGCTGTTGGCCAATCGAATCCAGCACAGCAAACAGCAGCGCCGGCGGACGATCCGTCGGAAGCGCCATGAGAGCAACAAACCTCGTTGATGGCAGCGGGTCAACAACGTTCACAATGTGCGGCCACTCCAGCCACGCCCCGGAAGCCACCCCAGCGGTCGCGCTCGCCCCCAGCACCAGCCACTGTCTGCGCGTCATTCTCTGCCTGTTCAGGGAGCGGTCTTCCAAAGGCCCACCCTTCGCGGGCAGCCACTGCATCGCCTGCGGGACCGACTTGAACCGCTCTTCCACCGCAGGTTTCAGGCACCCGTCCACAAAGCGTTTCCACGGTTCGGGAATATCCACCATGCTGAACGCAGCCGCGCTTTTCCCCCGCCCCTTGGAAACCGTTGGCAGGCGCCCCGTCAAGACCTGATACGCGACCACCCCCAGTGCGTATACATCGCTCGCTCTCGTCGCGGCGCTTCCAAAGAACAGCTCCGGGGACATGAAGCCCGGTGTTCCGGCCACCCCGTGAGCGGTCATTGCCGTCTCCTCGCCCAGTGCCGCCTTGGCCAGGCCAAAGTCGGTAACCCAGGCAATCACCTGTCCGCCCGAGCCCTGCACAATGATGTTCCCGGTCTTGATATCTCGATGCAGGATGCCCGCATCGTGGGCGGCTGCAATCCCAGCACCCACCTGCCTCAAGATGCAAAGAGCTTCTTCTTCCGGCAGCGGGCCTTGGCGCAAAAGCCTCGTTGCAAGGCTCTCGCCCGCCAGTAGCTTCATCGTCAGGTAGGTGAGTCGGCCCTCTGGCCGTTTCCAGTGCCCAACATCGTACATCGGACAGATATTCGGGTGAACCACTTCACGCGCGCTCAGGACCTCCCTCTCGAATCGCTGGCGCATCACCGGATCGGCCGCATATTGCGAAAGAATCGTTTTGAGCGCCACGCGAATCCCGCGCAGTTGCCGATCTTCCACCTCAAACACCTCGCCCATCCCACCCCGGGCAATGAACCGAACCACGACGAAACGGTCATCGATCAGATCGCCTGCTTTGAATTGCGGAACGCGGGCGGGCAGCCCCAAGTCCTCCGTCGGCAAACCACGGAAAGTCTCCGCCAAAACCTCCCCTGGCTCGCTCGAGGGGAGTGCTGTGGTTTCCGCTATGGTGCGATCGTCACCGATGTGGGAATCGTCCATCTTTCCATTACGAACCGGCTAGGCACGCAAGCCCCCAACATGGCCCGAACAGAGTCGAATGTTGGACTTGGGTGTGAGGAAGAAAGCCGGCTGCGCCTTGTCGATGAGTGTACGCTGAAAGTCCTGAATTGCAACGACCTTTTGTCAGTCGAACGACCTGACACCCACAAGAATTGCCCCATTGCGCGCGGAGTGTCCGCGAGCCTCGTTACATCGCCAATGCGACTCACGTGGATTTGGGCCATCCTTAGAGAAGGAGGTTCCCGAGCGCCAACAGGCCAAAGCACTCGTCCAGAACTGTGGTAGGTATTTGGGTGAGCTCCCGGTAGTTCTGCCGTCGGATTTGAGCGAGTTGATCACGATTCCGATTGTCTCCGGCGAGCGGCCTTCGGCTTATGCGACAGTAAAGAAGGAATGGAAGAGCAATTGAAAGCAGGCCGGCGCACCCGGTTCCTGGGATATAGCGCATGCGCACTGGCCGGATGCCTGTGGGGCACGGGCTTCTACTTTGGCCGACTGGCGATGAACGAGATGAGCGTGGAGCACATGGTGCTCTACCGCTTCCTGTTTGCCTCAGTGGGCATGCTGCCCCTGGTGCTGGCGAACCTGGGACGATTTCGACTCACCGCCGGGGAGATGCGCATTCTTCTCATCTCCTCGGCATTCGGTATACCCATCCAGTTTCTACTCCAGTTTCACGGCCTGGAACTGACCACTGTGAGCCACGCTTCGCTGATGGTGGGATCGATGCCGGTGCTGCTGGCCGCGGCTGCGGCGCTGTTTATGGGCGAACGGCTTGATTGGATCGGGTGGACGGCGCTTTTCGGTTCAACCGTGGGCGCGGCCCTGATTGTGCTGGGTGGCACGCGGGGTCCGTCGGCGCAGGGACAGCCTTCACTCGCGGGCGACCTGCTGGTTGTGGCCTCCCTCATCACCGCACTTGCCTGGGTTCTGTTGAGCAAGAAACTGATGCAGACCCACAGCCCGCCGGTGGTGACGGCTTACACCATTTTGTCCGGGACCGCGATGCTGGCGGCGATGACGCTGGTCCCATGGCTGCTTAGCCCGCTGACCCATCAGAAGATTCAACCCATCCCGTTTGCACACCTCAGCCACACGGCCTGGTTTGCGCTGGCGTTCAGCGGTCTGCTTTGCACGGCGACCACCACGCTGTTGTGGAACTGGGGCATCCATCATGTGCCGGCCTCGCGCGCCGGGGTGTTTCTGAATATTGAGCCGGCACTGGGATCGTGGCTGGGAGTTCGGATGCTGGGCGAGCATCTTGGGCCCTACGCGTGGGCGGGCGGAGCGTTGATTCTTGCAGCAGCCATCACGCTAACCACGCGCGGACACGAAGCAGGTTCTGTTACCGAGCCGGCCATCATTCTTGAATAGCGAGAAATCTCCTGAGCGTGCACAGGTGCAGTATAATTCCCGCGGCGTACACCATTTTTCGGAGGGGGCCCCAATGAAAGAGCACAACAACTTCATCTCCTGGATGACGAGGCGCGATTTGCTGGCACAGAGTGCGCGCGGCGCAGGCCTGGCAATAGTTGCGCCTTATCTGGCACTTGCCCAGCCTCTTGTTGACGAGGGCGGCCCGGCGCCAAGGAAAAGGGAGAGCTTCGACTTTGGATGGAAGTTTTTGGCCGGTGACGCCCCAGGCGCGCAGGAGCCTGGGTTTGGCGATGCTCACTGGCGCGATGTGGATCTTCCGCATGACTGGAGCATCGAAGGGAAATTCGATGAGCAAGCGCCCAGCGCTGGAAGCGGCGCGTATCTTCCCGCTGGGATCGGCTGGTATCGAAAGAGCTTTCGCGCTGCGGAGACAGATCGGGACAAAGTTATCGTGCTCGAATTCGATGGCGTGTATCAAAACAGTGAGGTTTGGATCAACGGCCAGTACCTTGGCCTTCGTCCTTACGGATACGTTCCATTCTGCTACGAACTCACACCGCATCTCCACTTCGGCGAATTGAATGTGGTCGTGGTGCGGGTCGACAATTCGAATCAGACGAACTGCCGATGGTATTCCGGCTCGGGCATCTATCGGCACACATGGCTCCTGACCACGGACCCGCTGCGCGTGGGCTATTGGGGGACTTACGTAACCACGCCGCAGGTGTCCCCAGAGTCGGCCGTGGTCGAGATCAAGACGCGGATCGTGAATGGACGCACGACGGGTTCCACATGCACGTTGATAACCGAGATTGTCGACAAGGACGGCCGTGCCGATGGGAAGGACGAGGCTGCGCAGATCGTGGGGGCCGGGGCGGAATATGAATTCGTTCAGCGCATCTCTTTGGCGAATCCGGACCTGTGGTCGCCCGCGCATCCCAATCTTTACACCGTGCGGAGTACGGTTCAGGAAGAAGGCCGGACCGTGGATGTGTACGAGACGCCCATCGGCATTCGCGAGGCTCTGTTCGACGCTAATCGCGGATTCGTGTTGAACGGGGAGCACATGAAATTGAACGGCGTTTGCCTGCATCAGGAAGCAGGCAGCGTAGGGTCGGCGGTTCCCGAAGGCGTGTGGGAACGGCGGCTTCAACTGCTGCGCGCCATGGGATGCAATGCGATACGGACCAGTCATAATCCCTACGCTGCGGAGTTCCTTGACCTTTGCGACAGGATGGGATTCCTGGTGATGAATGAAGCGTTCGACGAGTGGAGGCACGCCAAGGCGATCAAGAGTGGGTATCATGTCATCTTCGACGAATGGCACGAACGCGACCTGCTGAACTTCATTCATCGCGACCGCAACCACCCATCTGTAGTGCTGTGGAGCGCGGGCAACGAGGTTCCAGACCAATACGCCCCGGAAGGCGCTGAGACCTTGCGCCGGCTCAATCAGATCTTCCATGCGGAAGACCCCACGCGTCTGGTGACGGTGGGCTGCGACCATGTGTACTCGGAGCCGCTCACCGAGATGGCGCGGCCTGAGTTTCTGGCCGAGCTCGATGTTGTGGGCTATAACTACGTGGACCGCTGGCGGGACCGTGCGGAGAAGTACTACTCAATTGACCGGGCAGCATTTCCGCAGCGTCGCGTGATTGGAACGGAAAGTCCGGGGCTCGGCGGCGCCCGCGGCGACTACAGCAATCTATTCCCGGAGACGGCGACGCCGGCAGGGATGCGGACCTGGAATCGCGTGGGTGAAAATCTTGACGTTGAACTGCTATGGCAGTTTGTCAACACCTACGACTATGTGGCAGGAGACTTCATGTGGACCGGGATCGATTATCTCGGCGAAGCCAGGTGGCCCGCTAAGGGCTCCTCGGCGGGAGTCATCGACACCTGCGGGTTCAAGAAAGATGGCTTCTATTTTTATCAAAGCCAATGGACCGCTGCGCCCATGGTGCACCTGTTTCCACACTGGAACTGGAAAGGCAAGGAGGGACAGTTCATCCCTGTAACCTGCTACACCAATTGCGATACGGTGGAGCTGTTCTTGAACGGTAAGTCGATCGGCGTGAAGGGATACCGGTACCCGCGTTCTGGGATGGAAGGCCACTACGGAAGCTTCGGGCAACGATCCAGCTTCGTGCGCACCACTTCAGACCTTCACCTGAGCTGGGATGTGCCCTGGGAGCCAGGCACGCTCAGAGCCGTGGGGATGAAGGATGGAAAGGTGGCCGCGACGATGGAAATCGTCACCAGTGGAGTTCCTTTCCGAGTCCATGTCGCCGCGGATCGAACCAGCCTGCTTGCGGATCGCCGCGACGTAGCCCACGTTGCAGTGGAAGTACGGGACGCACAAGGAGGCATTGTACCAACCGCGGACAGTCTCATCACATTCGAGATCGAGGGCGAAGGAAAACTCCTTGGCGTAGACAACGGGGACCCGCGCAGCCACGAACCATTCCAGGCGAAACAGAGGAGCGCGTTCAATGGAATGTGTCTTGCGATCGTAGGATCGAACGGCAACGCAGGGACGATAAGGATTTCGGCGTCCTCGCCTACCCTCATTGCAGACAGTCTGACCCTCATTTCAAAGGCATGACTGAACAGGGGAATACCGCCGGATTGAAGTTCCCGGCCGCTGCACGCAGCAAGCGGCGCGTTCTGCCTGAGCTGCAATCCCCTACCTGCTGATTCTGTTTGTCTGCCAGACACCGCGACTCTGGCAAAGGCTGAATGAGACCAAACCATGGCTTCAGGAATGACTCGGACCCGAGGCGACCTCAAGAGCTGCACGATCCCAGTGCGCGCAGTTTGCGGCCGCCTCGTAGGTGCTCTCAAGAAAAGCAAGCAACGCCGCGTCAGGATCCGGTAAGCGGCGCATGTCCTCATAGAGGAAAACAAACTCGCCAAAGCTCGCGTTGAAAGAAGCCTCAGACGGGGAGATCGCGTATTCCCGGTAACCAGGCGGCTCCGGATAAGCGTAGCTGTAGAAGAACGGCTCCATGCCGGGCGCACCGGGCCAGAATCCGCAACTGCTGACCTCGTGCGAGTAAGCGTCGCGCGTAACACTATCAGGCAGGCCGGGCATGCTTGGGTGTTCCGGCGCTGTGCGGCCGGAAAAGCGTGTACAGGCGAGATCGAGCGCGCCCCAGAACAGGTGGACTGGACTTACTTTGCCAATGAAACGGGCACGGAAGACGGTGAAGACACGCGCGGTCTGGAGCAGCACCTTCCAGAACCGCTGCGCGAATTCGGGATCGTAGGCCTTGTGGGTTTCATCCTGCTCAAATGGAATTGGCTGCGCAACCTCGCAGGGGACTGGCCAGACGCGGACCGGACAGCCCAGGCTGTCGAGCGCATGCATAGCCTGCCGATAGAATTCCGCGACCGTCATCGGTTTGAGCGGGATTGTCCTTCGCTCGCCGTCGCTGGTTTCGACGACAAGCAGATGATCGATGAAGTCGAAATCAATCTGCAGAATCCGCGCGCCATACGGCATGGGCGCTGTGGTTAGCCCGCGCACTGTTGGATAGAGTGTGACGTTCCAGGTGTGGTTGATGGGCGGGGTCAAGGCGAGACGTATTTTGCCGACGATCTGCATCCAGAGTTGCAGCGTGGCACAGGTATCGGTCCAGGCGGCCTGGGGCAGCGGGGGCCATTGGGCAGTGGGACGGGTTTGCGAACGCTGTTCAGTCGGCTGCATGGACACTCTCCGCGACCATCTTCCCCGCAGTATCTCCTGAGCGAGCATTCATTGACCAGAAGGCTGGTGCCACGGCGCGCGTACACGACTCTCGCAGGGCTTCTTCTGCACGCTCTGAGTTTTGACAAACGTACATGAAAGCTGTACGTTTTGTATTGAGGGATCCCGATATGGCTGTTGAGACTACCTATACCGCTCTGCGCGCAGGACTGGCTGGGTTTCTCGATCAGGTCATCGACGACCGCGAGGTGGTAATTGTCCGGCGGCGCGGTGCGCGGGACGTGGCGATTGTCCCTGCCGATGAGCTTTCGAGCCTCATGGAGACGGCGTACCTGCTGCGTTCGCCGAAGAATGCCGAGCGGCTGTTGGAGGCTATCCGCTGGGCCGAGCAAGGAAACGGCGAACCAGAGACCGTCGAGACATTGCGCCGGTCCGTTGGCCTTGACCCCGCCGAGTGATTGCTGCGATGAGCAAGGGAGCCGGACGCGAAGCTATTTTCTACCCGAAATTCCGTGAAGAACTTCTCTTCTGGGTTAGGACCGACCGCAAAGTGGCGCTCCGGACACTGGAATTGGTAGAAGCAGTGCTCGCAGATCCTTTTAACGGGATTGGCAAACCTGAAGCGCTCAAGCATGATCTCGCTGGCTGCTGGAGCCGGCGAATTACTCAAGAGCATCGGCTGGTCTATAAAGTGACCGCCGATCGCGTTTATTTCCTGCAGGCGCGGTATCACTACGAGTAGGGTGCAAGGGGTACGGAATAGGGGATCGGGGAAAGCGATCAGCAATGATTTGTGGAGATAACACTGTGCCCGGCATTAATGAGGAACATTTTCTGTTAGTGAAACGGGTACTGCAGTTTCATAACATTTGGACCGTCTATTTCGATTTTCTATCGGGGAGATACGTGCCAAGCGTTGGATGGAAGCAGGTTGACGAAACCACTGAAGTCGATACGACAATTACGACCGAGATGGGGCCAACCCTGATGTTCTTGCTCCACGCGTTTTTCTACAGTCTTATCGAGGATTCCGACGGCGGGCTTGATGCATTCCGAATCTGGAAGAAGAAATTTCCCGAGGAGGTTCCGGCTATTTCTGCCCTTGAAAAAGAAATCGCTCCTCTGCGCGCTGATCTCAGGACATTTAGGCATAAGCTCGGGTTTCACGGTAGCCGCAGCTTTCAACAGGAATCGAAAGGGCTTGATTTATTTGGAAACCACTCCCCGGCCAAATTAATTGAAGCGATGAAATGCTTCATGGCCTTCAACGCTGCACTTCTGGCGAAGGACAAGGCCCGGCAACAGGACTCCAGCGAGCTACTGGGAAAAGCGCGGCTGCGGATCGATTCGGTCGCCGCTCGTGCTTTGTCCATTGGCAAAATGTGAGAATCTTGGGATTGTCAGAAATAAGCTAGGCGGAGCGCTGCTTATCGCCTTCAAGATTTGAGATGCGCTTGTCGAATGCGAAGGATTGCTGGATGAATTCGAGACGCTGGATCAAGTTCTCGTAGCGGATTCGGTTGATTTCTTCCATAGCGTCCAGTCGAGTGCGAATTTCGCGCATTTCTGGCGCCAGGAAATCTTGAAGCACTTGGCGGACATCTTCGACAACGCCCATAGCAATCACTGCCCCTGGTTGGAATCTTACACCGGTTGGCGGCCGCAGAGTTAGAAATAGAAGCGTCTTTACATCCCGCCCTTGGCCCTGCCACACTAGGGAGTGGACACCCAGACAATTGTTATTCTCGATTTTGGTTCGCAATATACGCAACTGATTGCGCGGCGTATTCGCGAACTGAATGTCTTCTCCGTTGTGCTTCCCTGCACAGTTCCCCTTTCGGAAATTCAGGCTCTGAAACCGCTCGGCGTAATTCTGTCGGGTGGACCGTCGTCGGTGTACGACGCGGACGCACCGGCTGCGGACGCGGGCGTGCTGGAGATGGGCGTACCGGTGCTTGGCATTTGCTACGGACTGCACTTCATCGTGCATCACCTGGGGGGCAAGGTCAAGTCGGCGCCGCTGCGCGAATATGGGCATGCCGAGGTCGAAATCGAAGACGGCGGAACGGCCCTGTTTGCCGGGCTTCCTGCGACCATTCAAGTCTGGATGAGTCATGGGGACGAGGCTGAGACGCTGCCTGGTGGATTTCATCGAACGGCAATCACGTCCAACGCGCTGGCAGGGATTGTTAACGAGGAACGGCGCATCTGGGCGGTGCAGTTCCATCCCGAGGTGCACCACACACCGCTGGGACCGCAGTTGATTCGAAATTTTGTCTTCAATATTTGCCAGGCGGCGGGCGACTGGACGCCCGCGCATTTTATAGAGACCACTGTGGCCGGCATCCGCGAAAAGGTTGGCAAGGGCCACGTCATTTGCGGGCTCTCCGGCGGCGTGGATTCTTCGGTGGCGGCGGTGCTGGTGCACAAGGCAATCGGTAGCCAGTTGACCTGCATCTTTGTGAACAATGGCGTGCTGCGCAAGAACGAGTTCCAGAGCGTGCAGAAGAACCTGCGCGACAAGCTGGGCCTGAACATTGTGGGCGTGGATGCGAGCGAAAGGTTCCTGGCGCAACTGGCCGGGGTCACCGATCCCGAAACCAAGCGGAAGCGCATTGGCGCGGAGTTCATCGCGGTGTTCGACGATGAGGCTACGCGGATTGCGAAAGAAACTGGCGGTCCCAACGAAACATTGGAATGGCTGGTTCAGGGGACCTTGTATCCGGACGTGATTGAATCGAGCAGCGTGAAGGGCCCGAGCCAGACCATCAAGAGCCACCACAACGTGGGCGGGCTGCCGCTGGGCATGAAGCTAAAGCTGATTGAGCCGCTGCGGGACTTGTTCAAGGATGAAGTCCGGCGGATCGGCCGCGATCTTGGCATGCCGGAGGATGTTCTAGGTCGGCAACCGTTCCCAGGGCCGGGACTGGCGGTGCGCATCCTCGGTGAAGTGACCCCTGAGCGCGTGGCGCTGCTGCAGGAGGCCGATGAGATTGTGGTTGCGGAAATCAAGGCGGCTGGGCTTTACACCAAGATCTGGCAGAGCTTTGCCGTGCTGCTGCCGGTGATGAGCGTGGGCGTGATGGGCGACCAGCGCACCTACGCGTACACCTGCGCGGTGCGGGCCGTGCATTCCGAAGACGGCATGACCGCCGACTGGACGCCGCTGCCGTACGAGGTGCTGAAGCGCATTTCCAGCCGGATTGTGAATGAGGTGCGGGGGATCAACCGCGTGGTCTACGACATCACTTCCAAGCCGCCAGGGACGATTGAGTGGGAATAGCGGTTCCTGATTGTTATTGCGTTTGAGTGTTTTGAATCGCGGTCTCTGGCCGCGTGTACCAGCCAAAGACCGAAGTTCCAATCAGGATCACTCCGAGCATCCCGATCCATGTCAGGCCGGCCAACTGACCGACCAGCGCCTCGCGGGATTCGACTTCGCGCATGTTACGGCCGGCGAGGACAAAGCCAGGTTGCGGCCCATTGACGCGCTGGATAACGGCAGCGATGCGTACGTCGCGGCGAGGCTGCCAACTGATGCGCGCTTCCCCGCGCTGGCGAACGTTGTCAAAGACGCCGCTGGGCGGGGTGGGAGTCTTGCCATTCAGTTGCGCCTGCGAAGCCAGTGGCCGTCCCTGGTCGTCATATGCGATCAAGAAGGGAGTGAGGCTGCGTGACAGATCGACCGAACCGGCGGGAACTGCCTCAGCGGCCGAAACCCCTTGTTCGAGGCGGGCGACAAGATCGCCGGCCATCGCGATCTGCGGATCGTTCGCGCCGAGCCGCAGCACCTGCTGGGGAATGGTATTGAGGGCCAACGCAAGGCCGGTTGCCAGCGCTGTCAGAACAAGTGCGTTGAACAGTAAAGCGGGCCGTGAGAATGTTTCGCGCAACATGGCAAAATGCTCCTTGACAAGAGAATTGGTGAGGTCGCGAAGGACCAACGATATCAGGGCTTTGCGGGAAAATGTACGATCCCTCAAGGCATCGCGGAAGGTTTGAAACATGGCCGGAGAATAGGCCGCACGAAAGGGCGGGGGGTAAAGCTTCAACACGGCAGCATAAAGCCTCTCATTCCATTTTGTTGGGAGGACAGATTGCGTCATGAGAGGCCCCCCTGCGGGAGCAGCCCCAGCGTCCGGGCGGAGGCGACGGCAGCATCCAGCCGCTCCAGCTCAACAGCCAGCAAAGACTGGCCCAGGCTGGTCAGGCGATAGTAGCGGCGGCGTTCGTCGTCGGAGACCCCGGACTCCTCAACCAGGCCATCGCGCATCATCCGGTCGAGTGACCCGTAAAGAGTCCCTGGTCCAAGGCGAACCCCTCCCCCTTGCGGCGAGATGGCGTCTTTCATGATGTGATAGCCGTGTTTTTCACCCTCTGCCAGCGAAAGCAGAATGGCGAAGACGGCGGGAGAAAGAGGTGCTGCGGGTGCGGTTCTGGTTGCCATGGAGACAATATATATCCATAACGGATATATCCGCAACAAAATTATGAAGAAAGTTTATGGTTTTTCGTGTCTAGGTGGTTTCCGGACTCAAAGCACTGGTTGGACGCATGGCGGCGATCTCGCGGGAGAGCGCGTCTATGCGGGCCAGGAGCTCGTCGTGGCGCTTGTCGGCGGTCGAGGGATCGAAGGCTTCGACGTAGAAGGTGCCGTTGGGCTCGAGGACGCAGCGGTGGACTTTGTCGAAATCCTCGAATCCTTGCTTGTGGATGACGGAGAGCAGTTCCTCGCGGGTAAGTGACTCTTGTTCCATGGCTTTACGGTCGAGCTGGCCGTTGAGGACAAGGATGGTGGAGCGGCCTTCCAAGGCGCGGGTGAGGCGCTGGGAGCGGAAAAGCACGCGGACCACGAGCCAGTTGATGGCGAGCAGGGCGAAGGCGCCGATGATGCCGCCAGTGACGGAGTTGTCGTCGCCGATGATGGCGTTTTGCACGGTGTTGGAGAGCGAGAGCAGGACCACGAGGTCGAAGGGATTGAGCTGCGCCAGCTCGCGCTTGCCGAAGATGCGGAGCAGCGCAACTAGCACAAGATAAACGATTACCGGGCGGGCCAGCTTTTCCAGGATGGGAAGCGGCAGGTGAAACATGCTTTCAAAAATGGATGCTTGGAACATGGGAATGAGAATAAACGACCCGCGAAATGTACACTCGGAGGGTTGCGCTACATAGGGTAAAAGGCTGCCTGGAAGGTTGCAAACAGGGGCAAATGGCCGCTCGGAGGGTTGCGTTTTTTCGAGACATGAACCTACGGGGCAACCTCCCGGACTGTTTTGGTTGCTGAGAATTGAACTGATCGAGTGTTTGGGTTGCAGAGAATTGGCCGCTTTTTTTGAAAATGCGCTGATTGTGCACGAGATGGCGGCCTAACCAACTGATAATGCGTGATTTATTTCAATATTGTTCTCTGTGCCGCTCGCACTGGATTTGGGGGATCGGCTATTGGGGAGTGGGAGCGCTGGGTGAGGCGGACGGCGGGGCTGGGGGCGATGGCGCGGTGGAAGTCTGCGCGTCGGGTGCGGGCTCGGTTTCGGGGGGGACGGCGACGGCGGACTCGGGGATGATGCGGATGGATGATCCGAGGCGGTGGTAGCTGGTGAAGCTGGCCTCGTTGATCTGCATGTCGGGCGGGATGCCGAGGGTGGCGTTGGTGCCGGCCAGGCCCTGAGTGAGCGCCAGGCTAAGGAGCGGACAGATGAAGCGGCGGTCGCCGATGACGACGGGGCCGTATTCGACGAGGATGTCGGCGCGGGTGACGGGGCCGTCGATGTCGAGCTCGGCCTGGATGGTGATGCGGAGGATAGCGCCGGAAGCGGGATCGATGGTGAGAGAGCCGTGGTAAGCGGGGAGCCGGTGGAAGTGAGTGTCCGGATCATCCTCGAGGTTGGTGGGCGGGGGCGCACCGCCGCCACGCCGGCTGCCGCCACGCAGGTTGATTCCCGCCTTGGTGACGACGCAGCAGTAATCGACCCTGTAGTGGGAGGCGGATTTGGGCACCGAGTAACGGTAGACGGCGAGTTGTCCAACGGGGGTCTGTTCCCAGTGGTTAAAGGCGATTTTGCCCCTGGTTGTATCGAGCATGATCAGGGCGAGGATGGGGCCGAATTCGCCAAAGGTCTTGAGCCCCGGCTCCGGGCGCGGGGGTGTGAGGGTTGCGGATGCATTGACGGCCCTGACCGCGGGACTTTGGGCGGAGGAGGCCTGCATAGGGGGATTCTGGATGGCGGGACTCTGGCTGGCGGAAGCCTGGACAGCCTGGTTCGGAACGGCGGTGTCGTCGCGGAGGGTGATTTCGTGGATGGAACTGCCGACCAGGTGGAGGCCGGCATGGACTGGCCACTCATTTTCTTTAATGATCTGCGGACTGTTGTCGAAGCGGAAGGTGGAGCGGGTAGCGATGAAGTCGGGCAGGCGGAGCAGGGTCTGGTTGACGTAGACGCGGGCATTGTCGAGGATGCGCTTTTCGGTTTCCGGGTCGGGCGGGGGGGCGGCGGGGCGGCCTGCGGCGGGAAGGTCAAGGAAGGCGGACTGGTCGGCGAGCAGTTGCAGGGCGAGGGTGGATTTGGGACCGAGGTGGAGTTTCTGGTCGATGCGGCCGCGCTCGGCG
>Ga0302278_10003541_pt1 | contig 16910 bp, 11 predicted proteins | sample III_Bog_N3_2_FD_194543 | JGI IMG/M metagenome (GOLD analysis project Ga0302278, IMG submission 194543) | Peat permafrost microbial communities from Stordalen Mire near Abisko, Sweden - III_Bog_N3_2 | ecosystem: Environmental > Terrestrial > Soil > Wetlands > Peat | place: Sweden: Abisko...
CCTTCTTCTGGCAGGATTATTATCGCACATATTGTTAATAGTTAAATTAGAACTGCTTTAGCGGAAGAGCGGCCAGTACTTCCATCTGTTAGCTTTCAACTCTCAGCTATGGCACGGGACCCGGCTCGCGACCCTCGACCCTGAAGGGCGCCCCAATGCCCCGGTCGGGCGCTGACACAAAATCACGGCGTTATCGCGGCGTTTTGAGTGCCGCCGGAGCTAACCTGATATTTGTTTTGAGAAATTCAATTTCAAGCTGGAAAGACAGGATGGAGCCAGGATGCGCGCACCAGAGCGAAGTGTGGAGCTGACGCAGGTTACGGAGTGGGAAGACGGGCGGGTTCGCTTGCTGCAGGACTCCCTGGCGGCCGAAGAGCCTCTTGAGATTCGGATTGGCGGCGTGCCGTTTACGGTAACAATGCGGACGCCGGGCCACGATCTTGAGCTGGCGGCTGGATTCCTGCTGACCGAAGGAATCATTCTGTCTGTGGACCAGATTGCCGGTCTTCGCGTTTTGACGCCGGAAAATGGGCTGAGAAGTAACGTTGTAGAGGTCGAGCTTAAGGATGCGGAATTCGATTCCGATGCCTTGCGGCGCAATTTTTTCGCCGCATCCAGTTGCGGCATCTGCGGCAAAGCGTCCATCCATGCCATCCGAGTGCGCGGGTTGAAGCCGCCCGATGCCGATCTCCGCTTCGATCCTGAAGTCCTATGCCGGTTGCCTGAGACTCTTCGCTCGGAACAGGCGGTTTTCAGCCGGACGGGCGGTCTGCATGCAGCGGCGCTGTTCGACTCGAACGGGCAGCTTCTGGTCCTGCGCGAGGACATCGGCCGGCACAACGCGGTGGATAAAATCGCGGGCTGGGCGCTTTTGCAAAACAAGTTGCCGCTATCGCAGCACGTGATGCTGGTGAGCGGCAGGGGCGGATTTGAGATTGTTCAAAAGGCGCTGGCGGCGGGAATCCCCATTTTGGCTTCGGTATCGGCGCCGTCGAGCCTTGCGGTGAAGTTGGCCCGCGAGTTGGGATTGACGCTGATTGGATTTTTGCGTGGACGGCGGTTTGTGATCTATTCGAGCGAATTCCGCTGCCTCGGCGCAGAGGATGCTGGATAGGCCCGCGCTCCGGGCCACTTCTCCGGGAGACGACTGACCTGCCAGACAACCCTTCGTGATGCTTGAGCCATGCCTTTAACGAAGAATTAACGAGGATTTCGCGATGGTTGGAAGAAAACACTTTACGAATCTGGTGTGTGGGTACTAGTATCCGGAATCAGTCACGGAACGGCGATTCCCCATGCCAATCAACGTCAACGGCTGGCCGCAGGCCTTCCAACCCGGCGAACGCCTGATCGATGCGATCAACCGCAGCGGCATCGCGATTCCGCAGGTCTGCTATCACCCCCAGTTAGGGCCGATTCAAACCTGCGACACCTGCATGGTTGAGGTGGATGGCAAGCTGGTAAGGGCCTGTGGCACGGTCGCGACGGACGGCATGACCGTGGTCACGTGCTCGGCGCGAGCGGACGCCGCGCAGCGCGAAGCCTTTGACCGAATCCTCGGCAATCATCTGCTTTACTGCACTGTCTGCGATAACAACAACAGCAACTGCACGGTGCATAACACCACCAAACTCCTCCACGTCGAGCACCAGGAAATCCCCTACAAGGCCAAGCCGTATGACGTGGATATGTCCAATCCCTTCTACCGGTACGATCCCGATCAGTGCATTCTTTGCGGGCGGTGCGTGGAAGCCTGCCAGAATCTCCAAGTGAATGAAACCTTGAGCATCGACTGGGAGAACGCCCATCCGCGCGTGTTATGGGACGGCGGCGCACCGATCGGAGAATCGAGCTGCGTTTCGTGCGGCCACTGCGTGACTGTTTGCCCCTGCAACGCGCTTATGGAAAAGTCCATGCTTGGCGAGGCGGGCTACTTTACAGCGCTGCCCAAGCCCGCGCTCAACGGCATGATCGATGTGGTGAAGGGACTTGAGCCGGAGCTTGGTTATGGCGCCATTCTTCAGCTCTCCGAAGTGGAAGCAGCCATGCGTGAATCGCACATCAAGCGCACCAAGACCGTTTGCACCTACTGCGGAGTCGGCTGCAGTTTCGATATCTGGACCAAGGACCGGCACATTCTGAAGGTCGAGCCTGCCGGCCGCCCCGCCAACGGCGTTTCGACGTGCATCAAGGGCAAGTTTGGCTGGGACTATGTGAACAGCCCCGACCGCCTCACCAAGCCGCTTATACGCGAAGGCGATTTGTTCCGCGAAGCTTCCTGGGATGAGGCTCTAACTCTTGTGGCGCGCAGGTTCGCCGAAATCAAAGCAGCTACAGGCCCGGACTCGCTGGCCTTTATCTCTTCTTCGAAGTGCACCAACGAAGAAAGCTATCTGATGCAAAAGCTGGCGCGCGCGGTGATCGGCACCAATAACATGGATAACTGCTCCCGCTACTGCCAGGCACCCGCGACCACGGGGCTTTTCCGCACAGTCGGTTACGGCGGCGACTCCGGCTCGATCTCCGATATAGAGCAGGCCGGACTGGTGCTGATCATCGGCAGCAATACCGCCGAGAGCCATCCTGTGCTGGCTACGCGCGTCAAACGGTCGCATAAGTTACGCGGCCAGAAGCTGATTGTCAGCGACCTTCGCGAGAATGAGATGGCGCGGCGGGCGGATGTATTTTTGCATCCGCGTCCGGGCACCGATCTTTTCTGGCTCTCAGCGGTTACGCGGTACATTCTCGATAACGGGCTGGCCAACCAGGCATTCATCGACAAGTGGGTCAATGGCGCTGCGGAGTATCTCAAGAGCCTGGAGCCGTTCACAATTGAGATGGCGAGCGAGCGATGCGGGCTCCCAATTGAAACGCTTACGAAAGTTGCGCACATGATTGCGGAGGCGGAAAGTGTCTGCGTCCTTTGGGCCATGGGAGTTACGCAGCACACGATGGGTTCCGATACGTCAACGGCTATCTCCAATCTGCTGCTTGCGACGGGAAACTACATGCGGCCGGGAACAGGCGCGTATCCCCTGCGCGGACATAACAACGTTCAAGGAGCCAGCGACCATGGAGCCATGCCGAACTATTTTCCCGGTTACCAGAAGGTGGACGATCCGGTCATCCGCGCCAAGTTTGAGAAGGCATGGAATGTTACCTTGCCGACCGAACCGGGGCTCGATAACCACCTGATGATCGACGCTATTCACGACGGCCGCCTGAAGAGCATGTATGTTTTCGGCGAAGAGATGAGCCTGGTCGATTCGAATGCAAATTATGTAGCGGACGCACTGTCGAAGCTGGACTTCTTTGTGATGCAGGAAATCTTCTTCAGCGAGACCTGCCGATTTGCCGATGTTATCCTGCCCGCCAGCCCAAGCCTGGAAAAGGAAGGCACATTCACCAGCACCGAGAGACGTATCCAGCGGCTCTATCAGGTGTTTGAGCCCCTTGGAGAAAGCCGTCCCGACTGGGAGATTATTCAGGACATTGCCAACCGCCTGGGCGCAGGCTGGAAGTACGAGCACCCCTCCGAGATATACAAGGAGATAGCTCCACTTACGCCGCTGATGGCAGGAGTTACTTATGAAAGGCTGGAAGGTTATAAGACGCTGCAATGGCCCGTAGCTGAAGATGGGAGCGACCAGCCGCTGCTGTATACAAAGCAGTTCAAAACGGCCGACGGCAAGGCTGTGTTCTTCCCTGTCCCATGGTCGGAACCATCCGATCAGCAGGACGCCCAATACGATTTGCATTTGAATAATGGCCGTCTTCTGGAACATTTCCACGAAGGCAACATGACCTATCGCACGGAGGGCATCCGCGAGAAGACGCCGTGTACCTTTGTCGAAGTTTCGCCCGAACTTGCCGCGGACCGGGGAATCGAGACGGGGAGTTGGGTTCAGCTCACTTCGCGCTATGGTAAGGTGCGCGCGCAGGCGGTGATTACGACGCGAGTTACCGGAAAAGAACTGTATATGCCCATGAACTCTGTCGAAGAGCCGGTGAACCGGCTCACCAGCAGCTACACGGACAAGGTAACTCACACTCCCGCTTATAAGGAGACTTCCGTGCAGCTGAAGGTTCTGGGAGAAGCCGGCGAGAATCCGCTGCCGCGCACCAACTCCCGCTTTGGACATCCGACCCCACAGAATGGCGTTGAGGTGGAACGCAAGTGGAAGCGAAAGGATTATCGAGAACCCGGGGTTCAACTGGTGCAGATTCAGACCCGATAACGAAACCCGCAGGCAAGGAAAGCAAAGATGGCCCGACCGATCTCTCTTAAGTTGCCGCCCCGTGACCCTCGCGAAGAGTTGCGCAAGCGACTCGACGAAGCTCCCGTTGAGCACGCGGAGGCGCTGCTTGAATCGTACGAGTTATTGCAGCAACTCCATGACCACGGCGTATTTCAACTGTTGCGCGGCGCGCTGGGGGCACGCGACAAACTGGTTGAAGCAGCAGTGGACGCGGCCAAGTCGGACGAATCGGTGCGCGCGATTCGCAACGTTATTATTCTGGGCAAGATGCTGGGGTCGATCAATCCGGAGGTGTTGCAGTGCTTCGCCGCAGCCGCCACCGAAACGCTTGGCTGCTACCAGCAGCCAATCATCGAGCCGCCGGGGCTTTTCTCGCTGCTCAACCAGTTTCGTCACAAAGAACTGCGCAGAAGCATGGCGCTCATCAATCGTTTTCTTGAAGCTCTGGGAAATCAGATCAAGTTGCGCGGAAGCTGTAAGTAGGTGCCGAAGCATTGAACGAAGGAGTTTTGGAGAGAATGTATGCCAAATACGAATCGCTGGGGACTAGCGGCAGCGGGCTTTCTGATGCAGATGGCGCTGGGGGCCGTTTACGCGTGGAGCGTCTTTCGAATCCCCCTCGCCAAACAGTTTCATTGGACCATTGCCGATGTAACCTGGACATTTACAATCTGCATCTTTGTCCTTGGCATCGCCGCCTTCTTTGGTGGCCTGTGGTTGAACAAGAAGGGGCCGCGTGTAGTTGCGCTTACAGGCGGATTCCTGTATGGCCTCGGGGTATTCCTGGCAAGCTTTTCGGCCGATAAACTCTGGTGGCTGTATCTGAGCTATGGAGTTATCGGGGGAATCGGGCTGGGCTTCGGTTACATTGTTCCAGTGGCTGTGCTGGTTAAGTGGTTCCCCGATAAGAGGGGACTTATAACCGGAATTGCTGTGGGTGGATTCGGCGCGGGCGCCCTGGTAACCGCGCCTCTGGCGACCCACCTGATTCAGTCTGTAGGCGTCTTAACGACATTTGCTTATCTCGGTATTGGATATCTGGTGGTTAGCATGGCTACCGGCTACTTGATGCGGAACCCGCCAGAGGGTTGGAAGCCGGCAGGTTGGGCTCCCAGCTCAACTCAGTCCAAACAGCGCGCGGCCAAAGACTACACGCTCGGCGATGCATTGAAGACCTGGCAATGGTGGGCTTTGTGGCTGCTGTTGTTTCTAAACGTTTCGGCCGGTATTTCGCTCATCTCGCAGGAATCGCCGATGTTTCAGGAGATTGCCAAGGTTAGCGCGGGGGTGGCGGCGGGCATGGTGAGCGTTGTTGCCATGGGCAATGCCGTTGGGCGCATCTTCTGGGCGTGGACTTCCGACGCGATCACTCGCCGATGGACCTTTGCGGCGATGTTCCTGATTCAGGTTGGATTGTTCTGGACGTTTCCCGGCATAACTTCCGCATCGATACTTTCGGTTGTCTCGTTCATTATCCTGATGTGCTATGGCGGAGGATTTGGCACGATGCCGGCCTTCGCAGCCGACTATTTCGGCTCGAAGAACGTCGGCCCTATTTATGGCCTTATGCTTACCGCATGGGGATGCGCAAGCGCTTTCGGCCCGCAGCTCATCGCTCACCTGCGTCAGTCGAGCGGATCCTATGTCAGCGGTCTACACGTGATTGCGGGCATCATGGCTTTGTCGGTGCTGTTGCCCATTCTTGTCTCGCCGCCGAAGGCACAGGGGAGTTGAAACCGGCTGATGCCTGTCTTCGATGCTGAGCGTGTACAGCGCGTTTCAAACATGGCCGCAGAGATCGGAGAGGTTTTCCCTCAGGGGTTAAAACCCCTCGTTGTTCCGGCGTACTTCGGCACGACTGAAGTCGTGCCCTGATACAAAGCGTTGTTTGAAACTTGCTCTGGGCTCTCCCTAAAAGCTCTTGCGACGTTCGCTCAGATCGTGCGAGATGGTGAGGTTGAGTTTCATGTTGATGCCGTAGAAGAGCAGACAGACCGCAGCGGCCAGGAATGCCGCTCCGGCGTAGACGGAGGCGGTGAGGCGAATACCATCGAGCGCCTGCGATGACTGCACAGCAACCTTGGGCGCATAGCCGTACAAGGAGAGCAGCCATCCGGCAATTGCGCCACCAATCGCAACTCCAACCCACAGCGCGAATACAATCCCGGCGGTGACGGTTGCAGTAGCGCGGCGACCCGTCTTCCATTCGCCGAAATCGGCCACATCGCCCATCATGGACCACAACACCGGACCCGAGCACCCGAAAGCAAACTGCCTTAGAACCTCCAGACTAATAATCGGCACGGTTGCTGTCGCGGGAATAAAGTAGAGCACGATGCACATGATGCCGGTGAGCAGCATGCTCCAGAAGAAGACTCTGCGCTTGCCCATGCGTTTGGTCAGGGCAGTGGAGCAGGCCACGCCAATCAGCAGCGCTATCAGTCCGAAGCCATTGAACCAACTGAAAAGTATTTTGTTGCCGGCGCAGTTCTCAAAATAGGGCAGCATCACATTGCCACGAATGAGAAGGGCGGTGAAATAAAACACGGTCACCAGGAACAAGGTAATCCACGGGCCATTCCCGACAAGATCGCCGAGATCGCGGGCCACGGATGTCTTCTGACGAACGTCCGGCTGAATTCTCTCCTTTGATACAGCGAACGCAATCAGGAAAAGGACGACAGAAAACGCCAGGAAACTGCCCATCGTCAACTGGTAACCGAGCGCGCTGTTTCCATGGCCAAGGATGGCAACCATGGGGACCGCCAGGCTGCCGACGATGAATCCAGCGCTGTTGGCAAAGATCTGGCGGTAAGAAGCAATGCTGTTGCGCTCATTTGGATCGTCGGTCATGACGCCGGTCAGCGCCGCATAAGGCACGTTGTTGGCGGCATAGATAAGACGCAGGAGCAAATAAGTAGACCAGGCATAGATCAGCTTGGCGGCAGGATTGAGGTTGGGCGTCGTGAAGGTCAGAATCCCAATGACGCCAAACGGCACCGAGGTCCACAGCAGCCAGGGACGGAACCTGCCCCACCGGGTATTTGTGCGATCGGCAATGACACCCATGATGGGGTTGAAAACGGCCGAACCCAGGCCGACTACAAGAAACATGGTGCCCGCCTGTGCCGGCGTCAACCCATAGGTTTTGGTATAAAAGTCCAACTGCAAGGCCATCAATGCCTGAAAGACAAAGTTGGCCGCCAGGTCGCCCAAGCCGTATCCGAATTTCTCCCCAAAGGAGAGCTTTCCGCTCATGCCGCTCATCGACTTCTTCTCCCTTTTCACCCTATTGGCGAGATACGCTAACTGCTTTTTCGACCTGCCACAGCCCCAGCTCAAAGCCGCTTTGGCCTGAGAGCTTGCCTTCGATGCATACCAAATACATACGTTGCAATTCCAGTCTGTCAACCGCGGCCCCGGTAAGGCCGAACCGACGCCGCAACAGGCACGGACCCATTCCTGGCGGTGGTTTCCGCGGCAGCCCGGAAACAGCCGATCAAAATTCTCCAGACGCCACGCCGCGGCAGCAGTGTTTCGAATCCCACTACTATATCGCTTTACTATTGGTGTTGGCGACAATAAAATAGCCACTGGCATTCGGACGCATAGGGCTAGCGCGGGAATGGGTTCCGCTCGAACGGATGCTGAGCTTTGTGGTTATAATTCGCTGCGAGGAACTACTGTGACCAAGTCCGCATCTCTCCCTTACCACTTGGGCTTTAATGCCCAGCATTCGCCGATGGGCGCCTTCATGAGCTTCACCTGCGGAAACTTCGGAACCCGCGGCGGAATTGGCCTGCAAATCGGACAGCCTGGCGACCAGGAGATATTCATTGGCTTCAAGGACGGCGATCGCTATTCCGATGCAACTTTGAAGTGCCTGCCTTTCTATACCGCCGCGGTCAGCCGCGCCGCCGATGCCTTTCTGGTGGAGCAGGCTGGTCCCTCGGAACAAAATGTGAAGCCCGACGCCGTTCCGTTCGAGGAAAGTACGATTTCGCGCTTTTATAAGTGGGCCAGCGACCAATGGGAAGCCGAAGGGCTCACATTTTCTGTCTATTCCCCCTTCGGAGCGATCCCCGATCCCTCGGTGGAAGACGAACAGCGGATGCGCGAAGGTTTGCTGCCCGCCGTCGTTGCCCGCCTCGAACTCGATAACACCACCGGCGCCTCAACCCGGACTGCGATGTTCGCGCTGAATCACTTACGGCCGGGTAGCCGGACTCTGCCGGAGGATCTGGGCAGCGGGCGAGTGGCCTTTGCCTTCCGCCGCGAGGCTGGTGGCGCAGCGGAACTGCTCGATTTCACATCCTCGGAGGAAGGCGAGAAAGTTGACGGCGGGCCATTCATTTTCATGCGCTGGTCGGCCAGCGACGGCGTGCGGGAACGCCATAATCCGGTTCACCTGCTGGGCTCCTGCCCCGGATTTGGATTCGAGGTGCCGGCAGGCAAGAAGTATGGAATCACAATCGCGCTCGGGTCTTATCTTGAAGGCTTCCAGACCAACGGACTGGATGGGCGCTATTTGTATACGCGCTACTTCAAGAGCCTTGCGGATGTACTGAAGACAGCCCTCGACAACTCCGGCAAGATCATCGCGTCAGCACAGTCGCTCGACAGCAAACTTGACGGCGCCGCAGTCTCCGGCGATCAGCGATTCCTGATCTCTCATGCTACGCACAGCTACTACGGCAGCACTCAGCTGCTTGAAGTGGAAGGCCAGCCGTTGTGGGTGGTGAATGAGGGCGAGTACTGCATGATGAACACACTCGATTTGGCCGTGGACCATGTGTTCTGGGAACTGGAGCATAATCCCTGGCTGGTGCGTAACCTGCTGGATACTTTTGTTCGGCGCTACAGCTATACCGACGAAGTGAAGGTCTACAAATCGGACTTCGCTCCATCGGGCGAAACTGTGCAGGTGGATCCCTCGCAAGCCCCGCCACCGCCAGACGAAGCTCAACTGAACCGCCCCTATGAAACGAAGCCTGGGGGCTTGAGCTTCTGCCACGATATGGGCGCGCACAACAACTTCTCGCCGCAAGGCCGCAGCAGCTACGAGCTGGCCAACCTGACCGGTTGCTTCAGTTACATGACCCAGGAGCAGCTCTGCAACTGGATTCTCACCGCAGGCTGCTACGTAGCCAAGACCCGCGATATGGAATGGCTCAAGAAGAACAAGGCCGTGGTCGAGGCCTGTTTGACCAGCATGATCAACCGCAGCGGCGACGTTGGATTTGCACAGTTTGACTCGACCCGCTGCGCCGGTGGCCAGGAGATCACAACCTACGACTCGCTCGATCATTCGCTGGCACAGACCCGCAACAACGTCTACATCGCGGTGAAAAGCTGGGCCAGTTACTGGGCGCTTGGGCTGCTGTTCCGCGAGATCGGCGACGCAGCCAGTCAGGATCGCTCAAAGGAACTCGCGGCCAAGGTTGCCGCGGTAGTCTGCGACCAAGCCCAGGACGGAGTGCTGCCGGCTATCTTCGAGAAATCGAACCCCGGCTACTCTTCGCGCATTCTGCCGGCGGTCGAGGGCTGCGTCTACCCGCTCTACTTGGTCAACACCGGTTTCGCCGGCTGCACACTTGATGAGATCTACGCGACTCCGTCTGAAAACCGTATGTTCGAAGTCCTGCGGGAACACACGCGCAATCTGCTGCTCGATCCCGATCGGCGCAATCTCTTTGCCGATGGCGGTATCAAGCTCTCCTCCACCAGCAACAACTCGTGGATGAGCAAGATCGCAATCTTTATGCACGTTACGCGAAGGGTGTTCCATCTGGACGCCGATCCAAAGATCGCTGAGGTCTTCCGCCAGGCGGATGCCGCTCACGTCAAGTGGCAGACCGAAGGCAGTTCGTACTGGGCGTGCTGCGATCAGATCGTCTCAGGGGAAGGCAAGGCCAGCCGCTATTACCCGCGCATCATCACGAGCGCGCTGTGGATGGAGTAAATTGGTCAACCTTCAAGGGAGATTGCGCCGGAGCGCCACAGCAAACCCGGCTCCTCAACAGCAACGAACCTCGCTCGTTACCCTTGAAATGCTGCGCCGTCCTTGAAACCAGCATCTGGCACAGGTCAACTTTTACTCCGCAGTGGATCGGATTGCCGGAGGCCCCCCCAACAAGCGGCAACCAACAGAGGGGAAGCAAATCGTCAAGAGGCGAGGGAACGGGAGGGCAATCGAATTAATTGACTATAGAGGCTTTAGATTGGTGCCGGGAGGGGGGGTCGAACCCCCACGACCTTGCGATCGGCGGATTTTGAGTCCCTAGCCTAGAAGTTTCAAGTGTAGTATTTTTCTTTGTTTACAGCGAGTTAGATGGCATGACGGTGAGGTTCTGCGCGGTCCTGTGAGGCCCAATTTTGGCGGTTTGGGCACAGTCTCGGATCAAAAACCTCAGCGGACCTTTGGCGGATTTTCATCTTCCTGTGATGGTTCGGGGTATCGCCGCATTTGAATACCATCTGCGGGACCCGAACTAGGAGATGCTCTCGTGACGTGCGGCAATCGCTAGGAGGCGCTTGATGCTGATCACGCGCTGACCATTCTTGCCGAGTTTCCCAGCCTCTTCCCAAGCGGGCTTGCCCAAACCATCGTACACGATTTCAGCCTCCTCAGGGGAGATCACACGGAGTACTACAAGTCGATCACAGGTGGCATATAACGCTACAGACTTGCCACCGGTCATTTTGATCTGAACATCACCGTTCTTGTCAAAGGCATCGTGTCCTGGGTACGAAGCTCGGTGTAGTGTGAGGCCGAGTGCTTTTGCGGCTACCACCTCCCCAATGGAACCGACCAAGTGGCCGTCCGGTGTGAATCTGCGCTGCGGGTAAAGCGCCTCAAGCTCTGAAACCGCTCGATAGATCGCCGCTACCGGTTCGGGGAGGGGAACACGTCTGCTCATTGTTCATCCTGAAGGCATCTGAAAGCTATTGAGATTCTAAGCCAAATCGGCCTGCGTGCAAAATATGCGATTGTATCGTATATTTTGCATATGTGGATTCCGCGCGATGTTGAGGCCCACCTGAAACGCTCTGCGAAGACGCGGCCAGTGATCGTCCTGACCGGAGCCAGACAAACCGGCAAAACCTCGACCTTCCGGCACCTGTTTCCGGATTACTCATTCGTCTCGCTCGATCTTCCCACTGAAGCCGAGCAGGCCGAGAAGGAGCCGGAGCGCTTCCTTCAGCGCCATCCGCCGCCCGTCATTATTGACGAAGTGCAATATGCCCCCGGCCTCTTTCGACACCTCAAGGTAGCGGTGGACGCCCACCGCACGCGCAACGGACAGTTCTTGCTTACCGGGTCCCAGAAGTTCACCCTGATGAAGAACGTCTCCGAATCACTGGCGGGCAGGGCCGACATCGTGGAACTGGAGACGCTCTCTTTTGCCGAGATTCGCGAAGCGCTGCCGAATACCGAACTCGAAACCGCCATCGTGCGCGGCGGCTTCCCGGAGCTATATGCCAACCCTGACATCGATTCGGTGGCCTTCTACAACTCCTACCTTGCAACATACCTGGAGCGCGATGTGCGCGCCTTGACCAACGTCGGCAGCCTGCGGGATTTCGAGAGATTCCTGCGCGCGTGCGCTCTACGTTCCGCAAACCTGTTGAACAAAGCGGACCTGGCGCGGGATGTCGGCATTGCACCATCAACGGCGAATCAATGGCTGTCCATGCTGGAAGCCTCTGGGCAAGCCGTAATGCTTGAGCCATGGTTCTCGAATCGAACCAAGTCCATCGTCAAGAGTCCAAAACTCTACATTGCCGACACCGGCCTGCTTTGTGCCCTGCTGAATATTCGATCCGAGGAAGCTCTTCGCCAATCGCCCGCGGCAGGCGCAGTCTGGGAGACGTTCGTTTTCGCCCAGCTTCGGGACCGCGAACGCCGCGCCGGTCGGACAGGAAGCCTCTTTTTCTGGCGCGACCGCACCCGCGAAGTAGATTTCGTCGTGGACGCCGGCGGACGCCTGGAACTGTTTGAGGCGAAATGGACGGAACTCCCGGACCTCGGCGATACAGTCAATCTAGACTTCGTACGCAACGTGATCGGCAAGTCACGAGTGACCGCCGGCGGGGTAGTCTCGCGCACCCCGAACAGCTTTCCCTTTCCGAATGGATTTCGCGGATTACCGGTGACGGAACTCGGATAGACCAAGCAAGGATGATTGATGGAAGCATCAGATGAATCGCTTTAACATACAGCAGCAGGCGGATGCCGTTTCCCTGCAAAGCAAAATAAACTTGTGACCGCACGACACAATAAACTTGTAATCGCACGGTTACAGTGAAGGACCGCGCAGAGTACTCACAGCGCAGGATCATATGGGCTCGATGTAGATGCGGCAAGCCACTCTAAACGAAGCCCAATTCGTCTGCGACGCAAAGAGGAAGCTTGACATGAAGTGCCTGACTTGTTGCCAAATCGGAATTACGCTACTGAGTGCCTGGGTGTGGTTGACTCCGCAGTGTCGCGGTCAACAAGCGATGTCTGGCGAGCCCCTACCGAAATTCGAAGCAACGATCACAAAGCTCGGACCCGCATCCCCGGACGATTGCGGATGGGACGGACCATCTCCCGGAGAATTTTCTGGCGATTCTGCGAAGTTGGAAAACGATCTCTTTGGTGATGTCGATGCGGCAATTGTGCAGGCACTGAACGCGCCTGGGAGCAATCCGAAGACAGCCATTGGGCAAGCGCTAGAATCGATGCGGGCACTCAGTGAGCGAATCAACAAGGCTTGGCCTCCGAAACGGAGATTCCATTACGAACTCCTGGACATCGATCCCGCTTTTGTCGTGACCTATCACATCCGCAGCCGCTCAACTTGGTCCGCTTTCGGAGTGGCTGCTGAGGCCTCGTGGCCCAACAAAGGATCAAACGCAAAATGGGCCCAAGTGGGCGAGGACGAATTCAGGTGGCAGCAAGTAGACAGCGACCAGGAGATGGAGGTTCACCCGCTGGAGCGGGGGCCTTCGCGCCAGGCCCGGTTCCTCGCGAAATCGTCGCACATTAGCTGTGGGGATGGAATAACCGGCCTCGACTACAGCGCCTGGGAGTGGAATCCCGCCTCTATCGGAAGCTTAGAACAGTTGATTGGTCGCAAAGGTGCAGCAAGCCGGGGTGATTATCCAGAATACGGACCAGTCGGACCATTGGAGACGAACGGGTCGAAAATTGGGCTGCCTTACTGCGAGTGGTCAGCCGTCGATTTAGATGTGGACGCACTGCTTTGCAGCATAGACACCTACGATATTTCTGGTGATGCGGTTCGTTTCTTGGGAACTCGAACCAACCGGCCCGATCTGGAAACGGTGGCGAAGGCGATTCAATATGCTGACGATCGGGATTATCGCGCAGTCCTTGCGTTCAGCGCCTCTCCAACTGTGGCGCGAAGACTGGTGGCATTGATGCCGCCGTCGATCACTGCAAACATAAATGGGGGAAGCTACCCGCCACTTCGCGGGAATCACGAAACCATTGACATAGGGGGACTGCACTTTGCTTTGGAGAAGAGAAATGGGCTTTGGATCGTGCTGCGCTTCACAGTAGATCCCGATTGACCAGCTCCGCGCTAGATGTTTACGAAGACGAGGCATTCGGCAGGAAAGTTGGCGCGGAGTGTCCGCCCGCGTGACTGGGTAGCTCGAAAATGACATTCCGGAATAGCTGAATATAAGCCGAGGCTCTTAGGCCGGTGTCAAGGCTCTGCGACCGCGGAACGCGGCGCGCGCAGCGCGGCCTTGACACCGACCGGGCCTCGGCTACTCTCTGGCCATCCGGGAATGTCATCTACCCACCCGCGAAGCGTCTTCGGCGCGTTGCTTGGCGCGCTTCTCAAGCAGCTCCTGCGCTTTCGCTGCCTTTGTCGACTGCACCTGGCGGAAGAGAATAGTGATCTGATCCTGAACCATCTTTTCACCGCGAAGCAGCGGTTCGAGAGTGCCCATCAACAGCATCTGGATACCCACGAGTTCGGTGAAAATGTGCATCTCCATCTCCGTGTGACCGCCGACCACGTCACTGCGCAGCAACATCTCACGCGCCCATTCGCTTGGCGTCTTGCCTGCTCGCGAAGCCGCTTCTTCGATGGCTTTAGCTTCGACGGCAGTAAGCTTAGTGCTCAGGTTGACCGAACGGCGATCACGCCCGCGCAGCTTCTCTGAGCCTCGGTGTTCGATTGTGTGAAGTTCAGCCATTTGGAACCTCCGATGCTTGTTTACGCCGGTATCTGGTTAGATACCGACTTTCGTAAACGTCTTGTGTTATCTGCGGTATCTGTCGAGATACCAAAGTATCTGGGCAGTTCCCTTTCAGGGGTGGAGTGTCGAGATAAACCCGGTGCGCAGCACCGAATCACAGCTCCCCATAGGCAAGCAGCCCTTCCTGCCACACACGCTGTAGCTCTGGCATGTCCCACGCGCGACGGAATAGCTCTCGAATCGACTCCCATTCCTGCGGCGTGAAGCCAAACGAAATGCCGTTGCTCTGAGCACGGAACCAAGCTTGCAATTCGCCTCCGTCCGCCTGGCCTGTGTAGCCGAAAAAGTAGTGCCCGTTCCACAAGGAATTCGGATAGCGAATGTCCCATCTTTCCAACATGGATCGGAACTCCGAGATCATGGGTAATGACGACATTGGATACATGGCGAAGCGTTGCTCTGGGAGAGTCATTAGAAGGGACAATTCGGATTCGTTCCCGAGCACGAAAGACAGCGCGAAGCCTCCCTCGAATACCGACGGAATTCCGGGCTGCCAGGGAGAGCTAAAGCCGTCTTCGTCGGTGGTGTCCAAAGTCTTAAGCTTTACCGGCTTCTTTTGCTCGATGAAATGGCCCCTGGCCGCAACCCGCCACAATGCCTGCCAGTGAGGCATGAGCGCTTCATTCAGCTTTTGTCGGCTCGGGAATTGCTCTTCCTCCAAGAGTTCATAAAGGATCGTCGCTGGTGCCACCATTCGGGCGAGGTCCTGTCTGTCCTTCTTCATCGCCAGAAGAATTCGCTCGGTTGCCGTTGCGATGTCGTTGGAATCTTTGCGATCACCAACTGAACAAAGATGGAAACGGTACTGCTCATCGCGATTTACTTTGGACGGCTTACGGATGCGATATGCGGCGAGAAACGCCTCCAATAGGCTAATCGTGGACGCTGTTGAGATTCGATTCGGTGTCTTCGCTGAGAAAGCATTCTCACCGATCCGGCAGAAGTAAGCGATCACAGTCCATTCGGCTTTGGAGAGCAGCTCACCCGCTTGAACCTTGGCTCGAATCTCCGTCATCGTGGCGGTCGCGTTCTCCAGCATTCCGACCACTTCCAAACGGTCGTCACGGGATGATTCAAGCAACTGCTTGGCAATCTCCGATGTGGAAACATTCTCGCCGGTTTTCGCTGCCAGCATGGAGCGGGCGCGCTCCAATCGGCTGCGAACTGCATCAGAGACGCGCAATGAAAGGGTTTGCTGCTGAGCCTTTTCGGTCATGGCCATGATTATTACGCAAAAAATGTTTCGATACAATTAGATTGTCTGTTGAAAACGCGTCCGTATTATGATAATCTGCCCTTCATCCGGCGTACGGCTGCCGCTACTTCCCCCGAAAGCGAGCCGCTCATGAACGCTTCCCCTGTCCCTCGTCTCCGCTTGGTCCGTACCAGGCAGGCTGCTGAATACCTCTGCATGAGCGAATGGAAGTTGCGGCGGCTCATCCAAGATGGCCTCCTGCCCTACCTGCACGACGGCGAGGGCGCGCCGTTCCTGCTCGACATCCGGGACCTCGATGAGTACATCGAAAAGAACAAGCACCGCGATGCTGCGGATGACTTTGGTTTACGCCCCATGTCATTCTCAGCATTCGCAACCCCCTCCCGAGGGAAAGGAGGAATCGATCATGCCCCGTCCACGCGGAACCGGAAGCCTGTATCAGCAGAAAGACAGCGCGGTGTGGTAGATCAAGTACCACCGCAACGGAAGATCGTTTCGTGAATCCACCCGAACGACGGACAAGCACAAGGCCAGCCGCGCCCTTGCCAGGCGCCTGGCCGAAATCAATACGGGCGCATTCGTCGGGCCGGTCTATGAGCGAATCACCGTCGGTGAATTGGCCGAAGATCTCTTCCGCGACTACCGGATCAATGGCCGGAAGACAACCAGCGACGTGGAGACACGGTGGCGCCTGCATCTCGAACCTTTCTTTGCGACACGACGGGTCGCTGAGGTTACAAGCGATCTCGTAGCAAAGTACGTAGACCAGCGACAACTTGAGAAGGCACAGAATGCCACCATCAATCGTGAGATGGCCGCGCTCAAGCGCATGTTCCGCATTGGCATGTACTCGACTCCTCCCAAAGTTCTCCGACTCCCGAAGTTCCCCAAACTCGCAGAGGATAACGTGCGCAAAGGCTTCCTGGAGGACGCGCAATACAAGAAGCTGATTGGGTATTGTCCAGACTTCTGGTTTCGGTCCCTCATTGAGATCGGCCGGACTTACGGATGGCGCATTAGCGAACTCATCAACCTAAAGGTCAAACAGGTGGATATCAATGCGCGCATCATCCGCCTTGAACCTGGCACGACGAAAAACAAAGATGGGCGCGAAGTTACCATGACCACAGCGGTCCACGCACTCCTGGTACATT
>Ga0302278_10003553_pt1 | contig 16886 bp, 5 predicted proteins | sample III_Bog_N3_2_FD_194543 | JGI IMG/M metagenome (GOLD analysis project Ga0302278, IMG submission 194543) | Peat permafrost microbial communities from Stordalen Mire near Abisko, Sweden - III_Bog_N3_2 | ecosystem: Environmental > Terrestrial > Soil > Wetlands > Peat | place: Sweden: Abisko...
GTGTAGCCAGCCTGAGACCGAGGCCGCTGCTGCCGATGCCTGATGCTTGATCGACAGTAAGATCGCCGACGGCGGCGAAACCGCCTTGCTTGACAGGCCATGCGAAGGTGGCGCTGCCGCCGTTGAGATTGAAGCAGGTGCAACTGGCCGGCGGCGCGTTGCTGCGCAAGTATGTGTAGTCAAGTGCGAGTTCCGCGCGCAGCGGTTGTTCGTGTGGCGGCGAGGCAGGCGCGCCCTGGGCCGCAGCCGACTGCGTGGAGACCGCGGCGATGGCCAACAACAGAGAGAGTGTGGCTGTGATCGTGAATCGCATAGGGTCTCCTTTTACTGCACCGTGAGTTGCACGGTGGTTGACTGGGTTTCAGCGCCGCTGGTTCCAGTGACAGTGATTGTGTATGTTTGCGCCGGAGGCGTGAGAGAAAATCCGCCGCCGCATCCGGTCAGGGTGGCAATCGCACCGAGGAACGCAAACAGCAGCAGCGCCATCGTGATCCAGCGTCTGCGCCGTTTGCCGGGAACGAAGAGCAGGCTTACGATCGCCAATGCCGGCGCGGCCAGCGGCCAGCCCAAGCTTCGTTTGGCTGCAGCAGCCGTTGTTGTTGCGGTCTGAATGCTCAGCGCTGAAGTTGCCGATGAGCTGCCCGGCGTGATGGAGGCGGGCGTGAAGGTGGCCGTTGCTCCGGCGGGCAGTCCGCTTGCCGCAAGTGTGACTGGAGTGGTGAAAGCCCCATTCTGCGCGGTTGCGGAGATGGTGTACGTTGCGGTTCCGCCGGGCTGCACGGTTTGCGCGGAGGTGGATGAGCCGATGGTGAAGCTTGCCACGACCGCGGCCGTGCCGATGCCGCTGAGGCTTGTGGATTGCGGAGAGCCGGCGGCGTTGTCGGTAACTTGAAGGCTGGCCGAGAAGCTCGCGGCCGATGCGGGCGTGAAGGTGACGTAGATGTTGCATGTGGCGCCTGACGACAGCGTTTCACCACAGGAGTTAGTGCCGGTGGTGATGGCGAAGTTAGTAGGATTGGTTCCGGCCAACGCGATGCTGCTGATATTAAGTGCGGCATTACCGGTGTTGGAAAGAGTAGCCGCTTGCGCGGCTGTGGTTGTGCCCGTGGTTGCCGTGAAGCTGAGCGACGCGGGCGAGAGCGTGGCGATAGGCGCGGCTGCGGCGGCTCCGGTGCCGGTGAGCGTGGAAGCCTGTGTAGCCGGAGACGCGTTGTCGGTGACGGTGAGAGTGGCTGTGTAGGCTTGCGCCGCTGCTGGAGTGAAAGTGACATAGATGTTGCAAGTGGCGTTCGCGGCAAGAGTCGCTCCGCAAGCGTTGGTTCCTGTGGCGATCGCAAAGTCGGTGGGATTGGTTCCGCCGATAGCGATGTTGCCGATGTTGAGCGTGGCGTTGCCGGTGTTCGAGAGGGTTGAAGCGAGTGCCGAGGATGTTGTGCCTACCGTGGTGGCCGGGAATGGAAGCGTGGCCGTGAGCGTGGCAACAGGCGCGGCAACTGCGGTTCCTGTGCCAGTTAGTGAGGCAGATTGTGTTGTTGGAGACGCGTTGTCTGTGACGGTGAGAGTTGCCGAGTAGGCTTGGGCCGCAGCCGGCGTGAAGGTGACATAGATGTTGCACGTGGCGTTCGCGGCCAAAGTCACTCCGCACGCATTAGTTCCTGTGGTGATTGCGAATTCAGTTGGATTGGCTCCACCGATAGCAACGTTGCCGATGTTGAGCGTGGCGTTGCCGGTGTTGGAAAGGGTCGCGGCGAGTGACGACGATGTTGTGTTGACCATTGTGCTTGGGAATGGAAGTGTGGCCGTCAGCGTTGCAACAGGCGCAGTTGCGGCCGTGCCCGCGCCAGTCAGCGCGGAAGATTGAGTTGCTGGAGTAGCGTTGTCAGTGACCGTAATAGTCGCTACGTAGGCCTGTGCCGCTGCGGGCGTGAAGGTGACATAGATGTTGCACGTGGCGCTTGCGGCTAAAGTCGCTCCGCACGCATTAGTTCCTGTGGCGATTGCAAAGTCGGTGGGGTTGGTTCCACCGATAGCAATGTTGCCGATGTTGAGCGTGGCATTGCCGGTGTTGGAAAGCGTCGCGGCCAGCGCCGAAGACGTTGTGCCCACAGGAGTGCTCGGGAATGGAAGCGTGGCCGTCAGCGTTGCAGAAGGCGCAGTTGCGGCAGTGCCTGAGCCAGTCAGCGCGGCAGACTGTGTTGTTGGAGTAGCGTTGTCAGTGACCGTAATAGTCGCTGCATAGGCCTGTGCCGCAGCCGGTGTGAAGGTGACATAGATATTGCAAGTGGCGTTTGCAGCAAGAGTCGCTCCGCAAGCGCCGGCGCCGGTGGCGATGGCGAAGTCAGTGGGATTGGTTCCACCAATGGAAATGTTGCCGATGTTAAGCGTGGCAGTGCCTGTGTTGGAAAGCGTCGCTGCCAGCGCCGAAGATGTTGTGTTGACCGTAGTGTTCGGGAATGGAACCGACGCAGTCAACGATGCAGCCGGTGCGGACGCGGCAGTTACGGTTACGCTTACCGACGATGACGTCGATCCGGCAAAGTTGGTGTCGCCTCCATACACCGCCGTGATGGGGTGAGCACCAACCGCAAGGGAACTCGTGCTGAGAGTTGCGGTGCCGGAAGATAACGTGCCTGTGCCGATCGATGTGCCGTTGTCGTTAAATGTCACCGATCCGGTGGGCGTGCCGCTTGTGCTCGATGACACGCCGGCGGTGAAGGTCACACTCGTGCCGGCGGTTATGCTGGTCGAAGATGTTTGCAGCGTAGTGACAGAAGCCGCTGTTCCGCCAGTAATCACTTCTGAAAGCGGAGCGGAAACCGATCCGCCGTAGTTTGCGTCGCCGGTGTAGGCAGCCGAGATTGCATGCTTTCCTGCTGCTAGCGTTGAGGTAGTGAACACAGCCGAATTGTTGGAGCCAAGCGTGACTGTAGCCAGGGTGGCACCACCATCGAAGAACGTAATGCTGCCCGTTGGAAGCGTGGAGAGAAGTTGCGACGGCGAAACCGTGGCAGTGAAATTGACGCTGGAGCCTGCCGCGGCAGGATTGCTTGAAGAAATAAGATTCACGCTCGTAGAGATGGCAGCGCCAGACTCGATCACCTGCACCAGCACTGTCGATGTCGATGTGGCGAAGTTGGTGTCACCGGAGTAGGTCGCAGTGATGTTATGTGTACCGATGGCAAGCGTCTTTGTCGAGTAAGTGGCCTGGCGATTCGCTCCCAGGCTTCCCGACCCTAAAAGGGTGGTGCCGTCATAGAAGCTGACCGTTCCTGTTGCAAGCACACCGATCGGCGAAGCCACAGTAGCCGTGAAGGTGACAGAGTTCCCCAAATAGCCGGGGTTGGAACTGGATGTTACAGAAGTTGTCGTTGAAGAAGCACCCAAACCGGAGCCGTTCAACTCGACGACATTCGAAGTCGAAGGCGCGTAGGGATCGGCAGCGCCCGGAATGTACACCGCATCGACATTGTGGACACTGGCGCCGCTTAACACGACATTGTTAAGCGTCGCCGGCATTGTTTGAGCGCCGAGCAGAATCGACACCGTTGCATCGGAGAAGTTCGTTACAGCCAGGCTGTTCAACCCTCCGCCGGTGAAATCGCCGAAGGCGATGCCGGTGGGAAATTTTCCTGTGGCCATCGCATTCTGCGCCGCGAAGGTTCCATCTCCCTTGCCATTGAGAATGGAAACAGTGCTGTCAACTTCGTTGACGACGGCAATATCCGGTACACCATCGGCGTTGAAGTCAGCAGCGGTGAGCACATTCGGTCCAGTGCCGACTGGGTAGGCCGTCTGTGCGGCAAAAGTTCCGTTGCCCTTATTGAGGAGCACAGAGATCGTGTTGTCAGCGGAGTTCACAACGGCGAGATCCGGTGCGCCATCGCCATTGAAGTCGGTGGCAATGACCGCCAAAGGCGTTGTTCCGGTCGCGTAAGTGACCTGCTGCTGGAATGTCCCATCGCCGTTTCCAAGCAGCACTGAGACCGTGTTTCCGAACGAGTTTGTGACAAGGAGATCGGGGTTTCCATCGCCATTCACATCCGCAACCGCGATGCCTTCCGGCGTCGTCTCTCCGGCGTAGGCCACAGCGGCTTGGAATGTGCCGTCACCGTAGCCAAGCAGAACCAGCACGGTGCTGTCGAGAGCATCTGTGACTGCAATATCGAGGCGCCCATCGCGATTGAAATCTCCGACTACCATCGCGTAGGGAACAGCATTGAAGTTGAAAGCACCTGGGTCGGGCGGCGCCATCACTTCTTTGGGTGCGGCAAACGTGCCGTCACCGTTGCCCAGCGCGATGAAAACTGAGCCGTCTCCATCGAGCAGGGCAAAGTCCAATTTTCCGTCGCCATTGAAATCGGCTGCCAGCACTTGCTGTGTAGAGCCGGCGGCATAGGTGAAGATCACGTTGGGTGCGGCAAAGGTGCCGTCGCCTTTGCCTATCTGCACGGCCACAGTGGCGTCGTTGGAATTGGAAATTACCAGGTCCTGGATGCCATCCCCGTTGAAGTCGGCGACCGCAACTGAATTCGGCCCGTTTCCGGTGGGGTATGTCACTTGCGGCAGAAGGCCGAACGTTGCAGTTCCCAGGTTGCCTGTACCAAGATCCGCGTTGCCGTTGCTGGTGTCCTGGAAAGTAAGCGTAGTAGCCGTCGGCGGTGCCTTGCCGTAGGCCATCAATGCGGCATTAAGCGTGTATCCGGCATTGCTTCCCGTAGCTGCGAGCGAAGTCTGCGTGATGTAGTTCTGCGCCGGATTCACGGTGAGCGCAACGGGCGAAGAAGTGCTCGCCGCAAAGGCATTCTTGGCCTCCAGCGATGCCGTGAGTGTGTGGGCGCCAACGGGCAAGATGAGCTCCGCAGTGGCAGTACCGGAGCTGTTCACCTCGCCGGTTGCAATCAGCTTCGGGTTTGAGGACGCGTCGAAGAAGTCAACCACGCCCTGCGTCACCGGCGTGGATGAACCGGTGCTGACAGTTGCTGTGAGTGTTTCCGCCGTCTCAGCGGGGACGCTGCCGCTGGTGGAAAGCGTCAGTGCGGTGCTCGTACTTACCGAAGGCGTAAGGACGACGATGTTGTTTTGCGTGGCAGTGTTGGTGGTCAGGCCGGAAGTGGTCGCGGTGATGGATTGCGTTCCTATGGTTTTGAATGTGACCGTAAAGTGCGCATATCCGTTATCGGCGCTCGTGAATGTGTGCGTAGCAGGAGAAATGACAGCGGCGGCATCGGAGGTCGTCAGCGTTACCGTTCCAGTAAATGCGGGCGTGGGATTGGCATATTGATCTTCCACCGAAACACCGACCACACCGGCGACTCCCGTCACCGTAGGCGTGATGTACGGGTTGGAGAGAACAAGCTGCGTGCTGGCGCCGGGCGTGACTGTGATGTCGTAGCTGCTGTTCGACACATTGGTGTTGGGAATGGAACAGATGTATCGATAGAGGCCGGCGACGGTCGGCGCAACGATGGTGCTGGAGAAGTTCGCCACTCCACCGACAGCGTTAATGGTGTAGGTCTGCGCGGAGTTCAGCGTCAGCCCGAGAACCACGACTTGCACCGGACCGGAGTACGACGAGTCTACTTGCCCGTCGGTTTCAACGTCGACAGTAACCTGGCCGCCCGGCAATGCGCCCGCAGCGGTTGTGGTGGGAAGGGCCGGACTGAAGTAGACCGACTGCAAGAGCGATCCATTCACCAGCACGGGGTTGGAGTAGGAGGCCACGTATGCATCGTTCGGGCCCGGAACGTATTCCGCATATACCGTGTGCTGCAATGTGTCCGGAATATTGACCGGCGTCTGGGTCAATTCGTAAGTCTGTGCATCGGAGAGCAGAGAAATTGCAAGTTGCTGCTGTTGCCCGTTGTAACTCGATGGGATCGACTTGTTGGTGGCTACCAGGGTCGGCAGACCGTCGTTGAGGAAGTCACCGGATACAAGGCCCAGAACCGATTGCCCGAAGCCCGTCTGTTGGGTTGCGCCATCCAGGTAGCCCCCGGGGTTTCCCACGGCGGTAATAACACCTGAAGCCGTCGCACCGGCATAGCCAACTGCGAGATCCAAAATCCCGTCCTGGTTGAAATCCCCTACCGCGAGCGACATGGGCTGAGCGAGGCCTTTCCCGCCGACGATTCCGCCGTTCTCCTCGAATGTGCCCTGTCCAGAACCGCTGAAGACGTCCGTCAGGTTCATTGAAGGGACAGTTACTGCAATGTCCTGGTGGCCGCTGCCAAAGTCGGCAGCCACGATCGCGTAGGTTCCCCCCTCTGTCACGACTGTGAGCGGCGGCGTAAACTGCGTTCCTCCCAAGCCAAAAAGGACGGTGAATGCGCTGTCATTGGCTGAAGTCACTGCCAGATCGGGAATTCCATCTTCATTGAAATCGGCGATCGCGATTCCGTTGGGCGCATTTCCAACGGTCAATGTGCTTTGCGATTTGAAGGTGCCATCGCCATTTCCATAAAGAATCGAAATGGTATTCAATCCGGAGTTGGTGATGAGTGCATCCAGATTGCCGTCCTGATTTACATCGGCTACCACTACGGCCGTGGGGCTTGCTCCGGTTGAGGCGGTGATCGGCAGCCCGAATGTGCCGTCGCCTTTGCCCAACAGTACCGAGACAGTGTTATCCCCAGTGTTGGTCACGATCATGTCGAGGATGCCGTCGTTATTGAAGTCTGCCAGCGCAATGCCCGTGGGAGAATGGCCTACAGCGTAGACTTGCGTCTGCGTGAAATAGCCATATCCATCGCCCAGATACACGGTGACCGTGTTATCGGTCGAGGCCGAATTCACGGCCACAAGATCGAGCGTTCCGTCCCCGTTGATGTCACCGGCAGCCAGGGCATAACCTGAAGTGCCGACGCGGGTATCCTGCGTGTTGATCACGAAGTCGTAGTAAGGACCGGTGGGCGTCTGAGATCCCAATACGTTCCCCGAGTTGCTATCGATGAACTGCACCTGGCCTGTTGGTTTGGGCTGTGCGAAGAAGCCCGCCGCATCGGCCAATGTCGTGTAGCCGGGGTTTTGAGTCGACGTAAGTAGGCCGCTCGTTGCAAAAGCCTCAGTGCCGCTGACAACATACGACAACGGCGCAGACGTGTTGGCTGGAGCAGTCGCCGTCCCCACAAACGTGGCAGTCAGAGGATGCGTGCCGACCGGCAGCACGGTCTTGAATTGAGCGACGCCGGAGCTGTTCAACTGCGCAGTGCCGATCAGAGTCGGCAAGCGGGAACTGTCGTAGAATGCGACCGTGCCGGGATATTGCGGCGCGGAGCCATTCACCACTGTCGCGGTCAGCGTCTCTACCGCTCGGGTTGCGGCAGGGCTTGTTGGCGATAGGGACAGCGTTGTCGTCACAGCGGCCAACGCAACTGTAATGCCGCTTTGCGTAACGCTTGTCAGACCTGTCGAAGCGGCCGTGAGACTCTGTGTACCCGATGTGTTCAAGGCAATCTGGAAGGTATACAGGCCTGCGTCCGCGGCCACAAAGGTATGACTTGCCGGGGTAAATACGGCAGCTGGGTCAGAACTGGAGATGGTCACCGTGCCGGTAAAAGTGGAAACAGCGTTGCCGTTGTTGTCGACCACGGCAATTGTCCACGGCGTCGCGGCCCCGAGATTGGCGGGTGTGGGGAATTTGTTGAAGACCGCCAGAGCTGTCGGGGTCGTCACGCCGGCAACTACAGAAACGCCCGCCTCAGCGGTGCCACCAAGCGCGACACTCGAAGACCCAGCAAAAAACTCGTAGCTCCCTGCCTTGGTGAGTGCCGGCAGCGACGAGAATGTCGCGATGCCGTTTGACGAAGGAACGGAGTAGGTCTGGTAGTACAGATCGGGTCCGGTCACCGTCAGGGTCACGGTTTCGCTCTTAACGGTAAGTACCTGGCCATCGACGTAGACTGTTACGGCTACCGTGCCCGGCGTCTGCCCGGCGGTGAGAGATGTTGGCGGCGGCGTGGAAAACGAAACTGAGTACACCGACGGAAAGAGATTAACTACTTTGGACGAGCCCGCCTCGTACGGGTCCGAAGCACCGGGGATATAGTTGGCCTGCGCGGTCTCCTGGCTGGTTACGAGCAAGCCGGTAATCTGTCCGGAGTACTCCGAATTCGCGAGGTTAATGCTCACTCCGGAATCCTCCGATCCGGAAATGAAACTCAGCATTCCGGCGCCGTCGAAGTCACCCGCCACAGTTGAGCCGCCTCCCGAGCCTCCGGCAACGGAATAGGCTGTGCCGAATGTGCCATCCCCATTGCCGGGCAGAATGTTGATATAGGTAATGCCGTACGAGTAATTGTTAACGGGCACGGCTAGATCGAGCTTCCCGTCTACATTGAAATCTCCAATCAGTACGCCTCCGCCGAAACTGCCCGAGGAATATGTAACTGCCGGGGCCAGCGTTCCGCCCGTCTGGCCGAGCAGGACATACGTGTCCTGGGTGGAAAAATCGCTGTTCACCACCACATCCGGAATGCCATCGCCGTTCAGATCCGCAACCGCGATTCCAACGGGTGCGCCCGGAAGCGCGTAATCGACAGGATCGGCGAATGTCCCGTCCCCCTTCCCAAAAAGGACGGAGAGATTCTGCGTATTGGTCTGGTAGTAGCCTTGATTCGTGACGATGAGGTCCGGAATGCTGTCTCCATTCAGGTCCGCTATGGCGGCGAGATTGGAACCAACATCGGGGAAATTATTCGTAAGATAAGCGGGAGTCTGAAACGTGCCATCGCCGTTACCCAGCGCGACAACGAGTGGGGCTCCGCCAAATCCGGGAGTGTAACCGGGATTGACGAGCACCAGATCGAGCTTTCCGTCTCCATTCAAATCGGCCATTGCGAAGGTGAAAACAGAAACGGGCATCGGGGTCGCGGTAGTCGGCTGAAACGTGCCATCCCCATTGCCCAACAGGACAAGCAGGTTGCCGGTGTTCTCATCGATAGACACAATGTCGAGATTTCCATCCCTGTTCAAATCGACGGCCACCAGCCCCCCTGGTATGACCCCTGCGCTGTAAGGCACTCCTGCGGCGAAGGTTCCGTCCCCATTGCCTAGAAAGATGACGATCTGGCTGGTGTTGTTGGCTGCTGCCAGATCGAGAATGCCGTCGCCGTTGAAGTCTCCTTCGGCAACTCCGGCAATGCTGGACGCACCATCGGCAGTGCCGGTGCTCAAGGACACCGTGCCATCGAAGCCAACGCTCTGGAAGGTCAGCGAGGATGTTCCAAGAGACGCGTTGCTGTTGGAAGGCGAGATGAACTGTACTGTTCCTGTCGCCGCGGAGTTTGCGTGAAACTGAATATTGTCAGTGAGCGTATAGGTGCCCTGCACCTGTTGCGCAAACAAGGTGCTCTGTGACGCTATATTGCCGTTCCCGGTGACGGTCATCGACTGGGCTGTCGATACGCTGGCGGCAACGCTTCCTCTCGCTTCAAACTTCGCGGTAAGGGAATGCGCGCCGATTCCGAGCGCAGTCTTGAACTCGGCCGTGCCGGCGGAGGTGAGCTGAATACTGCGAATAGGCAATCCGGGACTATAGGAGTCGTAGAAGTCAACCGTGCCGCCAGCCACTGGCGAAGACCCTGCAAGCACCGTTGCAGTTAAGGCGACAATAGTCTGCGCGGTCACCGGCGAGGACGGACTCACGGTGAGCGAGGTCGTCGTTGCCGTGGCCCATGCCATCGTCCCGGAGGAGCAGAAGAGAGCGAATCCGGCAATTCGTACCGCCCGGCTTCCAAGAAGCCGGAAGACCCGCGGCCCCAGGTTGACCAAAAGGCTGGAAAGGGGACTTGAAGGACTGCAAGGGCTAATACGCATACGGATCTGCCTCCTACATCCAGTTAGCGCTAAACATCGAGAAAATGACTCACGCAATGGGACTGGGGGGCGAATGCACGCATTTTGCGCTGACACGGGCGCGTGCGAGGAGAGTAGCGAAACAACAATTTACATTCTTCGGGGGTTTTCCGGTAAAGTTAGCCCAAGAGAATTGCTCCTCTTTTTCCCTTGGAACTACGAGCCCCTACCCTCGTTCGAGTGGCAAGTCTTTGCGCCATTCCCGAGGGCGAGACCATAGTTGGCGCGTTCAACGTCTGGGTAGTCAACAGCGCCAGCGAGCGCGGAGGAAACTCAATCCATGAGATTCAAAAGCCCAGATTTCGTGGCGAACGCTGCCCTGCCCCTCGCCTGTCTGTGCATTGCATTCCTGAGCGGTTGCGGGGGCAAAGTGACCAGCAACGTTATCACGCCGCCTCCCCCGCCTCCGACAACGCTGCTGGGCCACGTAAGCGCTGGGCAGCAGTCCGTTTCCGATGCGCAAATCGCACTCTATGCCACAGGAACCACCTCGCCGGGAAGCGGGCCGGTTAACCTGCTCGGCGAAACCGCAGTCTCGACGGACACGAGCGGCAATTTCAAAATCACATACGCCTTCCAGTGCCCCAGTTCGACCACCCAGGTCTATCTGGTTGCTCGAGGCGGGAACCCCGGCCTGGCTTCCGGGACGACCAACCCGGCACTGGTTCTCATGACGGCGCTCGGAAACTGCGGAGGCCTCAGCTCGTCAACCTCCTACATGGTTAACGAGGTAACCACAGTGGCCTCGGCCTGGGCGTTGTCGCAATTCCTGGGACCGGCTGCCGCAATCACCGCCAGCACAACGAACTCGACAGGGCTCGGCAATGCATTTCAGACAGCGCAGAACCTGGCCAACACGACTACCGGCGCTGCTCCGGGACCAGCCTTGCCGAATGGAGCTGTGGCTGAAATCTCGAAGATCGACACGCTTGCCAACATCCTTGCATCTTGCTCCAGTTCCGATGGGACGACTGCCTGCTCGTCGCTCTTTTCCGCTGCAACTGCCGGTGGAGTTCAGCCGGCAAACGTACTGGATGCGGCCATCGTCGTAGTGCGCAACCCGGCGGCAAATGTCGCCGCGCTCTTCAAACTGGCGGCAAATGCACCTTTCTCCCCCGCGCTCAAAGCTGCTCCGAACGATTGGACTCTCTCGATCACCTACGCTGGCGGCGGGTTGAATCAACCTGGCGCCGTTGCCGCCGATTCATCCGGCGATATCTGGGTCGCCAATTACTTCGGCGCCGTCGTATCCGAATTCCTGCCGACCGGAGCCGCTGCATCGGCCACTGGCTTCCCCGGCGTTGGCCTTCACAACTCCTTTGGTCTCGCGGTTGATTTGAATAACAACGTATGGGTCACCAACGAAAACAGCGTGGCTGGGGCCAACAACGGCCGTCTCGGCAGCGTCAGCAAGTTCTCCTCGACTGGAACGGAGCTATCGGGCGCAGGTTATACCGGCGGCGGAATCTATTACCCGGTGGCCGTCGCGGGCGACTCCGCGGGAGACATCTGGATCGCAGACTACGGCCGTTCTTCGGCGAGCCTGCTGCAGGACGATGGTACCCCGATCTCGGGCTCCAATGGCTACGGCTCGGCGGCCCTGCCTTTTACGCCGGCGGTTGCTGCCGATGCAGCCAACAACGCCTGGTTTGCGACTCAAGCCGGCGCAGTCCAGATTACCCCTGCCGGAGTAGTCACGAGGTTTCCCTGCTGCGATGACCCCGCCGGCATCGCTGTCGATCAAAGCGGAAACGTCTGGCTCGCTGACTATGGCGGCGCAGCCATTGTGAAGCTCACCCCAGCCGGTTCAGTCGCTGCCACCGTAGAATCGCCCGGCGGAATCAATGCGGCGCAGGGGATCGCAATCGACGGTGCCGGAGAGGTCTTTACCGCGAACTTTCTAGGAAACTCAATTACCGAACTGGCTGGCTCCAACGCCGCTCTCCTGTCCCCCACCGACGGTTTTGGCATGGACGCTGCGCTCAGCCAGCCGTTCGGAATTGCCATCGATGCGAGCGGCAACATTTGGGTCTCAAACGCGGGAACTGCAACTCTCACGCAGTTTGTTGGCCTCGCGAGCCCGGTCAAGACACCTCTGACGGGTCCGCCGGCGAGCCCATAGGCTTCCAGCGGCCGATCTCGGACAAGGCACTTTCCGAGAGTGCAAAATAGTGAAGGAATCAACTGAAGGAGACGTTCAACGGTGCAACGCACAATACCTCTGGCGAACTGCCGCATGCGCACCATTGATTGCACGTCCTATGGCGTGCCGCTCCGGATCCAGGTGGGAAGTAGCGACCTCTTCATCGCTCTTCCTGGTCTTCTTCCCTTCGCAACAGAAATGAATGCCACGCCTGCGGCTGAGGCCGAGACCTTTACCCTCTTGCCTCCGGACGAACAGAATGGGTACCGATGCTATGCGGGCGCTGAACTGACGCGAGCGAGCGTCGAAGCAGCTCCGGTTCTCGAACAGTTTGCCCGTGACCTGACGATCCATGTTGCTAATTTCTGTCCGGATCGCGTCTTCGTTCATGCCGGGGTCGTCTGCTGGAAAGACCGGGCGCTCGTCCTTCCGGGGATTAGTCTTGCAGGCAAGACAACTTTGACCGCCGCTCTGGTGCGCGCCGGAGCCACTTACTATTCAGATGAGTATGCTGTCGTGGATGAAAAGGGGTGGGTTCATCCCTACGCGCGCGACCTGCGGATGCGGGAGCCGGGAAAGCTCGATCAGCGCAGCACGACAGTAGCATCTTTGAATGGCCATACAGGATCAACCCCGCTGCGTGTTGCGCAGGTGGTCTTTGCGCGTTATGAATCGGGGGCGCAATGGAACCCTCAGCCCATCACCCAGGGCATGGCAGTGCTGGAGATGCTGCGGTATACCATCCCGGTGCAACGTGTCCCAAGGCTGGTCATGTCCACCCTGACGGCAATGGTTGAAGGCGCAACCGCATGCACTTCCCCCCGCGATGAAGCCGAGGCTGTAGCACAGTCGCTCCTGCGATCTCTCGAATCAACCCTCACGCCCAAGGCCCGAACCCTTCGGCAGGATGAGGCTTTGGCCTGATGAGACCAGGAATGGATTGCGTTCTGGAAGTGCTGCGCGGCGAGACATCGCCAGAGAGACGCCACCCTTCCCGATCCGATCATGGGCGATCTCTCGTTCACCGGGCAGGAATCTGCGCGGAACAGTTTTTGGTGGACATCCGAACTTAGCTCGACGACCCTGATGACGCCTTGTCGCCGGTTCTCCAGTTGCGTTCCCTGCAAGAAAACATAACGCAATTGCAGGTTGAATTCGGCCCGCTGCGATATTTCCTCCCTTGCGGTGATAGAAGTTCGGTCCGATGCCGATGGAATAGCGAATGCGATTCCGACCAGGTTCCGTGCCAGTCCCCCCTTGCCGCGCCCGAATGGAATAGAAATCGCGTATTCGGAAACGAAAACGGTGGCTATCGATGCGAAAACTGAAAGTGTGGTTCTCGGGCCTGGTTCTTTTGACCATTGCGCTCGTGCCCGTTCTTGCGGAAGACAACAATGCCAGGCCGACAAACGGCAACGCGCGGGGCGCAACCAGCGAGGAAGCCGGGACCACCGCGGCAACACCGCCCTCATCATCGAGCCTGGCTCCAAAGGCAATCCCATCCATCAATGCTGTGAATGTTTCGGGACTGCTCGATGCGCTCTTGAAGAAAGGCGTGCTGACGGTCGCCGAGGCCAATTCCATTCGCAACGCAGTCCCCGATGCGGGACTGCATCTTCTGGTTGAAGCCCTCATTCGGAAAGGGGTATTGGACGCGGCCGACTTTTCCGCGACTGTGGCCCCGGCTGCCATCCCTGTGTCCGCGCCCAGGAAGCAAGCCGCCCCGGTGCCGCAACCCGAGGTTGCGGAATTGAAACCAGCCGCCTCGTCTGTAAACCCGGCGATTGTTCCTGTTCGCGCGCTGGCCTTGGACCCTCCTCAATCCGGCGGTCTAATTGGTCTTAAGCTGGGCCCCGTGACGTTTACGCCATACGGCTTTATCAAAGCCACCGCGGAGCAGGACAGCAGTTCGCCCAACGGCGACGACTTTCCCATTCCCGCCGGCCTCATGTTATTGCCCGGCAGCAACACCGGCCCGAATGCCGACCCCGAGTTCCACATGAAAGCGCGTCAAAGCCGCATCGGCATCAACCTCGAGTGGCCTACCATTTCCAAAAAGCTGGTCCTCACGGGCCGATTCGAGGCGGATTTCGAAGGCAACTTCAATGAATCCGATAACGCCGACGTCACTTCAATTCGCAATCCCAACCTGCGCTTGCGTTTGGCCTACGCACGTGCGGATTACCGCGCCACGGACAGAACCAACCTGTTCTTTGTAGGCGGACAGGACTGGACGTTGTTCGGTTCGAAGGCGCTCCCTAACCTCCTCGATACCACTTGGAACGCCGCCGACTACGGCGCCATCTATAACCGCTCGCCGCAGTTCCGGTTTGGCGTTGTTCAGAAACTGGGCGAATCCTCGCGGAATTTCAAGATTTCGCCTGAGTTTGCGATCATGATGCCGAGCTCGGGTCAGGTGGAAAAGCTGACCTTTTGCACCCTGGCAGGTCTCGACTGTCCCGCCGGGGTTTCATCGACCGCCGGCCTGTTGAGCCAGGTCGGCGAGGCGGAGCGGCAGGGAGCCGATTCCGACACTCCTGAGCTTAACGCCGGATTGACATTGCAGTTCCAGCTCGACAAGGCCCCTGCGGTTGCTCCCGCGCAAATCTTCTGGACCGGAATGTACGGACGCCGCTCGTCCATTGTTCCCAATACTTCTCAGGATCTTATTGGGGACGAATACCCCACCGCTCTGGTCGCGGGAACCCCGTTGGCCAAGGGCTATACCGCCGGCAGCGCCATGTATGGTAATCAGATTGCCGCGCAATTGCCCACGCGCTGGGCGACCTTGGTTGTGAGCGGTTATCAAGGCGCAGACCTTCGCCAGGTGTTGGGCGGTCAACTCACGACCAACTACACAAACACCATCGACCTCTCCGCAATCCCCCTGGTGAACGCAAACGGGGCAACGCCGGCGCAGTTCTTCCTGGGTACGGGTGCGGATAATGTTGCGGGCACGCTCTCCGGCTTCGCATTGCTGGGTTGCAAAATCAATCCGGGTGCTGGCATCTGCCCCTCCGGCAATGTTGCAGTGGCTCCGGAGCATGGCGTGCGCGCTTATGGTGGATTCGTCGAGCTTGGGTTGCCGCTTTCACGATGGTTCAATGCCAATCCGAAGGGTCTCAACGCGGGCTGGCAGCTTTATCTACACGCCGGCAAGGACCAACTTGTGCACAAGGATGCCGCTATGCAACTTGGGTTGCTCGACGGAGCCGGCCCGAACCAGATTGGCCAGGGGCTGGGTATCCCCATGATCGGGAGCGAATTCATTGGCGCGACCTTGTACTACAAAATCAACCAGTGGTGCGCGTTTGGGCTCGAACCGACACACTATGGTTCGCACGCTATTCCTGAGTTAGGCAAGTTCTGGACCATTGCGGCAAAGCCATCGCGTACCTGGCAGGACCAGCGTGTTGAATTTGGACCCATCTTTACGTTCTAGGATATGGCCTGCAATCTGGTGCCCTCGACCAGGTTGCAGGCCGCTCGACTGGATTCCCTCCAAGTGTCCTGTCTCAAAAGTCCATAACAAAACAAACCTGTCATTCTGAGCGAACGGGGCCCCAAACGCTTTTCAGTTTGGGTGGTGAGTCGAAGAATCTGCGTTTATCTTGCCTGCGCCTTAAAACTAATTTTAGAGACAGGACACTAGTTGTTGTCGGTGGATCGGCCATTTCCTCGCAGCAATACTGATGCAGGGCGAACGACAAAAGGCGTTAGACTCGAGAGAGTTTCTGCATCAGCGCGACCGGTATCTGATCCAGCGGGAGCACCTGATCGACAGCATTGAGGAGGATGGCCTCTCTTGGCATTCCGAAGACCACGGATGTTGACTCGTCCTGCGCAATCGTGAAGGATGCAGCCTGCTTCATCTCTAACATCCCGCGCGCGCCGTCCGCACCCATCCCCGTCAACAACACTCCCAGAGCGTTCTTTCCCATGTTGCGGGCGCAGGAAGAAAACAAGACATCCACGGACGGTAGATGGCGATTCACTCGCTCTCCCCGGTACACATGCACCGCATATTCCGTTCCCTTGCGAACTACGGCCATGTGATGGCCGCCGGGGGCCAGCAGCGCGTGTCCCGGCAGAATGCGGTCGCCGTCCTGCGCCTCCTTCACACGAATCTTGCAGAGTGAGTCGAGACGTTCGGCAAACTGGTGGGTGAAAGCCTCCGGCATGTGTTGCACAATTACGATTCCGGGAAAGTCGGCAGGCAGGGGCGACAAGAGCTCTTTGAGGGCCTCGGTGCCGCCTGTCGAAGCTCCGATGGCAACAATCTTGTGTGTCGCCGTGAACTGGTAAGCCCTTCCCGTCACTGGCGTGGGCGGCGGTGCTGCAAAGGGACGCCGCACCCTTGCCCTTGCTGCCGCTTTCACCTTGGCGAGGATTTCTTCAGCTCGCTCGATGGTGCCATTCGAGACATCCACTTTGGGCTTGGAGACATAGTCGATCGCACCCAGGGCAAGCGCACGAAGGGTGGTATCAGAGCCCATGCTGGTAAGCGACGAGATCATGATCACCGGCATCGGATGGCCACGCATCAGCTTCTCCAGGAAGGTCAGCCCATCCATGCGCGGCATTTCGATGTCGAGGGTGAGCACGTCCGGATCCAGAGCTTTGATTTTCTCTCTTGCGACGAACGGGTCGCCCGCCGTCCCAACAACTTCAAGCTCAGGGTCGGAGTTGAGTATCTGCGTAAGAAGCTGGCGCATCAACGCCGAGTCGTCTACGATGAGCACTTTGAATCGAGTCGTCATAAGCGGGCTGCCTCATGCCAGCCGTGAGGGAGGTTGAGAGAGCAACTCGAACATGCGCCGGCAAAGTTCAATAGAAGCACCTGTCAAAACAGCGTGATCTCACCGCTATAGGATCGCGTGGGACAGGGCGG